>ERZ857745.1630-NODE-1630-length-27123-cov-4.672011_pt1 | contig 27123 bp, 29 predicted proteins | sample MGYA00519699_ERZ857745 | MGnify/ENA primary metagenome ERZ857745 (study PRJEB31778, sample SAMEA3449357) | human gut metagenome | biome: human gut; feature: human-associated habitat; material: faeces | place: United Kingdom | collected 2010/2012 ...
TGCTCCACAGCGGCATCCGTCTTCTGTTTCATGACCGCATACATCTGGTCTGTACTGGTATAGTAAATTTGTAACACCTTGTTCGAATAATATATTATAATATTATTTAAATAAGGAGGACGTCACTATGTCAGTACGTTACAGCGAAGACTTCAAAAAAGAAGTAGTTAAAGCCTATATGGCAGGCGACAAATCAACACCACAGCTGGCTGTTGAATTTAATGTTGCCAAAAGTTCCGTTAGCAAATGGGTTAACGAATACAAGGAAGAATGCCTCTATACCACCAGTACAACCGCAGAATCTAATGAAGCAAGGGAAATTAGAAGATTAAATCAACTGCTAAATGAAAAGGACAAGGAAATTGCCTTCCTAAAAAAAGCAGCGGCATTCTTTGCGAAGGAAATCGATTAGTGGTATATCGATTTATCGACGATAATAAAAATATATTTGGTTTAAGATGGCTGTGTAATAAATTTGGAATCAGCCCTAATTGTTACTACAATTATAAAAAGGGGGCAAAGCGAAAATATCATGAACGCTTAGCACATATCTTTGAACTTATAAAATACGTTTATTACAACAATAATCGTGTTATAGGCTATAGGGCTATGCGCATTTTTATTAAACGTTATGGATATGAAGTGAGCAATACCACTATGCATAAATACATGAATAAGGAATTGAACTTATGCGCTGTAATTATGCACTCCAAGCCAGGCTACAAGGCTGGCAAAAAGAATAAAATCTTTGACAATCTCTTAAACGAGAATTTTACTGTCAACTGCAAAAACAAAGTATGGTGTACAGACTTCACATATATGCGCCAGCCAAATGGAAAATTCAGATACAACTGTTCAATTATTGATTTATATGACATGTCAGCTGTCGCTTCGTTAAACAGTGATTATATCAACACTGATTTGGCAATAAACACTCTGAAGACAGCCCTTGAAAAGGAAAACTACCCTAAAGTGATTCTGCATTCAGACCAGGGAGTTCAGTTTACCTCATGGGAATTTGTGAATTTTTGTAAAGACAATAATATAACACAAAGCATGAGTAAGGCTGGCTGTCCTTATGATAATGCTCCCATGGAAAGATTTTATAACACTTTCAAAAGCAGCTTTTATAACGTAACTTCATTTTCAAATGTAAAGATGATGGATGAACTTACTATGAAATATATAAATTGGTACAATTATGTTCGCCCTCATTCATACAATAATTATTTAACACCAATGGAGGCTCGTTACAAATAGGTATTTATCGAACAAAGTGTTACAAAAAAGTTTGACCAGTACATATTGTTTGATGTTAAACATGCTACAGTAAGTGAACATATCACCAATATTCTTGCTTTAGGAGAATTAGATGAGACTTCTGTCGGTTTTTCCGACAAAAGTACAGGTGGAAGGAAACCTAAGATTTATAATCTGGACATGATTTTGTCTGTAGGATATCGAGTTAATTCCAAAAGATGTATAGCCTTTAGAAAATGGACCAATAATGTTCTTAAACAATTTATTTTGAAAGGCTATGCGATCAATGAGAAGCGTCTGGAAGCATTAGAGAAGACAGTTGATATTCAAAGCAGAATGCTAGCTGATGCACTTGATATCGAGGAATCGGATGTGCTTAGAGCTGTAAACGAATATACAAATGCATTACTTTTGCTTGATCAGTATGATCATCAGGTGTTATGTAAGCCTGAGGGAAATAAGCCAATCTATTGTATTTTATGATCAAGGATCATCCTTATGCGGATGGTTGTAAAAGAATAGCCGTATCCCTTTTTCTGGAGTTCTTGGATAAAATAATGCTTTATTCAAGGATAATGGTAAACGCTTTAGTGACGGTACATTGGTTGCCCTCACATTAATGATTGCTGAATCTAAACCGGAAGAGAAAGATATAATGGTCAAGCTAGTGATGAATTTGATGAATTTATAGACAATAATAACGTCATGCCGGCAGAAGACATGGTATCTCCGCAAACCCCTGAAAATATTGAATTTAGTGCATCAGGGGGTTTTTTAATGCGCGAAATCCAGAAGCGCTTTGATTTGTATAGATCCTCAGACTATGATATAATTTTCATTGATATAATGGATCCAGAGGTAAAAAATGAGACGATTACATGTTTTAAAATCAATATTAGTTTGAACGCATGCGGATAAAATTTTGCTGACCTATCTGGTATTTGTGGTGATCGCAGCACTGATCATACAGATTGTGGAACCGGGTATCAACAGATTTGTCGATGCGCTGTGGTACTGCTACGCCGTTATTTCGACGGCGGGGTTTGGCGATATCGTCGTTACGACGTTTTCTGCAAAGGTGGTTTCGGTGCTTCTGACGGCCTATTCGATCGTGGTGATCGCACTAGTTACAGGGGTGATCGTCAATTATTATAATCAGCTGATCCAGATCCGGCAGAAGGATACGCTGGCGTCTTTTTCGGATCGTCTGCAAAGACTGCCGGAGTTATCGAAGGAAGAACTGGAAGAAATGTCGGCAAATGCAAAGGAATTTTTTCAAAACAGGAATGGAAAATAATATGACGATTGTCTGCATGTCACGGACGTATAGAAAAGAAAGCTTCTGCAGATACTTTTTTAGACAATCTTATTGTAATCCTACTAAACATATGGTATATTTAGGAGGTAAGGACAGGAGGGAATCCAATGAAAGTGTCAACAAAAGGTCGTTATGCCATCCGTGTCATGCTGGATCTGGCAGTGAATAATACAGGGGAATACATTCCTTTAAAGGATGTTTCCGAAAGACAGGGAATCACATTAAAATATCTGGAACAGATCATTATCCTGCTGAAGCGGTCAGGATATTTGAAAAGTTCCCGTGGAAACGGAGGTGGCTATAAGTTGGCCAAAGCTCCGAAGGAATACACGATTGGAGATATTCTGCGAACAACAGAGGGAAGTCTTTCTCCGGTAGCATGTCTGGAAGATGATGAGAATATGTGTCCGCGCAGTTCCATGTGTACTACGATTAATTTTTGGGAAGGACTGGATAAGGTGATCAACGATTATGTAGACAGCGTCACTTTGCAGGATCTGCTGGATAGGCAGCAGGAACTGGTCGGAAACGACTACAGCATATAAAAGAATAAAAGAAACAGAAAGAACGCAGGCGAAGGAGCAGTGTATGACGCAATACATGTCGCAAGCGTTCTTTTTTATATAAAGACTGGCGCAGGGTGCTTTGCAGAAGATGGGAGAGCGGTGCGGTAGAGTGCAGTTTGACTTGTCAAAAAAGCTGGCGGAAAATCTTTTGCAGAAAAAACGAAAAAAATCAAAATACCTGTTGACAGATAGGAATATAGGTGTTAGTATGTATCCATACTAAACCGATAGGAAAAATAACAATCGGAAAACAAAGCGAAAAGGAGGCGACATATTCATGAAAACAAAATTTATACTTCAAGGACAGCGAGATGATCGAATGTGTTGCTGTTAGCAGAAGCAGAGCACATCCGAGTTTATGATACGGGGTGTTGAGGAATTGAGTTATTGCAAATGAGTCGGCTGTCTGGTCAAAGAGAGCCGCGATCAAATAAATTGAGAGTAAAGAGTATTATAATAAAGATAAAAGAGGTAAACAACAATGGCAAATATTAAGAATACAGAAAACTGGGCATTTGAAACGAAGCAGCTGCATATCGGACAGGAATCTCCTGATCCGGCATCGGACGCAAGAGCAGTTCCGATCTATCAGACAACATCTTACGTGTTCCGCAATTCCGATCATGCGGCAGCAAGATTCGGACTGGCAGACGCAGGTAACATCTACGGCAGACTGACAAACTCCACACAGGACGTTCTCGAAAAGAGACTGGCAGCTCTGGAAGGCGGCGTTGCAGCTCTGGCTGTGGCATCCGGTGCAGCAGCTATTTCCTACACGCTGCAGAACCTGGCTCACGCAGGAGATCACATCGTAGCAGCCAAGACGATCTATGGTGGAACATACAATCTGCTGGAGCATACATTTCCGGATTACGGCATCACAACGACATTCGTTGATCCGGATGAAGAAGGCAGCTTTGAAAAGGCTGTTCAGCCGAACACTAAAGCGATCTTCATCGAAGTTCTGGGAAATCCGAACTCCAACCTGATCGATATCGACAAGGTTGCTAAGATCGCACATGACAATGCAATTCCACTTGTTGTAGACAGCACTTTCACTCCGCCAAACCTCATTCGTCCGATCGAACACGGAGCTGACATCGTAATCCACTCCCTGACTAAGTTCGTCGGCGGACACGGAACTACATTAGGTGGTGCGATCATCGACAGCGGTAAGTTTGACTGGGCAGCAAGCGGTAAGTTTGCTTCTATCACAGATCCAAACCCGAGCTACCACGGAGTATCCTTTACAGAAGCAGTTGGCCCGGCAGCATTCGTAACGAAGATCCGTGCGATCTTGCTGAGAGATACAGGAGCAACTCTTTCTCCGTTCAATGCGTTCCTCCTGCTGCAGGGATTGGAAACACTGTCTTTGAGAGTAGAAAGACACGTGGAAAACACGAAGAAAGTAATCGAATACCTGAAGAATAATCCGAAGGTAGAAAAGATCAACCATCCGTCTCTGCCGGAAAATGGCTACAAGGATCTGTATGACAAGTACTTCCCGAACGGTGCTGGTTCCATCTTCACATTCAACATCAAGGGCAGCGAACAGGATGCGAAAGACTTTATCGACAGACTGCAGATCTTCTCTCTGCTGGCTAACGTAGCAGACGTGAAATCTCTGGTAATCCACCCGGCAAGTACAACTCACTCCCAGCTGACTGCGGAAGAGCTGCACGATCAGGGAATCGAACCGAATACCATCAGACTGTCCATCGGTACAGAAAATATCGACGACATCATTGCAGACCTGGATCAGGCCTTCAACGGTTAATTTACAACAGACCCCGCCCGTATCAGGGCGGGGAAATAAACTATAATCCACGATAGAAATTGTTTGAAAGAAAGAGATAGGTGAGCAAAATGGATAATATTTATAAAGGAATCTTAGGATTGATCGGAAATACTCCGTTAGTAGAACTGACAAACGTAGAAAAAGCAAATGATCTGGATGCGCATATTCTGGTAAAACTGGAATATCTCAATCCGGCAGGAAGCGTTAAGGATAGAATCGCAAAGGCTATGATTGAGGATGCGGAAGCAACCGGAAAGCTGAAGAAAGGCTCTGTGATCATCGAGCCGACATCCGGAAATACCGGGATCGGACTTGCAGCAATCGCAGCAGCCAAGGGTTACCGTGCTATCCTGACTATGCCTGAGACCATGAGTATAGAAAGAAGAAACATTCTGAAAGCATATGGTGCAGAAATCGTTCTGACAGAGGGATCCAAGGGAATGAAGGGTGCGATCGCAAAGGCAGAAGAACTGGCAGAAGAAATTGAAGGAGCTTTCATTCCGGGACAGTTTGTAAACCCGGCAAACCCGAAGGCACATCGCGAAACGACTGGTCCTGAAATCTGGAAGGACACAGATGGTAAAGTGGATATCTTCATTGCAGGCGTCGGCACCGGCGGTACACTGACAGGAGTTGGTGAATACCTGAAATCTCAGAATCCGGACGTGAAAGTCGTTGCAGTAGAACCAGCCGGCTCTCCGGTCCTCTCTGAAGGCAAGAGCGGTGCTCATAAGATCCAGGGAATCGGTGCTGGATTCGTTCCGGACACTCTCAACACCAAGATCTATGACGAGATCATCACGGTAGAAAATGACGATGCATTCGCACAGGGCAAGGAAATCGCCAAGGAAGAAGGCATCCTGGTAGGCATCTCTGCCGGCGCAGCTCTCCACGCAGCTATTGAACTGGCTAAGAGACCGGAAAACAAGGGTAAGAACATCGTAGCTCTTCTGCCGGATACAGGTGACAGATACTACTCTACTCCATTATTTGGAGAATAAACTCAATAAATCAACCAACCAGAAAAAAGCTTCTGTGGGATAGACCGCGGAAGCTTTTTTCTAGGTATGGCGGATTTAAGTTACCGGGACGGCTTATAAAAGGTATGATCCTTGTATCTTGATGAAAATTTTTTTATAATAAAGAAAATATTCCTTGAAAGATTAAATTGGGAGAGAAGATATGATGACGATAGATGAATTTGAAGAAGCTATGGATCAGATCGCGGAGGAACTGCCGGAGGAGTTTTACAGGGAATTGAACGGCGGGATCCTGATTTTGCCGGAGAAGCGGAAGAGCCCTTATGCGAAGGCTGATGATCTGTGGGTGCTGGGGATGTATGTGCACAGCTCGTCCATGGGGAGGCTGATCGAGATTTACTACGGGTCGTTTTGCGAGGTGATGAAGGGTCGGAGCCGGGAGGCTTGGATCGAGCAGATGCGGGAGACGTTGTACCATGAGTTTACCCATCACATGGAGTCCCTGGCAGGGGAGAAAATGCTGGAGGAGAAGGACGAGCAGCAGCTCCGGGAATATTTGCAGAGATAAGGTGGATATTTGGGCAATCCCGTATTTTTCCAATGCTCGAAATTCACTGTTTTTTAAAGCAAAAACAGAAAAGCTTGCATAGGTGAGTATGCCGGGACTCAAAAACATGTTCTGAAGGCACAGTAAGCATGTATAATAGTCATAAGATAGCATGAATATGCATCAAATAGCTGTTTCTGGAAGACCATCAGGCACCAGGGATTGGAGCATACTATCATCCCTTTGCGATTTTCTGAAAAAGCAGCGATAGATGAACTTTTTTTCAGAAAAGCTTTCTGCTTATTGCCGTGAAATGACAGGCTTTTCTAGAAAATCGTGCCGGGATAGAAGGGGTTGATATAGATGAAACACGATTTTGATAAAGTGATAGACCGCAGAAATACGAATTCAGTCAAATATGATTTCGCAGCGGAATGCGGTATGCCGGAGGATGTGCTCACGCTCTGGGTGGCAGATATGGATTTTCAAGCACCAGAGGCAGTAAGACAAAGGCTGGCAGAAATCAGCCGTTTCGGTATCTATGGCTACAGCAACAGCAGAGACGACTATTTTGCAGCAGTACAGAAGTGGTACAGCACTCATTTTAGCTGGAAGCCAAAAAAAGAATGGCTTGTCAAAACTCCAGGAGTTGTGTTCGCCATCGCGGCAGCGATCCGTGCGTTCACTGAGCCGGGAGATGGAGTCATGATCCAGCAGCCGGTATATTATCCGTTTCGCAATACGATCCTGTCCAATGACCGGGAATGTGTCAACAGTCCTCTCGTTTTAGAAAACGGAAGATACCGGATGGATCTCGACGACATGGAACAGAAAATCAGAGAACATGACGTTAAGCTCTTCATTCTGTGCAGTCCCCATAACCCGGTGGGACGAGTCTGGACAAAGGATGAACTGGCGGCGGCAGGCCGGCTGTGCGAGAAATACGATGTGATCGTTGTCAGCGATGAGATCCACAGCGATTTTACATATGGGGGTCTGACCCATACGGTGTTTCCATCGATTTCCCCGCAGCTGGCGGAGCGGACGATCTTATGTACAGCACCAAGCAAGACTTTCAATCTGGCTGGATTGCAGGTCTCCAATATTTTTGTTCCCGATCAGAAACTGAGGCGAGCCATGCGCAGAGCGATCGATCAGACGGGCTACGGTAATCTCAACATGATGGGGCTGGCGGCATGTCGGGCGGCATATGAAGAAGGGGAGGACTGGCTGCAGGATCTCAAAAGGTATCTGACTGATAACCTGACGTATCTGCGGCAGCGGATCAAAGAGGACCTCCCTGGGATCAGACTCATCGAACCAGAGGGTACTTATCTGGTATGGCTGGATCTGCGTCAACTGGATCTTTCTGAGGTAGAGCAGAGAAAACTCATCGTTGACGATGCCGGGCTCTGGCTGGATACGGGAACTATGTTCGGTGCAGAAGGAGCTGGTTTTGAACGGATCAACATCGCTTGCCCGCGGAGCACTTTAAAGGAAGCTATGGATCGGCTGGCGTGTGCTTTGCAGAAAAAGGGGGAGGCATAATGAGCGAAAAGGCAATCGTCGCGATGAGCGGTGGTCGTGGGCGGCGGAACGATCGTAAGCGCAGACGACAATTGAATCCGGTCTGTTTTTATGGTAAAATAAAGAAACCAGAAAACCAGAAAGGAGCGTGCCGCATATGGCCTTTGTAACCTTTGAGAATGTAGGAAAAGTATATAAAACAGGGGACGTTGAGGTACGGGCACTGCACAACGTCAGTTTCAAGATCGAAAAGGGTGAGATCTGCGTTGTGGTAGGACAGTCGGGAGCGGGAAAAACAACGCTTCTTAACATTCTGGGCGGGATGGATACTTTGACGGAAGGTCATGTACTGCTGGACGGCAGAGATATCTCTACTCTTAATGAAAAACAGATGGCAACGTATCGGCGTTTTGACATCGGTTTTGTGTTCCAGTTTTATAATCTGATACCGAACCTGACAGCGGTAGAGAATGTAGAGATCGCATCCCAGCTTTCGAAGGATCCGCTGGATAGTATGGCTGTCATGAAGCAGGTAGGCCTTGCAGATCGTGCGTTGAACTTTCCGGCACAGCTTTCTGGTGGTGAGCAGCAGAGGGTAGCGATCGCCAGAGCACTGGCAAAGAACCCGAAACTGCTTCTTTGCGATGAGCCGACCGGGGCTTTGGATTATGAAACAGGAAAAGCGATCTTGAAGCTGCTGCAGGATACGTGCCGAAAGAGCGGAATGACCGTGGTGATCATTACTCATAATTCGGCTTTGACGGCGATGGCGGATCGCGTGGTGAAGATCAAGAATGGTACAGTGGCCTCTGTATCTATCAATGAGAATCCGGAATCCATTGAAAATATCGAATGGTAAAGGCAGCGAGGTGTTTGTTGTATGACGCGCAATGTGTACAATAAAAATATAAGGCGGACGATTTTCGGAAGTCTGGGAAGATATATCGCGATCATGGCCATCATTGCCCTCGGTGTCGGCTTTTTTGCCGGTGTAAAGAATACCAAGGGATCCATGATGGAAACGCTGGATAAGTATGTACAGGATCAGAATATGTACGATTACCGGCTGATTTCGACTTACGGATTTACGGAAGATGACGAGAAGGCTTTGCAGAAGGTAGATGCTGTGGCAGAGGCTGAAGGCTCTGTGACAGCTGATTTTTTTTCTCAGGACAGAGACGGCAATTCCATTATTTTAAAAGCTCATTCCATGACAGCGGATATCAATCTGCCGAAACTGGAAAAGGGCCGCCTGCCGGAGGCTGACAATGAATGCGTGGCAGACAGTCACTTTTTCAGCGGTAAAGACCTGGGAAAAACCATCAAGATAACAGATGAGAACGATGCGGATGGCAAGGAGCAGTTTACTTATGGGAGCTACAAGATCGTCGGCATCGTCAATTCGCCTAACTATATCATGAAAGAAGAACGTGGCACCACGTCTCTTGGCGATGGAAGGATCACGGCATATGTGTACATGCCGCGGGGGGCATTTACTTCGGAGTATTACACGGAGATGCTGCTGACATGTGAAAAGCAGGGATTCGTGTTTTCTGATACTTATGATAAGAATATCAAGGCTGCAAAGGATCCTATCGAGGCTGCTGCAAAAGATCGGGGGCAGGAGAGGTATGACGAGATCCTGGCAGAGGCACAGGAGAAGATCGACAGCGGACAGGCGGAGCTGGACAGCGGAAGACAGAAGCTGGAACAGCAGAAGGCCAGCACATATGGTAAACTGAGGGAGTCCAAGAGTACTTTAGACAGTAAATCGAGCGAGATCAGCAGCGGAAAACAGCAGCTGAAAACAAAAAGATCAGAACTGACAGCGCAGCAGACGCAGCTGACAGGACAGATCAAGCTGCTGCAGGAGTCCATTACGGCGGCAGAATCGCCGGGATCAGGCGTTCCGCAGGAGCAGATCGAACAGATGAAGGGTCAGCTTCAGCAGATGCAGGGAGGTGCTGCGCAGATAGAAAACGGACTGCAGCAGATCTCAGAACAGGAAAAAAAGCTGGCTGAGGGAGAAAAAGAGATCCAGAGCGGATATTTACAGTATTTCAACGGCAAAAAGACGGCTGATTCGCAGTTTGCTGCTGCAGAGCAGGAGCTGGAAGTCGGACAGAAGGAACTGGATGATGCGAAGGAGCAGCTTTCGAAGATCAAAGAGCCGGAGCTTTACGTGCAGACGAGAAAAGACAATATCGGGTACGATTCCTTTGAGAGCAACGCAGAGATCGTTAACAGCGTTGCCAAGGTTTTCCCGGTGTTCTTTTTCCTGATCGCAGCGCTGGTGTGCTCGACGACGATGACGCGGATGATCGATGAGGAGCGGACACAGATCGGCGCTCTGCGGGCGCTGGGATATACTCGTGGGAAGATCATGTGGAAGTATATGGTCTATTCGGGATCTGCTGCCATGATCGGCTGCGTCGGAGGATTCCTGGCTGGTTCGAAGTATTTTCCTTATGCGATCTGGACTGCTTACGGCATGATGTTCGGATTTGCTCCGGTGGAATTCTATTTCAACTGGCCGCTGGCTTTGATTTCTCTGGCAGTATCGCTGATCTGTTCTCTGGGGACCACCTGGTTTGCGTGCCGGAGCAAGATGAAGAGCACTCCTGCGGAGATTCTAAGACCGGAAGCTCCGAAGGCTGGCAAGAGGATCTTACTGGAACGTATCGGAGTTTTGTGGAAGCGCATGAAATTCTTACATAAGGTTTCCGCCAGGAATATCTTTCGTTACAAGAAACGGATGATCATGATGATACTGGGGATCGGAGGCTGTACGGCGCTGGTTCTGGCCGGATTCGGCATTTATGATTCTGTGGGAGGTATCGCACAGCATCAGTATTCTCAGATCGAAAAATATGATATGGCAGCAGCGTTTTCCAAGACGCTGGATGAGGAGGAGCAGGCGAAGATCGAAAGTCAGTATGGAGATCAGATCTCCAATATGGCGGTGCTGCAGCAGTCTTCTGTAGACGCTGAAGGCGGCGGCGTGAACAAATCGTGCAACCTGATGATTTCCGATGACAACCGCATTACGAAGGCTGTATCTTTCCGGACGAAGGACGGCAGGAAGATCGCTTATCCGAAAACAGGAGAAGCGGTCATCAACAATAAACTGGCTGAGATGCTGAGTCTAAAAAAAGGAGATCAGCTGACTGTAAAATACGACGATACGAAATCGGTACAGCTGATGGTTTCCGGGATTTACTGGAACTACGTTTCCAATTATATTTATATCAACGGGCAGACTTACGAGGATGACTTTGGAAAGACTTATGACCCGACGGCAGCATTTTTGACGGCTGCAAAGGGTACCGGGGTCTATAAGCTGTCGGAAAATCTCAATAAATACGACGATATCATTGCGATTTCTATAAATAAAGATATCGAGAAGCGGGTAAGCGATATGATGGTGAGTCTGAATTATATCGTTATTCTGGTAATTGGATGTGCGGGAGCACTGGCATTTATCGTTCTTTTTAACCTGGGTAATATCAATTTGACAGAGCGTGTGCGGGAGATCGCTACCATAGAAGTGCTGGGGTTTTATCCGCGCGAGATGGGGTCTTACGTGTTCCGTGAAAACTTTATCCTGGTGCTGATCGGTATCGTTGCAGGGCTGCCGACAGGTTATGTGCTTCACAAGTTCATCATGTCCAGGATCGTCGTAGATGCGGTGTCGTTTAATGAAATCATTGAACCGGCAAGTTATGTCTTTACGGTACTGACGGTCATCGGATTCTCCGTGATCGTGGATCTGATCCTGAGACGTAAGATGCGCCGGATCAACATGGCGGAAGCACTTAAATCCATCGAATAGAAACATGGTAAGGGAAATGGACAAGGAACATACAGAAATGATGCAGGAAATACAGGAAGAAAATCGAAAGCTGCAGGTAAGCGGCTACGAATGGGATATTACATTGACTGAGCAGGATGTGGAAGAACATGGATGGATCCGTGGGGACAGTCTTTTGCATGCATTTGAAACGATCGCATCGGCTCATGTAGACAGTCTGGATATGGGATTTGAACAGATGATCGCCCAGAATCGTATCTGGGTCATGACGAAGATCAAATACGTGGTCTATAAACGGGTGGATCCCGGGGAATCATATCATCTGGGAACTTATCCGCGTCCGAAAAAAGGGATCCTGTTTTATCGGGATTATTATCTGTGGGATAAGAATGGAGATGTGGTTGCGGCAGCGACCAGCCAGTGGTGTATCCTCAATTTCAAAACGCGGCGTCCTGAGCGCACGGATATCGAGGTGCCGGGTGAATGCATCGATCACGAACCTTTTGATGCGGGGATCGAAAAGATCCGGTGGATGCCGGAAGAGGGGGATGATCCGCAGATGCTGTATCATGTGACAGAAGATGATCTGGATAAAAACCAGCACGTCAACAATGCACGCTATGCGGTCATGATCGATGAAACTCTGGGAACTTCTGCACACAGAGAAGTGACGATACATTTTGCGAAGGAAACCGTGCTGGGTGATGAGATCCTGCTTTATACGGATGCTGAAAAAGCTGATCCGAAAGCTGCAGACTATGCTGACGGTGGAACCAGCCAGCATGTGGTCGGGGAACTTTCGGACAGCACCGTCGTGTTTAAGAGCCTGGTAAAGCCATTATAATGTACTGGCTTTGACTACCGATGTCTCATCGATATATTGTTCTTTAACAGCCATGGCTTCCTTCATATGAGGCTGTTCTAAATGGATTTTCTGGCAATCTGCATCCTGCCACTGTTCTACCAGAAGCAGGGTGTTTTCATCTTCTTCTGAAAAATAAAAGTCGTAACTGAGACATCCGTTTTCTTCACGGATTTTTTTCAGGATACCGCTGCTGCGCAGTTGCTGAACGTATGTCTGACGCATACCTGGTTTTGCTTTATATGTTACTAGCATTGTAAGAGCTGTCATAGTAAATCCTCCTTGCGATATGTATAATAGTTGTCGTATTAAGTATAAGACAGAATCCATAAAAAAAGAACCCTCAGGACGAGGATTCTTTTTTTTTATAGGTTTCTATTTAATATGCAAATCAATGTTTATACTAAACCCTGAGCCATCATAGCTTCAGCAACCTTTTCGAAACCAGCGATGTTAGCACCCTGTACCAGAGCGTTCTTGTCGCCATAGTACTTTTCACCAGCACCTGCACATGCATTGTAGATGTTTCTCATGATCTGGTGCAGCTGAGTGTAAACGTCTTCGTGCTGATATACAGTGTGACCAGCGTTCTGTCCCATTTCGATGCATGAGCAAGCAACTCCGCCAGCGTTAGCTGCCTTAGCAGGTCCAACAGCTGTCATCTTGTCCATAAGGTAAACGAGAGCTTCGTTAGTTGTAGGCATGTTAGCACCTTCGCAGTAGAACTTGCAGCCGGAAGCTACGATGTTCTCAGCGTCTGCCATGTGCACGTCGTTCTGCATAGCGCAAGGGATGAACAGGTCAACCTTAACGTCGAAGTCCTGACATACGCCCCAAGGCTTCTTGCCGGCAACGAACTTAGCTTCTGGGAACTTTTCTGCGTAAGGAGCGCAGATGTTCTTGCCAGATCCTCTCAGTTCGAGGAGGAATGCAACCTTTTCATCAGTGCTGATTCCTTCAGGATCGTAGATGTATCCGTCCGGTCCGGAGATCGTTACGCACTTAGCGCCTAACTGCTGCAGTTTCCAGGCAGCACCCCATGCTACGTTACCAAATCCGGAAATACCAACAACTTTGCCCTTCATGTCTTCGCCGTTAGCCTTCAGCATTTCTTCTGCGTACCATACGATACCGAATCCAGTAGCTTCAGATCTTCCCAGCAGTCCGCCGAACGGGATGCCCTTACCAGTCAGAACGCCTTCATACTTGTCAACGATTCTCTTGTACTGGCCGAAGAGGTAGCCGATTTCTCTGCCGCCTACACCCAGGTCTCCAGCAGGAACGTCAGTGTTAGGTCCGATGTGTCTGTACAGCTCAGTCATGAATGCCTGGCAGAATCTCATTACTTCTGCGTCGGATTTGCCGTTCGGATCGAAGTCAGAACCGCCCTTGCCGCCGCCGATAGGAAGTCCAGTCAGACTGTTCTTGAAGATCTGTTCGAATCCTAAGAACTTGATGATTCCAGGATATACGTTCGGTGCGAATCTCAGACCGCCTTTGTAAGGTCCGATTGCGCTGTTGAACTGATATCTGTAACCCTTGTTAACCTGTACTTTACCAGCGTCGTCAACCCATACTACTCTGAAAGTAACTCCTCTTTCAGGTTCAGTCAATCTTTCGAGAAGAGCTGCTTCTTCATATTCCGGATGCTGTTCGATAACCGGAGTCAGAGAAGAAAGTACTTCTTCTACAGTCTGGTGAAATTCAAGTTCGCCAGGGTTCTTCTGCTTACAAAGCTCAATACATCTTTCTACATAGTTTGACATTTTGTTTTCTCCTTTTATTTTAATTTGTTAAAACTAAGAACTATATAACCAACTTCAATATATCACTTTGGCTGTGTACAGTCAATGAATTCTTTAGATGTAAGATAAAAGTCTAAATTTTCAGAAAACATATATTGAAATTAGCAAAGTTATAAGTAAAGAAGTTGCAAAATAGTATGTATAAAAAGCCTGGAAAAACTCAAAATTCTGCCTTTTGTGGAAAATTTCAAATCTCTTTTATCTAGTATATTGAAATTGATTCATCTATCAAATCATTTGCAATATATCTTTTCATTTTTGAGGACTATTTTTTATATGGTTAGCTTTCAGTATACATTTAGATTTATAAAAGCTATTAAAAGATGGTATATTGGTCTGAATGTATGCTGTATATTGTGTGAAAGAAGTTAAAACCGTGACTGAAGTAGTTAAAAGTGAACGATGCCGGTAGTCTTAAGTCATTATTTACGGGGTGATATATAAGATATATGCTTTGTAATCTATGTCATTCAAAGATCCTGCAATAACTAGATGTTATCCTTAAACAAATGGGAATTGAATATTAAAAACATATGATGTATAATCCCGAGTTCGACAGTTTCAGAATAAAAAAGAGGCGTTTAACATTGAAATATCAATGTTTATGCCTCTTTCGTGATTTTTGAAAATGTTGTATCAGAACTGTTTCTTAAAAAGTTTTTAAATTTTTTTCCTACATATTGCATTCAGGTCTTTCGGTCGGTAATACTTTCTGTTTAAACCCAGTTCGAAATTGGTGTCCTTACAGCAATTGGAATGAATAAGAAAGTGGATTTATCGGAAGAAGTGCTCAATGAGTATATTGGTTATATTAATAATTCACAGAAAATGTCTGTAAAGGATATATATATTGGGGTGCTGATAATAACAACACTTTTTGTATGGATATTAAGTTCCTGGGTGCCTGCAATTAATATTACTGTTGTTGCGATTGTCTGTTTTGCTTTGCTTTTTTTTCCTGCATTCCCAGTTCTCGAATGGGAGGAATTTACGGTTGCAAATAGTTGGAATGCCTTTTTTATTGCAGGAAATCATATTACTCTTGCAGCCGTAGCTATAGATACAGGACTCTGTGATTATGTGGCAGGCTTGTTTTTTGACAGAATAACAGAGATGCCAATCTTAGTATTGTTGATGGTGGTTGCTGCTATAACATTTATATTTATGGCGATTATTCCGTCAGCTCCTGCAGTAGCAACAATTCTTGTTCCAATAATATCTGCTTTTTCAATAAAGCTGGGGCTTGATCCTAGAATTCTGTTTATGGTATGTATACTTTGTATACCAAACATATATTTATTTCCGTTAGATGCACCTCTTGTTGTAGCCTACGATAGGAAAGCTTTCAGCATGTTTGAACTTCCGAAAGCAACGATTTGGATTCAATTAATAATGATAGTATTTGTAGCAGTTATAGTTAAACTTGTTTTTTCCATTATATATTAACTTTTTAAATAACGACTCTCTATTTTTCTCTTCTGCTGGAAATATGCGTGAAAATATAGTATAATAAAATAATTAGTTTGGAGGAAATGTAATATGAGAGCAATTACAATAGTAATGGGAATTCTTTTGATGGGTACGGGCGTATGGTCCTTTGCCAACTCGGGAGTATCATTTCTGGCGCTGGCATTTGCAATAGGACTTGTTATGATAGCAGACGGTACTGTCGAGGGTATGACATATATATATTCAAGAGGCGGCAACCGACAGGACAATAACATATGGATGCTCGCAGACAGCATAGTGACCTTTGTTTTAGGTATTCTGGTGCTCAGCGGGCAGCTTGCCGCAGAGGTTGCGGTTCCTTATGTATTCGGAATGTGGATGCTGTTTTCAGGTATACTCAGACTGGTAATAGTGCTTAATATCGACAGAACCAAAAAGAAATCAAACTTCTGGTGGACTTTCGGCACAGGACTTGTATGTATACTTGCGGGGTTACTCGGTTTCTTCAATTCAATCGCTCTGAATATGGCTGTGGGAGAGCTGCTTGGTATATTCTTCATAATCCAGGCTGTAACCACGCTGGAAATCGGATTTCATATGCCTCATGCAAAATCAATTAAATAGAGCAGGGCGGACCGTAAGTTTATTCTTACGGTCCTGATAATTTAAAGGTGAAATTATGTCTGAAATAAAGGAATTTGATATATGTGTAATCGGCGCGGGAGCATCGGGATGTCTGGCGGCTATAAACGCCAAAAGACAAAATCGTATGCTGAATCTGTGCCTCATAGAAAAAGGAAACAAAATACTGCGAAAGGTAATAGCTTCGGGAAACGGCAGATGCAATATAGCCAACTCCTCCTGTGAGGGTATTGAACGGCTGCTGCTTTTTTTCAAAACGATAGGTATATTTACGGTTGAAGAGGAAGAGGGCAGACTGTATCCGTATACAAAGCAGTCGTCATCGGTTGTAAGCTCAATTAAGACCACGTTTCTTGGTGCAGGCATTAAACCCATATTAAACACAGCGGTTACAGATGTCAAAAGGCTCAAAAACGGCGGTTTCAAGCTCATAACGTCAAACGATGATGTCTATGTGTGCAAAAAACTCCTGATAGCTTCGGGAGGCAAAGCGGCGCCTGCTTTTGGAACCACAGGTGACGGCTACATATTTGCCAAAAAGCTGGGACATACCATTAAGACACTTATGCCGGTGCTTACTGCAATAAACTGTGAGGGTGACTTTGAGGAAATGAAAGGATGCAGAGCCGAGGGAGAGGTGACGCTGTATCGAAACGGAGAAAAAATAGCCTCCGAGAGAGGTGAGATACAGTTTACAGCCGAGGGAATTTCGGGAATATGTGTTATGAATTTAAGCAGACTCATAAAGCTGGATATGTCCAAAGGCCTTGAGGCAGCTTTCAGAGAATATACGGTAAAGATAAATTTCAACCCGGAAATGGCAAGACAGCAGATGATATGGGTGCTCAAGGAACTCAGAGAGTTTGAGGGAATTAAGACTGAGGATATATATATGTCACTGCTTCGAAAGCCTATAGCCAAAAGAGTATTGACTGATGCGGGAATTGACCTTAATAAACAGCCGTCTGAGCTTACAGATGAGGAACTCAAGAAGATAAGCAGGATATATCAGAACTGGAGTTTGCAGGTGACAGGGGCTAAAGGCTGGAAATATGCGCAGTGTACGGCAGGAGGCGTTTCGCTTGATGAGGTGGACCCTGAGACTATGGAGTCAAAACTTGTGCCCGGTTTGTATTTTTCAGGTGAGGTTCTTGACTACGACGGTCCGTGCGGAGGCTATAATCTGTATAATGCGTGGACTACGGGACTTGCAGCAGGAAAGGCGATGGGACAATGTATAGAGAAACGCAGATAAAACTGAAACCCGGTCAGCCAAAAGAGCTTTTAAAGACAAAGCTTGAAAAGAAATATTCCGTAAATATTAAAGAGTGGAAGATAGTCAGAGAATCCCTGGATGCCAGGAATAAAAAGGACATACGGCTTGTATATACAGTTGATTTTGAATGTGACAGGAAGCTGAAACTCAAAGAAGTGTCAGAGTTTAAATATGAGCTGCCGGAGCAGGGAGCAGAGGAACTTTTACACAGGCCCGTTATAATCGGGTTTGGACCCTGCGGTATGTTTGCCGCCCTTATTCTTGCAGAGGCAGGCTACAGCCCTCTTATCCTTGAGAGAGGCAAGGAGATGGAAAGGCGTACAGCTGATGTGGACAGGTTCTGGAAGGACGGCATTCTTGATACGGAGTCAAATGTGCAGTTCGGAGAGGGCGGAGCAGGTACCTTTTCAGACGGCAAGCTTACAACCGGCATCAAAGATTTCAGAATTAAAAAAGTGCTTGAGGAGTTTGTCGCCGCAGGAGCACAGCCTGAAATACTGTATAAGGCAAAGCCGCACATAGGAACCGATGTGCTCAGGGAGGTTGTTGTAAATATAAGAAACAAAATAATTTCCCTTGGCGGTGAGATACGCTTTGAAAGCAGAGTGACGGACTTCATAACAGACCCGCAGGGTAGACTTGCGGGAGTAGAGGTTAACGGCGATGAAATAATTAATACACAGACAGTTATAGCGGCGCCGGGACACAGCGCAAGGGATACCTTTGCGGTTATGAACGGCAGAGGCATACCTATGGAGCAGAAACCGTTTTCCATAGGGGTCAGGGTTGAACATCTGCAAAGTATGATAAATGAAAGTCAGTACGGAAGCTTTGCGGACAGACTTCCTGCTGCCGACTACAAGCTGGCATACAGATGCCAAAACGGCAGAGGTGTATACACTTTCTGCATGTGTCCGGGCGGTGAGGTTGTTGCGGCGGCCTCGTCGGAGGGTATGACGGTTACAAACGGTATGAGTTATGCGGCTCGTGACGGAAAATACGCCAACAGCGCACTTCTGGTAGACGTCAGAACCGATGATTTTGACGGAGATGACGTTCTTGCAGGAGTGAGATTTCAGGAAAAATACGAGAGGCTTGCCTTTGAATTCGGCGGGGGATATGCTCCTGTGCAGACAACGTGGGGGCGCTTCAGAGAGGATGCTGTGTCGGCGGCGGCAGGAAATTCAGAAAACCTCAATAAAGTTGCAAAATGTCTGCCTGACTTTGTGACAGAGGCATATCTTGAGGCTATGCCTGCTTTAGGTAGAAAACTCAAAGGCTTTGACTGCGATGACACTGTTATGAAAGCGGTGGAAACAAGAAGCTCTTCACCTGTAAGAATTCTGCGGGACGACAGTATGCAGTCGGATGTCAGAGGACTTTATCCCGCAGGTGAGGGCGCAGGATATGCAGGAGGCATTACCTCTGCTGCGGTAGATGGCATTAAGGCGGCGGAGAGAATCATACAGAAGTACAGTAAATACGTCTTAACGGTAAAATGATATACAGGAGGCAGCAGATGGAAATAACCTTAAGAATAAATGAAAATATATCTGTAGAGCGGGCTGCAAAGCTTACAGAACTGGGAAATCTGATTGAAGAGGGAATCCTGATGGAGCAGGACTTTCAGAGTGCGGTTAAGCTGTATATGCTTGCCGCAAAAGCAGGAGAGCCGGAAGCCTTTTACCATATGGGCAGAGTATATATGAACGGTATCGGAGTTGCGCAGAATACAGCAAAGGCGAAGCTGTACTTCAAACAGGGAGCAAACAGCGGCAATACCGATTCTATAGTTGCAATAGGCGGTATATACAAAGACGAGGGAAGTATTGAGCAGGCTTTGTACTGCTTTAAGCTGGCGGCGGAAGCAGACAATCTTGACGGTATAATCGGATATGCAGGTCTGCTTGAGGAAACAGGCGGCGATATCGAAGAGCTTATGCTGATGTACAGAAAAGCCGCAGGTCTCGGAAGCGCTGACGCTGCGGAAGCCCTTGGCAGAATTTATGAGGACAAAAACAGTCCGGAGTACAGTCCCGATATAGCGGTTTTCTGGTACAGGCAGGCGGTAAGCCTTGGAAAACAGTCGGCAGAGGCAGAAGCCGCAAGACTTGAAAAGGATACCGAAAAAGACATAGATGTAGAGATTGAATATGACGATGATATATAGTATGAAAACCACAGCGCAGAATAACGGCTGTGGTTTTTAATGTCCATAAACTGTAACCTTTCTCTCCCATATATTGTGCAGTGAAATCTGCGGCAAATTGTATTACAATTTAATTAAGCTTTACAAAGCAGGAGAGGAGGTTTTATGAAACATAAACTGATTTCATTAGCGGCAGCGGTATGTATAATCCTTGTTGTGGCAGTGCCGGGATTCGGAGCATCAGTCTGCGGTGAAAACACAAAATTATGCAAAATATCAACAATAGTATGCAGTAAGGACTGCACCAGAGCACTTGTCAGTATCAGAGATAAGACAGGCTGTTCAAACAACAGATGCAATACAGGAAACAATAATCAGAACGGAAACACAGGAAGCACAGACACACCATCACAAAGCAGCAATCTGTCAGCAAATGCGCAGGAAGTAATTAAACTCGTAAACGAAGAAAGAAATGCAGCAGGCCTGTCTGCTCTTACTGAAAACAGCAGACTATCGGAAGCGGCACAGGCAAAAGCGGAGGATATGATGAAAAACGGATATTTTTCACATACATCTCCTACATACGGCAGCCCTTTTGAAATGATGAAAACATTTGGCATAACCTACAAATCAGCAGGAGAAAACATAGCAAAAGGACAGAAAACACCTGCTGCGGTTATGAACGGATGGATGAATTCTTCCGGACACAGAGCAAATATTTTAAATGCTTCTTATGAGCAGATCGGAGTAGGTTTCTGCAAGGATTCATCTGGCGTCACATACTGGGTACAGATGTTTATCAGATAAAATTTAATAACACGCAAGCAGATAATCCGGGCAGTTTATGTTCGGATTATCTGTTTGTATGTATAAATCTCATAGAACTTTACTTTTGGCCGTAAAAAAAATATAATATTCAGAACAGAAGATAAAATATATTGTGGAGAAATGCAATGCTGCAGGAAGAACGATTCTCTAATATAATAGAGCTTTTAAAAATAAATAAGATGGCAAAGGTAAACGAGCTTGCCAAGATAAACAAAGTATCGGTCGATACTGTAAGACGTGACCTTGAAGTCCTCGAGGGCTACGGCATACTCGAAAGAGTAAGGGGCGGGGCTGTATGGAAAGACGCAAACAACACCCGCAATATCTATGAAGTCAGAGTGACCGTCAATACCGAAAAAAAGAAGAAATTGCAGGCATTGCAGACAGAGTGCTGGCCGAAGGTCAGACTGTTGTGATGGGAAGCGGCAGCACCACCGTTGAGATTGCAAAGTATATTGCGGCAAATTACAAAAGGCTTACGGTTATAACCAATGATCTTGATATTGTGAAGATTTTTTCCCACAAGGAGAGATTTAATATTATTGTAACAGGAGGTCTTTACGATGCCGGAGAGCACGCGCTTTACGGTGAGTAGTGCGAGGAAGAAATAGGGCAGTACAATGCCGATGTGTGTCTGCTGGCGGTAAACAGCATTTCATTTGAAAAAGGCATAAGCGATTTCAGGCTCAATCAGATTGACACATTCAGAAAAATGATGTCAATTTCAGAGCGCATTGTGGTTGCGGCAGATTCAACCAAAGTCGGCAAAACGTCGTGTATGAGAGTCTGCGGCGTTGAAGAAATTGATACACTTCTTTGTGACAGCCGGCTTGCACCTGAAGAAAAAGAAAAATTCGAGGCGGCGGGAATTGAGGTTATAATGCCGTAACGGCGGATAACATACAAGTGAAAATTATATTTTGAGTAAGGCTGTTTTTTCAGCCTTTTATATATATATAGGAAATATCGGTTTGCAGATATTTCCGTATGTTTTATAGAAAGCACCTTGAATGTTATCGCACCTTGCGTGCGATATGTGGAAATAGGAATTTCAATTTTGTACATTTTCACTTTTTTTATTTTATCTGTTGACTTTAGCGTGATGATGTGATAAAGTGATAACGTAATAAAACAAGGAGGCAGCAATGGGAAGAGAAGAAACCGTTATATCACAGCTTGCAGAGCTTTACGAAAGCTACGGATATTCATACTACAAGGTCAGCAGATTTGAGGAATACGACCTCTACGCACGAAACAGGAATTTCCTTTCGGGAGGACAGATACTCACCTTTAACGATGCTGACGGCAGGCTGATGGCACTGAAACCGGACGTTACCCTGTCAATCGTCAAGAATACCAAAGACGATGAGGGTATGAAAAAAATATATTACAAGGAAAACGTATACAGAGTCCCACGCAGCGGCAGCGGATTTAAGGAGATAATGCAGAGCGGACTTGAATGTATAGGAGATATAGACAGATATGCGACAGGCGAGGTTATAATGCTGGCGGCATCAAGCCTTGAGTCGGTCAGCAGTGAATATATACTGGACATTTCACATATAGGGATTACGGCAGGCATACTGGAGGGAACAGACGATGAAACAGCGGATGCAATACTAAAGGCCATGAGCGAAAAAAATGCTCCGATGCTTGAAAAAATCTGTGAAAAAGACAGACTGCCGCAGGAGAAAAAGCAGCTTCTTGAGCAGCTTATCAGACTGTATGAGCCTATAGGCACAGGCATAGAAAGGCTTAAAAATATGGAGCTTCCAAAGGAGTGCAGGGAAGCTGTTACAGAACTTGAAGAATTGTGCGATATACTGAAGCTGTATGGAATTGATAAAAACATATATCTTGATTTTTCTATCATATGCGATACGGATTACTACAACGGCATATTCTTCAAGGGCTTCATTGCAGGAATAGCAGAGAGCGTGCTTTCGGGAGGCAGATATGACAACCTTATGCGCAGAATGGGCAAAAAATCCGGAGCCATAGGATTTGCCGTATATCTTAACCAGCTTGAAAATCTTGAAGCAAAAACGGACAGATATGATGCGGACGTCCTCATAACCTACAGTGAGGGCAGCGATATGAAAAAGATAATCGAAGCAGCAGGAAGCTGCATTGCAGCGGGCAAATCGGTGAGAGTACAGAAAAACAGAGGGGCAAGGACAAAAGAGGTGATTGAAATTGGAGCAGATAATTAATGTGGCGCTGCCTAAGGGCAGACTCGGAGAAAAGGTATACAGCATATTTGAAAAATCAGGCTACGAATGCAGCGAACTTAGGGAAGAAAACAGAAAGCTTACATTTGAGAATAAACAGGCGGGAGTCAGATACTTCTGGGTCAAGCCCTCGGACGTGGCCATATATGTCGAAAGAGGCGCAGCAGATATAGGTATTGCAGGCAAGGATATATTAAGCGAATACGAGCCTGATGTATACGAGCTTATGGATTTAAATGTAGGCAAATGCAGAATGTGCGTTGCGGGGCCTGCGGATTTCAAAGACGACTGCTCAAGAGCTCTGAGAGTGGCTACAAAATTTCCTCATATTGCAGGCAAATATTACGGTGAGCAAAGCAGATGCATAGACGTTATAAAGCTTAACGGCTCAATAGAGCTGGCACCCATACTGGGGCTTTCAGATGTTATTGTCGATATTGTTGAAACAGGTACGACACTTAAAGAAAACGGACTTGCGCCGCTGGAGGTGATAGCGCCCATAAGCGCCCGCCTCATAGCCAATAAGGTATCATACAAATTCAAGAACTCTCAGATAAACAGAATGTGCGAAAATCTGTCTGAGAACGTGGGATAAGAAAGGAAAAAGCGATGATTAATATAGTTGATTACAAAGACCTTGACAGAAAAAATCTTTTTATGAGAAAAGAAGAGGAACTTAATATAACCGATGTTGTAAAGGATATAATCTACAGCGTTAAAATGGGCGGGGACAAAACCCTCAAAAAATACTGCGAGCTGTTTGACGGCAAAGCTCCGGAGAATTTAGAGGTTACTGCCGCAGAAATGGAGGCTGCATTTAACAGGGTTGACAGCTCCCTTATTAAAACAATGGAAAAAGCGGCTGCAAACATCAGAGAATTTCACTCAAAGCAGCTTAGAGAGGGCTTTAAAATAGAGAAAGCGGGCGGCGTTGTTATGGGACAAAAAGTGACACCTATTGAAAAGGTGGGAATATATATTCCGGGAGGCACTGCAAGCTATCCGTCAACAGTCCTTATGAACTGCATACCGGCAAAGATTGCAGGATGCAGGGAAATCGTAATGGTATCGCCTCCTACATGTGACGGAGATATAAGTCCGGTAATACTTGCGGCAGCTAAGATTGCAGGCGTTGACAGAGTGTTCAGAGCAGGAGGAGCTCAGGGAATAGCAGCTCTTGCATACGGTACGGAAACAATTCCTAAGGTATACAAAATCACAGGACCTGGAAACGCCTATGTTGCAGAGGCAAAGCGTCAGGTATTCGGCATTGTTGATATAGACACCATTGCAGGACCAAGCGAGGTGCTTGTAATTGCGGATAAAAATACAAATCCTGCTTATGCGGCGGCGGATATGTTAAGTCAGGCAGAGCACGACAGACTTGCCTCGGCAGTTATGATTACAGACAGCAGAGAGCTTGCCAAAAAGGTAGCAGGCGAAATAGAAAAGCAGCTTGAAAGCCTGCCTAGAAAAGAAATTGCAGAGGCGTCAATCAGAAACAACGGCAGAATAATAATTGCGGAAAATCTTGATATGGCAGTAGAGCTTGCCAACGAGCTTGCGCCTGAACACCTTGAAATAGATGTGGATAATCCGTTTGACTATCTTGACAGAATTGAAAATGCAGGCTCGGTATTCTTAGGAAGAAACTGTCCTGAGGCTCTTGGGGATTATGTTGCGGGACCGAACCACACCCTGCCTACAGGCGGCAGAGCCAAATTCTCAAGCCCTCTGTCGGTAGATGATTTCATCAAGAAAATACAGTTTTCATATTTTGAAAAATCGGCCCTTGAGGAGCTGAAAGACGACATATGCACCTTTGCGCAGGCAGAGGGGCTTGAGGGTCACGGCAGAAGTATAAAAGTAAGGTTTGAATAAATAAGATGAGCAGATTTTTGAAAAAAAGACTTGAAAGCCTTGAGGCCTACACTCCCGGAGAGCAGCCTCAGGATAAAAAATATATTAAACTTAATACAAATGAAAGCCCTTTTCCTCCCGATGAATATGTAATATCAAAGGCAAAAGAGGCTGCGGCGGGATTTAATGTGTATAACGATCCGGAGTGCAGCAGATTAAGAGAAAAGGCGGCGGAGCTTTACGGTGTGGACAAGGAAAACATACTGTGCGGCAACGGCTCCGATGAAATTCTGTATCTTGCCTTTACAGCCTTTATAGAAAGAGCAGTATTTCCCGATATAACCTACGGCTTTTACAAGGTGTTTGCAGAGCTTACGGGAGCAGAAAAAAAGACAGTGCCTCTGAGAGAGAATTTCAGACTTGATACATCAGACTATATGAACGAAAAGGGCTGCCTCATAATTGCAAATCCCAATGCGCAGACAGGAAGATATGTGCCGGTATGCGAGATAGAAAAGCTCGTGGCGGCGGACAGAAACAGACTTGTAATTGTCGATGAGGCATATATAGACTTCGGCGGGCAAAGCTGCGTGCCTCTTGTTAAGAAATACGATAACCTGCTGGTAACCCAGACCTTTTCAAAGTCGAGGTCCATGGCAGGGGCAAGGCTGGGATTTGCCTTTGCATGCAGTGAAATAACAGCTGATATGAATACCGTCAGATATTCGATAAACCCCTACAATGTAGGTACTGTGGCCCAGGCGGCAGGCATTGCGGCAATAGAGCGCAACGACATATATATGAAGAACTGCGGCACAGTTATAGAAAACAGAAGCTTTACGGAGGAAAGTCTGAGGAGGCTGGGATTTGAAACAGTTTCCTCGCAGGCCAATTTCATACTGGCAAGAAACAGCCGCATATCGGGAGAAAGGCTGTACGCAGAGCTTAAAAAACAGGGAATACTTGTACGCCATTTCAGCGGCGGTAAAATCAGCGATTATGTGCGTATTACAATAGGGACAAAAGAGCAGATGGAAGCCCTGGTTTCCGCTGCGGAAAGGATATTAAATGCGTAGTGCGGTATTGGAAAGAAAGACATCGGAAACACAGATTAAGCTTTCACTTGATATTGACGGAAGCGGTACCTCGGAAATATCTTCAGGAATAGGATTTCTTGATCATATGCTCACACTGTTTGCAAAACATTCGGGCTTTAACCTTGAGGTTTCCTGCACAGGCGATACATATGTGGACGATCACCACAGTTGTGAGGACATAGGAATAGTGCTTGGCAGCGCGCTCAGAGAGGCTCTCGGAGATAAAAGAGGCATCAGCAGATACGGAGATATAATTTTGCCTATGGACGAGGCGCTTATACTCTGCGCCTGTGATGTTTCAGGCAGAAGCTGTCTTGTGTTTGATGCGGACTTTCCCACAGAAAAAATCGGAAGCTTCGATACGGAGCTTGTACAGGAATTCTTTGAAGCCTTTACAAGAAGCAGCGGCATAACGCTTCATATACGGAAGCTTTCGGGAGCCAATTCGCATCATATAGCGGAGGGCATATTCAAAGCCTTTGCAAGATGCCTGGCTAAGGCATGCGGCATAGACGAAAAACGAAAGGATGAAATACCATCAACGAAGGGAGTCATATAAATGATAGGTATAGTGGATTACGGAGTAGGCAATCTGTTTTCTCTCAAAAGCTCCATAGCGATGATAGGAGAGGAAGCGGTTGTAACATCAGATGCAGGTGAGCTTGAAAAAGCAGATAAAATAATTCTGCCGGGAGTCGGAGCCTTTGGCGATGCTGCGGCAAAGCTGAGAGCCTCGGGACTTGACAGAGAGGTCATACGGCTTGCGGAGTCAGGTAAATATATAATGGGCATATGCCTTGGCATGCAGCTTCTCTTTGAAAAAAGCTATGAATACGGGGAGCATGAGGGACTTGGTCTGATAAAAGGCGCCGTTAAGGATATGAGACCTGTATTACCGGCAGAGCTTAAGGTTCCTCACATAGGCTGGAACCTGCTGAAATTCAGAAAAACAAGTCCTCTTTTCAAGTATGTAAACGAGGGTGAGTTCGTATATTTTGTTCACAGCTTTTATGCGGCGGAATGTGACGAAGCTGTAACGGCGGTGACAGAATACGGAGCTGAAATTACGGCGGCAGTGGCAGAAGGAAATCGTAAGCTGACGGTTTCCGCTTCCTAC
>ERZ857745.1632-NODE-1632-length-27109-cov-9.488209_pt1 | contig 27109 bp, 20 predicted proteins | sample MGYA00519699_ERZ857745 | MGnify/ENA primary metagenome ERZ857745 (study PRJEB31778, sample SAMEA3449357) | human gut metagenome | biome: human gut; feature: human-associated habitat; material: faeces | place: United Kingdom | collected 2010/2012 ...
CGAACCGGGGCCTGCCAGAACCATCATAGGTCCTGACAGGTGGGCGATTGCCCTTGATTGAGATGGATTTCGTTTCATATTTATCAGCTGAGCTTTTCGATAGCTGCCTTTACACGTTTCAGTGTTTCTTCTTTACCGATGATCTCCATGATCTCTGTAGCACCTGCCGGTGTCATCTGTTTGCCGGATACTGCTGTACGCAGAGGCCACATTACATAGCCGTTCTTGTATCCTTTTTCTTTTACAAATGCGCTTAAGGACGCAAACAGCGGATCATTGGTATAATCTTCCTGAGCTTCCAGAACCGGAAGTACTTCTTTCAGGACAGCAAGAGAAGTTTCTTCGTTTGTTTTCATTTTCTTGTGGCAGTACATTGCAGAATCGTATTCCGGTACTTCTTCAAAGAAATCAATCAGAGCCGGGATATCCGGAAATGTCTCGATTCTTGTCTGAACCATACCTGCGATCTTGCGGAAGTTGTAATCTTTAGTGAGTACTTCTTTCATGTATGGAAGTGCTCTCTCATAGAATTCTTCCGGATCCATTTTCTTGATGTATTCGCCATTCATCCAGCGAAGCTTGGTGATATCAAATACAGCCGGTGATTTGCTGATGTGATGATAATCAAAAGCTTTGACCAGTTCCGGGAGGGAGAAGATCTCACAGTTGTCCTGCGGGCTCCATCCAAGAAGTGCAACAAAGTTTACGATTGCTTCTGTCACAAATCCCTGCTCCAGAAGATCCTCATAGGAAGAATGTCCGGAACGTTTGGACAGCTTCTGATGCTCTTCGTTTGTGATCAGCGGACAGTGTACATAGACCGGAATATCCCATCCGAATGCTTCGTAAATACGGTTGTATTTCGGTGCGGAAGAAAGATACTCATTTCCTCTGACTACATGTGTGATTCCCATAAGGTGGTCGTCTACAACGTTTGCAAAATTGTAAGTCGGGTATCCGTCGGATTTGATCAGGATCAGATCCTCCATCTCCTCGTTATTTACAGTGATATCACCATAGATAACATCATGGAAAGTGGTGGTTCCTTCTGTCGGCATGTTGAAACGGATAACATGCGGTTCGCCTGCATCAAGACGCTTCTGCACTTCTTCTTTGGACAGGTGCAGACATCTCTTGTCATAGATGGAAATTTCCTTACCTGCAACAACACGTTTCATGGATTCCAGTTCTTCCGGTCCGCAGAAGCAATAATAAGCATCTCCCTGCTCGATAAGCTGTTTTGCATATTTCAGATAAAGACCGGATGCCTGTCTCTCACTCTGTACATATGGTCCGACACCGCCATCCTTGTCCGGTCCTTCATCATGAAGCAGTCCGGTGTTTTTCATGGTACGATAAATGATGTCGACCGCACCTTCCATATAACGCTCCTGGTCGGTATCTTCAATACGGAGGATAAAATCTCCGTCCTCGTGTTTTGCAATAAGATATGCATAGAGTGCTGTACGAAGATTGCCGACGTGCATTCTTCCTGTCGGGCTCGGTGCAAATCTGGTTCTGATTTTTGTCATCGTTCTTTCCTTCCTTTCAAAATGTAAAACCCCTGAGACACTGCTGCCTCAGGGAATACTTTAAAACTTATGCTTCAATACCTCTGCCTCTGAGATATTCGATCACATCTCCCACAGTTGCCAGCTCTGTAAGTTCTTCGGCAGGTATCTCTATATTGTACTCATCCTCAAGAGCCATTACCAGTTCAAAAAGGTCGAGAGAATCTGCTCCAAGATCATCTTTAAAAGAAGTGTCTGCGGTAATCTCACTTTCTTCGCAGTTTAACTGCTGCGCAATCATTTTTCTCATTTCTTCTAACATTGCTTTTCTCCTTTATCAAGTAACTTATCTCTGCTTTGATGTGCAAAGTATATATTCTGGAAAAGTATTTGTCAATAGATTTTCCAGATTTTAGAGAAGCCTTTCAGGCTCTTTAAACTTAATCTGCCTTGCCACGCTTAACGCAAGTCCCATCTCCGACATCAGAAACACGATTGAAGTACCTCCGTAACTGACGAACGGCAGTGTAACACCGGTATTTGGCATCAGATTTAATACAACCGCAATGTTAAAAATAACCTGCAGTGCAATATGGATAAAAATGCCGCTGACCATCAGAGAACCAAACATATCAGGTGCATTCTGTGCGATAAAAAACAACCGATACAGAAGGTATGCAAACAACAGTAAAAGAATAATTCCACCCAGGATACCAAGTTCCTCACACACGATGGAAAAAATCATATCATTCTGTGCTTCCGGTACGCTTCCGAGCTTCTGGATACTGTTGCCAAGCCCACGCCCGAGGAATCCGCCTGAACCGATCGCATACAGTGCCTGAATCGTCTGATAACCATCACCTGACGCAAAATCTTCCGGGTGCAGCCATACAAGAATACGGCGCAGACGGAAACTGGAACTCGTCTCAAGTGAAGAACTTAAGATCATGACAAAAATAATGATCAGCGCAACGCCTACCCCTGCCGCAATCAGGAAAGGTTTCACCTTCGGATGTGCAATGAAGATCAGTCCCATGGTGATACAGAAGATGATGATTGCAGTACTTAAGTTATCTGTAAATGCATATGCCAGAAATGCAAGTGCACTTCCGCTTCCCGCAAGAATCATAAATGCCTTGAGTGTTTTGATCTTCCTGCCCATATTGACGATCATATAGGACAGGCACACAATGACTGCAATCTTTGCGATCTCAGACGGCTGAAAGGACAGTGGCCCGAGATTCAGCCATCGTCTTGCACCATTGGCGGTTCTTCCGAGAGGTGTCTTAACCAGCATCATCAAAATGGCTGCCATTCCGTAAAGCACCCCGGTAAATTTCGTCAGAATATGATAGTCGATCTGCGAAATTCCAAGTGCTATGATAATGCAGCCGAAACTGATCGCCGCCTGTTTTTTAAAGTAATACATGTCATCGCCGTAGTTCAGCTCTGCCATGTAGGAACTGGTACTGTAAAGTATGACCAGACCAAAACATGTCAAAAGAATGATAACAGCGAGAAGACTGTAATCATAGTAATCTGTTTTCTTTTTTGTTTTTGGTTTTTTAACTGCTTTTTTTTCTCTGCTCATAATGTACAGTATAGCAGACTCCTTTTCTAACCGCAAGAAAAAACAGGGAAACGGCACACAATCCGTTTCCCTGTCTGTCACATCATTTTTGATTATTTGTCGCTGTCATTATCGATAGCTGCTGTCTCGATCACGAACTTGACATTTCCGTCCATGCCGGAGGATTTTCCACTGAAGGAAGTGTACGCGTTGTCATCAGAACGGATCGCATCGAAGCGGTCCATGAGATCCTGAAGATCATCTTCTACAAGGTCAGACAGTTTCCTGATACCTTCATCGTCAAATTTCTTCGTTCCGTCTGCAAGCTCTTTTGCGCCGTCGGAAAGGCTCTTGATACCATCCTTAACCTGTGTGCTTCCGCTGCTGAGTGTTGCTGTTCCACTTACAAGCTGCTGTGCTCCGGATGCAAGCTGGGATGCTCCGCTTGTCAGTGTACCACTGTTTGCAGAAAGCTGGGATGCACCGCTTGTCAGTGTCTTGCCGCTTGTCTCAAGCTGTGTTGCACCATTCTTGATCGTCTTGTTGTTCTTTGTAAGTTTTGTAGCACCGGAAAGCATAGATTTGATAGCCTTTGTAATATCACCGTTATATGCTTTCTTAAGTGACTGTAACCCTGTATTAAGTTCAGATACCTTGGATGCAAGAGTATCCAGATTCTCACAGTCCTCGCCCAGATAAGTGTTCAACTGTGTCTGCAGTCCCGGAATAACTCCTGCATAAATGGTTTTTGCAGCTGTTGCAAGTTTATCTGCAAGGTTTCCCTTTACTAATGACGCCGCTCCATTATACATTGTAGCTACATCATTATTTTCGCCTTCCGTATTTGCCATAGCCGTCAGATTTTCATCAAGTGTTTTTGCAAGATCCAGTGCTGACGGTGTCGTTCCCGTTGCAGTTGTAGATGTTTCCGTATTTGTTTCATCACTTAACGTTGCAAGTCCACTCTCAATCTGGGAAAGTCCACTCTGAAGCTGCGCCGCTGCATCACCAACAGCTGCTGCCTGTGCACTCTGTGTGCTGACTTCGCCTGCTGCCGCCTGTACTGCTGCTGCCTGCTCGCTCAAACCAGAAACCTGTCCGGCATGTGCTTCCAGGTTTGCCACACCTCCCTGTGCGGTAGCCACACCGCCGGAGATTGCACCGATTGCACTCTGTAAGGCACTGTTTACCGCTGCTGCTGTTGCTTCATCCATAGAGGAAGTATCAATACTATTTAAAATATCAATTGCAGAGCTTGCACTGTCCAGACCTGCGGAAATCGTGCCGGCATCTCCCTGAAGAGCATCTCCGGTTCCAGCTGCTGCACTGACTGCACTTGCTGCTGCATTTAACTGATCTGCTGCTGAAGTTCCTGCTACAGCTGATACAGAATCAGCTACCGCCTGTGCAGTTGCAAGGCCTGCCTCAATCTGCTGGGTACCGGCTGTCGAAGGAGTTCCACTTCCGCTTGTATTACCGCCAGATGCTCCAGCCTGTGCCTGCAGCATCTGGTGCAATGCATGTGCTGCCGGCTGCAGTTTTTTCACATTATCCACATAGCTGACTACGCCCTGTGCAAGTGCACCAGTCTGAGTTGCATACTGTTCAGTACTTTCTGCAAAATGATACAGACTTTCATCATTGTCTGGATTTGCGATCTGATTTATCAACTCCGGAAGTTTTTCTTTAATTGTTTTAACCAGACCAGCTACTTTTGTATTTAACTGATCTGTTCCATCAGCTGCATCTGAAAGACCGGTTCCAAATGGCTTCAATGCAGTCTGGAAAGATTTGATTCCCTTCTGGAGAGTAGATACTCCATCCACATAAGTCTTCACACCGGATGTCAGATTGTTGCTTCCTGCAACATACTGTTTTACACCACCTGCCAGAGTATCCGCGCCTGATGTATAAGAAGATACACCGCTGCTGAGTGTTGACGCACCACTTGAAAGTGTACTGACCCCACTTGACAGCGTTCCGATACCGGAATCAAATTCCTGATATTTTTCATCAAGTGTGGAAGCTCCGTCAGCAAGCTCCTTGCTTCCATCAACCAGCTTGGTTGCTGCATCAGTCAGGTCATCCATAGAATCTTTCAGGTCATCCAGTCCGTCTACATCATCCAGATCAAGAGAATTAAGAAGATCTGTCAGAGCAAATGTAAAGGTAGAGCTCATGCTGAAATCGGTTACATCCGCTTCCATTGTGAAGCCTTCCGGAATGTCCAGATCAATATCTTCATCAATGCTCTTGAGGTCAAGGCTGTCTGCCAGTCCCGGCATTCCGACACCGATTGCGATGTTTCTCTGTCCATCGGAGAGGACTTTACCATTGTCGATCGTGACATTTGTGAAGTTATCGGTAGGAAGGATCATGGCTGTTGCCATAACGAACGGCGCATATACATCGGTTGTTTTCTTTCCTACTTTTGTTTTGTTCTTAACGTTATTTGTGTAGTTTACTTCGATCTTTAAATGGCCGCTCTTACCGCCGAGATCACTCGGACTTACCTGTACACCGTCCAGATAATATTTAATTTCCATAGATACAGGAAGATCTTTGTTGGTAGTTCCCTGATAATAGATATCTTTGTCCTCTGTATTCCATGTCAGATTGGAACCATCCTGTTCAAAAGTCTCATCACCTTTGACATTCTTAATATCTTTCAGATCAGATTCATCGCTTAAATCTCCTGCTGATGCAGAGTTTTTCAGCCAGTCAGATACTGTAATATCTTCCGGTGTTCCGTCTGCTGCCGCATTTACATATACGGTCTCTTCTTTTGAAATATCTGTATCTGCCGCAAGTACCGGGCTCACACCCATTACCATTGTCATTCCTACTGCCACAGAAGCTGCCACTGCTTTTTTTCTGTTTCTGTTCATGTTCTACGACTCCTTTTCCAGCCTTTGGCTTTATTTATATGTTTCAATCATCATGTACGTGTTTTGTTATTTCTTATCCGGTAAAAATCCTTTGGATGTATGAACAATGATCGGGTCAAATACCATAAACATTGCCGGCAGAATCAGCAATACTACGATCGTACTGATCACCGCACCTCTTGCAAGAAGGGTACAGATGGAACCAATCATATCAACCTGTGAATAAAGGGCAACACCGAATGTTGCGGCAAAGAAACTGCATCCACTGACAATAATTGACTTCATAGAGAATTTATGTGCAATGGAAATCGATTCTTTCTTTGTCTTCCCGAGGTGCCTCTGTTTCTGGTAATTACTTGTCATCAGGATCGCATAGTCAACAGTTGCTCCCAGCTGGATCGCGCCAATAACGATACTTGCCACGAATGGAAGTGTTACTCCCTGATAATAAGGAATCGCCATGTTTACAAAAATCGCAAACTCAATAACTGCCAGAAGGATGAACGGCAGTGAGATTGATTTGAATACAAACAGGATGATCACAAAGATTGCTGCCATGGAGAGAATATTTACTCTCTGGAGGTCTACGTCTGTCGTATCCTGAAGGTCTTTCATCAATGGTGCTTCACCGATGACCATAGATTCCGGACTGTAAGATTTGACGATCTCCTGAATCTTGTCAAGCTGTGCGTTACATTCATCTGTTGCTGATGAATATTCAGAGCATACAAACTGCACTTCATAATTATCGGATTCAAGCATTTCCCTGATATTTGACGGAATCATGGATTCCGGGAAAGTCGGTCCGATCAGGGAGTTCATACCCAATGACCATTTTACACCGTCAACTTTATCGATCTTGTCAAGCATCTGTGTCTTCTGTTTGCTGTCCAGTCCTTTTTTCAAAAGCACCATATGTACGGTACTCATATCGAAGTCTTCTTTCAGTTTGTCATTGGCAACATTACTTGCCAGTGTAGACGGAAGAGATTTATCGATATTGTAATAGATCTGTGTATGGTTATTTCCGTAAATTGCAGGACACAGAAGTACGAGAAAAACAATCAGCCATACTTTATAATGTTTTGTAATAAAACCGGATGCTTTATCAAGACTCGGGATCAAAGCTTTGTGTTTGGTCTTTTCGATTGCTCCGTCAAATACAAGGATCATTGCCGGGAGAACAGTAACACAGCAGATAACGCCGATGACAACACCTTTTGCCATAACGATACCCATGTCACGTCCAAGTGCAAAGGTCATAACACAGAGTGCAAGGAAACCGGCAATTGTTGTAACAGAACTTCCTGCTACGGATTTAAAGGTATCTCCGATCGCATGTGCCATCGCACGTTCTTTTTCATCGTATTTCTTCTTATAAGCTTCAAATGAGTTCAGAAGGAAAATGGAATAGTCCATTGTTACACCAAGCTGAAGCACTGCTGTCAGTGATTTTGTGATGTAGCACACCTGACCAAAGAAAATATTACTTCCGAGGTTGTATACAACCGCAAGTCCTACACTGATCAGGAACAGCACCGGAATTACCAGTGAGTCCATCGCAAGAAGCAGAACCAGAAGGGAGAGGCATGCAGCGATCACAACGTAGATCGGCATCTCTTCCAGGGCAATGTTCTTGATATCAGTTACAACACCTGACATACCACTGATATAACACTGCTCATTTGCGATCTTACGCATATCTGTGACTGCTTCCATTGCCGCATCGGAAGATGTCGTATTATCAAACAGTGCGATCATCATCGTTGCATCTCCGTTAAAGAATGCATCTTTGAAGTTATCAGGAATCATGCTTACCGGGATGCTTAAATCAGCTACACTGTCATACCACAGTACATCCTTTACATGATCTACATCCTGAAATTTTTCCTTTAATGCCGCTACGTCTTTCAGATCCATATTTTCGACAACTACCATGGAGAATGCACCCATTCCGAATTCATCCACCATGATGTCCTGACCTTCTACTGTCTCCAGAGAATCCGGCAGATAGCTTAAGATATCGTAGTTGACTCTCGTTGCTGCCATTCCCAGGAATGATGGTATCAGCAGAAGCAGACTGACTATGACAATCACGACTTTATGCTTCGCAATCCATTTTCCAACCTTAATCATCTTGTCCTCCTTATTGACTTTCTTTCTCATTTATGACTGTTAGTCACTTTTTATTCATACAGAGTTATATACCAAAACTGACCATTAGTCAATATACGTTTTGACCAATGTGTCCAAAAATTCTTTTGTATTTTTTGTAATATTGACTTTCGGTCAGTTTTGACTATAATAAATAACGAAGTTGTTTTCGTAATTTAGAGGGAGGTTTTCTGATGGGAAAAGTAGAGTCAAATAAAAAACAGAAAAAAGATGCTCTGTTTAACACTGCATTTGAGCTTTTTACCACAAAGGGCACAAATAAAACTACGATCTCAGATATCGCAGATAAAGCCGGTGTCGCCAAGGGAACCTTCTATCTGTATTTTAAAGATAAATATGATATCAGGAATAAATTAGTTTCCTATAAAACAAAAGAACTTTTTTACCGGGCCTATCAGTCGGTTCTCGAACATGAAATTTCAGGATTTGACAACCAGCTTCATTTTATGGTTGATTTTATTCTGGACAGTCTCGAGCAGGATTATGCCCTTCTTGTTTTTATTTCCAAGAATCTTTCATGGGGCGTTTTTCAGGCAGCTCTCGATGATAAGATGCCGGACAGTGATCAGCAGTTTTATCAGCAGTATCTCGAATTAATAAAAAAAGATGGCCGTACTTACGACCATCCTGATCTGATGCTTTTCTCTGTTATTGAGCTGGCAAGCTCCACCTGCTACAGCTGTATGCTTTATCAGCAGCCTGTTTCACTTACCGAATATCGTCCTTATCTGCACCGGACGATTGATGCAATCCTGACAAGTTTTGAATCAAAGGGACTTTAATTTTCCCTCCTGCTGCGCTTTTTCAAGAAGTTCCACAATTCTGTGATTTGCACTTCCTATAATTATACCTGCATTGATAACACTTTCGCAGGAATCCATCAATTTCACAGCCTCTTCAAATGTCTGGTCGCTTATTTTCTCAAAAGGCTTTTCAGTTACTGTCTGTACTGCCAGAAGTCGTGCAAGCTGATAATCAATGTCATTCGGGTACAAAACCCCTGCCGCAAAAGGTATATTCTTACGCTGCAGCCTCCTGTAAACCGGTATTCCGCTTCCCCCGGAAGATATCACAAACACTTTTGGTTCTCCCTCTGGTCTCGGAAGTTCCAGACTACCGAAGACCGGGTCAAAATACCCATTATCTATTCCATACAGCTCTCTGATCGTCTCCTCCTGAAAAATAGTTTCCGGTTTGCCGCAATGAGCAATCCTGTCGCCTTTGACGCAGATAATTTTATCTGCTACTTTTTCAGCCAGATCAATCTCATGAAGAGACATAATTACCGTAATTCCTTTTTTCTTCGCCATATTCCTGAGAATTGAGAGTAATTCCAGTTTATAACGTACATCCAGAAAAGATGTCGGCTCATCCAGAACAATAATCTCCGGTTCCTGACAAATTGCTCTTGCCAGAAGAACCCTCTGACGCTGTCCGTCACTGATCGCATTAAAATCTCGTTCTCCAAGTTCCTGCGCATGAACCGCTTCCATAGCTTCGTCAACCTTTTGTTCGTCTTCTCTGCTTAAGATTCCCAATTTTCCGGTATATGGATAGCGTCCTGTCGCAACAATGTCATGACAGGTCATAAGTTCCGGCTTCATACGGTCAGTCAGAACAACCGCCATTTTAGTAGACAAATCTCGGAACGAAAGTTTTGTCAGATTTTCCTCTGCAATTGTCACATTTCCAGAAATAAGCTTTAACTGACGTGTGATACTTTTCAGAATTGTGGACTTGCCTGCACCATTGGGGCCGATCAGCGTCACAATTTCTCCTTTTTCAATTCCGATACAGATATCATGAATCAGTGCTTTCCCATTGTAGCCGACTGCCAGATTATCCATATTTATATATTGATCTGTCATATCATTGTTTTCCTTTCTGGCGTTTCAACATCATTGCAATAACTACCGGCGCACCAAAGATTGATGTCACAGTACTGATATTCAGTTCCAGCGGTGCAAAAGCAGTTCTCGCAATCAGGTCACTCAGCATACAAAAAACAGCACCTCCCAGGAATGTCCCCGGTATAACAACAAGTGGTCTGGATGTATTCAGTGCCTGTTTTACCAGATGCGGGACTGCAATACCTACGAAAGAAATCGGTCCTGCAAATGCAGTTACCGTCGCAGACAACACACTTGACAAAAGAATCAGCGTTACTCTGAATACTCTTATGTTTACGCCCATGCTCTGCGCATAGGCTTCTCCCAGCTGATAAGCTCCAATTGGTTTTGAAAGCATAAAGGTTAGTATAACCGCCACTGCAATGATCAGTGCTGATATTTTTACATTACTCCAGCTCATACCGGAGAAACTTCCCTGTGACCATCCATGAAGGTTTACAATATCAGAGTCTTCTGCAAAAGTAATCATAAAATCCGTAATCGCAGAGCATATATACCCGATCATGGTACCTGCAATCAACAGTGTTGCCATATGCTTAATCTGTCTGGATACCAGAAGAATAAATCCGGTTGCAATAAGTGAACCGATAAAAGCTGCGATTACCAGTGTATAAGAAGATACTTTGTTAAATTTTTCAAGGAAATAGATCATTGCCAGCGCAACTACCATCTTCGCTCCGGATGAGATTCCCAAAAGATAAGGGCCTGCAATGGGATTCTCAAAAAAGGTCTGAAGCAGAAAACCCGAAAGAGAAAGCGCACCGCCCAGAATCGCCGCCATCAAAAGACGTGGCATTCGAATCTTCCATATAATGTTGTATTCTGTCTGTGCTCCTTCCCTCAGAAAAATAATCTTCAAAATACGGGAAACCGGAATATTTGTAGTACCTGTGTTGATATTCAGAATCAGAATTGCAAAAAGTGCTGCTGCCATTACTGCAAATACTACTGCATAACGCGAACGCCGCCGGAAATTTTCCATATGGAAGCTTCCGGTGCTTCCGTCTGTTTGTGATTTCATCATGACCGCTCCTATAATTAGTTGATTTTTGTTATAAATGTCATCTGGCTTTCATCCCCGTCTGTAAGCATCAGATGAAGATCCGTGATCATATTTCCTACTATATCCGTTGCCTGATAAAGATATTTACCTGCGCACCAGACGTTTCCCTCTTTGACTGCCTTAAAGTCAGCAAAAAGTTCACTTTTCTGCAGGAGCTCGTCCACGCTGTTGATCGGGTCATCAATGGTTCCATTGTATACCAGATAATCCGCATCAATTGCCTGAGTATAAAATTCTTCCATCGTCATCGGCACAGAAGAACGTTTTGTTTCTTCTTCGGAATCAACCTGTGTCGGCACATAACGTCCACCGGCGATTTCAATCATTTTGGGAACATAATCTGTCGGTTTTCTTACTACTACAGAACCATCACTGCTGATATAAAAGAATGCAACGGTTTTTTCGGTATTTTTGAAATCTTTCAGATCTGAAATAACTTTCGCCTGTTCATCAAAAAATGCCTTTGCTTCATCCCTCTTATCAACCATCTCCGCATAAACTTTGATCCACTCCGTTCTTCCAAGAGGATGATTTTCATAGCTGGAACGATCTGTAAAAACAGGAATTCCCATCTGTTCGATCATTTCCTGAACTTTCGGAGTATGCAGGATCATGGTTGATTCGATTGCCAGATTACAGCCGGAATTTACAAGCAGCTCGTAATCCGGTTCACTGTACTTGCCGGCAAAAACAATGCTTCCATCTTCCATGGCCTGTTTTGCCGCCTCTACATACCAGCCAGACTCCTGAAGGGAAGAAAATTTGATATTGTCCAGTGCATCCAGCGAAGAAAACAATGACATAGCCGAAGTTGCTGCCAGATAAATATTATCCAGCGGTTTCTGAAGCACTACGATATCACTGTCCAGACCGTCCGGTGCTGTTTTTCCCTCCGGCACAAGCAGGAACTGTCCGCTGTCCGGTACATCGATCAGAGTGTAATCATCATTGTAATAATATATATGGAAACATTCTGCAAAATCGTTCTGCATTTCCGATTCAAATGTCAGTCCCGGAATTTCCGGTGCAGAAGAATCCGTGTCTGCGGCCTTTACATTCATGGAAATGCTGAAAATGCCTGCTACAAAAAAGCATACCATCAACAATGATAACCACAGAGTTCTTATACTTCTTTCTTTCATTTTCTTATCTCATCCTCCGATTTTGTATAAGGGGCGATCCGAAGACCGCCCGTGTTTTATTCTGTATCTGTGTTTTCTTTTGTGTCTGTACTTTCCTGAGTATCTGTACTTTCTTTCGAATCGCTGCTATGTGCACCTGCAGCAGATTCATAAAGTTTGGAAGCTTCTTTCTCGCATCCGAACAGCGCACCATATACCTTGCTCCATTCGTATTTCGCAAGTACATCTTTTTCATCTTTTGAACGGTCAAGTATCATAGGAATCTTGAGGATTGCAAATTTTTCTGCAAGAGCTGTCATAGCCGGATATTTTGTATCACCCTGCTCCTCTTCCGATTTATCTTTCAGAATATCAGACGGCACGATCGCAAGCTTACATTTATTCTTCACAAGATCTTTCAGGTCAGCCTTATCATAAGTTCCCGCAGAAATGATATCACCATTTTTTATGGATTCTTTTATTTTATCAATTTTGCATTCCTCTTCTGTTACTGACACCGCTGAAACGTTTTTATCCGCACCGATCTTATTGATCATTTCCAGCGCCACATCAGATGCCACGTATGTTTTGTCCATCGGAAGCTGAATGACGATGATTGATTTGTCAATTCCTGCCGGAATCTGATCCGTCTTGTCTTCCGGAACCAGCAGATAACGGATAGCATCCTGTTTGTAGAGTTTTGCATAATCCTGTTCGGATGCTGCTTCTTCTCCATCTGTACCGGAGGATTTGGAAGAAGTTGTCTCTTCAGATGATTTTGCAGAATCACCATTCTCACTGTCCGATGTAGTCTGTGCTGCATTATTCTGTGTAAGATCCACACTTTCTTTGCCAAACTCATCATTTAATGAAATTTCAAGTACTGTCATATCATTGCTGTAATAATGAATTTTGAACATTTTTGAATGTTCCAGTTTCAGTGAGCTCATATATTCCAGCCCCGTGATCTTTGGTGCTGCATCATCTTTGTAAACAATACCTGCATCTGTTTCGGCCTCTTCGCCCGCAGCTACCTTCTTTGCGCTTCCGGCTGCTTTTGCAGAGACACTGCTTCCTGATGAACTCTTGCTGCTGTCTGAAATATCCATACCAAAATACAATGTATATTCGATTTCGTATGGTTTTGACATAGCCGTAGTACAGCCAACTACCTTATTGTTGGCATTCAGCTGAACCGGAATCTTGAAAGTTGTATAATCACTTCCCTGCTCTACCGGATCATACTGGCTTCCACTGGCTTTAAGATAAATCCACTTGCCACTGTTAAAAGTTACATAAGCCCATGCCTGTCCGTTCTCTACACTGATCTTATCACAGGTGATATTCAGCCCGTGTGTACCGGTTCCGCCTGACCATGAAAACGAAAAGGCATCTGAACCATATTCACCATCTTTTAAGCTTCCCGCCGAAGAATCCACCTGACTGGTCTTACCGTCTGTTTTGGACTGATACTGGCTGCCGGATGAACTGCTTCCGCCGGTGCTGCTTCCACTGGAGCTTCCTCCGCCGGTACTGCTTCCGTTCGAACTGCTTCCATTGGAATTACTTCCATTAGAACTGTTACTTCCACTGGAATTGTTTCCGCCTGTGTTACTTCCGTTAGAGCTGTTATTTCCATTAGAATTGCTTCCGTTGGAATTATTTCCACCGGAGTTATTGCTGCCGGAATTATCACTCTTTGAACCATCCCCGCCAGTCTCGGAACCACTGGTATCTACTGTAAATTTCAGGGTATGGTCATACCACATTTTTTCTTTGTCTCCGGCTTCATAATAACGATGGGAACGTGCTGCCAGTTTTACTTCCTGATTCAGACCCGGGAGTGAAAATGTATAAGTATATTTACCATTTCCGTCAACTTTGTAGGAGATCAGATTGCTGTCATCTGCCTTAAGTGCATCTTCTTTGCTTCCCAGGAACAGCCTGTCATATCCATCACTGCTCAGCGTGATCGTAGCCGTGACTTTACCGCTTTGGGCAACAAGTTTGCAGGCTATGATCTTAAACATCGTCTTTGTTCCATATGTATGTTCTACATTTCCGATATAAGTTCCATCCTTTACCTCATCGCCGGATGGCTTATCTGAAGACCCTGTATCGTTTTTTGTAATATGGATCGTATAATCAATGTCATGGGGTTCTGTCATAGCTATTGTCGTTGCAGTAATGACCATATCTGTGTTCAAGGCAACCGGAATCTCAAAATAAGATCCCCCCTCATTGCTCGTCGGCAGATATTCCTGACTGTCAACTACTACTCTGGTAAATTTCTCACTGCTGAACTTGATGGTTGCGTATGTCTTACCCTCCTTTACAGTGATACCTTCACAAGTGATCTGCGTTTTCCCTGTGCCGCCTTCAAAGGAAAATCCATCTGCTGTATATGTACCATCAGCAAGTGCAAAAACAGATATTACATCCTGTGTATCCTGTTCTGTATTCTCACTGTCTTCTTCCAGACTTTCTATGCGATAAGAATCTTCGTCCGTATCCTGTGTTTCTTCTGCAGTATTTCCTTCCAGTGATCCGATCTTCCAGAGCGAATCTGACATCTCATCTGCACCGCTCTTTGAAATAGTTCCCTCGCCGGAATTATCTGCCGGAATATTTTCTTCTGTTTCCTGCGGCTCCTGCATATTTTCTGAATTATTATCATCCACTGTCTCCTGTGCAGGTTCTGCCTCAGACGGAAGCATGAAATAAAGATCTTCCTCTGTATACCAGCTGTTATCTGCAGTGTTACCTGGAACATATCCTGCCTTTTCTCCCAGATACTGCGGATCAATATAAAACAGATAATGATATCTGCCCTCTTCGTCCATTGAACCTTCGATCACAGGTGTTTTATCCTCATCTGATCTGTTTCCAATATAAAGCCTGTTATATGCTGTATTTGCAGATACAATTTCAATCAGAACAGACTCGCCTTCCTGAAAAGCCCTTTTCTCCGTGATCTGCAGAAATTCTTCGTTCACAGGATCTGTATCAGCGTTCTGCTCTGTTTCTTCTGTCGTTGCTTCATCTGGTTCTTCATTTGCATCTGAGCCAGATTCTTCACCTGCATCTTCGCTGTTTTCTTTTTCCGGTGCAACATCACTGTTTTCCTGTACTGTCGCATTCTCTGCTGATGCCGAAACCACAGCCTGTGGTGCCGTCGTCATACTCAGTGCAAGAAGTACAGCAAGCGCCTTTTTTGCCTGCATGCTTACCTCTCCTTTTTATTTGAAGTGCTGTTTTTATGAATGTTTAACTTTTATAGGATAAAAATAAAGCCTGCTTTCCGTACAGAACAGGCAGACTTTTTCATACAAATAAAGTGTACACTTCCACTTTAAGCTCAATAGCATTCTGATCTTTCGTGGATTTGTTACACTTGCATTGATGCGATCTGCTTTCTTCGGAAGCTGTTCATCATCCCTCCAGCAGGTTTCCTGACTTACACAGTATCACATGCCCATTCCTTCTCACGCCTATTTCACGCAATGGCTCTTATGAACACCTCTTATGTTTACAGTGACCGGATCGTTCAGGACTTACACCTGATTCCCTATTATCCGCCTGCGGCAGCACTGGAGTTCCTATATTCTACTTTATTATAACAATATCTCCGATAAGGTGCAAGAGTCTGAACCCGATTTACATTTATATAAGAAAGCTGTTCATAAAATGTGCTGAAATGCACCGAAAAAGCCGCTGATTTTTTGATTAATATTTGTCAATTTTACTAATAAATGTTATTATAATTTTATGGGATGTATACGCGGAGCATTCCAGCCGCAACAGACACATGTAAATGTGTCCGAATTTATTTAATTACATAAGGAGACTATTATGAAGCAAAGAAGAAAAGCTATTTTGGCGCTGCTTCTCAGTGCGTCCGTGGCAGCTTCTCCAATTGTATCTGCAACATCCGTTTTTGCGGAAGATCTGGATTTTGCAACAGTTGAAGAAACTGAGGTTACATCAGAAGATGCGGGTTCTGATTTCTCAGATGACTCTATTTCCATAGAAGATTCTGATGACGTGACCGAGGCTGATACAGCCGATGATTCCATTTTAATTGACAACTCTGATTCTGCTGAGTATTCAGAATCAGATACAGATGTATTCAGTGCCGGTGATGAAGTAGACGCATTCACTGCAGCAGATGAAGTATCTGTACAGGCTGACGAAGAAGCAAAGACTCACTCTATTGATGTTACTGTTGTCAACAGTTCCGGAGACGTATCCGGCATGTATGCCATGGAAAATGCCATCATCACCAAACAGGACGACGGCACTTACCTGGTAAAAATGCATCAGAAAAATAAAAACAGAAACTACATGGCACTCACCAGGGATGTCACCGCTGCCACTCAGCACAGAGTTGACTGGTATATTGCTGATACAGACTATTATTACACTATCCCGGTTGCAAACCTGACGGAGCCTGTATATGCAAGTTTCAGCTATACAAGAAACGTAAACAAAGGTGCTGCATGGAGTAATGTTCAGACAATTACTTTTGATACTTCCTCTATGGCAGATACAACTGAACCTGCTGTTGACGCTTCCGGCATGAACAAACAGGCAGCTCTTAACTATACTGCTGCTGATGCCGCTCTGGCTTCCGTTCCGGAAGATCTCTCAATTTACACAGATGAGACAGCAAAGGCAGTTACCGCTGCTGCCAATGCGCTCAAAGGAAAATACAAAGCAATCCAGCAGTCTGACGTTGATACCCTTGTCACCGCTCTCACTGACGCGGTTAAAGCTTTAAGAAAAAAAGCAGTTTCTCTTACCGTTACAAATAAGACAGGCATGTTTAATGTTACAGATGCAGTTCTCGATAATGACAAACTCATCGTTACTCTTCATGGAACTGGTTATCGTTATCTGTACAAGGGTACTTATGAAGAAGCTGTTGCAAACGGGGATAACAGAGACAAATGGATTGCAGGCGATAATTCCAGCGGAAAATGGCAGTTTACCATTCCTGTTGCTGAAGGTGAAACCTTCGTCCCGATCGTAGCTATCTCCCACAGCTACCTTACCAAATATGAGCAGGGTAAGAACTCTCTGGAAAGAGCTTTCTATCCTCGCCAGGCTGTAATTGACCAGAACGCAGCTACTTTAGTTACCGGTGATTATGATCATACAAAAAATCTGACTGTCACCAATAATGTTAAAATGTTCAAAGTTGACACCGCTTCCCTTGAGACAATTGGTGGACCTAACTCTAATAATTATAAGGAGATTCTTCACCTCACCATGGGAAGTACCAGCTTCGATAAAGTATTTATCGGCTCTGCTGTAGATGCGGCCGCTGCTGAAACAACAACTGACATCACAGACCAGAAAGCAGATCTCACTGTAAAAGCCAACGCAATGGGCGGTGAAGCTACTGTTGACTACCTCGAAAAAGAAGTGATCTTTTCTTTCCATTCTGTAAAGAATGATTCCTGGTATGAGCGTGTATTCAATGTAAACAAAACAAATGGTACCCTTACCATTACACCTGTTTCAGTTCCGGCTACTTCAATCACACTGAATGCATCCAGCCAGAATCTGATTACCGGTGAGTCCTTTACATTAACAGCTACTGTTGAACCTGCTAAAACAACTGATACAGTTGTATGGTCATCCAGCAACAAAGCCGTTGCCACTGTTTCCGACGGTACTGTAACTGCTGCAAAGGCTGGTACTACAGAAATCACTGCTACAGCAGGAAACGTAAAAGCAACATGTACTGTTACAGTTTCTGATCCGGTCTACAAAGTAACAGACATCAAACTTACGGCTGCTCCTTCCCGCCGCATTGCAGCAGGCAAGAAAGTACAGCTTAAAGCTTCCATTGCTCCTTCTAATGCTACAGACAAATCTGTAACATGGACTTCCAGCAACAAAAAAGTTGCCACTGTTAACGCAAAAGGTCTGGTTACATTCAAGAAAAATGCAGGTGGCAAAAAAGTAACTATCACAGCTACAGCCAAAGATGGAAGTAAGAAATTTGCAAAGATCACGCTTACCTGCATGAAGGGTTCTGTAAAGAGTATCAAACTTTCCGGAAAAACTACTGTTAAATCTGGTAAAACTACAAAATTAAAAGCAAAAGTTTCTACCAAGAACGGCAAGGCAAACAAAACTGTTGTATGGTCATCCAGCAACACCAAACTTGCCACTGTTGACAAAAACGGTAAAGTAAAAACTGTCAAAGGCAAAAAAGGCACCGTCAAGATTACCGCAAAAGCAACTGACGGATCCGGCAAGAAAGCAACTATTAAAATTAAAATTAAAATCAAATAATATCAATTGTTTTTAATAACAATATGATACAAAAAGCTCCTGCGAGATTCGCTTTATTACGAAGCCTCACAGGAGCTTTTATTATCACATTATATTTACAGAACTTTTATTTTTATGTTCTGTATTCTATTTTTCTGAAGCCTTTTTTGAAGTATCTTTCGCATCCTTTGTTTTTTCCGCTACTTCATCAGACTCTTTCTGAGGATTTGTAACTTTTACTTTATGATCATACCACTTATTCTTCTTGCCAATAAGTGCAAGATCAAACTCTTCGTCAATAGCAGGTACCGGAATATCAAATCCATAAACTTCTTCTGTCATTCCATCACTGTATGTAACTGTATCTGTTGTTGGCTCAAGAAGTTCTGCGCCGTCTTTCTTCGCATCTTCTGAAACTCCCACAAAGAGATTTACAATATTTTTGGACGCCAGACTTACATGCAGTGTCATCTTTCCATCTTTGACAGTCAGTTCGCCTTTTCCGTCATTTGCTTCATTTACATGGAACATGGAGCTGTCCGTATCAAACTCTGCTGTGTAGACACCATCTTCCAGAACATCACCTTTTGTGGTGTCGTCTGCTTTGGCATCTTCTGATGCCTTGTCCGTTTTTGCATCTTCTGTAGTTTCCTGCTCTGCGGATTTTGCAGAAACTGCCTTCGCTCCTTCAGCAAAAACCGGGCTGTAACTGCCGATCATAAGTGCTCCACTTAATACACATGCCATCATTGCCACTGAACGTTTCATAATATAAAATCCTCCTGTTTTACAGGAAATGCCCGGAAGGACCTGAATCCTCCCGGGCAGCCCCGTTATCTTACATAAAAATTATGTACTGTTTTATTATTCTGCAGCTTCTTCTGTTGTTTCTGCTGCATCATCTGCTGCTGTGTCGTCTGTTGCTTCTGCGTCAGCATCATCTGTTGTTGCTTCTGTATCTGTTCCAAGGGAATCAATTGCAGCTTTTGTATGCTCTACATACAGATCTTCTACTGCTTCGATTCTTCCAAGTCCTTCAATCTGGCAGTCAATGCTGTCAAATGCACCGGATGCTTCGAACTGGGATTTCCAGGAATCTTCATCATCACCAGCCATATCATTGTTTGCATGATCACCGGCAACAACCATCAGCGGACGAAGAACTACTTTTTTGAATCCTGCTTCTTTTACTTTTTCGATAACAGCCTGGCATTCTGTATCTTCCGGCTCACCTTCTACAGTACCGATGAAAGCGTTTGTGAATCCAAGGTCTTCCATCTGTGTCTGCATCTGGTCGTATGTTACATTTGCTGTATGTGAAGTACCATGTCCCATGAATACGAATGCTGTTCCGTCTTCTGCAGCAGCTTCCATGCTGTCATATCCTGCGATCTTGCAGGCTTCATCTGTGATAGCCTGTGCAACTGCTTTCTTGTCATCGTTGATAACAGTCGCATCATCGCCTACTTCACCAAGCATTGGCTCTGCGATTGCTACAGATTCGAATTTATCTTTGTAACTGTCGAGCGCTTCTACCATCTCATCGTACTCAGCACCATGCATCAGATGTGTAGGCTGAACAACAAGATTCTTAACACCGTTTGCAACTGCGCGGTCAAGAGCCTGATCCATATTGTCGATTACTTCATCGTCTCTTGCTTCTACATGGTTGATGATAATCTGTGCTGTAAATGCACGTCTTACAGACCAGTCCGGATATGCTTCCTGAAGTTTGTCTTCGATTCCTTTGATATCCTGTGCACGGCTGTCATTGAAAGAAGTACCAAAACTTACAACGAGAAGCTCATTCTCACCAATTTCATCCTGATTACGCGGATCATCCTTGGATGCATCGCCTGTATCTGCACCGAAATATTCAGGACTTGCTTCTTCGCCTTCAACCAGTGCTTTCTGAGCATCTGTCAGTTTGTCCCATGCTTCTTTTGCAGCTTTGCAGTCTTCGTCGGTTGTGTCATTTCTTTCCTGAACGTAGATCTTGTCGATCAGTGCTGCAACTTCATCCGCTGCTTTCTGGTCATCATCAGATGCTTCTGCTGTATCTGCAGCATCTGCGTCTTCTTCTGTATCTGCTGTTTCCTCTGCAGTGTCATCAGAAGTATCGCTCAGTGTTGTGACTTCGTCTGCTGCTGCCTGGTCATCATCTGCGTCTTCTTCTGTATCTGCTGTTTCCTCTGTTGCTGCCTCTGCAGTGTCATCAGAAGCATAAATGCTTGCAGATCCCATCATTGTGACTGTTGCTACAGCCATTGCCAGTGCCAGTGCTTTTACAGTTTTGTTTTTCATGTTTGTTTCCTCCTGTACTTGTGGTTTTCATGAAAATTAAAATGAATAACAAAGTACGGCTAAAAGTCCGGTGGATAGTTTTATGTATTTTTTACACAAAAAAACTCCTGCACCGGGCTAAGAGTTTCTGGATTATGGTACAACCAATTACTCGTGATCCGGAATTAAAAAATCCCCGTACCAACAGCAGGCAGGTTTCCTGACTTACAGATCAACACGTAAAAATCGTCTTCCCGGTTTCCCAGTGACTGCGCATCCACGCATGACTTCACATTCCCTGATTACAGTGACGAGATCGTACAGGACTTACACCTGTTTCCCTTTTAACTTACGGTCTTATAAAACACCATCTGCACCTGTTGTTTATTATTCAATTTCTTACAGAATACCACTATTTTTTTAACTTTACAATAGTTCCGGTTATTTTTTTATCAATAAGTCCCACAGAGGCAGCAGGTATAAAAACAATGCAAACAGTACGCTGCTCTCCGGTGCGCCTACTGCTGCCAGTGGCACAGCGCCTGCAATTGACCATGGTATAAGCGGTGCTATGACCACTGCGCTGTCCTCCAGATAGTTGGCGAATTTTTCTTTATCTGCTTCGGTTCTGCTGCACAACTGATCCGTCAAAATAATCGACAATGTCTGGTTACATGCCACAACGCCGGTCAGAACTGCCGTCACAAATACTGCCAGATATGGTTTCGTCTTGTCTGCAAGTGCGATGACCATTTTTTGAATGCCATCCAGAATACCGGTTTCCTGAAAGATACCGGAATAGGATGATGAAATGCAGACTATCGCGCCTACCTTTACCATAGAAGAAATTCCTCCACCATCCAGCATAGATGCCACCGCAGAATCTGCGGAATGAAAGCCGGTCAAAATCAGCATCGAAAGATTTTTTACCGGAATTCCCTGAAACCAGATGCAGATCGGTATTGCTGTAAGAATACTCGCGATCATCGAAATTTTTACTCCGGCCTGCATTACCGACAATACCAGAATCACAACTGCCGGAAGCAATGTGATCCAGCCAATCTGAAATTCGTTTCCAAAAATTTTTACAAGATCCGGCACTTCTGCTGTGCCATGAAGGTTCCTGCTGACACAGAAATAAATAAGCGCTGTCACGATAAACGGTACCGCCCCACTTCGTATCATATTTCTGATATTTCGGTAAACACTGGTTCCCGTCAGTTCAGAGACAAGAAGTGCGCTCGTTGATACCGGTGAACAGCGGTCTCCAAAATAAATGCCTGACAAGATTGCCCCGCCTGCCATCCACGGACGGATACCAAGTGTTGACGCGATTGTCGCACAGACAACGCCCATCGTTGCCGCGGTTCCGAAAGAAGTCCCCGTCAGCACAGAAACAAGGCAATTCAAAAGAAACGTCATAAGAAGAAAAGTAGATGGTTTTATCAGATAAATCGTATAACAGATGATTGCAGGAATCGTCCCTGCCTGACGCCAGAGCGCCGTCAGCATCCCGATCAGAATAAATGTAAACAGGATGTTTCTGACTTTTTTGATCCCCTGCAATATCATCTTCCCTATAGATTTCCATGTATAGCCCTGTTTTCGGCTGTAGAAGCTAAACAAAACCAGCCCCGCAAAGAGCGCATATAAAATAAAATGATTGGTTGCGATACATATAATAAGCAAAATACAGAATATAGTTAGGGTCAGAGTTGCCATGTGGGGGGTCCTTTCCTATGCTGTCTTCTCTGCGCTAAAGAAAATAATCACCGCTCCAACTGCTGCGGAAATCGTTGCAAACAGGAGCATAGTATTGACACCGGAGAAATCGATCAGCGCACCGCCGAGGAAAGCTCCGATTACACTGCCAAGTGTGTAAGTCATCGTGATATATGCCTGTCCTTTGATTGCATCTTCTGCATCCATAATGGAATTTACATAGTAGACCGATGCCGCTGCCATCAGCCCCCATCCCAGCATCTGGAAAATTTGGATACCGTAAAATACTGTCATATTTGGTGCAAGCAGTGAACCAAGTGATTTCAGTGTGAAGAAAATACCTGTCAGACGGAACCAGATATCACAACGCGCTTTTTTCAGCATATAACCAAACAGAAATAAGGTCGGAAGTTCGGACATTGCTGCAATTGCAGTTGCGGTTCCCATTTCTGAACTGCCGCCGCCTTTACTCTGAACAATCTGGAAAGTAAAACTGTTCAGAAGAACATGTCCGAGATAAATCAGGATACATCCGACAAGTACTATTGTGAAGCGTTTGTATTTACGTAAAAATTGTAACGGATTTGATGTTGGTTTCTTACTGTTGTCCCCTGTCGGCACTGAGCTGCTTTTTGTAAATGGAAACAGTGCCAGACAGCCCATCAGTACAAGTGTAACAATCATGATGCATACCGGTACTGCTGTAATCCCGGTGCGTGATGTAATAATTCCAAGGACATAGGAAAGTGCTGCATAAGCTACCGAACCCATCCCGCGGGCAATACCAAAATTAAGATTATGTCCCTGATTGATACTTTCCATTCCAAGAGAATTGATAAACGGAGTCAGAAGCTGAAGCAGGGTCACACCGCAACCATAGACAACTCCGGTCAGCAATATTGATTTGCAGAAAAGAAGGGAAATTCCGAGAATCAGCTGCAACACCAGCAGTAACTGCAGGAATTTTTTCAGGGAAGGGCTTTCCGGACGGTCTGCATAACTGGCCAGCACCGGCTGAAGAACTGCTGACAGGATACCTGCAATCGCAATGATGATGCCGATCTCTGTATTGGAAAATCCGCTTCCGAGAAGATAAAATCCGGAATATCCCATGATCGCCGCAAAATTCATCCAGTACAGTCCCTGGATAAATGCATAAAGCGGTGTCAGATTTTGGATTTTTACTGAAGACATAATGAAGACTCCTTTGATATGTATTGTTTCTATTATACATTGGATTGTGAAATGGATAAAGCATAAAATACTTGCGAATTTCATTTTTTTATTTTAAGATGAAGAATATTGATATGAAACAGGAGGAAAGCCAAAATGAAGAAAACAATAGATGTTTATGAACATATGGGAGAAATTCTGAAAGGGGTAAAATCAGGAGTACTCATTACTGGTAAAGCTGATGATAAAGTAAATTCCATGACTATCTCATGGGGAATGGTTGGAATCGAATGGGGAAAACCGATTTTTGTTACCTTTATCAGAGAAAACCGTTTCACAAGAAGTCTCATTGAAAAGACTGGCGAATTTACAGTCAGCATTCCGATTGATGACAGTGCGAAAAAAATCCTCGGCTTCTGCGGTTCCAAATCAGGAAGAGACATTGATAAAGCAAAAGAAATTGGTCTGACTTATGAAGAGCCGGAAATGACTTCTGTCCCGGGAGTAAAAGAACTTCCATTGACACTTGAATGTAAAGTTGTCTACAAACAGGCACAGGATATGAATGCAATGACCAAAGAAAACAAAGCAAAATTTTATCCGCAGGATGTAGACAGTTTGTTTACCGGTTCAAACAAAGATACACATGTGGCATATTATGGTGAAATCGTAAATGCTTATGTAATTGAGTAAATTATCTGTATAAGCGTGAAAACAGCTCCCCGCCATTGGGGAGCTGAATTTTTTGCATTGTGTATTGAAGCAGTGCCATGAGTATATTCTCTGATTCAGGAATTTTTACACGATGCTTCGCACGGGCAGTCAAAGCTCGGATTGAAAGCATAGAAATTCTTTTCATCAAGCTGTTCCTGTACAGAACGGAGTGCTTCACCGAAACGCTGGAAATGCACGATTTCACGAGCTCTCAGGAATCGGATAGGATCTGCAACTTCCGGAATGTCACGTACTACACGAAGGATGTTGTCATAAGTTGCACGTGCTTTTTGTTCTGCGGCAAGATCTTCAAACAAATCCGTGACAGGATCTCCTTTGCTCTGGAATTCACAGGCATTGAATGGAACTCCTCCGGCAGCCTGCGGCCACACACCAACCGTATGATCAATATAGTATGGTCCGAAACCACTCTTTTCGATTTCCTCCATGGACAATCCTCGGGTAAGCTGATGAACGATCGTGGAAACCATTTCCAGATGCGCCAGTTCTTCCGTACCGACATCATTCAGGACAGCAACCGCTGTTCGGTTCGGCATTGTAAAACGCTGGGAGAGGTAACGCATGGACGCACCGATCTCACCGTCCGGGCCACCATACTGACTCATGATAAACTGCGCAAGTTTTGCATTCGGTGTCTTTATATTGATCGGGTATTGGAGCCTTTTTTCATAATTCCACATAAATTATCTGCAACCTCCTTCCACTTCCCACGGAAATGGCTGTTCTGCCCATTTCCAGGTATCCCCGCCGGACTCCAATGCATCATCAATAGTCAGCGGACCATAACACTGCGAATATTCTTTCATGAGTTTCTGCCGTTCCTTATCACATTCCTGATAAAAAGCAAACCCTTCCTTGCACTTCGGATGGGTATCGAGATAAAGCAGGATGTCATTGACTGCAAAGCTTACTTCATTAATCCGGTTCAACAGGTTTTCGCGAGGTGTGCACTGATTTCGATACATCATTTCTGTTTACCTCTCTTTCCGCAAAATGGTTTGCATAACTGTGGAAAAACAGTTCCCACTTTCAGGGCATAGCTCAGATCATACGTCATTGCAAAATTCTGGCAGGGAACATATGCCATCGCAGGTTCCATATGATCAACGTGTGTATACATTTCCTTTTCGGAAGCTGTCGGCGTTCCAGTTATTGTCCGGCGGGCACAGGGCAATTCTCTCTGATTTCCCATGCCGCAGGTTGTATTATATGGTCGACCGCAACCGCGGCGCATCTGATAATTTTCCATGAATAATCCTTTCTAATAAAAAAGTTGTTTCCTTATACTTTATGAAATAAAAAAGGTCAGTGTGCATAATTGAGAATCTGTAGTATAATGTAACTATTCAGAAGGTAGTATCCCGCGAGGCGTTTTGGCATGTTTTCTGCCAAAATCCCGAGACATACAAGGCAAAATGCCATCACCGAAGGTGATTTGGAATGCATTTTGACTCGTAACTGTGAAGGTACTGAACAGTTACAGTATAATTAAGAAAATACACTAAGGAGGAATGTTTCATGAAAAAGAAATCCAAGATACTTTCCCTGCTTCTGGCAATGGTCATGCTCCTGTCTATGTGCGCAATTCCGGTGCAGGCCGCAGACACTTTGCATAATCAGGCGAAAAAAGTGGTAATGGTCGTTGGACAAAAGACAACCATCAAAACACCGGTAAAAATGACCTTCAAAAGCAGCAATCCTAAAGTTGCAGCCGTAAATTCCAATGGGAAAGTTACTGCAAAAGCAAAGGGAAATGCCACTGTTACAGCCAAAACCTCAAAGGTAACATGGACTTACAAAATTAAAGTAGAAAAGCCTAACCTGAGTAATACCAGGTTATCAGTTTATACTAAGACATCAAAGCAGCTGAAACTCAAAGGTACTTCACGTAAAGTCACCTGGTCATCCAGTGCGCCATCAGTTGTCAGCGTGAATAAAAAAGGAAAAATAACTGCCAGAAGAACCGGCAAGGCAACTATTAGCGCAAAAGTAAATGGTGTCAAATACAAATGCAAAGTAACCGTAAAAGCCAGATCTAAGAAAAGTTCCGGTCAATCCTCCGGAAAGTCTTCAGGACAAGCTTCCTCGTCAGGTGTCAACGGTTATGTATGGATTCCGGCTACCGGAAGTAAATATCACAGCAGCGCTTCCTGCAGTGGAATACACAGTCCGCGCCAGGTAAGCATCAGTCAGGCAATAAGCATGGGGTACAGCGCATGTAAGAAATGTTATTGATTGACTTGCCAGTTGGAGCTTTTGAGTCATCTGCTTTAAGTAACTTATGGACTTTGAACTCAGATACTGCCGGCTCAGTCATCCGTTTTTTGGGAGTTGGTTACCTTTGATTTCACTAACTCTCGTCTGAGGCATCCTAAATTGTTAATTAAGTTGACTTGAATATTAGTAGATTCTGTCAGAGTCATCTGAATTTCAAAATTTAGTTACCTATGATTTTCGTAACATGTATATACGTCATCTGAATTTCAAAATTTGATGGACCAGAATCTCAGCTTCCGCTGGTTAGGTCATCAGAGACTGGTGTTTTTGTGGACTTGAACGAGGATTTCTTTCATGTTGGTCATTCTAGTTGGCTTTTGAAGGTGACTTGTCCTAACACATATAGTACGGAAAGGTGATTTTTGCGTATAACAATGGTCACCACCCGCGAAGCAG
>ERZ857745.1646-NODE-1646-length-26911-cov-3.346775_pt1 | contig 26911 bp, 27 predicted proteins | sample MGYA00519699_ERZ857745 | MGnify/ENA primary metagenome ERZ857745 (study PRJEB31778, sample SAMEA3449357) | human gut metagenome | biome: human gut; feature: human-associated habitat; material: faeces | place: United Kingdom | collected 2010/2012 ...
CCTCATGTATGCCGACACACCTATTGCTCGAATATGGCAAAATCGGGAATGAATCTCAAGACATTACAGTACCTCATGGGGCATTCGGATATATCGGTCACAATGAATGTGTACACGCATATCGGATTCGATGATGCTGAGGAAGAATTGAAGCGGATGGAAGAGTTTAGGAAGGCACAGGCGGAGGTTGAGCAGAAGAAAGAGAAACCGATGTCGCTGAAGATGTTCAAGGTGGTTTAATATGAAAGAAGGATGACGCTCTGGCTTAGGCTGGGGCGTTTTTTTCTGTGGAAAAGAAGTGGAAATGACGATATAATACTAATGATTATAAAGAAAGGTTGATAAGTATGGAAATATCGGATAATACTAAAATATTGGAAACAGAGGATATGAGAGAATTTAAATTTTCTATTGGTTATATTTCACATCAAATTGGCGAGGAGATGATTTAGTGATTTCAAAGGTTGTATTTGAAATTAAAAATAGCATTAGAAGTTGGAGTGATCAGGAGATTTCTTTTTCTTCAAAAAATATGAGGAATGTTTCAATAATTATAAAGGATATAAAGTGTGAATTGGCTGTAGATGGAAATAGTGAAGATGACAATCTGCAGTATATTATATTGATATGGGAATTGCTGGTTTGGGAAGATGGTTATTTTTACAAACCTATTAGTTATACTGTTGATGGTGTTGAAAAAACGATAGATAGCCTCGTGACTATTAATTGTCGTACTACTGATGCAAAATGGGTTTCTAGTGCAATCCTATTATGTAGGAATCAAAGACAAATCAATGAGGAGATTGTTGAAAAATACAGGAATATTAGACATTTAGACAGAAAAGACAAATCAATGAATGCCTCCATGTTTTCCTCTTTCTTTTATCTGATTTCAGAATCATATTCTAGTATCAATTTAGAGCACAGATTAGTTTTATTAATGCACATTTGCGATGGCTTTGCAATCAAGTATTGTAATGGTAGTAGCAGTAATAATTCTGGAAATATAAATATAATCCTTAGGAAAATAGATGCAAAAAAATATAAGCATGGAGCAGCACTTCTTGGAATTTCATCCTCTAGAGCAATTGAGGCATTAGGAGACACAAGAAATGAGCTGACACATTATATTTATAAATCTGGAAGCTTGGGTTCATATATAAATAACCCTAATACAGAGACTGATAACATGGTAAATTTGTATGCGTTTTATATTTTGGAGATTGCATTACGAATAGCTGTGTTAGAGGTGATTGGAGTAAATGTTTCTGACGATGTTAAAAATTATGTAATGGATGAGCACTTAGATTGGATAAAGTTAGAAAAGCATCTTGATGAAGATTGTGTACTTCCTATGAATGTTTTTCGACAGATGATTGAGAAACTTCAAAATCAAGAGCAAAATTCTTAGTAGTAACTCTTTCCATTTTACTACCAATTTTACTACTAACAGGTAGTAACAACATGCTCAATTCTGCTCTGATTTGCCATAATCTGTAATTTCAGAGCATATCACAATACCCCCGGAAACCCTTGCAAAACAGGGCATTTCGGGGCAAATTAAGGAGAAACAAAACAATGATAAAAATACTTTTTATCTGCCACGGCAACATTTGCCGTAAATGCTTAAAAAGCCTTTAAAATCAATGATTTAAGAAACTGATAGGGGGAATTTACCCCTGTTTTGCCCCTAATAATTATAGGACTACCCGATAAGGAAAAATCCTTTAGCTGAATTGAATTGGCTGAAGGATTTTTTTGTATGGGAATTCAATTAATATATTGACGATATAAACTCTGCGTTTTATAATTTGAATGTAATCGTTGAATGCTAAGAGGTATTATTATGACTATATCAGAACAAATAAGAGTATTATGTGTGCGTACTAATATAAGTGTCGCAGAATTGGCTCGTAGAATGGGAATGTCTCCTCAGAACTTAAATGCTAAGCTGAAGCGAGAAACATTTACAGTATCGGATTTGAATCAAATCGCTGAGGCAACAGGAACGACGTTTGAACGAAAATTTATATTGGATGATGGAGAAACAGTTTAATGGATAACTTTGATTTGAAGAAAGTACGCAAAAAGTATAAGGATAACCGAGATGTGATTTCGTTTTTTTCCGGAGCAATGGGATTAGATATAGGACTTGAAAAAGCAGGTCTCAATGTAGTTATAGGACAAGATTTTGAACCTTCTTGTGTGGAAACAATGAGGGCTAATGGGCATAATGTTTTGGGTGGAGATATAAGAGAAATAAATCCAGAGACACTTTTGAAATTAACAGGTCTACATGTAGGAGAGCCATTTATGGTATGTGGTGGACCGCCATGTCAACCCTTCTCAACAGCTGGAAAAAGACTTGGAATTAATGACCCAAGAGGAAGTCTTTTTATGGATTTTATAAGAATGATAGACTATATCCGCCCTAGATTTTTTGTAATGGAAAATGTAAAGGGAATAGTTTCGTCACCATTAAAACATGTTTCCGTGAAAGAAAGAGAGAAGGATGATCCAGAACAGCAGTTAGGTACAGTTTTAGATGTTATTTTATCTGAATTTGACAAGTTAGGTTATAAGACTGTTTATGGTGTTTTAGATGCTGTAAATTATGGTGTTCCTCAGTTTAGAGAGCGTTTTGTATTGATAGGAAGCCGAGATAATGAAGATATATTTTTACCTATGCCTACACATTTTCAGATGCATCAAAATTCGGAGTATAGATGGAAGACAGTTGGAGAGGTAATAAAAGATTTGGAAAATAATCCGGGTGAATATACTTCTTTAAGTGGAGAAAGGAAGAAATATATTCATATGGTTCCAGAGGGCGGAAATTGGAGAGATTTACCAGAAGAGATAATTCCTGTTGCTATGGGAGGAGCTTACCAGTCGGGTGGAGGAAAAGTGGGATTTTATCGTAGATTATCGTATAATCAGCCGGCTCCTACAATTACAACGTCTCCAGCTCAGAAAGCAACGATGCTCTGTCATCCTACACAAGATCGTCCATTGAGTATAAAAGAGTATGCAAGGATACAGCAGTTCCCTGATGATTGGATATTTAAGGGAACATTATCAGCAAAATATAGACAAATTGGGAATGCAGTTCCAGTGGGATTAGCGGAGGCTATTGGAAGAGCTATTATTTCCACAGCAGACAAAACATCTACTATAGAAACGAAACGATTTAGAGGAACCAGTGTGCATAATAGAATAAAGAATGCAATGGAATTGGGAGGAAGATCATATGGCGATTAATAATTCTTATGATGAAAAAGAAGTGGTAGAGGCAATAGCAAAGGCTCTGGAAACATTTTATGGAAGTTTGATAGAAAAGATTGACACTCTTGATATCAAAAAGGTAATGAAAAGAAAAAATCCGTATTTGTATAGAGCCAAAGCCATGGAGAATGCTTCAGAGATTGTGGAATCTGTTTTGAGTGCATTTGTGACCTCTAGTGAGGAAACTATTTTTGGTAATTGCTTTTTTGAACCGATTGCTATTGCGGTAAGTGGCGGTAATAAAGCATTGGCAGAGGGTATTGATTTGATGATTCAAGATCCTGAAAGTAATACAATCTATGCTGTTGCAGTAAAAAGTGGTCCATCTGTATTTAATGCTGACAGTAAAAAGAGACAGGAACAGAATTTTATGGCAGCAGCAAAACTTGCACAACAAGCTAAGGCAAGATATGAGGCATACATAGGATATTGTTATGGAAAGAAAAAGGACAGTGGCAGGGGCAAGCCAAAAATGTATCAAGAATTGGCTGGAAAGCAGTTCTGGACAGAACTTACTGGTGATGAGGAGTTCTATATTAAAATAATAAATTTTATGGGAACAATGCCGGAGCAGTATGTAGCATCATATAAAGAAAGTTACAACAAAGCAGCTAATAGGCTGATTAGAGAATTCTCAAATAGTTTCTGCAAAGAAGACGGATCTATTGATTGGGAGAAACTGGTGGAATTTAATTCAGGGGATTGAAATATTTTTATCGAAAATAAGTGATTATTATGAGGATACAATTTATCTCTAAAAAATAAAAAGTTTGTTTCGCAAACAGATATAAAGTTCATAAGAATCAAGGTGGTTTAGGCAATTAGCAGACAAAGATAAACTATTTTTAAAGATAAAAGGGTGAATGAAATTATGAGAGAATCACTTAGAGAGACTGTAAATCATGCTTTGTGCATTGAAATGAAGTTGCCTAACATTGAAAAAAATTTGGATAAAACAAGTATTACGACGGCACAAGATATATGCATGAAAAATGATGAAAAAAGTGAACTAGCAAAAATTATCTATAATGGGATTGTAGAATACGCTGTTAATGAATATACCTACCTATACGGAAGGTGATGTGCGCCCTCATTTTATTTCGGGAGTTGCGGGATAAATCCCGGTCAAGGCTATACCTTGCGCAGACGAGGTCTGCTATCCACACATTGCGGCAAAGCCGCTATTTTCTCTTCTTTTTGCCACGTCCGTTTCCTTTGGCAGATTTGAATGCTGTCGAATAACGTTCCACAATATCCATAAAAGTCTTGAATTCGTAAGGATCCATTTTCGTAAAATTCATTTGAAAAAGTTTACTGTATGTCAGCATTTGCTTTTGTGTTATGCTGTCTGCTTTCTGGACTTCCTCATAGGTATCCATGAATTCATCAAAAATAGTATCATAACTTCCAGTATTGGAATCTTTTTTATGTAATTCTCGTAAATCTTTTGCAATCGCAGAAATATCATTTCCCAAAAGATTGTCAAAATAATTATCCTCATTAATGAGAGCTGCCTTTAGTGAGCGCATATAGTGGTCACTATCAGAGAGCGAATATTTGTTTTTTATCATTGCCCGGTTGTGCTCTATGTATTTGTTCATATTACGAATCTGAGCAGATGCCAGATTGTCAACATAGATTTCAAGGTCAGATAAAAAATCAGAAAAATGAGGATCCTTTATCATTTCACAAATCAGCCGCACATTCAGATTGCGTTCTTTTAATAAAGCTATAGTTTCATCATCTAAGCCAAGTTCATCAACCGGGAAAGGATGGCGTTCACGATTTTCTGTAATACCCAGTAAGTAATCACTGGTTACTCCGTAGAATCCAGCCAGAGTAACGATTACATTCACAGTAATCGCATTTTTGGTATCATCGCTCTCGTAGCTGCCTAGAGCAGATTTTGAGATACCAGTTTTTTCTGATAGTTCTACGAGAGATAGTCCTCGTTCGGTTCTTAAATCTTTTAATTTTTCCTGTAGCGTCAATTTACAATTCATAGATTAGAGTCCTTTTTATTTTATAGCAATCGAATCCCTTTTATCATACAACAGAACGTACGTTCATATCAAGGCAAATTTCCAAAAGAGTGGAAATTTTTATTTTTTTGTGCAAAATCCTACATTTCGGATATACGGGAAATGCACTTTGAATTTGAGAAAATCTCTATACAACTTCATGAGCATTCCAAATCACTACCGCATCGGGAAAGTCAGGCGATAATCCGGAAATAATCCGGGGAGCCGGCCAAGAGCGTGATAACGGCACAGTCCAAAACAGTCTATAAGGCTAAAGAACCCAGAGGTTACCTGCCAGGAAATGATGAGGTGAAATGACAAAAATGAATTTGGGATATGGAGGATTTCAAATGGAAGAAAATGAAAAGTTACACAAGATTCGTGTAGAGATTGAAAAAGCAAAACAAGAAAAACAGCAGGCGAAGAGGCAGCTCGTAAGAGCAGAGAATCGGTTGAAGTATCGTGAAAATATGAGCAGAAAGGCAAGAACACACAGATTGATAGTGCTTGGTGCGGTTATGGCACAGTATTTTCCAGAACTGAAAGAGTTATCGGAAGTACAGCTTGGTCAGATGATGGAGCATCTGGATATCAATGCACTTCATGAAGCGTTTTACAAGGCCTTGTCAAATGGCAGGTAGGAGGATTGTTGATGGCGATTTATCATTTTCATGTAACACAGGTTTCCAGAGGAAAGGGACAGTCAGCAATCGCAGCAGCAGCGTATCGAGCCGGTGAAAGACTACAGGATCATTATTATGGAGAATATGCAGATTATACAGCAAAAGGAGGAGTTGTTTACACCGAGATTATAGCTCCTGATTATGTGCCGGAGTCTTTTCATGACAGGGAAACATTATGGAATGCAGTAGAGAAGGTAGAGAAGCATCCCAAAGCACAGCTTGCATATAGCTTTGATTTTGCACTTATGAATGAATTCTCAATGGAAGAAAATATTATTCTTGCAAAAAGATTTATTAATGAGAACTTCATTGCTAAAGGAATGATCGCTGATATGGCGGTTCATAATCCCGACAAAAAGGAAAGAGATAATCCTCATGTTCATGTGCTCTGTCCAATCAGACCAATGAATATGGATGGAACATGGGGAGAAAAACAGGAGAGGGAATAACTCTTTGATGAGAACGGGAAGCCTGTTCTTGACAGTAAAGGACATCAGAAATTCAATGCAGTTCCTAAGACAGATTGGGGAAGACCGGAAACACTTGAATCATGGAGAAAAGCCTGGGCAGACATGGTGAATGAAGAATTTCAGAAAAAAGGAATGCAGGAGAGGATTGATCACAGGAGTTATGAAGCGCAGGGAATTATGCTGATTCCACAGATTCATGAAGGACCAAATGTACGAAAGATGGAAGCAAAAGGAATTCGTACAGAGAAAGGAAGCCTTAATCGTTTGATTAAAGAAATCAATCAGGGAATTCTTTTGTTAAAGGAAAAGGTCAAAGATATTATGGATGTTATTTCTGAACTATCGGAGGAAATGCATAGAAACGAGAAATCCACAAAATCAGATCTTTCGCAGTGCATACAAAAGTATTTTGCAGACAGAAATGAAATGGCTGAATCTTATAGTTATGGAAAAAACAAGGCAAGAAAAACAAATTTGAAGAAAATGGCGGAATTATTGGTTTATCTGGAAGAGCATCATATTTCGACTATTGAAGAATTAAATGAGCATGTGAAAGGTAAGAAAGCGGAGCTTGGAATACTGGGGCAAGTAAATCGTCGGAAGAAAGCGGATATTGCTGGATTCAAGGAAAATCTCAGATATTTAAACTGGTATGAAGAAGGAATCCCGATAATAGGTAAGATTGAAAAAAGAAAATTCAATAAGGCAAAGGAACGCATCAAAGCAGAGAATGGCGATACGCTTCGCAGATATCATATAGCAAAAAGAATTCTCACAGAAAGAGGGATGCTAGGGAAAATGGATAAAAATGTTTTACAGCAGGAAATCTGCAAGCTGGAAAACGAAACAAAAGAGAACTATGCCCAGTATAAGACACTGTCGAAAGATATTAAACAACTTCAGGATATCTGTATGCTTTCTCAGAAACCCAAAGAACAGAAGAAGCAGAAAGCAAAGGAGGAGAAAAGCTTATGAGATTATTTGAAGGCGTAAAAGCTAATGTAACTGCAAGTCAGGCAGCGGCTTATTGTGGATTTACACCTAATAGGTCAAAGATGATTTGTTGTCCTTTCCATAATGATAAGCATCCAAGTATGAAAGTTGATAGGCGGTATTACTGCTTTGGATGTGGAGAACATGGGGATGCTATAGATTTTGTGGCAAAGTACTATGATTTATCACTTAAAGATGCTGCGATGAAACTGGCAGATGATTTTGGAATTGATTATGACAGGAAAATACCGGCATCTATAGAGATAAAGAGGGCGCAGATAAAACAGAATCAGGAGAGATTGCAAAAAGAGCAGATTCGTGATTTGTGTAAAGAACTGTCGGAATTGCATTCATTTTTAAGAGAAAAGAAGCAACAGCCAGTAACATATGGAAATTTTACAAGCTTGAAATCCTATATTGATGATTTTGAATATGTGGATCATCTCTATGAATATTACATTTTGGAAGCATCGAATCAGACGCGAAAGCAGGAGTATAAGCATATATTGGAGGAGGTTATAAGAATTGAGCGAAAATACGGGAAAGAATACAACGGGCGAAGTATACAGGATGTTGGAATTGTCGGAGAAAAACAAGCCATTTAATACGATTGACAATGCAGTTTTAATATTGAATAATGATCCGTTATTTGCCGGAAATATCAAGGATAATCTTTTCAGGGAAAGAATAGAACTGGATGGAAATATGCCATGGAGCAGGAGCTATGTGGATGTAACGGATAAAGATGATATTCATATAAGGCATTATATAGAAAAGACGTATCACTACAGGAATGATAAGGCTGTGCGTGATGCTATGCAGATTGTGGCAACGGAGAATGAATACCATCCGGTCATAAATTGGTTGAAATCGTTGGAGTGGGATGGCATAGCGCGTGTGCGATATGCATTGCCTCATTTTCTGGGAACATCCGGGAGTGATTATGAGTATGAATGTTTAAAACTATTCATGCTTGGTGCAATCAGCAGGGTGTTCAAGCCGGGATGTAAATTTGAATATATGCTTTGTCTGGTAGGAGGACAGGGAGCAGGCAAATCTACATTTATTCGATTCTTGTGTATGCAGGACAGGTGGTTTACGGATGATATTAAAAGGCTTGATGATGATAAGGTGTATGAGCATCTTATGGGACATTGGATATGTGAAATGGCGGAAATGCTGGCGGTATTGAATACAAAGTACAATGAAGCGACTAAGGCATTTTTAAGCAAACAGTATGACAATTACAGAAAGCCATATGGAACAAGGGCGGAAGATATACCGAGACAGTGTGTCTTTGTCGGGACTTCTAATGTTATTAACTTCCTGCCACTTGACAGGAGTGGAAATCGTAGATTTTTACCTATTATGTGCGATGCATCCAAAGCAGAGGTACATATTCTGGAAAATGAAGCAGAATCCCGTGTTTACATTGAACAGATGTGGGCGGAGATGATGGCTTTATATGGAGATGGGAAAATCCAGTTGAAACTGCCAAAAGAAATCGAAAAGAATCTGATAGAGTATCAGAGACCATTTATGCAGGAAGATACCTGGACAGGATTGATTCAGGAGTGGCTGGATCATACTTCAAATCAAGTGGTCTGTGTGCAACAGATTTATAACGAAGCTCTGAAAGAAATTGGAAAACCGAGAAATAGTGAAGCCAGAGAAATAGGACAGATTATGAATGGAACAGTTTCAGGGTGGAAAGCATATCCCAATCCGAGAAATATCCCTGGGTATGGAAAGCAGCGTGGATGGATGCGAGTGGAAACAAAGTCCGGAAACAGTGACGAAACATTTGTATCTGTGGAGGCAACTCAGATGGAGATACCATTCGATATTGAGAAATAGGGCATTTCAGAGAGTTGGCAATTATAAGATGGAATGAAAATTAAGTTTTGAGAGTCTGTTGCCGGACTTTGTTTCCAGACAATGTTCTGGTAGGCGGACTTGGAAAGGAAAAGGATGAACCAGATTAATTTATATATGGAAAAAAATATAACTCCCAAAGCAATACCAATAATCGTGCCAATGGCTTATCAGGCGATATGTATGTTGAATCAAAAAATAAATGAAGCACAGATGATAACACTTGCATTTCCTAAGGAGAAGAATGTGGCAGAGGAAGTATCGGTTCCTTTGTGGAAACGGTATGCACTTAGTATTCCAGAGGCGGCAAAATACTTTGGCGTTGGAGAAAAAAGATTGTATCAGATTATTGCAGAGAATGAAGGAGCGGATTTTATATTGGAGATTGGATCCCATATAAAAATCAAAAGAGAATTATTTGGTAGGTTTCTGGATAGAGCTACATGTGTGTAGGATATATCAGAATTCTGCCATGGAAAATCGGCGATTTTATTATGTCAAAAGGACTCCCTATATGATATACTTTTCGTATCGGGTAGTCCTTTTCTGATCAAGAAAGGAGACTAACTAATATGAGTGAAAAAAGGAGAGATAGCAAAGGACGTATATTACACAACGGAGAGGTTCAACAGAAAGACGGAAGATATCGATTTAAATATTATGACAGCACAGGAAAAGACAGATATTTATATAGCTGGCGCTTAGACAGGAATGATAAAACTCCGGCAGGAAAGCGTACAGGTCCATCACTAAGAGAACTGGAGAAAAAACTTCAGGCAGATATGTTTGACCACATCGTTACAAATGGCGGAAATCTGACGGTGCTGGAACTGGTTGAGAAATATGTTGCAACACGAACCGGCGTCAGAAATTCTACGAGAGCTGGTTATAAAACTACAATCAATTTTCTCAAAAAAGATCATTTTGGTAGTAGAAGAATCGATACAGTCAGGATTTCAGATGCAAAGTTATGGCTGATTGGATTGCAACAGCAGCATGGAAAAAGTTATAGTGCGATTCATTCTATAAGAGGTGTGCTTAGACCGGCATTTCGGATGGCTCTAGATGATGATTTAATCAGGCGTAATCCATTTGAGTTTGAATTGGCAACAGTGATTGTTAATGACAGTGTCACTAGAGAAGCCATTACACGGGAACAGGAACGGAAATATCTGGAATTTGTAAAGAATGATGCTCATTTTAAAAGATATTATGAAGGAATCTTTATTCTATTCAAAACCGGACTTAGAATCTCCGAGTTTGTAGGATTAACAATTAAAAATATTGATTTTACCAATCACAAGATTATCGTGGATCATCAGCTTATTCGGACAAGCGATATGACATACATGATTGAAGCTCCTAAGACAGAGAGCGGTGTGAGAGAAATTCCAATGACACCAGATGTTGAGGATGCATTTAGAACAATCATTAAAAATCGCAAGAAACCTAAGGTTGAACCAATGGTGGATGGTTATTCGGGATTCTTATATCTGGATAAGAATGACATGCCGATGGTTGCACTTCACTGGGAAAAATATTTTCAACATATCTTGCAGAAATATAACAATATCTATAGAGTGCAAATGCCAAAGGTGACACCACATGTGTGCAGACATACGTTCTGCTCCAATATGGCGAAAAGCGGAATGAACCCAAAGAGTCTGCAGTATATCATGGGACACTCGGATATCAGTGTTACCTTAAATACTTATACACATGTAAAATTTGAAGATGCACAGGAAGAAATGCGAAAGATACAGGCTGTGTAAACGCACAGGGGCAAAACAAGATTTTATACCCCTGTTTGTGCCCCTAATACTGACGATATTATGCCGGATTATGAGATGATATGCGATTAAATTAAAATGTAAGAAATCTGGAAAGCTAGTAAAATCAATATATACAGACTTATGCGAGGTTATACGAAGATGATAAAAATATTATTTGTGCTAAAGAAGATGCAAAAGGGTGCTTATACAGTTTTGATAGTTGGAGTTATTGTAATGATAATAATTTAATATCAAAAGAGATTTTTTATCCATTACAGAAAATCGAATTTGAAGGCGATGAATATTATGTGCCAAATAAGTATATTTACGTTTTAAAAGAAGTGTACGGTGAAGATTTCTATACATTCCCATGTGGAGAGCCTCATTTTATTCATGCAGATTGGAAAAAAAATGAAAAGCTTCTTGAAGAAGAGGTAAAGAAAAGAGTTAAATAGAGAAAAGCAGACAAAACAATTATAGAAGGATAATTGTAGTTGTCTGCTTTTTTTAAGAAGGTGAAAGATGTACGACTTTAGAATCAGTTTCCCAAATGTTTATAACTTTTGAAATATTTGCAGAAATTTGCATCGGAATATTATTTGGTAACTGATTGGTTTTTATGGCTCTTAAGAATGCAACTAATTCATAACGAATCCCTTCTCCTTCAAGTGGATAAAAGTATCTTCGATTATCATTTTGATTTTCAAACCTAACTTCAAAATATTCAGTTTTCCACCAGGGTGCGGGTACATAAATATAGCCTTTTGTGCCAGAAATAACTAACTCACCTTCTGATTTTACTCCTTTACCCACTTTTAATGAAGCAACAGCATTTTTGTAAGTAAAATTTATTTTTGTAAATAAATCAAAAGTAGGAATTTTGTCTAACATAAGAGAGGTAATATTTATATCTATCCAATGTGTACCTAAGATATGAAAGATAGGTAACATAGCTGTAGGACCCCATGCACAAATACTGTTCCAATAATGAGTTGCTTTTTTTGTTGTATCAATTTTGATGTTTTTAAGACTTGTACAAGTTGATTCAACAGAAAGTACTTGACCGATTTTCCCGGAATTTAAAAGTAAAAGCAAGCGGTTATAAGCTGTAGAATAAGCTGTTTTAATGGCATCCATTAAGATTAAGTTTTTACTGTTTGCCAGCTGATAAAGCTCATTACATTCAGCTTCAGAAAGTGCAATCGGTGATTCACATAAAACGTGTTTACCAGCAAGTAAAGCCTGTTTGACATGATTATAATGTTTAGTAGGGTGTGAAGCAATGTATACAGCATCTATTGAAGAGAGAAGATCTGTATAACTGTTGGTTAATAACAGACTGTTATCAGCTTTTATTTGTGCAGAAGTTGAGGAAGAAGAAACGGCTATTACTTCTGCACCATTCACAAATTTGCTTTCACGAAAATATTTTGCTACAAGGGTAGAATTGCCTATTAATCCAAGCTTTAAATTACTGTCTTTTGCACGAAGCTCGGAACTGGATATACCTTCTGTACGGTCTAAGTAGATGACGTTGCAATATTTTTTCAGATAGTCAAAATGACCAATCCAATCAGAGCCAACAGTAAAAATATCGACATTATAATGCTGGATGTCATCAATTTTTTGCCCTTCATATTCTTCGATAATTATTTTGTCAGCAAGTCCGGTAGATCGGACGTTTTCGATACGTTCCATTAGAGACTGTTGTACATTTATTTTTCCACGTGTTTTATCAAAATCATCTGAGGTTACCCCGACAATCAAATAGTCCCCAAGAGCTTTTGCTCTTTCTAGTAATCTGATATGACCGTAGTGGAGTAGATCATAAGTTCCATATGTTATAACTTTTATCATTTAAAAAGCGACTCCTTTAATTGGTATTGTCTAATTCAAATAAAGCATCTAAAAAACGTTCCATATATTGTTTGGCACCAATGGTAACGCGTAGGCAGGTGCCAAAATTTCCGACATTAGAATAAGATTTTATTAAAATTTGTTTTTGCGATTTCATTTTTTCAACAATGGTTAGCGCATTTGTTTTAGGCTTTATAAAAATGAAATTTCCTGCATCCCCCTTATGCAAATACTTATGGGAATTTAATTCTTTTATCAAATAATCACGTCCAAGAGTGTAGTCTTCAATTAAAGAAGATAAAATACCAGGCGTTTCCAAAATTTTTTGAGCTACTAACATGGCGAATGCGTTTGTATTATGTGGTGTGCATAATTTCTGTACCATTTTTATCTCATCAGGATGTCCAACCACATATCCAAGTCGACAACCGGCCATTGAAAATAGCTTGGAAAAGGTTCTTGTAACAAGGATATGTTTGGAGGTCAAAGCATATTTGATGAATGTTTTTGGATAAAAATAATGATAGGCTTCATCAACAAGGATAGTGATTTCAAGTTGTTCACATACTTTAATGATTTCTTGAAATTCGGTTTCTGAATATACATTTCCCATCGGGTTATTTGGGTTAAGTAATATAAGTAATTGTGTATCAGGCGTTAAGGTGGAAATAATATTTTGAATATCCATTGAAAGGTCATCATTATATGGAACCTTTACAAAAGATCGGCCATACATTTCAGAATATACTTGAAACATGAAATAGGATGGAACTACTCCAACAATTTTTCCGCTTTCTGAGGTAAAAGCCTGAATAATATAGCGAATTCCCTCAGCGGATCCATTTACAAGGCAAAGGTGTTCTGGTGTAGTATTCAGATGTTTTGCAAGGACTTCCGAAAAGTGATGGGTTTCTGGATACTGTGCAATTAATTGAGGAGTTATTTCAGGCAGAATAGAATCAATGAAATCTTGAGGAAGCCCTCCAGGGTTTTCATTTAAGTCAAGTCGTAAATAATTTTTGCGTTCATTTTGATCAAAAATGCGAACTAAATCTTTTAGATTATTATTTAAGTAATACATAGTGAATCTCCTTTATTGAATATGATAAAATCCTTTAGTTAATTTCCAAAATAATATTTTTTGTCTGTTTCCCCAAACATATTTTTGCCATAGCAATTTTATTGTTGGAGGAGAGGACCATTTTTTACAAAGAGCTGTATAAGGCATAGTTTTTAGATCTTGTATAAATGATGCACGGTTTGGATTTGAATTAATATGATTCTTTAGAGGCCCCTGATATTTTAGAGCCTCTTCATAATTAAGTTCATGTCCGATAAAAATATCTTTGGTACTTAGAAAAGCCTTTTTGCCTTTGATAGAATTACATATAACCAGAGAAGCACCTTTATTGTGATTATATAATTCAGGACAATATAAATGAACACCCCACAAATCTCCGAGTGAAATATCAGCAAAACGTTCTTTGGTTGCATATGGACATTGATAACAGGATGGTCGACTCATTAAATGACTGATCCAAATTGACCAGAACGGGTTAAACCATCTGTCAGTTTTAAGCTTTCTGCTGTTTTTTAAAGAAAGCTGCATAACTTCAAAATCCCATCGCCCAATAGAATGGTTAAAATAGGATTTGAAATCTTTGTAACGATAATCAATTGATTTAATACGTGAATGATATTTTGTAGTAATATACTTATTATAACTTTTTAAATAAAGAGGAGTAGGAACACCTTCGCAAATAACCTCGACTGTCAGCAGATTTGTTTGATTGCAATTAAGGAGAAAAGATTTTAAACCGGCAATTTGGCAAGGCGTACCGGAAAATAAAACTTTTTTTCCATCCTGTAAAAACTTTTTTGCATCAGCATAGGAAGTTCCAATATTACTTTGTGTATATTTTGATTTTCTGAATTTATCTAAATATTTTTTGTCAAAAATATGATCATGATATACATTTAAACCATCTGATACAGCTCCGAAAATTACATAATTTTTATCGCACCATGCATCAACGATTGCAGAGAAAGCTCCACCAGAGGTGCTTTCTGATAAAACTTTTTGATTTTTTATATGTCCTCCAAAAGTATAATTCATTCCGGAACATTTTTGAGGAGATAAATTATAAGGACAAACTTTACGGCATAATCCGCAATTCGTGCATAAATCTATATTGATTTTTGGATAGCGAAATTCTTCTGAATCAGGAATCATACAGATAGCTTTGTGTGGGCAAATATTTGCGCAGGCTTCGCAGCCGGAACAGGTAATTTTATCATTTGTATCAAGGTAACACATGCTTAATGATCTCCATTCAATAAATTAAGTTCTTTCGTGAGAAAGTCCAGAGAAGTTTCTCTTGCAGTATTTATACGTGCATGCACAGCATCGTAATCGTGGATTTGTGGAATTACTGAAGGTGCTTTTGTGAGAAGGCATTCTTTTAAATCAAATAACTCCAGAACTTCGGCAATTTTATTGTCACCGGATTCTCTGGAAAATACTGCCAGTTGTTTTCGGTATTGTACAGCAAAAATCAAACCATGGAAAGAGTTCGTTATAACGTATTCTGAATATTTTACCAGAGAAAGAAATTCTTCCACACCTGCTTCATAAAACATTTTATGTCCTTTGGCTGAGTTTGTACTGCGTAAGCTGATTTCAACAATTGTCCATCCGTTATCACGGGCTATTTTTTCTGCAAAAGCTTCCATTTCTTTGTTGTATCGTCGTGCATATAATAATAAATATTTCTCAGTTATAATACGAGATGCGGCTATGGTATCATAATCTTCAGTGGTTAGCAAAAGAGTTGGATCGATTGTTCTAAAAACTTGAATTCCATTAGAATTAATATGTTCTTTTAGATAAGGTATAAATTTATTTTCCCGTAAACCAATTGCTAAAAAGTTTTGAAGCCGGTTATTTAATATCTGGTAGCTATCTGTGTCAAAATGGGCATCACCAAAACTTGCAGCATAAGATACAGAATTTCCTTTCATTACATCGTAGTTGGCAAAATAACCATCATCAAATCCGTTGAATTCATTAATACAGAAAATGGTATCACTGCCACATACAAAATGGTTAATATCATCAAAATGGGCAATAGAATTAAAGTTTTCTGAAGTATATTTTTGAGAAGTTAAACCAAAGTATGTGTGATAAAAATGATCAAATTTCTGATAATTAATACGAATGGCAGGAAGAGACAATTCACACATTTTTCTGGATTCTGGGTCCTGATCCCACATATTGGAAAAAGGATTTAAAGGATCTTTGTCAGAGAGCGAATCCGGGCAATAGTCAACTAAAACTGGTTGATACAAATCCGGAGAAATACGCTTTATAGATTGGTAAAGTGCCCAGGATTGTAGAGCAGATCCATAGTTTGTAAAATTGCAATATATATTATAACTGACTATACCTATTCGAATCATAAAAATACTCCTTGAAATTATATAAAATAAGTTGTTAAATATACTAATCATGTTATCATGGATTTTAGGAGACAACAAGTGATATTGTAAAGAAAACGTTGTTATATAAACAAAAATATAGTATAATAGCACGGTTTGAAGAAGAGAGATTATTTTACGAAAGGATAACAGAAATGAAAAAAGAAAAAGATATATTTGATCGTATCATGGAATTTCCGGTTTTAAGGATTTTTAATCCATTTTACAAAAAAAACAAAGAAATATTATTGTATTTATTTTTTGGTGGTTTAACTTTTTTAGTCAGTATCATCTCGTATGCATTTTTGAATATTCAGATAGGATGGAATGCATTAATAGCGAATATTGGTTCATGGATTCTGGCTGTTTCATTTGCTTATGTAACAAACAGAGTCTGGGTATTTGATTCCAACGCTGAAACTACGGCTGATTTTATCAAAGAAATCACCAGTTTTATAGGCGGTCGAGTAGCAACGCTGGTAATTGAAGAACTGATCTTATTCATTTTTATCACGAATCTGAGAATGAACAGTATGCTGGTTAAGATAGTGGCACAGGTGATCGTAATTGTGCTTAATTATGTGATCAGCAAGCTGATTGTGTTCAAAAAATAGCAGAAAAGCAGTTAAGAAATAGTTTTAATTGTATTTTATGGAGTTTTTTGGTAGTATATACTATGTAATAATTTTGTAATAATTGTTACATAGTATATTTTATTTTAAAGAAAGAAGATTTTTTATGGAGAATATGCATATCGCTTTTTCACCTCCGGATATCACAGAGGAAGAAATAGCAGAAGTTGTAGATACGTTAAGAAGTGGTTGGATCACAACCGGGCCAAAGACAAAGCTTTTTGAAAAACATTTGGCAGAATATATAGGGACTAATAGAGTAGTCTGTCTGAATTCAGCAACAGCCTGCCTGGAGATGACACTGCGTCTTCTGGGAATTGGACCGGGAGATGAAGTAATTACAACTGCCTATACTTATACTGCATCAGCCAGTGTAGTAGAGCATGTAGGTGCAAAACTGGTTCTGGTGGATGTGGCAAAAGATTCTTACGAGATGGATTATGAGAAGCTGGCAGATGCAATCACAGAGAAGACGAAAGCGGTTATCCCGGTAGATCTTGCCGGAATTATGTGTGACTATGATAAGATATTTGAAATTGTAGAAGCAAAGAAATCACTTTTCCATCCGGCAAATGAACTTCAGGAGAAGTTTGGCAGAGTGATCGTAGTGGCAGATGCAGCGCATGCATTTGGCGCAGAGCGAAAAGGAAAGAAATGTGGACAGGCTGCAGATTTCACAAGCTTTTCCTTCCATGCGGTAAAGAACCTGACGACAGCGGAAGGTGGCGCAGTCACATGGCGTCCGATCGAAGGTGTGGATGACGAAGAGATTTATAAAAAATATATGCTTTTTTCACTGCACGGTCAATCCAAAGATGCGCTAGCAAAGACGCAGCTTGGCGCATGGGAGTATGATGTTGTGGCACCTTATTTCAAATGTAATATGACTGACATTATGGCTTCCATCGGACTGGTACAGTTAAAGCGTTATGATGCATTATTGGCACGACGTCGGGAAATCATAGGAATGTACAATAAAGCGCTGGAAAGTCTGCCGGTGAGTGTACTGAATCATTTTGATGAGGGTCACAAGTCCAGCGGACACCTGTATCTGATCCGTATTCAGGGAAAAACACGGGAAGAATGTAATGAGATCATTACGAAGATGGCAGAGCGTGGTGTGGCAACCAATGTGCACTACAAACCGTTGCCGCTATTATCTGCTTACAAGAATCTGGGATTTGATATCAAAGATTATCCAAATGCCTATGCATTATTTGAAAATGCAATTACATTACCGCTTCATACAAAACTCACAGATGAAGAGGTAAAATATGTGACAGATGTATTGAAGGAATGCATCGGATAGGAATGCTGTATGAGAAAATGGGACGAACTTCCGAAGTTTATGAGAACAGACGAAGTAAAACAATACTATGATATTCTGATCAGACACGAAAAAGAATTAAGATTAAAGAGATATTTTGATATTCTACTTTCGATGATTTTACTTGTTATTTTATCACCGATCATGTTAGTCATCAGTATTGCAATCAAGCTGGATTCACCGGGACCGGTGATTTACAAGCAGGTGCGTGTGACACAGTATGGAAAGAAATTCCATATTCTAAAATTCCGTACTATGGTGCAGAATGCAGATAAGATAGGGACACAGGTTACAATCAGTCAGGATTCCAGACTGACACGGGTTGGAAAAGTGATCCGCGGCTGCAGGATTGATGAATTTCCACAGCTTATCAATGTTCTTCGCGGAGAGATGAGTTTTGTTGGAACCAGACCGGAAGTAGTAAAATATGTAAAAGGCTATACGAAAGAAATGTATGCAACTCTTTTGTTGCCGGCAGGAATTACTTCCAGAGCCAGTGTATGCTACAAAGATGAAGGCGAAATGCTGGAGCATGTAGAAGATGTGGATTATGCTTATATTCATGAAGTGCTTCCGGAGAAGATGAGCTATAATCTGGAAGATCTGCGCAAATACAGTCTGTGGAGAGATTTCATGACCATGTTTATGACAGTATTTGCAGTATTGCGATAAGAACTACAGTATAGGAGAAATGTATGTTAGTATCAGTTTGCACGATTGCGCGCAATGAAGAAGAGTATCTTCCACACTTGCTGGAGGATATCACAAAACAGGATTACCCGGCAGAGCAGATCGAAGTTGTGATGGTGGACAGCAGTTCAACAGATGGAACCAGACGGATTATGGAACGTTTTGCCGAAGAAAATCCGCAGTATCATAACTGTTTTGTTACGGAAAATCCGGGGAACAATCAGGCCTCCGGATGGAATCAGGCAATCCGTAGTTCAACCGGAGATATTATTATCCGTCTGGACGCACATGGGCGCATTCCGGAGGATTTTGTTTCCAAGAACGTAGAATGCATGGAAAGCGGAGAATATGTCACCGGGGGACCAAGACCGAATCTTCCGGAGAAGGACACACCGTGGCAGAGACTTCTACTGAGTGCGGAAAGTTCGATGTTCGGAAGTGGAATCGCAGGTTTCCGGAGAGAGAATGAAAAGAAATATGTAAAGTCCATGTTCCATGCAGCGTATCGGAGAGAAGTATTTGAAAAGGTTGGACTTTTCAATGAAAATCTGGGAAGAACGGAAGATAATGAGATGCATTACCGGATCCGGCAGGCAGGATACCGCTTATGCTACGATCCGCAGATTCATTCCTGGCAATATGTGAGAAGTTCGATTCCGGGAATGATGAAGCAGAAATACGGCAATGGAGACTGGGTAGCAAGAACTCTTGGCGTATGTCCTGGATGTCTCAGCATTTATCATTTTGTGCCGTTTGCTTTTGTGATTGCGATTCTTGTGACATCCATTTTGGCAGCACTAAAGAAGCCATTTCTGGCGATTGCCATGTGGATCACTTATTGGTGTGGTGCAATCGGAATGGCAATTCTGTCTGTAAAAAATGAGGCGAAGCATATATGTCAGCTTTTGCTTCCGGGAATCTTCTTTTTACTTCATTTAAGTTATGGAGTGGGAAGTGTCGTCGGAATGGGAAAGATGATAAAAGATAAAATTACAAAGAAATAAAAGAGAGGATTTAGTATTATGAAGTATGATTATTTAGTAGTAGGATCAGGATTATATGGGGCAGTATTTGCTCACGAAGCAAAGAAAAAAGGAAAAACCTGTCTGGTAATTGACAAGCGTCCGCATATCGGTGGAAATATTTACTGTGAAAATATTGAAGGAATCAATGTTCACAAATATGGTGCACATATTTTCCACACATCCAACAAAAAGGTTTGGGATTACATCAATCAGTTTGCAGAGTTTAATAACTACATCAATTCACCGGTAGCGATTTACAAAGACGAGCTCTACAACCTGCCATTTAACATGAACACATTTAGCAAAATGTGGAATATCAAGACACCACAGGAAGCGAAAGATATGATCGCAAAACAGGTTGCAGAGACAGGAATCACAGAGCCGAAGAACCTGGAAGAACAGGGATTATCTCTGGTAGGAAAAGATGTATTTGAAAAACTGGTAAAAGGCTATACCGAAAAACAGTGGGGACGTGCCTGCAAGGACCTTCCGGCATTTATTATCAAACGTTTACCGGTAAGATTTACATTTGACAATAACTACTTTAATGATAGATATCAGGGAATCCCGATTGGAGGATATACAAAGATCATTGAAAAGATGCTGGACGGAATCGAAGTAAAGACAGATACCGATTACTTTGAATTTATCAAAGAAAATCCGGATATCGCAGAAAAGACACTGTTTACCGGAATGATCGACGAATACTTCGGATACAAGCTTGGAGCACTGGAATATCGTTCGGTAAGATTTGAGACAGAAGTACTTGATACGGATAACTATCAGGGAAATGCAGTTGTGAACTATACCGAAAGAGAAGTTCCTTATACACGTATTATCGAGCACAAGCATTTTGAATTTGGAAAACAGGAAAAAACTGTTATCTCCAGAGAGTATTCTTCAGAATGGAAAGTAGGAATGGAACCGTATTATCCGGTAAATAACGAACAGAACAATAAGCTGTTTGAAGAATACAGAAAGCTTGCAGAGCAGGAAAAAAATGTGATCTTTGGTGGACGTCTTGGAAATTACAAGTATTATGATATGGATAAGGTAATTGAAGCGGCATTGGAGATGGTGGCTGAGGAATTATAGGAAAATATAGCATAAAAAACAGGGTATGAATGAGGATATCCTGTTTTTTATGTAATATGTATGGGAAGAAGTTGAAGATGGAGAAAATAATTGAAATAAGAAATAAGATCGAAATGAAATGGGAAGCTATTCCGTATGAAAAAAATGTGATATGTCGGAAAAAAATTTTTTGTGTGCATTAAGTGTATGGATAATCTATGCGTTTAATTGGATAACGATGTTTCATATACAGTGACCTGAACATTTATATTTTTATATACAGGTTTTTGTTGGTATGGCAGTGTTGTTTAGATACACGGTGCTGACTTCTGAGAATATAGATGCTTTGGTTTTAGCTCTTATAGTTTTAGCTGTATTTGTAATTTCAAAAGATAGAAATGGAACAGAATTATTACTTGAAACAGGATTGTTTATTATCGGAGCTAGAAAAATTGATTATAAAAAGATTTTAAAAGTATATCTTGCAATTGAAATCCCGTTAACGCTTATCACTTTAATGGCTGCACGTTTGGGAATAATTGAAAATTTAGTATATCACCGTGGAGAACAAGTGAGAATGACCTTTGGATTTGTATATCCTACAAATTTTGTGTCGTATCTTATGTTTATAATTGCTGCATGGATTGCAATAAAAGAGGTAAAATGCACATTTTTAGAGTTAGGTATGATTACGATACTTGTAGTTTTCCTGGACAAGTATTGTGATGCAAGGTGTGGAGAAATATGTATTATTCTTATTGTGCTTTGTACTGCATATTTAAAATGCAGAATGTATTTTGCAGAGAAAAAAGGAAAAAAGTATAAGACATCTAAGCTCTTAAATTTTTTATGTTTATGTGTGCCGTTTTTAGGTGCAGGAATAATGATTCTTTTGTCCAGATTTTATGATCCAAGTAAAGGCTGGATGGAAAAACTGAATAGTATTACGTCAACAAGACTTTTTTGGGAAAGAAAACTTTTGATTTGTATGATGTGAAGTTGTGGGGACAGTATATTGAAATGTATGGAGACGGTGGAACGACAGATCCTGTCCCAGATTACTTTTTTATTGATTGTTCGTATTTAAATATACTAATGAGATTTGGATTTGCTGTTTTTGTGATAGTAATGTTGTTATTAAGTATTATGATTATTAAGAGCTTTAATAAACCGTATTTGATGGCGATGATAGTTGTAATATGTATACATTCGGTAATAGAGCAACATTTGTTTGAATTGCATTATAATATATTTTTAATGTTAGCATTTGCAAATTTTAATGTACAAGATAATAGGAAAAAGGCGTTTATAAAAAACAAGAATAATAACGGTCTAGAATGAATCAGGATATGGGATAAAAACATATCCTGATTTTTACATTTTGATGATTTTGTAGTTGTTGTCAATCTTGCATTTTCCCAATATTTATGCTTTACTATGTTATGTATGTTTGTAAATACTAAGTAAAGGAAATGAAAGGAAAATGAAAAAACCAAAGATAAAGAGTATCGGATATGGATTCTATTGTATTCTAATGATCATAATATCGGTTCTTGGATTTATTCTTTATAATCTGGGGAATTGGGTATTAGACACGTGGGGGCTGTTGTCTATCGATGAAATTATTTTTCATCTGAAAGTACCGCTTGATGGGACAAACTCAGACGTAGTACTTGATGGGATCAATGCATGCGTACCATTGGCAGTATTAGTATTATTTTTATCTATTTTCCTGATTATAGGATTAAGGAATAAGCATGGAAAATGTATGATTGCGTTATTTCTTGTAGCTGTGATTGCCTGTGGAAGCGCAGGAAGGGCGGCTTATGAAGTATATGATGAATTGGATGTAAAAGAATATCTGGTAAGTCAGAAGGAAGAATCGCATTTTATTGAACAGAATTATGTGGATCCACGTACAACGAAGATTACGTTTCCTGATAAAAAAAGAAATCTGATTTATATTTATCTGGAGTCAATGGAATCCACTTATGCGTCAAAAGAAGATGGCGGTGGAATGGATTTCAACTGTATTCCGGAATTGACGACTCTTGCAGAAGAAAATACTAATTTTTCCAATTCAGATAAATTGGGTGGTGGATATCCTGCTTATGGAGGAACCTGGACAATGGCAGGTATTTTTTCACAGACTTCAGGAATACCGATCAAGAATTCGGAACAGACGGATGATGTAAATGCAACACTTGCAGAACAGTATTCTTTCTCTTCACAGGCAAGAAACTTAGAGGATATTCTTGCAGATGAAGGATATAACCAGTGTTTTATGATTGGCTCTGATGCGACTTTTGGGGGAAGAAGAGCATACTTTGAGAGTCATGGAAAAGGAAAAACAGAAATCTGTGACTATAATACAGCGAAAGAAAACGGACAGATACCAGAAGATTACTATGTATGGTGGGGATATGAGGATCAGAAGCTGTTTGCAAATGCGCAGGAAAAACTGACCGAATTAAGTTCAAAAGATGAACCGTTTAATTTTACTATGCTGACGGTAGATACCCATTTTGAAGATGGATATGTATGTGAACAGTGTCAGAATGAATTTGGTGATAACCAGTATGCAAATGTAATGGCATGTTCGAGCAGGCAGGTAGATGCATTTGTAAAATGGATTCAACAACAGCCATTTTATGAAAATACAACGATTGTAATAAGTGGGGATCATTTGACGATGGATTCTGATTTCTGTAATGATGTCAGTGAAGATTATGAACGTAGTGTATACAATGTATTTATCAATCTTCCAGAAGGTCTGGACACTTCATTTGAAAAAACACATAACAGAGAGTTTGCAACACTGGATATGTTCCCGACCACGTTGGCTGCGATGGGAGTAACAATTGAAGGAGACAGGTTAGCACTTGGAGTGAATCTGTTTTCTGATGAGCAGACACTTACCGAGCAATATGGAAGAAAAGGCCTTGATAAAGAGCTGATGAAAAAATCAAAATTCTATGATATGCTGATCAATGATGTGGATATTGATGCACTACAGAAAAAGCGAAAGGAAGAGGCCGAAAAACAGCAGGAGGAAAATGCAGATAATCAGGAAAATACAGATAATCAAGAGCAGCAGACGAATCAGCCAGATGCAGGTGTAGATACAAGTGGTATTGAAACGCCGGATGCATGGCAGGGGTATACGCAGGATAATTATCAGTATAATTATAATGACGGATCGAATGATTACTGGTATGACGGAGGAAATTCCTGGGACAATTCATGGAATGGAGGATATGATGATAATACTTATGTAGAACCAACTCCAACGCCGGAACCGACTCCAGCTCCAACGCCGGAGCCAACACCAGATCCAACGCCGGCACCGGATCCAGCGCCAGAGCCGACACCAACACCAGATCCGGCACCGGATTCAACACCAACTCCGGATCCCGGTGGAGGCGCAGAAAGCAATGCAGGCGGAACAACAGAAAATGTAAATTAGAGAAGAACTCCGGTTTATGCCGGGGTTTTTCTTCGGATAAATAAAGCAGAACGGAGTTGTCCGTAAATTGATACAATGAGAAATTCTACAAACAAGTAGACATTTCCCCATAAAAAGTGTAAGATAGAGTCTAAGAGTATTTATACTTACAATTAATATGGTTAGAAAGAGGAAAGTACATGAAGATGAAGTTTACGAAAAAAATAGCGACAATTCTTTTGTCTGTATGTCTGATCGTACCATGTTTTTCTGTGATGGCGCTAGCTGCAAATGGTGTGATATTCTTTTCTGATCTTGAGACAAGTGTCGGGGATGAATTTACGATCACAGGTACAGCAGTTGTCAGCGGAGATGTAATCGGAGACGCAACGATTCATATGACTTACGATCCTTCTTATATGCGATTTGAAGAGGGAGACGGAGTGAATGCAGACACGGATGGTAATCTGACATTTAAAGGTTCAGGTGACGGAAGTAGTGACCGGATTGAGTTTACAATGAAATTCCAGGCTCTCCAGGAAGGAAGTACAAGACTTGAACAGGGAGATGCGACGGTTACAGACAGCGCTGGATCAAGTGTGGCATGTGAAGAAGGATATGCGGATGTTACGATTGGAGCAGGAGATCCGAGCAAGATTAAAGATGTTGCGAATGGAGCAAGTGTCACGATTGATGGTCAGGAGTATACCTTATCCGGTGATTTCTCAGACAGCATGATTCCAGCTGGATTTACAGCAGGAGAGATTACTTATAATGATTCGACGTATAAAGGTGCTGTGCAGGAAAAGACAGGACTTCAGATGGCTTACCTGGTAGACGGTGATGGAAAAGGCGATTTCTGGATGTATGATTCATCTGACAGCAGCTTCTCACCGGCAGAACAGGTTGTGATTTCAGATACTTATTCGATCGTAATTTTTGATGCAGGCAGTAAAGTGTCTATGCCATCAAAGTATTCAAAAGGAAATCTGGAGATCAACGGCAAGACTTTTGAAATCTGGGATGAACCGGACCGCGATGATTTCTATGTATTATATGCAGTAAATAATGACGGTGAAGAATCCCTCTATTTATATGACTCTGTAGAGCATACTTATCAGAGAATGGAGACTCCGAAGTCTGCGACTACACCGGATAAGAAGAGTGCAAGCAAGTTTGACGCAATTTTAGAAAAGATTTCCGATCATTTGATCTGGTTTGTAGCAGCGGCAGCAGTTATCGTTATTCTTCTGGTAATCTTCCTTCTTGTTTCCGTTGTGAAGTTACATAACCGCAACAGAGAGTTGGATGATCTGTATGATGAATATGAACTGGACGATGAGCCGCAACGTAATCCGGTAAAACCGATCCAGCCTGTTAAGGCAGAAAAGAAATCACAGTTCAAAAAGAGACAGGATGATGATTTCGAAGATGATTATGACGACTTTGATGATGATTTCGACGATGATGATTATTATGATGATGACTTCGACGATGATTATGATGACGAAGGAATAAGTGATGATACTCGTAGCGTTGATGAGTTTGATGATGACGACTTTGATTCGTTCGATGATTATAATATCAAGAAAGAAAAGCGTAAAAAAGGTGATACTTTCGAAATGGATTTTATTGATCTGGATTAAAGAGAAAGGCGGGGATGACGATTGTTATTCCCGCTTATTCTTTACAAAAAGTCCCATATTTGCTACAATGTAACGAAGAGAGTAAAATTTATTTTCGCAAAAAAGACTGGAGGATATAGATAAATGTGTGGAATCGTAGGATATGTTGGATCGCAGCAGGCGGCTCCAATCTTACTGGATGGACTGTCAAAGCTGGAGTATCGTGGATATGATTCAGCAGGACTTGCTGTTCGTAATGGAACAGAAGAGACAGAAGTTATCAAAGCGAAAGGCCGTTTGAAAGTACTGTTTGAGAAGACCAATGGTGGTGCAGCCGTTCCGGGAACCTGTGGAATCGGTCACACCAGATGGGCAACACATGGGGAACCGTCCGAGAACAATGCGCATCCGCATATGAGTGACGATGGCAATGTAGTTGCTGTACACAACGGTATTATTGAAAACTATCAGGAGTTAAAGAACAAGCTGCTCCGTAAAGGATATACATTCTACTCTGAGACGGATACAGAGGTTGCTGTTAAGCTGATTGATTATTATTATAAAAAATATGAAGGAACACCGGTAGATGCGATCAACCATTCTCTGGTACGTATTCGTGGATCTTATGCGCTTGCTGTGATGTTCAAGGATTATCCGGAA
>ERZ857745.1647-NODE-1647-length-26908-cov-5.065058_pt1 | contig 26908 bp, 24 predicted proteins | sample MGYA00519699_ERZ857745 | MGnify/ENA primary metagenome ERZ857745 (study PRJEB31778, sample SAMEA3449357) | human gut metagenome | biome: human gut; feature: human-associated habitat; material: faeces | place: United Kingdom | collected 2010/2012 ...
GGTGCCGAATGTTCAGTGGGCAGCTTCTGCTGCTGATTATGAACGCATGGTGCTTAAAACTGTTCGTCAATATGGTCGGTGAGTTTCTCGCCAATCCGCTGTCCTTATAGGAGATTTTTTACATGAAAAAAACTCTGTTTACCCTATTCACCGCCATCAACCTTGCGCTTCTGTACTGTCCGGCCGCTTTTGCTTTGACCGAGGATGAAGCTGCTGCGGCCGTGGACGCACATGGTAAGGATGCGGTCTCCGGGAATCTGTTCCTGTGGCTGCTGTGTGCTATCGCGTTTCTGAAAGTCAGCACCAAGCTGGACGGTATTCTGCACTCGTTGGGCATCGGCGTTTCACGCTCGCCCGGCTCGATGTTGTCTGAGGCGCTACTGGCTTTTCGCGGTTTTGAAATCGGCAAAGCCTTTATGGGGCTGGGCGCTGCAAAAGCCGCCGCTTCAACTGCTACCGCAAAAGCCACACCCAGCAATACCTTTGCGGGCGGGCTTTCCGGCATGGTAAGTCGTCATGTGCAGCAAAGTACCGCAAGCTCCATCAGTGGGCAGTCTGGTGGCATCGGGGCTTCTTTGGGTGGGGCCATGTACCACAACAGCCTTGGTAAAGACGGTGGCTTTGCCAGTAAGGTCATCGGCTCCATCGCCACCGGGCAGACGGGCGGCAGTATTACAGGCGACAGCGCCGTGGAAGCGCTCAATGGCTATTTTGCCGGCACCAGCGATGTGGAGGCGATGCCCGTTCCTGCCACTGGTGAGAATATTCCCACTACAATGGCGGCAGCCGAAAGTGACACCGTAATGGACTCTCCTATTCCCGCTACGCCACTGGCGCTGGAGGGCGATAGCACGATTGATGTTTTCCCGACAAGGGACAGTGAAATTACCATGTGCGCCGGTGGTAGTCCTGCCGTTACGGAGCGGTCCACCATTCCCACTTCGTCCTCTATCCAACAGGCCGCCATGAATCGCGTGCTGCTGGGGCAGATGGGCAACAGCGTCACCGATGTCGAAATCGGCGGCGGCAAGATTCAAGGGCGCGAAATTATTCCCGGTCGTGGGCAGATTCAGTTTGCCATGTACAATGCCCGTCAGTATGAGAAGCCGGAGGGTCACTTCACAGAGCAGACTTCCCGCGACGGCGAAAAGTGGTACAAGGTCTATGCCACGACTCGCGTAGAAAAAACGCCCACCGTTCAGGACGAACGCGGGCGTATGCAGTATGATGAGCGCAAAGTTGCCGCCATGCCAAAAGCCCCGGCGCGGAGACACTAAATGATTGAAAATGATACTCAAAATTCACGGCAGGCAGCCTCAGCAGCACTTCGTAACGCGCCCAAACTTGCCAAAATCGCGCAAGCGGGAGTGCAGGGCGGCCCCGCTGGGGCTGCTGCCGAAGCTGTGGTGCAGTATCGCAAGGAAGTACTGGTCGTTGTCATTGCTGTCTTGCTGCTGCCGGTTCTGGTTCTGCTCATGCTTCCCGGTGCGATTTTCGGCACGCTAACGCAGCCCAGTACGGCGGTCAACAACGATTTAGAAGTTGCCGCCAACGTGATACAGCTTCGCAATGCCGTATCGGATATTTTGCAGGAAGCCTACGAGGATACCCTTGCCGAAATAGAATCCGAGCGTGCAAACCTTACCTACAGCGATGTGGTCGATTCCGTGGGCGGTCATGTCTCCTACAATGCCTTTCAGCTCATTTCCATGTATTGCGCCTATCAAGGAGAGGACGACTATACCAAAATCAGCCTAACTGACCTTTCTGAACAGGTGCAAGCGCACCAGACAGAATATTATGCCTACACCACTTCCGAGGAAGTCCGCACTGAGCCTGTACAGAAAGAGGTGCGTGGGCAGACTATAACTGTACAAGAGGATCACACCTACACCGTTTTCGCGCTTTCCTATGTGGGCGATGACTACTTTGCCGACACGGTCTGGCAGCTTGATGACAAGCAGAAAAGCTATGCCGATGCCTATACGCATAACCTGACCGTCTACCTCCACGAAATTGAAGAACGCGAAGGTATCTCGATTCTGGGACAAATCAACGATGCACTTATTGATGATGACTCCCCTGCCCCCAACGGCGTGTTCGGCAATCCGTTCAATGACCCCAACTGGGAACAGCACATTACTTCTTTCTTTGGTAAACGTGATGATGTCGGCATTCCCGGCAAGGATACCACCAACCATAATGGCATGGACATTGCGTATCCTTACGGCACACCAATTCTGGCGGTGGAGGCCGGTACGGTCATAAAGGCCGGCTACCATGTCAGTTATGGAAATTATCTCGTCATCAACCACGGCGGCGGGTATTGCACCCTTTACGCCCATTGCAGCCAGCTTTTGGCTCAGGTTGGCGATACGGTGAACAAATACGACACCATTGCCAAAGTCGGTGCTACCGGCGATGTGACCGGAAATCATCTGCATATCTGCGTCATTATCGACGGGGTCTACGTCAACCCAAAAGGGTATCTGCACTAAAACAAAGAGGGCTGTTTCTGCCAACACGCAGGAGCAACCCTCCTATTTTTTATTTATCCGAACAATACAGACAAATAATCTGTCCTGCCGTCCAATACTCGAAGAATCTCTATCGTGCCGCTTTCCTCATCCACATGGTAGAAAATCAGCTGCTTTGACACCACGAAATAACGCACATCTGTGGTGATCTCAAACTTTTCTGCCAGTGCCGCGCCCATATAAGGATTATCCGCCAGCAGGGATATTGCTTTCAGCAGTGCCGTCACCAGCTTTTTGGCGGCTTTGGGATTTTTCAGCCGTCCGGCGATGTAGTCGCGGGTTGCTTCCATATCCTTAACGGCGGTTCTTTTATAGATTACCCTCATTTCTCTACTCCGAACATCTTGTATACTTCATCCTCGGAGTAAGAAACAGGGTCATCCTGCGCTTCCTGCAACTGCTTTGTCAGGCGGGAGAGTGCTTTTGCCTTGATGATCTCCGCGTTGTCCTCGGTTACGGCAAAGGGAAAGCCTCCCGCATTCAGCGACTGCTGGAAAAACACGTTGATGGCATCGGTCAGGGTAAGGCCGTTCTTTGCATACACAGATTCCAGTTCCTGCTTGATTTCCGGGTTGATGCGAACACGGAACACATCCGTTTTGGCTGCCGAAACAATATTTTCCATAAAACAAACTCCCTTCCTGCCGTGGTTTTCTTCTTATCTCCATTATACGTTCATCTTGTCGGGTTGTCAATCTATGTAGCTACATTGATGCCACAAATATGCATTTGAAAATTTATCTGCCGAAATGCAGTAAATCAGCACAACATCCGCACAGCAAAAGTCTTTTTTGCTGCAATATGACTCTGCTATAATAGTATCGTCAAAATTGAACAGAAACGCAAGAGCGCCTTTTTTCGAGGGCGCTCTTTTTGTTTGGAGGTGGTCGAAATTTCACGCGAAGAGCGGGATGTTTACCTGATCCCGCAGAATTTTGTGGACACCGGCACGATTCTCGGCGGTACGGTCAAGCTGCGCAATGCAGTGGAGGCGGCTGTGCTTGCTGTGGGCAGCGCAGTACCGCTGTTTTATCTGCCGCTGGCGTTCAACATCCGCCTGATGATCGTCATTGCGGTGTCGGTGCCGCTGGGCGTGTTTGGTGTGGTCGGCATCGGCGGTGACAGCCGCATATGTCTCGATCGCCACGGAGAGATCCGGATCGGACCGGAAAAAGTCATTCCTCTCTGTGTGGCGGGCGCACAGTGGCCGGAACTGATCCATGAAGTACGCAGCTTTCGAAGAACAGGTGATATCAAATCTTATTCCGCGCAGGAAGCGGATTGTTATTTCTACCGGGGAGGCAAGCCATCTCGCGACGTTACCGGAAAAGACGAAAAAATGATGGAAAAGCTTAAAGAACGACCTCACAGTATGACGTATCTGGCTCGTATCATCGGACAGGATCCGGAGACCATCGACCTGACGCCGCTGGTGGAAGAAGGAGTGTTGCTTCGGATCGGCGTCACACCTACAGATATCCTCCATGTGCAGGGCAGATACAACCGCTGGAACCGGGGTCTGTCCCATGCCGGTGTGGAGATCCTGGCGCGGCGTCAGGAAATCAGCACGATAAAATTCCTGGACAAGGTGGAGAGGATGATCAAAGTAAAACTGGCGTCGGCATGCGTACAGGCAGCAGCGAATTTTGATCTTGCAGAGGAAAATCGGGACGGTAGTTCCCTTCGCCCGGATCAGGGCATGATCTCCATGTCGGACAGTGAAGCGGCTATGTATCTTCTGGAAAGAGCCTTCGGCAGCAAACCATCCAGCGTTATCGATCCACAGATACATTTAAAAAAGAGGCTGGTTGCCATCGGAGCTCCGGCAGGAGTATGGCTGCGCGAGGCCGGGAAACTTTTGCATGAAGATGTGCTGGTGCCGGAACACGCCGATGTTGCCAACGCATATGGGGCAGCCGTAGGACAGGTGACGGAAACTGTCGAGATCCTCATCAGCCTGGACAAAGGGAAATATCTGCTCAACATGCCGTGGAGCCGGATGGAGTGTGCATCGAAGGAAGAAGCAATTTTCTACGCGATCCACGAAGGTCGTAAACATATCGAACATCTTCTTGCAGACGCCGGATGCAGAGACTGGAAGATCGAAGAAAAATTCTCAGACATCATGGTGGAAATCAGCGATGTAGAGGACATCCAGGATGTTCAGGAAAAAACCTGGATGGGACAGCGGGTGATCATTTCCGGAACAGGAAGCGGGATGATCTAGAGGCAGGACAATCATTTATATACTTGAAAAGAGCAGGTTTGCATGGTGCAGATCTGCTCTTTTCATAAAATTCAGTCTTTAGATTATCTTTAAACTTCCTTTAGGGAATCTGAAGCAACACTTGATTATGACTTTAAACAGGGCTGTTATAGTATAACCATCAAGAAAACCTACGTTAAACATCCAGATCAAATAAGAAATGATTTCTGGAAGGATAAAAAGGAGGAACAAAAATGTATAACAGAACCTACACAGGAAAAATCAAGTTGGCGGTACTCGACACTGCAGGAACTTTCTGCGACGGCCCTGGAGATCTGAGAGCAAGATGGCCGAAAGACGACCTTAGAGGATGTAAAGCTCCAGTAGTTCCTTTCTACGAAGCTCTGCAGCAGTTTGGAATCGAATGTGACTGGGCTGAAATCAGAAAGCCAATGGGTAACTTCAAGCCGACTCACCTGAGAATGCTGCTGAACCTGCCGGAAATTTCCGCACAGTGGGAAGAAAAGTATGGACGTCATTGGAACGAAGACGATTTCGACGCTGTACTGGCTGCTTTCCGTCCGCTGATGTCCAAGTACATCGTTGATGAAGATCTGGCTAAGCCGATCCCGGGCGCAGTTGAATGTATCGATAAGCTGAGAGCTGCTGGAATCCTGGTTGGATGCGACACTGGATACTATGAAGAAGACTCCCTGGCTCTGAACAAAGTCCTGGAAGACAAATATGGTCTGAAGTTCGACGTTGTAACGAACGCTGAAAAGGTTCCGGGAAGACCGGCTCCGTTCATGGTATATGACTGTATGCTGAGCGCCTATGAAATGACGAAGGAAGCTATCCCATGTGAAGCAGTAGTTAAGATCGACGATACAGCTCCTGGTATGCTTTGCGGTAACAACGCCGGCGCATGGACTATCGGTCTTTATGCTTCCGGATCCAACAACTATGAACAGCTGGCAGCTTCCAAGCCTGACTTCTTAGTACCAGACGTATCTTATGTACCGGAAATCATCTTCGGACAGATCGAACCAAGACTCAGAAGAGGTGAAAAACCGGGACAGGGCCTGATCGAAACAATCTAAGGATGGCTGATAAATAATTATACACAAGACCCGAATAACAGCGAGGCACTCTGGAGGATAGGAAGGGGTGCCTCGTATCATCATAAAAAAATTTATAATTGTTTGCGGCAAGGAGGAAATCGATGACTGACAAAACTAATGGAAAGAAAGTCGTGGATACACTTGGATACACTCCGGAGCAATACAAACTTTTTACGAAAAATGCGTGGATTGTTCTCCTGGCGTTTTCACTGCTTTACTCAATTCTCTACTGCGGACGACTGAATCTGCAGTATACGATGCCAGCTATGATGGCAGAAGAAGGTTGGACAGAACTTGATCTTGGAATCTTATCATCCGTATTATTCTGGACTTATGGAATCGGACATCTGTTCAACGGAAGACTGGGAGAAATCTTCGGTGTGAATAAATTCATTGTTGCAGGTATATTCTTATCGGCAGCAGCCAATGTTCTGATCGGATTTCAGTCCAGCATTATCATAATTGCTATTTTATGGGGATTTAATGGCTACTTCCAGTCCATGGTATGGTCGCCTGGTATCGCTCTCCTGTCCAACTGGTGGCCGGGAGATAAACGGGGATTCGCAACGGGATTCGCGAACGGGTTCTCGGGATTCGGGCAGGTATTCGCAGCACTTACTGTTTCGCTGGCGTTTATCGTAATTCCTGGATTTGGCTGGAAAGCAGGGTTTGTACTGCCGGCTGCATTCATGGTAGTAGCGGGTCTGCTTTACATCTTTATCGCAAAGGACAGCCCGAAGAAGATCGGTTTAAAAGAGTACGTGGACAATGATGCAAAGAGAAATGAACAGGACGCCGAGCTGAAGAAGCTTGTGGCAGAACACGGCAAGCTGTTCCCGTACTTATATCTGTTAAAGAAGTGGAGATTTGACTGCTGGCTCCTGATCATCGCAGCTTCAAGTATCGCAAGATATGGGCTGCTTACATGGGTTCCTACATATTATGTACAGGAATTCGATGTGGATATCAAGGACGGCGCGCTGGGTACTGTACTGCTCCCACTGGGAATGGCAGTAGGTACCATCGTGATCCCTTGGATCTCTGACAAATTCTTCGCAGAAAACAGACTGCCGATGGTTATCATTTGCGCAGGTGTATCAGGCGTTACGGTATTTACCTTCATGAAGGTGGAACCAGGCTTCGCCGCAGGAGCGCTGCTGTTCATTGCAGGATTCTTCATCTATGCGATCAACGGTCTGGTTTGGGCATATGCTACAGACGTTGGCGGAAGAGCATTCGCAGGAACCGCTGCAGGAGTGCTGGATTGCTTCGCATACCTTGGAGCATCCGTACAGGCCATTTATTTCGGAAGCGTTCTCACTAACAGCGGCAACTGGACTTTAGTGTTCACCGCTATCGCAGGTGTCTGCGCAGCGATCATCATCATTTCCATCATTGCTGGATGGGGACTGAACAAGAAAAAAGAACTTGCATAGAAGTTAAGAAGGAGGAGCAAAATGGAATATCCTAAAGTTAAAAGAAACGTACTGTTAAATCCAGGTCCGGCTACAACAACTGATACCGTTAAATATGCACAGGTAGTTCCTGATATCTGCCCGAGAGAAAAAGAATTCGGCGATATCATGAAGCAGATGGGCGAAGACCTGGTTAAGATCGTCCACGGCGATCTCAACAAGTACACTGCAGTCCTGTTCACAGGATCTGGCACGATCAATATCGATGCTTGTGTAAACTCTCTGGTACCGGAAGGAAAGAAGATCCTGGTTCTCAATAATGGTGCATATTCCGCCAGAGCAGCAGAAGTTGCTGAATATTATCACATGGATCATGTAAACCTGAAGCTGCCGATCACAGAACCGATCGACGTTGACAAGGCTGAAGAAGCGATCAAAGCTGATCCGGACATCGCAGTTGTATACTGCTGCCACCATGAAACAGGCACCGGCGTTCTGAACCCGATCAGAGAAATCGGTGCTGTAGCTCATAAATACGGCAAGGTCATGGTTGTAGATACCACTTCCACATACGCTATGATCCCGATCGATATGGATAAGGACAATCTGGACTTCATCATGGCATCCGCTCAGAAGGGTCTCATGTCCATGACAGGTCTGTCCTATGTGATCGGTAATACAGAAATGATCGAAGCTTCCAAGAATTATCCGACCAGATCGTACTACACGAACCTGTTTATGCAGTATGACTTCATCAAAAACAAGGGTGAAATGCACTTCACACCTCCGGTACAGACGATTTACGCTACGAGACAGGCAATCAAGGAATACTGGGAAGAAGGAGAAGAAGGCAAGTGGGCTAGACATCAGTCTGTATGGGAAGCTCTGTACAAGGGTCTCGACAGACTGGGATTCAAGACGATCATTCCTCGTGAATTACAGTCCAAGCTGGTGATCTCCGTTCTGTATCCGAACGATCCAAACTGGGATTTCGCTAAGGTGCATGACTATGTATACGAAAGAGGTTTCACGATTTATCCAGGAAAGGTTTCCGACCTGCCGACATTCCGCCTGTGTTCGCTGGGAACCATCGTTCCTAAGGATATCGAAGACTTCTTCGAATGCCTTGAAGCTGGTCTGAAAGAAATGAACATCAAGGTTCAGTATTAAACTCCTTATCAGATAAAGCAATGATATGCCAAGCAACATAAAACTCCTTTGAAGCAAAAGAAGGCTGCCTGTACTCAGGCAGCCTTTTGCTAATACGTTTATTCTTTTGGAACTACCAGCTTGTATCCGACGCCACGTACGGTGTGGATGTACTGTGGTGCGCCAGGTACTGTTTCCAGCTTCTTTCTCAGGTTGCTGATATGCACCATGACAGTCCGGACATCCTCTTCAAGTCCGTATGTATTCCAGAGACTGTCGAAAATCTGACGGCTGGTGAATACCCGGTTGGGATATTTACAAAAAAGAACCAGCATTTCGAATTCTTTCGCGGTCAAATGGATCGGAGTGCCAGAAACGACTGCGGTGTGCGCCGACAGATCGATCTGCAGATCACCGGCAGTCAGCAGGTTTCGTTCTTCCGTATATTCGTCGCTTTGTGTACCGCCGGAAATATTGCGGCGCCGCAGGTGTGCTTTGACGCGGGCTACCAGTTCTGCAGGGCTGAACGGTTTTGTGATATAGTCGTCGCCCCCGATGGAAAGCCCCAGGACTTTGTCCATGTCCTGATCACGGCAGCTGACGAAGAGGATCGGAACATCGCTTTGCTCCCGGATCCTGCCGCAGAGTTCGATCCCGGAAAGGCCGGGCATGACCACATCTAAAAGGATGAGATCCGGTTTTTCCTTTTGAGCAAGCTCTGCTGCTTTGGTGCTTTCGGTGGTCCATACCACCTCGTAGCCTTCCCTGGAAAGATAGAGCTTGATCAGCTGTATGATCTCCATTTCGTTATCGACGACCATGATTTTATCCTGAGCCATTTGTAAAGATCCTTTCTGCCGCAGTATGTATTTGATCGTGATGGACTGACTGCAGCTTAGACGGCTTTGCTTCTACAATATATTTTAATCGAAAATCTGCGGAAACACAAGGAATGAGGCTTGTTTTTCGCGGTATTTTTGCAGCTGCAAAGCGGCATGCGCGCCGGAGGCTTTGCAGGAGGAAAAGGAGTATCGCAAAGGGAAAGGACTGTTAAATTTCTGCTTAAATTTCAATAAAAAAGGCACTGAGTTGCGGACATTTTTCAGAATTCTTGTAAAATAGATGATGGAGGCAGATATGTACCGGAGAAAGAACAATGTTTTTGTAGATTTTTAAGATGGTTTGTGTTATAGTCTTAAACGTGAGAGACTGTTTTCCCCTTAGAAGACAGTCTCCTGCATAAAAAATAGTTGTTTTATCAAAAACTCTGTGTACTATTGTTTAAAATACTCCTCGTGACGTTATAAATTTGTCGTCATTGCGCTACTGATTTGCGGCATGACCGGCGGAAACCCGGGCCATCAGTGCTAAATTTTTAACGATCGCAGGAAGGAAAGGAAGGTTTTGAAAATGGGACAGCAAGGTAAGCACCTGAACAGCATTAAAGTAAGTCACGAAAAGCATACTGCTGGATGTGCCACTGAAATAATGGCTATACCTGAAACTGTCTGTATTTCTATGTCTCAGCATATCGGAGCACCATGCAAGCCTCTAGTAAAGAAGGGCGACCAGGTGAAAGTGGGACAGCTGATCGGAGATACAGATGCGTTTGTAAGTGCCCCGATCCATTCAAGTGTATCCGGTACGGTAAAGGAGATCTCCACGATCCGTTCGGTAACAGGAGGGGATGATCAGGTAGTTATCATTGAGACAGATGGCAATCAGGATGTCTATGAAGAGATCAAGCCACCTGTAATCAATGATATGAAAGATTTTATTGCAGCAGTAAGAGCCAGCGGTCTTGTTGGTCTGGGCGGAGCTTCGTTCCCGACTCACATCAAGCTGAATCCTAAGAATCTGGAGGAAGTGGACACGCTGATCGTCAACGCTGCAGAATGTGAGCCGTTTATTACATCGGACCACAGACTGATGCTGGAGAACACGGAATACATCATCAAAGGTGCCGTGGCTATCATGAAGCATCTCGGCCTGAAGAAAGGCCACATCGGCGTGGAGGAAAACAAGCCGGATGCTATCGAAAAGCTCAGAAAGGTAATTGCAGACATGGGTCACTCCGGGGATATCGAAGTGAATGTTCTCAGAGCAAGATACCCGCAGGGCGCAGAACGAGTTATGATCTATGAGATCACGGGCAAGACGCTGAGGGCAGGAATGCTCCCGGCAGATGTAGGCGTGATCCTTTCCAATGTTACGACTATCGCATTTATCGGTCAGTATCTGGAAACAGGAAGACCGCTCACAACGAAGAGAGTGACGGTAGACGGCAATGCCGTTGCAGAGCCGAAGAATATCATCGTTCCGATCGGTGCAAGGATCGCAGATGTTATCGCAGCATGTGGAGGATACAAGGCTGAGCCTAAGAAGATCCTCATGGGCGGACCTATGATGGGACGTGCTGTGTACTCGGATGCATTCCCGATCATCAAGAACAATAATGCCATCCTGGCCTTTGACGGACCGCAGGCACTGATCCCGGAAGAAACCGGCTGCATCAAGTGCGGAAGATGCCACGGAGCATGTCCGTTCAAGCTCCTGCCGGTATCCATCGCAGAAGCTTATGAAAACAAGGATGTAGAAAGACTGCAGGCGTTAGAGGTAATGCAGTGCATGGAATGCGGAAGCTGTTCCTATATCTGTCCTGCGAGAAGACCTCTGGCTTTCATCAATAAGATGTCAAAGGGATTTTTAAAGGAGGCGACAAGTAAATAATGGATAACAAGTATCATGAGAAACTGATCGTATCATCGTCTCCGCATATGGTGACAAAGACAGATACGAGCAAGATTATGGGAACAGTGCTTATCGCACTTCTGCCGGCATTTGCAGTCGGTATTTATCAGTTCGGATTCCGCGTAGTGACGTTGACGGCCGTGTTCGTAGCATCCTGCGTACTGTTCGAATATCTGTATAACAAAATCACGAAAAAACCGCAGACTGTCGGCGACCTCAGTGCAGTTCTTACCGGTGTGCTGCTGGCATTCAACTGCCCGTCCAGCCTGCCTTATGAAATTGCCATCGTAGGTTCTTTTGCAGCGATCGTTGTGATCAAGCAGCTCTTTGGCGGTATCGGTCAGAACCTGGTAAACCCTGCGGTAACTGCCAGAGTATTCATGTTCATCGCGTTCGCTACACCGATGACTTCCTGGCCGACTCCGAGAGGCGGACACGCGACAGGTGCTGTTGTGGATGCTACGACTTCTGCAACTCCGCTGGGCGTACTTTCTCACGGAAGCTTTGCAGACGTGTACAATGACGGGTTCACCAAGATGGATCTTTTCCTCGGAAACGTAGGAGGATGTATCGGTGAAGTCAGCGCGCTGGCGATCCTCATCGGCGGTCTGTTCCTGATCTGGAAAAAAGTCATCTCCCCGATAATCCCTGTTACGTTTATCGCAACAGTATTCGTGCTGGGCTTAATCTGGGGCGGATTTGACGGCGCTCTGTTCCACATCCTGGCCGGCGGCCTGATGCTGGGCGCATTCTTCTGTGCTACAGACTATGTAACATCCCCGACACTGCCTCTGGGCAAGGTGATCTTCGGTATCGGATGTGGTCTGTTCACTATGCTCATTCGTATTTTCGCATCTTATCCGGAAGGTGTTTCATTCGCGATCCTGCTGATGAATATCCTGACTCCGTACATAGACAAGATCTGTGAAAAGAGGATGTACAAACTGCCGAAAAAAGCGAAGGAGGGAGAAAAATAAAATGAAAAATAATAATTTTAAAGAGAATTTCATCCCTGCTATCGTACTGGTCTGCATCTGTCTGGTAGTCAGCCTGGCACTTGCAGCAACATACAACGTATCAAATCCGACCATCATCGCCAATCAGCAGAAATCCGCTGATGAAGCGAGAATGGAAGTTCTTCCGGACGGCGACAGCTTTACAGAATACGACGGCAAGCTGGTAAACGGCGTAGATGACTGCTACATCGCAGACAACAAGGCCGGCATGGCTGTGACTGCTGAATACAAGGGATTCGGCGGTGCTGTTAAAGTTATGATCGGTATCGACGCCAACGGCGAAATCACTGGTGTGAAGGTAACGGAACATTCCGAAACTCCGGGTCTTGGTACGAAAGCTGCAGATCCTGGATATCTGAAACAGTATCAGGGCGTTTCGGAAGCAACGGCTGGTCATATTAACGATGACCCGAACATTGACGCAGTAACAGGTGCGACAATCACATCCAACGCTGTATATGGCTCTGTTGTCGAAGCACTGGCGCAGTTTAAAGAATGCGGAGGTGTGAAATAATGAATAAATTAAGTATCTTAACGAAAGGTATTATTAAGGAAAACCCCGTACTGGTTCTGCTGCTGGGATGCTGTCCGACTCTGGCAACGACCACAGGAGCGATCAACGGACTGGGCATGGGCGTTTCCACACTGGCGGTACTGGTGTGCTCCAATATCGTAATTTCCTTATTGAAGAATATTATTCCGGATAAAGTAAGAATCCCGTGCTACATCGTAGTGATCGCTGGATTCGTAACCATCGTTCAGCTCCTGCTGAAGGCTTATCTGCCTGCACTGGACGCTGCTCTTGGTCTCTTTATCCCATTGATCGTAGTAAACTGTATCATCCTGGGAAGAGCAGAAATGTTCGCATCCAAGAACAGCGTTCTGGATTCTGCATTAGATGGACTGGGCATGGGTATCGGCTTTACGCTGGCTCTGGGCTGCATGGGTCTTATCAGAGAATTCCTGGGATCCGGTACTGCATTTGATATTCCTATCTATGCCAACACTGGTATAGAACCTGCTGGTATTTTCATGCTGGCTCCAGGCGGATTTTTCGTATTCGCTATCCTGATCGCTGCCATCAACTATTTCAGTAAGGGCAAGGCGATCAAGAAGAAAGAAATCGGTTGTGAAGGATGTGCTATGGCAGATTCCTGCGGTGGCGCATGCGATGGAAAGGAGGCTGACGCATAATGACAGCTATTTTATCGATTATGCTTGCGGTCATTCTGACCAACAACTATGTACTGGCGCAGTTCCTTGGTATCTGTCCGTTCCTGGGCGTATCCAAGAAGCTGGACTCCGCTGTAGGTATGGGTGTAGCTGTAACGTTCGTAATGCTGCTGGCGACGGCTGTGACCTGGCCGATCCAGATGTACGTATTAAATACTTTCAACATCGGTTATCTGCAGACGCTGGTATTCATCCTGGTAATCGCATCTCTGGTACAGCTGGTAGAAATGACGCTGAAGAAATACATGCCTCCGCTCTACAATTCGCTGGGTGTATTCCTGCCGCTGATCACGACTAACTGTGCAGTACTGGGTGTTACGATCCAGAATATCACAGATGGATATAACTACGTGGAATCCCTGTTCTGCTCCATCGGCGCAGGTCTTGGCTTCCTGCTGGCAATGGTACTGTTCGCAGGACTGAGAGAGAAACTGGAAAACTGCAAAGGCATTCCGGAATGTTTCCAGGGAGTTCCTATTACACTGATCACTGCATCGATTCTGTCCATGGCATTCATGGCATTCTCCGGTGTGGTTGACGGAATATTTGGTTAGGAGGTAAGGATAAGATGGGAACAGTAGTATTACCTGCTATAATCGTAGCAGCAGTTGGTCTGATCGCTGGTATCATCCTGACCATCGCAGCAAAGCTGATGTTCGTTCCGGTGGACGAGCGCGTTGCTGCTATTGAAGAAGTTCTTCCGGGTGCTAACTGCGGTGCCTGCGGATTCGCAGGATGTTCTGATTATGCCAAGGCTCTGGGAAATGATGCTGATGTCAGCACATCTCTCTGCCCGGTAGGCGGTGCAGCTGTAGCGTCTCAGATCGCTGAGATCATGGGCGTTGCAGGCGGAGATGTAGATCCGAAGATCGCCATGGTTATGTGTAAAGGTACGCTGGAGGCAACGAGACAGATCGAAGAGCTGGATCGTATCCACTCCTGTAAATCTGCCAAGATGTTCTATGGCGGTAACTGGGCATGCCCTTATGGCTGCCTGGGCATGGGAGACTGTGCAGATGCCTGCCAGTTTGACGCGATCCGCGTTGTTGACGGTGTTGCACAGATCGACAGAGACAAGTGCGTTGGCTGTGAAGCCTGCATGAAGGCTTGCCCGAACCACATCATCCAGATGGTGGGCAAGAAGAATCTGTTTGTCGTTGCATGTCAGTCCAAGGCGAAGGGTGCACAGACGAGAAAGGCATGTACAGCTGGTTGTATCGGCTGCATGAAGTGTCAGAAGATCTGTAAGTTCGAAGCTGTTACAGTGGAAAACAACCTGGCAACGATCGACTACGACAAGTGTAAGAACTGCGGTATGTGTGCGAAGGAATGCCCGACTGGCGCGATCCTCAGCTTCCGCAAGAAAAAAGCCCCTGCCAAGAAGCCGGCTGCTCCTAAGACAGAAGCTCCGGCTGCAGAAGCTCCTAAGGCTGACGCTCCGGCAGAAGAAACAAAGAACACAGAAGCGTAAAAACTCATATATATTGAGCTGCGACCCCGGCGGAAATCCGCCGGGGTTTTTGTGTATGGCGGGCAGGAAAGCTCCGGCATGTTTTTATGGTTTTAAAACGCTATTTCCGCAAAAAATCATAGTTCATATAGTCATAGATTGTTTCTGAGTTCCTTTTTCACACATTAAAACACAAAATATCCCATACAATACATAATTTACATAGCAAATGCCCTAAGCGGTGCAGATCCTTTTTTGAAAAGAGGCTCCTGCGCTGTTTTTTTATAAAGGTCTAGCCAAGATAGGGCCTCTACCATGCCTATAACTATGATTTGACCCTCATAATTTGCCTCAAAAAGTTGAATACAGTATATAGTCTAATTACTTTGCGACCTGACCAAATAGTCTGTAAATTTAATGTAAAGACACCCAGCTTAACTTGACTTATAGGGGGAGGGCATGTAGAATGGTACTGTAATTTCAAAATAGGGGAAATTTTATACTGAAGATGTTTTGGGGCATCGTTAGGACATGAGAAACCATGAAAAAGAATGAAGCTAACAATATACAATATTCCAGATCTGCTAAGATCATGAAACGCATCATATGGCTGCTCTGCATCCTGCTGGTTTTAAGTGGCGCAGGACTGGCAATCGTTTCGGCTGCACCGCAGGATGACAGCCCTTCGCTGGAACTGTATAAAAACCATGCGAAGGACAATGAACCGTTCCAGGTCAGCAACATGGTGCCGGGAGACAAAGTATCCCAGGATTTTACCGTGCGGATCCATCATAAAGATCAGGTCACACTGTACTTTAAAGGTCTGATTACAAAGCAGAGTAAAGACCTGGGCGATGTTCTGCAGATACGCGTTACGGATAAAAATTCCGGCAAGGCCATCTGCCAGGGCACATTCAATACGATCAATAATAAAGAATACTCCCAGGAAATCGCCCAGTCAGGCAGCGGACAGACTGATGTGACATATCAGGTGGATGCATGGCTTGACACCAGTGTAGGAAATGCATATCAAAAGGCATTTTTAGATGCAGATTTCCAGTGGTACGTCAAGGATGACGGCAATACAGAACCGACACAGCCATCGGATAATCCGACGACTCCGACCGATCCAACCAAACCGAGCCAGTCTGGTGGCGGCAGTGGATCAGGATCTCATGGCGGACTGACAGCCAGGACAGGAGATACAGCGCACATCGTTCTATGGTGCGTCTTTGCGATCTGCGCACTGGCTATCATCATCCTTCTCATCAAATCCCGCAGAGACAAGAAACTGGCAGGAGAAGATCTGGATGACTCTGATTCCGAAACACATAAGAAGCTCCGCAGAAGTATGTTCATCGCTGTTTTACTGGCACTGATGCTGGGCGTGACCACCTTTGCACTGATCACATCCATGGTAGAAGTAAAAGATAACCACTTTGACACTGGCGTCGTGAAAATCAATCTCAACGACGGTAACCCGGTGATCAGCGAAGACGAATACCTCTTCGAACCGGGCATGCGCGTAGTGAAGGACTTCTTCATAAAAAATGAAGGATCCATCGACGCTTACTATAAGATTTATCTGGAAGATGTGAAGGGCGACCTGGCAGATGTGCTGCAGCTGACGATTCGCGAGAAAGGAACTGACAAAATCCTGTATCAGGGAACTGCAAAGGATCTGACCCGGGGTTCTGCTGCAGTAGACGAGGCTGTACTGTCGGCCGGGGAGCGTAAGGATCTGACTATCCGTTTCTACTTCCCGAAAGAACGGGGAAACGAAGCACAGGACAAGACCTTATCCTTTAAAATGGGAGCAACAGCTACCCAGGTACGGAATAATCCGGATCGCAGTTTTGAGTAAGACATAAAGCATATCATTCAACGAAGGAGAACTCTTTTCAATGAAAAAAGCGTGGAATATTATCAGAAAAATCATCGTGTGGGCGATCGTCGTGTTTTCGTTGGGAATGATGGCATTCACCATTATTTCCGTCACGACATTTGACCGGGCAGACCGCAGCGTATTTGGCTACAGTGCATTCATCGTACTGTCGGATTCCATGAAAGCTACGGACTTTGATGCTGGAGATCTGGTTATCATCAAACAGACCGATCCAAGCACGCTGAAGGAAGGCGACATCATTTCATTCCAGTCGCCGGACGAATCCAATTATGGAGAAATCGTGACTCATAAAATCCGTGAAGTCACAACGGATGACGAAGGAAATCCGGGATTCATCACTTACGGAACGACGACCGATTCCAATGACCAGGGAATCGTAACCTATAACCTGGTGATCGGTAAATATCAGGGACATATTCCTAAAGTCGGGACATTCTTCAACTTCTTGAAGTCAGTTCCGGGATACTTCATCTGTATCTTCACTCCGTTCTTTATATTGATCCTTGTTCAGGCGCGTAACAGCATCAAACTGTTCCGCAAGTACAAGAAGGAACAGATGGAAGAGATCCAGGCAGAGAAGAAATCACTGGAGGAAGAACGTGTCAAATCGCAGGAGATGATGGAACAGCTGATGCAGATGCAGCAGGCTATGGAACAGAACGGTGGAAAACTTCCGCCGGAATACCTGGCTCAGATGCAGGCGTCTCAATCTGCAAAGCCTCCGGCTGACGTTCCGGATCATGCAAAGAGCCCTGCCGACGTTTCGAAAGCTGCGCCGCAGCCAGTGGCACATGAAGCAGCGATGCCTCAGCAGCCGACACAGCCGCAGCATGTAGCACCTCAGCAGCATGGAGCACCGGTAAAGCCGGAAGCACCGATACGACCGGTACAGCCGCAGCAGGTTCGACCGGAAACCTCGGTGCAATCGACACAGTATCGATCGCAACAGCCTGCACCGCAGAGACCAAAGCCATCGCAGTCAGTACCGCAGCAGGCACGCCCGGCACAAAGACCGGCACAGCCGCAGCCTCAGTCAAGCCCTGCACCTCGCGCTCACGACAGAGCAGGCTTTGATATTAGAACTATTGTTGGAGAAGCCAATGACTCCGAAGATAGACAGAAATAGAAACAGGCTTTAGGTATTATAAATCATATCATCATTTGCGAGAAAGGAAAAGACTATGAACGAAAGCACGAAAACGAAAAAAGCGCTCCGCGGCAGTCTCTTTGCATTATTCTTATGCATCATACTGCTGATCGGAACGACATTCGCCTGGTTCACAGATACAGCGAGCACAGGCGTGAACAAGATCCAGGCAGGAAATCTGGATGTAGAGCTGGAATACAGTACAGATTGTACCACTTGGAAGACTGCAGATCAGAATACTCAGATGTTTAATGACAACACTCTTTGGGAGCCGGGGCACACAGAGGTTGTATATCTCCGTGTGAAGAATGCTGGAAATCTGGCACTGAAATACAATATAGCGACAAACTCTTATGATATGGAAAGAGGAAAAAATGCTGCAGGCAAACTCTTCTACATCGACCAATATCTGAAGATCGGTACCGCGCAGACGAATACTGCTTTTGCAAACCGTGAAGCAGCGATTGCAGCAATCGCTGATACAGAGAAGACAATAGCAAAAGAAACTCCGATCAGTAAAGATTGGACTGTTCTGAAGGCTGGCGAAAAGAGTGCACCAACTGCGGTTGTTCTCTATATGCCGACTACAGTTGGTAATGAAGCGAACAATGTTCAGTCTTGGCGTAAACCTTCACTGAAAGGACTGGGACTGGTTGTAAATGCAACTCAGGCAACTGTGGAATCTGATAGCTTCGATAATACTTACGATAAAAACGCTGCAACGACTCTTTCAACAGTAAGTTATAGTTCAGGACAGCATAACATTACTGGAAAAATTCAGGCAAATGGCAGTTTTGGTGTAGTTCAGGCTGAGAAAACAGCTCAGTTTACCATAGATGCTGACGTCTATGCTGTGTACAATAATGGCGGTGCCATGGCTGTTGAAGCTGGTGGAACCAGTAGGGTTATCATCAATGGAGGAGACTTCCGTCAGGTAAGCGTTCCGGCTAATGATACAAAATGTGATTTGATTTATGCAACTGATAGTGCAACTATTGAGATAAATGGCGGTACATTTAAAGCCGTTACACCTGCCAATACTCTCAATGTTAAGGACACAGATAGAGGTAGTGCGAAAATTATCGTTAAGGGCGGATCTTTCTACAAATATGATCCTTCCCATCCTACACTGGGGGATAATGAAGTCATTGTAGCTGACGGGTATCATGTTGAAAAAGATGGCGACTGGTACAAAGTAGTTGCTAATAACTAATTTCAAACAACACACCTTTTAATTTTCATTTCTCCGCTCGCCGTCTGGTGAGCGGAGATCAAAGGGCATGGATCGCCATGATGGCAGAGTGCGTGTCCTTTGATCTCCGAGAGGGAGAAGCTCCTCTCCACGAAAATCTTTGGGGAGGGGGTACAACGTACATCATTATAAAATATGGAGGAGCAAAACTATGAACGAAAGCACGAAAACGAAAAAAGCGCTCCGCGGCAGTCTATTCGCATTATTCTTATGCATCGTGCTGCTCATCGGAACAACTTTCGCCTGGTTCACAGACACAGCAAGCACAGGCGTGAACAAGATCTAGGCTGGAAATCTGGATGTGGAGCTGCAGTATAACCACAACGGAACCTGGGAAAATGCAGAGGGACAGACATTGGATTTCCAGAAGGCTGCAGGAAAAGAATCTGAAGCAATTCTGTGGGAGCCTGGATGTACTTATAAGCTTCCAGAAATCCGTGTGATTAATAAAGGTAATCTGGCGCTGAAGTACACCATGAAAGTAACTGGAGTAGAAGGTGATCAGAAGCTGAATGAAGTAATTGACTGGACGATTGATGATAAGGCCTTGACAGATACTGAAGGTAATTTGAAGGCCAATGAGACGTCTAATCCTATGACGATCCAAGGTCATATGCAGGAATCTGCAGGCAATGAATATCAGGGACTGTCGATCAATGGTATCAGCATTACAGTATACGCAACACAGGATACGGTAGAAAGCGACAGCTTTAATGATCAGTATGATAAAGATGCACGTGTTAATGCAGATAGCGAAACCGCTATCAGAGATGCCATGAAGAAAGCAGGATCGGTTATTACAGTAACGGACGAAATTAAGCCATCAGAGACTTTAGTTGCTGATAAGAAAGATATTACACTTAATATGAATGGTAAAACAATTGTTAATGATACAGATCTTTGGGAAAAAGGCAGTGCGTATAATTGGTCGCTGGTTTCTGCACAGAATGGATCGAGCCTGACGATTGAAGGGAATGGTACATTCAAGGCAAAAGAAAACGATTGCTATGCTGTCGATGTTCAGGATGGAAGTAATGTAGTGATTAAGAATGGTACATTTGTTGGAAACATCCATGCAGTATATGTTCAAAAGGGAACTGCAATTATTGAGGGTGGTACATATTCCGTACAGCAGAAGTACCCGGATGCTGCCAAGGCAGACGGATTTGTATTGAACTGCTATGATGCAAACCGCGCTAATGGAACCGCTAAAATCATCGTTAAGGGTGGCACTTTCATCAACTTCAATCCAGCTGATTGTTGGGCAGAGGGTGCGCATACAAACTTCGTAGCAGATGGTTACAAAGTAACTTCCGAAACAAAGGCAAATGGAGATGTTTATTACACTGTAGTAAAAAAATAACCTTGCTTTCACATATTCCACTCACCGTCCGGTGAGCGGAAAGTAAAGGGCATATTATCGAAAAGTGTCAAGCGGATACTGTGTCCTTTGCTTTCCGATGGAAACGGGCATTGAATTGGTAAATTCAAGCAGAAAGGAAGAAGCAAATGAACGAGAGTACGAAAACGAAAAAAGCACTCCGTGGCAGTCTCTTTGCATTATTCTTATGCATCATACTGCTGATCGGAACAACATTCGCCTGGTTCACTGACACTGCAAGCACAGGAGTGAACAAGATCCAGGCTGGGAATCTGGATGTGGATTTACAGATGAAAGATGCCAATGGTAGTTGGGTGTCTGCTGAGGGTAAAACGATTGATTTTGTAAAAGCTTCAGGACATGAAAATGAAGCAATTCTCTGGGAACCGGGATGTACCTATGAATTGCCGGTACTCCGCGTTGTCAATAAGGGGAATCTGGCATTGAAATATAAGATCAAGATAAATGGTATCCAGGGTGATGAAAAGTTAAATGAAGTTATCAATTGGACTATCAGCGATGCTGCTCTTGATACAGATCATAGCCTTGCAGCAGGCGCAACTTCAGAGGATCTTACAATTAAAGGTCATCTGCAGGAATCTGCAGGCAATGAATATCAGGGACTGTCGATCGATGGCATCAGCATTACTGTTGTTGCTACTCAGGATACTGTAGAAAACGATAGCTTTGGTAATACATACGATGCAACTGCAACATATCCGGTAGGTGATGCAGCGGCTATTGCAGATACCGTTAAAGATCTCGCAACAGCAGGAGATAAGAATGTTACAGTTTCGGTTGCAAAGGATTTAACGGGAACTTCCGGTATCGTAACTGCAAAGGGTAATACATTTACGCTGGATATGAATGGCAAGACGGTTGGAGTAACTTACGGCAAAGGATCAACAAATACTACGACAAACGGTATGCAACTTCTTCAGGGATCTACTGTTAATCTGAAAAACGGTACATACAAGGCGGAGCATGGTGAAGATAAAGATCATAATATCGCGATCCTTATTCAGAACTACAGTAATTTGACAGTTGATAACTGTACACTTGATATGCGCGAAGCTAATGATACTGCAGGAAACAGCAAGGGAACTTCTTACGTTGTCTCTTCTAATTGTGGCAATGTCACTTTCAAAGGCAAGACTAATATCCATGCGAGAAAGGGAGAATATGCACTGGACGTTATGCACTGGGAAGGTACTGGATATGAAACGTCAGGAACCCATGTTGTATTTGATGAAAGCATGACAGGCACGGTGGATGGAAAAATTGATGTGTACTGCTATCGTAATGGAAAAGTTGTAAAGCCGGTAACTGATGGTGGTGCTACCCTAGTTATAAAAGGCGGAACTTTTAAGAACAGCGGCCTTACTTTAACGAAGTTTAAAGCATTTGTTCCGTCAGGATACACAGTAAAGACAAATGCTGATGGAAGCTACACGGTTACAAAGTAGGTTGAAAGTAAGGGAAGTGCGTATTGGATTAGATTTGCTTTATGAAATGAAATCGAAGAAAGGAAGAAGAAGCAATGAATGAGAGCACGAAAACGAAAAAAGCGCTCCGTGGCAGTCTCTTTGCATTATTCTTATGCATCGTACTGCTGATCGGAACGACATTCGCATGGTTCACAGACACTGCAAGCACAGGCGTGAACAAGATCCAGTCTGGAAGGCTGGATGTGGAACTGCAGTACAAGGACGGTGACACCTGGAAAAATGCAGAAGGACAGACTTTGGATTTCCAGAAAGCTGTAGATGGTGAGGAAGTTCTGTGGGAACCGGGATGTACGTACAAACTACCGGAAATCAAAGTTGTTAACAACGGAAACCTGGCACTGAAGTACAAACTGGAAGTGACCGGAATCGAAGGTGATAAAAAACTGAATGAAGTAATTGACTGGACGATTGCTGGTGGTGAATTAGACGCGGAAAAGTCTTTGGCAGCTAAAGCAGACTCTGGTGCCATGACGATTCAGGGACACATGCAGGAGTCTGCAGGTAACGACTATCAGAATCTGTCCATTGAAGGCATCAGCATTACCGTATATGCAACTCAGGATACGGTAGAAAACGACAGCTTCAATAATCAGTATGACAAGAACGCAACTTATCCAGTGAAGTCAGCTGCTGAGCTGAAAGAAGCACTTGCTGACGGTGGTAGCGTTTCTGTGTCGAAGGATATTAAGACTGATAATATTGGTGATACGGTTGCAGATCGTGTGATTATTTCAAATCCGACGACATTAAATTTAGATGCAAAGATCGTAAGCCCGGATGACATGGGGAATAACAGTACGAATTTCTGTGCACTGATTGTTGATGCGAATACGACGATCAATGCGACTGCAAATGGTGGTATTGATACAGGTAAAAATGGCGGATATGCAATCAATGTTCGCAATGGTGCAAATCTGACGATCAACAATGGTTATTATTACGGTGGCGGTACTGCAGTTCAGGTGCAGAAAGGTACACTGACGATCAATGGTGGTACCTTTGCCTGTGAACCATTTGGCGCTCCATATGGTTCAAATTTCCTGATCAACTGCGTGGATTCTGCTTACAAGAATGGATCCGCAAAGGTTATCATCAAGGGTGGTACATTCATTAACTTCGACCCTTCCAATAACTCTGCAGAAGGCGCAGGAACGAACTTCGTAGCTGACGGCTACACTGTAAAGTCTGAAGTAAAGGGTAATGATACTTATTACACTGTAGTAAAGAAATAAATTTGCTTACACATATTCCGCTCACCACCGGTGAGCGGAAAGGAAAGGATATTTTACTGGATAAGCAGTACGGTATTCTTTCCTTTCCGAAGGGAATTGCGTATTAGATGATGAGAGTTACTTTATGGAATGGAATCTAAGAAAGGAAGAAGCAATGAACGAGAGTACGAAAACGAAGAAAGCGCTCCGCGGCAGTCTCTTTGCATTATTCTTATGCATCGTACTGTTGATCGGAACGACGTTTGCATGGTTCACGGACACTGCAAGCACAGGCGTGAACAAGATTACGGCTGGTAATCTGAAAGTTGGACTTCAGTACAAGGCTGCTGATGGAAGCTGGAAGGATGCGACAACAACAACACTGGATTTTCAGAAAGCAAAAGGTGCTGAAAATGAAGCAATCCTCTGGGAGCCTGGATGTAAGTATAAACTTCCAGAAATCCGTGTGATTAACAATGGTAATTTAGCGCTGAAGTACACTATTAAGGTGACCGGAATTCAGGGCGATGAAAAGCTGAACGAAGTTATTGATTGGACGGTTGATGGTGGTGCATTAGACGAAGAACAGTCTCTGGCTGCAAATGCACAGTCTGATCCGATGACGATTCAGGGACACATGCAGGAATCTGCTGGTAATGAATATCAGGGTCTGTCCATTGAAGGAATTACTATTACTGTATACGCAACACAGGATACAGTTGAAAACGACAGCTTCGATAATCAGTATGATAAAGATGCTCAGTACGCTGAAACGATCGCTGGTGGCAAAGCATTCACTGGCACGGAGACGATCAATACTGGTATTATCGCTAAGAATCCGAACGCCATTGCAGTAAAAGCCATCGGGACAGATGCTGATCTTACAATCACTGGCGGCACCTTCGATGGTGGTTCCGGCGGTAATAATATCTGTGTTGCTGCAGCCAATGGCGCAAAAGTTACGATCAAAGGTGGTACATTTACAGTTGGCGGAGATGCTAATGGTTATGGCAACTCTGTAGTTTACAGCCAGGGCGGTAACATCGTAATCGAGGGTGGATTCTTCCAGACGAATTACAATTATAGAGGTTACTACTACGTTCTGAATCAGAGCAATGGAAATCCAGGAACTATCACTGTCAAAGGTGGGACATTCGTAAATTACGATCCAAGCAAGGGTGATGATAACCTGGGTGGAAACTTCGTAGCACCCGGCTACAAAGTAGTTTCCGCAAAGCACGGATCCGACACTTGGTACAAGGTCGTTGCAGAATAGGATATAATAATCAAATCATCAAGATTTCATTTTCCACCCGCCGGCTGGCGGGCGGAAATCAAAGGGCACAGAGCGCGAGCGGTTTGTGTGCCTTTTGATTTCTGAAAATAACAGAAGGAGATTCTGATATGAAACGGAGCAGTACAACGAAAAAAGCTCTTTTTATAAGTACGTGTGCATTGTTGTTCAGCCTGCTGATGATGGCTGGCAGTACCTTTGCATGGTTCACAGACAGCGTCAGCACCGGCAGTAACAAGATTACGACCGGATCGCTGGACGTGCAGCTTTTGCATCAAAATCAGCATGTGGAAAACAGCGAAAAGGTGACGCAGAGCACGCTTTTGTTCACCGATAAAGATGGAAAAGCGATAAACTGGGAACCGGGCGCGGCGGCATACGAAAACTTTACAGTAAAAAACAACGGCAATCTGGCACTGAATTACAGACTGGCGCTGGATCTGAACAACGCCAACACCATCGCCGGAACGGACAAATCCTTAAAGGATGTTTTAAAAGTCAAAATCGTGAAGGGCGGAGTATCGGCATCAGACGTGACGGAGGAGCAGCTGAAGGCTGCAGCGGACTTTGCAGAGGTGACCGACGGACACATCAACATACCGGAAGCAGCAAAAGATGCTCCTGAGCAGAAGCTTGCCAAGGATACAAAGAGCGCAACCTACGGAGTCATTCTTTACTGGCAGCCGGATCCGGAGCGCGATTATGAGTATAACCTGACTAATTATTCGAACAAGGATTCCAATAACAAAGAGAAGGATCTGACCAGCGATGGCAACGATCATCTTTCGATTGATCTGGGGATCAGCCTGGCGGCAACGCAGGCGATGGAAGAGGCGGACAGTGCTGGCAATACCTATGATCAGGGCGCGATTTACCCGGCGTCCAGCGCGGCGGAGCTGAAAGACGCATTAAGCAAGGCTGGCAAGGGCGATGTTGTGGAACTGACGGGAAATATTGCACTGGATTCGGATCTGAGCATCAGCAGGGATGTGACCATCAGAAGCACTGGCGGTGCGGTGATCTCCGGGGAATCCGTTGTGATCGGTTCGAGCGCGGATGTGACGCTGCAGGGCATCACGTTTAAGTCGCCGAGGTCTTCGGGGAACAAGGGAATCAGCCTCAAGACTTCTGATTATGCCGGCAAGCTGGTTCTGGACAAGTGTACTTTTGAGGAGCCGCAGTGGAGCAGTCTCAAGATCGATGCAAAGGCTTCGGCCAGCGTTACCATAAAGAACTGCACGTTCGATGCATCCGGTACAGCGGCGGGTCATAAGTGTGATAAAGAATCGGATTCTTCTGCACTGGCGGATGGCGCACATCGGATCCTTTCCATTTCGGGAGCTTCGGGAACAGAGCTGACGATGACGGACAATACGTTTAAGGGGCTGGATAAATGCGATGCTTCTTCGGCTGTTCTGATCAGCGGGATCACCGGAAGCGGACTGAGCGTGAAGGGAAATACAGCGGATACACTTTCCAAAGTGAGTATCGGTGCGAACGGAAGCACCAGCGGTTTTACGAAAAAATAACGAGAGGACGTGTTACTGTTGAAAAGACGACAGAACAATTTCATAAAGGACGGGACGGCAGCGGAGGCTTCCGTGTGGAAGATGCTGCTCCCTTCGTTTCTGGGAATCATTGTCTGCACCATTTGTCTGGCGGGCATGACCTGGGCGTGGTTTACCAGCGGGGTGCAGTCGCAGTCGACTATCAGTGCGAAAGAGTATTCGCTGAATGAGATGATTACTGTACAGAACGCTAAATCAGGGGCTCTTGAAAAATCGGCTGACGGAAATTATACATTGGCTGAAAACACCACGTATGTTATCAAGCTGACACCGAGTGTGGCTCCGAAAAGCGGTGGATACTGCATGCTGAGAATCACTCCTGCAGACGGAAGTGAAGCGGTGTATTATACGCAGGCTCTGAAGGCGGAGACTGAGTTCAGCTTTACGATTTCCAACGGCAATAAAAAAGCGACTTGCCAGTTGATCGCGGCATGGGGAGTGCCGGATGTATTGAAAACGACAAACAAAAATCTGATTGACTCCGGTAATACGATCGAAATCAACGGCGGTGCCTCATCGAACACTTCAACGTCGGAACCAGCTGACAGCAACCAGTCCGCTCCGGCCACGAAAGACAATAAGGACGGTTCTTCCGGTGGTAGCTCGGTAGACGGCACTTCCGGACAGGATGGTGCTAACAGCCAGAACCAGACGGACAAAGCTTCCGGCAGCGATAAAGCCGGTAACAAAACCAACGAAAATCAATAAATAACGACCATCAACTTCCCTGCTGCGAAGAATGACCCGAACAATAGGATTCGCC
>ERZ857745.1660-NODE-1660-length-26717-cov-3.884817_pt1 | contig 26717 bp, 17 predicted proteins | sample MGYA00519699_ERZ857745 | MGnify/ENA primary metagenome ERZ857745 (study PRJEB31778, sample SAMEA3449357) | human gut metagenome | biome: human gut; feature: human-associated habitat; material: faeces | place: United Kingdom | collected 2010/2012 ...
GGAATTGTCCGATATTCTCCACACCTTTGAGGAGCAGGAGGCCATTGACCGCGAGGTAATCACAGAGCGATTTTGGGATATGTTCATCGTGGATGCGCTGATTGGTAACTGGGACCGGCATAACGGTAACTGGGGGTTTCTTTACGACGCAAGGACCGATATGATGACGCTGGCACCGGTATATGATTGCGGGAGCTGCCTATACCCGCAGGCAGATGACGAGATTATGAAGAAGGTGCTGTCAAACGAGAGTGACTTGAATTACCGTATTTTTGAGATCCCCACCTCAGCCATCATGCTGAATGGCAAGAAGATTAAATATTTTGATTTTATCGTCTCCTTGCAGAACGAAGATTGCAACCGTGCGCTCAAGCGCATTGTGCCTCGCATAGATATGGTCAAAATCCATAGGATCATCGAGGACACGCCGTTCATTACGGATTTGCAAAAACGCTTCTATACCACCATGCTGGATCAGAGAAAAGAACGTATTCTCGATTTTTCGTTGATAAAGCTGGAAAAAGAGAGAGCGAAGTTGGTTCACAAGCGTTCCGTGCGACAGGATAGGGACGAACGGTAATTGAACAATGTTCTGTAAAACGGCACGGGAAACCGTGCCATTTTACATTGTAGCCGCCACAATAGGCGGCTTTTTTATAATCAAATTGGGGGGGTGATTCTATTTAGCAAGCAGATTTTTCATGCCGTCAGCCTGTCTGGTGGAAAGGACAGTACCGCTATGCTGCTTTTGATGATTGAACGCGGAATGCCTATTGATATAGTGTTGACAGCGGATACCGGCATGGAGTTTCCAGAGATGTATGATCATCTGGCAAAATTGGACGAGTATCTTTACCGTGAGCGTGGAATCCACTTGACGATGCTCCGCCATCCTAAAGGCTTTGAATATATGATGTTTGAGGAAGAAAAGCAAAAGATATCTTCTATCGAGAATCGTCAAAAGCTGGGGGTTCCGCTTTACGGCAACGGCTGGCCCGGCGTTAAGGTCCGATGGTGTACGGGGCAGCTTAAAACGCATCTTATCAGCAAGGAGGTCAACCGGATTAAGGGGGAGTATCAGGCACTCCACTATGTCGGCATCGCGGCAGATGAGCCGAAGCGGATCAAAAATGAGCAATATCCGTTGGTGGACTGGGGTATCACCGAAGCAGAGGCTTTGCAAATATGTTACGACCGTGGTTATGATTGGGGCGGACTGTATGAGATCTACCACCGCTGTTCCTGTTGGTGCTGTCCCCTCCAGCGGATCGACGAACTGAGAAAGCTGCGGCATCACCACCCGGAATTATGGAAAAGGCTCCGCGATATGGATCAGCGGGCTATCGCCCAATTTGGGCATAACCCTTTGGGACAATTTAAGCAAAATTGGACAGTAGAACGATTGGAACAGAGATTTGCAGCGGAAGATGCTCAGATCTCTGTTTTTCTATTATCTTCTGGAAAGGACAGCACTATGACAGAAAAGCAGAAGCAGGAGTGCAGCGAGGCGGAAACCATGCTGCAAGGCACGCCGAAGCAAAATGTTCTGATCTCCTTTGATGGCAAGCCAGCAAAAACGCTGGAAGAATTGGAAAAGGAGCAGAAGCGGCAAAAAAAGAAACATAAGGATCGGGGTGAATCACGATGACGAACTATCAGAAGCGAAAAGAAAAGAATGACGAGTACCGCAGCAAAATCATGCGGTTTACCTTCCAACTCTCCCTCGGTGACAGCGAGGTACGAGAATGGTTTGAACAACAGCCCGAAAAGGGTGCATACCTCAAAGACCTTATCTTGCGGGATAAAGCGGAGCGGCTTGGGTACAGGGAGCAGAAAAGCGCAGAACCCGACAAAGCCGGTGACTACGAGATCATACAGTCCATTCGTATGGGTGGGCGCGTTCTGCTTATGGGGTTCAATCCAAAGGACGAAACCTATATGACCTGCTATCAGCAGTACAATTTTCTCGGAGAAACAATGTATCCCGAAGCACTTGCCTGTAAGAGTTATCTGGAAATTGCAGAAACCTTTTTGAATCGCTTGCAGGCACAGGTCGAAAAAGTCAAAGCATTCCGTGCGGCCCGAAATGTCCCCTATGCCGTTTTAGGCGCGGAGGCTTGCCTTCCTCCATCAGAGGAATCTCTGCAAGGCAAGCTGATCGTTCTCCGCCCCGCCAGCCTTGCTCCAGAATACCGCACAGCAGACTGTCAACTCGGCTTCGCGCTGAGTGGATTTGGCTGCACACCCGGCGCACGCGGGCGTGCGGTTTACTTCGAGGAATTGTATTCCGGTGAACGATGCCGGTGGGACGCTTCCGACATTCTTGGCGTAGCCAATCCAGAAAAGATACCGGATTGGGCGAAAGAAAAGCTGAGAGAATATGAACAAAAGCGTACTGAGCCGAAAAAAGAACGAGGTGAAGCCAGATGAGTGACCGTGAGCCGGTAGACATCATGGGCGTGTTCGCCTTTCCAAATCCCGACAAAGACAAGCGTGATATTCGCTTTATTGACAGCGCGTATCGCACGCTCTTTACTATCAAAGATGGGGAAAGCATCGTCATTACCCGCTTTGACGGTGAAAAGATGGTTTTGCCCTGTAAGTACATTGACGATTGCCATGTCTGCATCGGTAATTCTGCCTATCATATCTGCGAGTTTGCAGAAATGCAGGAACGCAGCGGCAATACCTATGTTCCCAGAACGCCGAAAATCAGCGCCGAGATCGGCACCTATGAAATCTACCAAATCCCCGCAACCGCTGATGTGGACTACTATTTCCGGCCTTATGCAGAGGCAAAGGGAAAACTCCAGAACGCTGATTATCAGCGTTCTTATGCCGGTATGTTCGCAAAGGAGAATTCGCTGGAACATCTTTGGGCAAAGCACAACAGCGACCACCGCCCCTTTGCCCGTCGGATGCGTTCCCTGTCCGTAAGCGATGTGGTGGTACTGACGCAGGGTGGAAGGAAAACCGCCTACTACGCAGATACCATCGGCTTCAAGGTGGCCCCGGAGTTTTTAGAACAACAGAGAGTGCAAAAGAAACACAAAAAACGAGGTGAAGCCAGATGAGCTATGACGCACAGAAGGTGACCTACCAGGAGGTCACGATTTTTGACCGACCGGCATTGTTTACAGAATGCCGCATTGACCGAGCCACCGTGCCGGAGGGCGTATATCGCTACGAGCTGCGCCACGGGGATGAGGATTGGGGAGAACCGAGGGAGTTGGCCCGAAACCTCATGGTCAATTACTATGGTACTGTCCTTACCCGCGAGCCGTTCCAGCTTCCCATTGATGGGTGGATTCCGCTGGAGAGCGGCAGCCTTTCCTTTCAAGATGGCGGATGCCGTACCCTTGCGGAATTTCAGGAGAAATATCCCGCCAGTGATAAGGATGTCATTGACTTTTACAGCGTCAATGAGCCTGCGCTGCACGCTCTCTATTTCTCCCGCAGTGAGGAACAGGACAAGTCTGCGGGCTGTGTGGGACACCTGCGTGGTGATTTTGGCAGCGGCAAGCAGTTTTATACAACATGGTGGCCCCACCAGCAAGATGCACTGAATACGCCGGAATTTAAGGCCGATATTGACCGCACTGTAAACTGGCTGCGGGAGCAGCCGGGCTCCCCGCTGCGGGACTTTGACAGCATGAAACGCTACTGCAACCGGTATGAGCAGATCTGCGCCATCAAGGGTGCGTTGCTTCCCTCTTGCGGATTCATGGCGAAAACACAGCGGTATGTGTATATGCTCCGCTGTACGCCGGTTAAAGGTGATTACCAGTTTTATATTTACTGTTACCAGCGGAAACCGTTTGAAAAGGCGCAAAAAGAACAGCAAAAAAATGACCGGCTTCCAGCGAAAAAACGAACAGGACCGGAGAGATAGGAGGTGCCAACTTGCCTACCAAATTTCAGCTTATCACAGAGCTATATGACCAGACCGTGCAGAGCGTCACCGGCAGCTATCAAAGCTGGACGGGCTTTCTCCGCGCGGCCTGCTATAACTACAAATGTCCCTTTGATGATCAAATTCTGATCTACGCCCAGCGCCCGGACGCCACGGCGGTCCTTGAGATGGAGCGCTGGAACCGTCAGTTTGGCCGCTGGGTCAACCGTGGAGCCAAGAGCATCGCCGTATTTGGCGATGACGGGCAAAACTGCCTGAAGCTCTATTTTGATGTTTCGGACACCCATGCGTCCCGCTTTGCCCGTCCGCTACCCATCTGGACGATGCACCCGGCCTTTGAGCCGGAGGTCATCGAAACGCTGGAGGCCACCTTCGGCAGCCTGTCCGAAAAAGAAAATCTGGCGGATGCCGTGCGTTCCGCCTGTCATAACGCCGTAGCGGACAACATCACGGATTACCTGCAAGATTTGCGGGAGTGCCGCGAGGACAGTCTGCTGGAAGAGTTGGACGACCTCAGTTTAGAGGTGTTCTATCGGGATGCGCTGGAGGTCAGCGTGGCCTATATGCTGCTGACCCGGCTGGGCTTACGGGCAGACGATTATTTCACCGCTGACGAATTTGCCCATGTTTACGAATTTAACACGCCGCCCACGGTCAACGCCCTGGGCATCGCTACCAGCGACATCGCAGAGATGGGCCTGCGGGAGATCAGCCGAACGGTCATGCAGGCACAGAGGGATCAGTTTTTTGCAAACCGTGAAAAAAGCGGTTATGATGACCGCACAGAACAACACGAAACACCCCATGAAAGGAGCGAACAGCATGGAGGTCACTTACAGGATGCAGGACGGCTTTCAGGTGCCGAACCTGCTGATGCCGCAGACGCCGGAGGTGCATCTGGGCAAGTACGCGGAGCTGCGGAGAGAATATCTGATGAAGCACCGCAGGGTGCTTTACACCAACCTCAAGACCAGCGGCGCTCTGGCGGAGCATCTGGCGGAGATCGAGCAGACCGCGCGGAAGATGGTGGAGCAGACCGTGGCGCAGATGGCACAGGCCGAGGGCGTGACGGAGGAACTGAAAGCGACCGATCCCCTGCGCTGGACGGGCCTGATGAACAACCTCAAGCACAGCGCGGAGGAGCTGGTGCTCAGCGATCTGATCTACGCCTGACAACCGAAGAACCCACAGAGGCAGGAAGTGATGAGCTTCCTGCCTTTGCCGCAATCGGATTTGATACGGACGGCGGCAATCTTGCGGAAACCCTTCCGGCCATTGGGGAATTTTATACGCTGTACCGTGAAGTAAAGCGGCAACATCCAGACGCGATCATATTTACGAAGCTGCGAGATGGATACCTCTCATTTCAAGAGGACGCGCGGCTGTTGGAAACATTTTCAAATGTCAAGGTGACGCAGCGGGAGCGGATAGGAACGCCTAATCGGATCTCCGTCTGCTTTATCCCTCATGTTGAGATGGAAGATCAGCTTACACAGCTGGACGCCTTGCATAAGCCCGTTATTTTGGCGGACAAGCAGCCCGGAGAAGAAATTGAAATGCTCCGGATCGAGCCAAAGACCCGACGTACGCTCACAAGAGCGTATCAGGTCGCTGCCTATCACCATTTTGAAAACGGCTTTGACGATAAGCTGGACTATCAAACGCTGGAGGAAGCGGAGGCCGCAGCGCAGGGCTATGTTGCCGGTACGATGGAGGAAGATGGTTTTGCATACGACGGCGCTGCCGTCTATGACGCCGAAACGCGCCAATGCCTCCGCGTCTACGGTGATTATCCGGACGAAAAGGCACAGGAACAGGCAGCAGCCTTTGCGCTGGAGCATGACACCGCGCAGCAAAATACCGCAGAGCTGCCCGCCTTTTTGGATATGCACCTCATTGAAGCGAATCTGCTGGATGACGGTGGGCGTAAGCACAAGCGGCAGGAGATCTTTGAATACTTTCAGGCGCACAAGAATCTTGCAGAACGGACGGAATTTCTCAAAAACAGCTACAACGATATATGGGTGGAAGTCCTGACCGACGGTGTTCGGACAGGCTACCATGCCGAGAAAGACGGACTTTTGATGTGGGAGGGCAGCTACCTCTCCCGCACCTCAGAGTCCGTTTTTTCATGGTCGGTCATCACCGAGATGACCGAGGGCCTGATCGAGCGCGGCGAGTACAAGATCAAGCTGGGCCTGCAAAATGCCCCAATCGTCGCGGAGCAGCTTGCCCTATTCGACATGGGCGGCGACACCCCGGTGTACGAGGCTCCAGCAGACGCGCCCTCTGGCATTCTGGCCCCGGCCCGCACGGTGCCGCAGGAGGTCATCGACCAGGCGCTTTACACAGCCGGAAACGAACCCGGCAGCGCCGAACGCATCGCCGTATTTTATATGCGGGAGCATTCTGAACAGGAAAATATAGCGTTTCTGCGTCGGGAGTTTGGCACAGAAAATGGGCGCGGCATCGAGTACGAAGGCCGCAAATATGCCGTTTGGTTTCTGGAGGACGGCATCCACCTCGCCCAAGGCGACAGCGTCCGCACCGGATACAGCAAAACCGTGGTCTCATGGGGACTGGCGGCGGGCCGCATTTTGGGGCAGCTACGGGCCGGGATCTATCTCTCCGCCGCCGAACTGACACAGGCCCCTGACAAGGTGCTGCACGAAGCAATGGACGCCCTCCTGATGACCGCCCGTGACCTGACCAAGGAAGGCCGGGACATGGGGCTGCTCCCGCAGACTTTGGCCATCCACGACCAGCACAAGGGCTACCCGGAACTGGACGAGGATATGGTCGCGTTCGCAAAGACGGATGGTGGCCTACAAATGCTGGCGCAGGAATACCACGCTTTTCTCGACGCTTATTATGATGATCCATCCATTCTGCGTTACCGTCTTTCAGCGTATAACACCCACCGCATCGGCATCATCCTCAACGACCTGCCATACGAGGAACGACACTTTGATGCTCAGCCCAGCTTCCTGCGGCAATGCAAAATGTTCATCACACAAGACGAGATCGACCATTATTTTTTGCGGGAGGGCGTCGAAAGTCGGCTGGCGATCTATTCCCACTTCTGCTATCCCCACACGCCGGAGGAACGTCAGAAGTTCATCAAGGGCAGCTTTGGCGAGTACAGCGGCGGAGCCCGCGCCGGGTATGGATACACCAAGACTTACAAGGGGCTGGACTACGAACGGGACTATAATTTCAAGAAATACGATACCGTCCATCTGACCATCCCCAATGTGGTCAAGGAGTATGAGCGCCTGATCGCGCAGAAACGCTTCCCTGGTGAGGATGCCATCGCAAAGATCCCAGAGTATGAGCGGAGACAGGTGGCGCGGGCCATTTACTCCAGTCTGTACAATGCACCGGACAATGTGCCGCGTCCCTATTACATGGGCATGGATTATTATCAGGCGGTACCGCTGATTGAAGAAGAATTGCAGGATAAGTCCACTGCAATGTGGCTCATGGACGCATTGAATGCCCGGTTGGGTGAAATGCAAAAAGATGACCGCCACTATGAATTTGTCCATGAAACTCATTTCCAACTCTATGCCTATGTAAACGGTGAGTTCAGCCTGTTCAATCACCGGCACGATGGGCAACTGACACCGACCGCACCCAATGAGCCGACAGCGGCGTTGGTGCGGGAAGCTGCGACACCCTCCGAGGAAACCATGCCAACGCCACCGGAGCCCGTAATGCCCATGGAACCGGAAGTCCCCGAACCGCTCTCCATCGGCACACGCCTGACCATAGATGGGCGGCAGTTTGAAGTGGACAGCGTAGACGATCATACACAAAATGTATCGCTGCGGGATGTGACCTTTGAAGGCGGGACGGGCTTTCCAATCTTCCGAAAGGAATCCATCGACTATGTCCGCGCTCACATGGAGCAGCCGGACATGGTGCGGGAAACCGCGGCACCGCAGACGGACGAGCCGCCTGCGGTACTCACCCCGCCGAAAAAGAAAAAGCAAAGCGCGCTTGCCTATCCGCTGGACGCGGATGGCCGGAACTACCGCATCACCGATGACCATATCGGAGAGGGCGCACCGCTGGAGCGTTTTCAGCGCAATCTGGACGCGATCCGTACCCTGAAAACCGTGGAGGCAGAGAACCGCAGCGCCACCGCAGAGGAACAGGCGGTGCTGGCGCAGTATGTGGGCTGGGGCGGTCTGGCGGACTTCTTTGACGAGAAAAATCCTCGTTACGCTGAACTGAAAGAACTGCTTACCGATGCCGAATACGCCGCCGCCCGCGAATCCACGCTCACGGCGTTCTTTACGCCGCCTGTGGTCATCCGCGGCATCTATGCCGCCCTGGGGCAGATGGGCTTCACGCAGGGCAACATTCTGGAACCCGCCTGCGGCATCGGCAATTTCCTCGGTATGCTGCCGGAAAGCATGAGCGGCAGCAAGCTCTACGGCGTGGAACTGGACGATCTCTCCGGACGCATCGCCCGCCAGCTTTATCAGAAAAGCAGTATCGCGGTGCAGGGCTATGAGAAAACTGCCTTCCCGGATAACTTTTTTGATGTTGCCATCGGCAATGTCCCCTTTGGCCAGTTCCATGTGCCGGACAAACGCTATGACCGGCTGAATTTCCCCATCCATGAGTATTTCGTGGCCAAAATGTTGGATCAGGTCAGACCAGGAGGCGTCATCGCCGTTGTGACCTCCAGCTACACCATGGACAAGCGCACCGCCAGCGCGCGAAAATACATCGCGCAGCGCTCGGAGCTGCTGGGGGCGATCCGCCTGCCCAACAATGCGTTCAAGGCCGCGGCGGGCACCGAGGTCGTTTCAGACATTCTGTTCCTTCAAAAGCGGGAACGAATGGTGGATATAGAACCCGAATGGGTACACCTTGCCACCAATGAAAACGGCATCCAGATGAACAGCTACTTCATCGACCACCCGGATATGATCTTGGGCGAGATGAAGATGGTGTCCGGGCCGTTCGGCCCCACGCCTACCTGTGAGCCGTACCCGGAGCAGCCGTTGGAAGCACTGCTGGCGGAGGCCGTTCAAAATATCCACGGCGAGATCACCGCCTATGACCGTGAGGAGGAATTGGAGGGCGAGGATCATTCCGTTGAGGCCGATCCCGCTGTCCGCAATTTTTCCTATACGCTGGTAGCGGGCCAAATCTACTACCGGGAAAACAGCCGCATGAACCCGGTGGAGGTATCCAAGACGGCAGAGAGCAGAATCCGCGGCATGATCGAGCTGCGGGACTGTGTGCGGACGCTGTTGGAATACCAGACCGAGGACTATCCCGATGAAGAAATCAAGGCGCAGCAAGCCAAGCTGAATGCCCTCTACGATGCCTTCACCCGGAAATACGGACTCATCAACTCCCGCGGTAACGCCATCGCCTTTGATCAGGACAGTTCCTACTTCCTGCTGTGTTCACTGGAAATTCTGGACGAGGACCGGAACCTAAAGCGCAAGGCCGACCTGTTCACCAAGCGCACCATCCGCAGCCACAAGCCCGCTGAAAAGGTAGACACAGCGGTGGAGGCGCTGGCACTGTCCATCGGAGAAAAGGCCCATGTGGATATGGACTATATGGGCAGGCTCACCGGCAAGGACGAGGAAACGCTGTTTTCTGACCTCAAGGGCGTGATTTTTTTGAACCCCGCTTACACCGGCGAGAACGATGGGCATGAGAAATACCTGCCCGCGGACGAGTATCTTTCCGGCAATGTGCGTCAGAAATGGGCGGTTGCCCAAGGTAAGGCGGAGCAGGACCCGCAGTATCAGATCAACGCCGAGGCATTGGCGCGGGTGCAGCCCACCGACCTCACTGCCAGCGAGATCTCCGTCCGGCTGGGCGCTACATGGCTGGACACTGAATATGTCCGCCGATTTATTTTTGAAACGCTGGGTACACCCCGCAGCGCACAATGGGGCATGAAGGTCCACTATTCTAAAATCACCGGTGAATGGCGCATCGAGGACAAAAACAAGGATCGCGGCAATGTGAAGGCCATCAGCACCTACGGCACCAAGCGCATCAACGCCTATGAGATCATCGAAACGACACTTAACCTGAAGGATGTCCGCATTTTTGATTACCAATACGATGAGGAAGGGCGCAGAATTGCCGTTCTGAACAAGAAAGAGACGGCCATCGCCCAGAGTAAGCAGGAACTCATTAAAGACGCTTTTGCCGAGTGGATCTGGAAAGACCCGGACCGACGTGAAGCTATCTGCAAGACCTATAATATTCTGTTCAACAGCAACCGCCCCCGTGAGTATGATGGCAGCCATATCAATTTCAGCGGCATGAACCCGGAGATCACACTCCGCAAGCACCAGGTCAACGCCATCGCCCACATTCTCTACGGTGGAAATACTTTGCTGGCTCATGTAGTGGGCGCCGGTAAGACATTTGAAATGGTCGCAGCGGCGATGGAGTCAAAGCGGCTGGGCCTGTGTCAAAAATCTCTCTTTGTGGTGCCCAACCACCTGACAGAGCAGTGGGCCACCGAGTTTTTACAACTCTATCCGGCAGCGAACATCCTTGTCGCTACCCGCAAGGATTTTGAAACCAAGAACCGCAAGAAATTCTGCGGCAGGATCGCCACCGGCGACTACGATGCCGTTATTATCGGGCATTCGCAGTTCGAGAAGATCCCTATGAGCGTAGAGCGCCAGCGGGCCATTCTGGAACAGCAGATCGACGAAATTATGATGGGCATTTCCGAAGCCAAGCGAGAAAAAGCAGAGAATTTCACGATCAAACAGATGGAGAAAACCAAGAAGGGCCTGCAAGCCAAGATCGACAAGCTGAACGACCAGAGCCGCAAGGACGATGTGGTCACCTTTGAGGAATTGGGCGTTGACCGTATCTTCATTGACGAGTCACATTATTTCAAAAACCTCTTTCTCTACACGAAAATGCGGAATGTGGGCGGTATTGCCCAGACCGAGGCGCAGAAAAGCTCAGACCTCTTTATGAAGTGCCGCTACCTCGATGAGATCACCGGAGGGCGCGGCATTGTCTTTGCCACCGGCACCCCCATTTCCAACAGCATGGTGGAGCTTTACACCATACAGCGGTATTTGCAGATGTCGGCGCTGGAGGAACAGGGCTTACAGCATTTTGACGCATGGGCGGCGAACTACGGCGAGACCGTCACCGCTATCGAACTATCCCCGGAGGGAACCGGCTACCGCGCCAAGACCCGCTTTGCCAAGTTTTATAACCTGCCGGAGCTGATGAGCGTATTCAAAAATGTGGCGGACATCCAGACGGCGGATATGCTCAAGCTGCCCGTGCCGGAGGCGCATTACCACAACATCGCCCTGAAACCCTCCGAGTATCAGAAAGAGATCGTGGCGTCGCTGGCGGAGCGCGCTGAGAAAGTCCGCAACCGCGAGGTGGACAGCAGCGTGGACAATATGCTGATGATTACCAACGATGGCCGCAAGCTGGCGCTGGACCAGCGGCTGGTCAACCCCATGCTGCCCAGCGACCCCAACAGCAAAGCCGCCAAGTGCGCCGAAAATGTGTTTGAGATCTGGCGGCGTACCGCAGACCAGTGTTCCACCCAAATGATCTTTTGCGACCTCAGCACACCGAAGGATGACGGCACATTCAGCGTTTATGATGATATTCGCGCGAAATTGCTGGAATTGGGCGTTCCCGAAAATGAGATTGCCTTCATCCACAACGCCAAAAGCGAGGTGCAGAAAAAGGATCTGTTCGGTAAAGTTCGGAGCGGTCAGGTGCGTATTCTGCTGGGCAGCACCCAGCGCATGGGCGCTGGCACCAACTGTCAGCAAAAGCTCATCGCTTTGCACCATCTGGATTGTCCGTGGCGTCCGTCCGACCTTCAGCAGCGGGAGGGCCGCATCATCCGCCAGGGTAATGAAAACCCGGAGGTGGACATTTACAGCTATGTCACCGAGGGTACCTTCGACGCCTATCTTTACCAGCTTGTGGAGAGCAAGCAGAAATTCATTTCACAAATCATGACCAGCAAATCGCCTGTCCGCTCCGCCGAAGATGTGGACGAGCAGGCGCTTTCTTATGCCGAGATCAAGGCACTGGCCAGCGGCAACCCCATGATCAAGGAAAAGATGGATCTCGACATTGAGGTGTCCAAGCTGAAACTGCTGAAAGCCAACCATCTTTCTCAGAAATACGCGCTGGAGGACGCCATCAGCAAGGGCTTTCCGAAACAAATCGCGGAAACGCAGGCACGGATCGCCGGGTATGGCGCGGATATTGCCACGGTCAAGGAGAACACCCATCCCAATGGGGACGGTTTCTCTCCGCTTACGCTGGCGGGCGTCACCCATGCCGACAAGAAAGAGGCGGGCGCGGCGCTGCTGACCATGTGTCAGACGATGCTCTCCCCAGAGGCGACACAGGTCGGCAGTTATCGCGGCCTGACGCTGGAGCTGGCCTTTGATACCTTCGCGCGGGAATACCGCCTGACCATGATCGGGCAGCTCCGCCATACCGTTACGCTGGGAACCGATGTGTTTGGCAATTTGCAGCGCATGGACAATGCGCTGGAGGGACTGCCTATTAAGGAGCAAACCTGTCGCGAGCAGTTGTCCAACCTGCAAACGCAGTTGGAAACCGCAAAGGCAGAGGTACAAAAGCCGTTTCCCCGCGAGACGGAGCTGAACACCAAAACGGCACGGCTGGAGGAACTGAATTCCCTGCTGAATTTAGACCACAAGGAGCCGGAGATCGTAGACGCCGAGCCGGACGAGGACCAAAGGCCGCTGGAGCGCCGCAGACCGCAGTTGGAGCGGTAAAACCAATAGAAAATGGAGGAAATTATGGGTTATCAGGAAAGCTGGCTCTACATCGAGCCGCAGCACAAATTCAAGAAATTGATCCAGGCATACGAAAAGGCGGAGCAGTCCGGCTACTATGAGGTGGCCGGTGCGGAACCTCATTCCGTTATTGTTTTGAAGCAGCCTTTTGGTGATATTCCCGCCGGGAAGAAGCTGCTTTGGGTGTGCGGTGACCGTGGATTCCACTGTGCCGCTGGCGTATTTGGCGGGGAGCTGAAATGCTCCGGCAGGCTCCGCGTCATTCCGGTGGAGGCGGTGCTGAACGGCACCGACGATCCCCGCATGGAGGGGCTGGACTTTGACAGTCCGGCCCCCAGCGAAAACGCCTATATGAAACGATACAGCGTCGCCAATTACGCCCACCGGATGCGGGCGGGATTGGCGAGATAATTTTTGAAATGGAGGATCGTTTACAATGAAACGGCTGGAAAGAAAGCAGGAAAAAGAACGGTTAGAACGCCAGATACATCAGCAGATGCTAAAAGAGCAGGAAAGCCTCATGAAAGAATTACGCACGATGCTGCCCGAAGCAGCAGAGTCCTTTTCTTCGGAGCGTATCGTTTGCCTTTGTCATGTTGTTGACCTGTGGGCCTGCATTGTGGCCCTGTTTGAAGCACCAACTCCGCTTTCCATTAGCAAACTGAGACGGCTGGCAGCCTCGGATATGCCATTGATATTATTGAGCAGCGAGATCATGGAAAAAGAGAGCGATTTCCGTATTATTGAGCTATAAGGAGAACATCATGCCTACAAAAGACGAATTGGAAACCAAATTATACGAAAAAATGTCGCAGGAAAACGAGGCGTTTCTTGCGGAGATGAAAACGCAGTCGCCTGATGAGATCATTTCTCACGCCTACGAGATCGCCTGCCGTGACAACCTTCTGATGCTTTTTGAGGATGAAACAAGCCTCTCCGAACAGCAGCTTGCGGTGCTGAACGAGTTTGAGCGTCCGCTGTCACAGCTTTATACGGACTGGCTCTCCCGCGATACGGATGAGATGGATGCCTTTCGAGACAGCATTGCGTGCTGTGCGGATGATATTCTGCGGAAAAGAGTCGAAGAAAAATATCGAGATCCCGCGCAGCCCATATATCCTAATACCCGTTCTGAGGCCGTGGTTCGCGGAGAGGTCTTTGAGTGGATGGCCAGCAGGGATCGGACGCTGACCTGCGCGGGAGCCTTTGAGAAGGGTGCGACCAACGCCTACAACGATGGAAAGCTGCCTGCTTTTTTGAAGGAGTGGACAATCACCTACGGCAAGGACCGCTGTATGTTCGTGCTGGCCTGCACCATGGCGCAGCGCACGGGAGATGAGCGATTCTACCCACCGGCGCGTCAGGCCGCAGGCCGCTTTGCGGCGCTCCAAAAGCAGATGGGCGGGCATACGGACATTTACGCTGTGGACAATCACTCCTGCGTGATCAATGCCGCGATGGAGCAGCTTGCCAAGCCGGAGCGCAGTGTGGAGCGAAAGGCGGTGAAAAAGGACGCGCCGGAGAGGTAAAATCGTTTTTGAAATAAGGCAAAGAAACAAATGACTTTATTTCAAAAAGTGATTGTCTTTTTGAAATAAAGCGGGTATAGTAGAGAGTATATTTCAACTTCTTTCAAAAGGAGGCGCATGAACAGATGAACCGGGCAGGTAAATTTGTCAATAATATGCCGGGAGATACTTCATATCAGTCATTTTGTCCTAATCCACTTCCACCAGTTCCGGGACTTGAATTCGATGAGGATATGCTTCAAATTCTGGTCAAGGCAAGCCGCAGTTTGAAGCAGTTGGATGTTTCTGCCCAATTGATTCCAAACGCCGAGCTGTTTATATCTATGTATGTCCGCAAAGAGGCGCTCATGTCCTCGCAGATGGAAGGAACACAATGTACCTTGGACGACATTCTTGACCCTGAGCTTGATACCAACGCAAACTTGGATACAGCAGATGTCGTGAACTATGTAAAGGCAGCTCAATATGCCCTTACAAGGCTTCATGAACTTCCTATTTGTAACCGTCTTTTCCGTGAAGCTCATGCTATTTTGTTGGAAGGCGTCCGTGGGCAGGAAAAGAACCCCGGAGAATTTCGACGCTCACAGAACTGGATCGGCCCTGCCGGTTGCGGCTTGAAGGATGCGCGATATATTCCGCCAAATCCGGAAGATATGGTGACTGCTATGTCGGATCTGGAAAAGTATATCAACGAAAATCAGGACTATGATCCTCTTGTACGGGCTGCCTTGATCCACTATCAATTTGAAACGATTCACCCGTTTTTGGATGGCAATGGACGAATCGGCAGATTGCTGATTTTGCTTTATCTGATGGAACAGGGATTACTGAAGGAACCAGTTATCTATGTGTCCTACTTTCTGAAAAAGAATCAGGTGGAATACTATGACCGAATCAGCGAGGTACGCAGAAGCGGAAACTACGAGCAATGGGTAAAATTCTTCTTGGAGGCAGTAGATTCCGCAGCCTCAGATGCTGTGGAATCTATAGAAAAGCTCTCAAAACTGCATGAAAAGAATATCGCTTTGTTGCCAAAGCCAAAGCGGAAAAAGGATAATCTGCGTATGCTGTTCGATTACCTTGAAAAGCATCCTATCATTGATATTAAGCACACATCAGAGGCTCTTAAAATCAGCTATAACACGACTTCTACCGCGGTAAAGACGCTTGTGGAGTTGGGTATCCTGCGTGAAACGACAAATGCAGCACGAAATCGTGTGTTTTCTTACGAAGCATATCTTGAAATACTCAGAAATGGGACTTAATAAGTCTAAAGCGCAGGCAGAAATGCTTGCGCTTTTCTCATGTCCCCAGGAGATGAACACTGTGCCCTATCTATCAAAAGACCAGCTTGCCGCCGCCCGTGAAATGGACCTGCTGACCTACCTGCGCCGCTTTGATCCGGAGGAGCTGGTCCATATCGGCGGGAACACCTACACTACCCGCACCCACGATTCCCTGAAAATCTCCAACGGGAAATGGTGCTGGTGGTCGCGGAACATCGGCGGCACGAATGCGCTGGACTATTTGACCTGCGTGGAGGGACTTTCCTTTCTGGATGCCGTGCAGCGTATCCTTGGGGAACCGCCCCGTGTGCCGACCAAATCAGAGCCAACCGCACCGCTCCCGAAAACTGAATTTACCCTCCCACCCAAACACGCCGACACCCGGCGTGTTTTTGCATATCTTCGGAGCCGCGGCATTGATGCGGAAATTATCAACCACTGCATCAAGCACGGGCAGCTTTACGAGGATGCCGAGCGCCATAACTGCGTATTTGTGGGTTATGAACATGGAAAGCCTGCCTATGGTGCGCTGCGAGGGACTCTTTCAGAAACTACCTTCGCCGGTGAAGTACCTGGCAGCGATAAGCGGTTTTCCTTTGCCGTTCCCCTTTGCGCCGGTGGCAAAACCCTCTGCGTGTTTGAATCCGCCATAGACGCCCTTTCTTACCTGACGCTGCTGAAGCTGCGGGGGCAGGATTGGCGCGCCGCCAATACGCTGTCCCTCTCCGGCATCTATCAGCCGCGGAAGGATGGCTCCATCCGGTTCCCCGCAGCATTGGAGCAATACCTGACGGATCACCCCGGCGTGAAACGGATCGTGCTGTGCCTGGACAACGATGAACCGGGGCGGGCGGCGTCGGCAGCCATTCAAAAGAAACTTTCCGAGTATGAGGTCATCGACAACCCACCCCGCCGCGGAAAGGACTACAACGACCAGCTCCAGCTTGTGAAAGGGATCAGCGGCAGGGTAAGAACCCGTGGCGGCGAGGTGCGCTGATTTTCTTTTTCGGCTGGTTTAGGACTGCAAGCGGCCTGCGGCTGCTTTGCAGTCGCAAGCATAGCATTTGACCGGTCAAATGCGCTTGTTAAGGGGCGCAGCCCCTTAATATCCCCATACCCAAAGAAGGTGAACTGTTGCGAAAACGATATAAACGAGTGGAAATCCACTTAACCGAAGAAGAACACCGCCATTTGAAAAAGCAGGTGTCTTATACAGGCTTGAGTACAGAATCATTTATCCGTAGCCTCATCATGGGCCTTACCCTGTATCCACGTCCGCCTGATGAGTATGCCGAGATACGCCGCCAGCTCGCCGCCATCGGCAATAACATCAATCAGATCGCCCGCACAGTCAACGCCCGCGGCTTTGCCAGCGGTGAGGACATCGCCGCGATCACGGCGGCGCAGGAAACGATCTGGAACATCGCGGAGCGGCTGTGACATGGCATACACCAAGGTATTCGCCATCCGCGCAAGGCTGGACGACCGCGTGAAGTACGCCGTCAATGGGGAAAAGACCGAGCTGGACGAGCGGATCGTCTACACCGCTGACCCGGAGAAAACCGATACCGTGCGCTTTGTGACCACGCTGAACTGCCGGTCTGCCGAAACCGCCTTTGCTGCCATGCAGAAAACGAAAAAGAAATACAAAAAGACGGGCGGCGTTCTCGGCTACCACTTCATTCAGTCCTTCGCTCCTGGCGAGGTGACGCCGGAGCAGGCCCATGAGATCGGGTGCGAGTTTGCGCGGCGATTATTCGGTGAGGATTATGAGGTCGTCATCGGGACCCATTTGGACAAGGCCCATCCCCATAATCACATCGTGGTCAATTCTGTCTCCCGCACGGACGGCCACAAGTATCATTCCAGCCCGGAAAGTTACTACAACGATGTGCGCGGCACTTCGGACGCGCTATGCCGGGAGAATGATCTATCCGTCATTGCCCCGCAGGGCAAGGGCAAGCATTACGCTGAGTGGAAGGCGGAGCAGGGCGGCAAGCCCACCGTGCGCGGCGTGATCCGCGCCGACATTGACACGATCATTGGGCAAGCCTACACCTACGATTCCTTTCTCATGCTCCTGCGACGAAACGGCTATGAGGTGCGGCGCAGCCCCAATCGGAAATACACCACGGTCAAGCCCCCCGGCGCAAAGCGGGCGATCCGCCTGGACAGTTTGGGCGAGGGCTACACCGAAGCGGATATTCTGCTGCGGCTCTCCCACCAGCGGCATGGCGGCATGGCCCCGCCAATCATCGCCCATTCCGTCAAGCGTTACCGAATAAAGGGCAAACTGGCCACCGTCCGAAAAAAGAAAATCACCGGCTTTCACGCCCTCTATCTCCGCTATCTCTACCTGCTGCGTGGGGGCAGGCGGAAAAAGCTGCCGCCCAAGCTGCCTTTCTCCGTCAAGCGGGAGGTCATTCATCTGGAGCGGTATGAGCAGCAATTCAAATACCTTTTATCGAGCGGGATCACTACCAAAGCGGAGCTGGAGCAGCGTATCCGTGTGCTGGAGTGGGACATCCGCTTGTTGGAGGAACAGAGAAAACCACTTTATCAAGAAAGGAGGAACACCAACGATGAAGAAGCACAAGCCAAGTACAGCGCGGAGATCCAACAGCAGTCTGCCGCCCTGCGGGAAAAGCGCCGGGAGCTGCGTCTGTGCCGTAGGATACAATCGGACATTCCAAGGGTATCCCAACAATGCCAGCAGGCGCAGGCTGAACGGCAGGAAAATCTAAAGAAGAAGGAGGAACACGAGCATGAGTACCAACGGTGAAACCGCTGACCTGATGGTGCGTGAGGGCATCCAGATCACCGAGAGCGCCCTCAAACTGGCGGGGCTGGGGGCGAAAAATCTTGCTGCCCTGTTGATCGCCCTTGCCAACGACAATCAGAAGCTCGCCGGTAAGACCAACCTCAAGCGCCTGATCCACGACGGCGAGGAGCTGACGATCTTTTCCGTCAAGCAGGAGGACTTGAAGGGCTTTCAGATGGAGGCCAAACGCTACGGCGTCTTGTTTTACCCCATCGTCAATAAGGTGGAAAAGACCGGCACGGTGGAGATCATGGCGAAGGCCAGGGACGCCAAGCAGATCAACCGCATTTTTGAACGCATGGGCTATCCAGCCCCGGTGAAGGAGGATACTGCCGCAAAAAAAGAGAACGCCCGCGCTCCGTCCGAGAACAGCTCCAAGGAGCGCGGGACTGGTGCGAGAGCGTCTACGGAACCGGCTACGGAGAAGGCTGACGCCCGCCCCTCCGTCCGCAGCCGTCTGATGGCGCTGCAAGCCGCGGCAGAACGGGATGGCACAGCTCCCACCAAGGACACCGTGCGGGAAGCCATTCAAAAGGCTATGCCTACGCGGGAATAAATTGATTTTGAGAAGGAGAAACGAACATGGCAAAGTTAGACGATTTGATCCAGCAGAAGCAGCAGCGGGACGAGGACTGGAAGGCAAAGAAAACAGCGGAGCGCGAGGAATTGGGGCAGCTTTCCGACGATGCGGTCATGCGCGTCACCAGCGAACCCGGCGCATACCTCCACTATCTGGACACGCAGGCCATCAACCCGCGATACAGCGCATCCAATGTGATGCTGGCGATGGCGCAGAACCCGGAGATCACCTACATCAACAGTCTGGAGGTGTGGAACCGGCTGGGGCGCAGCGTTAACCGCGATGAGAACGGCATGAAGATCCGTGTGTCAGACACCTATGTGAAGGACGGAAGGGAGTATCACGGCTATAAGATCGGGCGTGTTTTTGATGTGACGCAGACCCACGGCAAGGCCGGTGTTCCGGCGCTGAGCCTGAAAGACAATACGCCGGAAATGGACGCCGCCCTGCGCCGATTGCTGGACAGCTCCCCCGTTCCCGTGGTCACCAGCAGCACCATGTACCAGGACGCCGTTTATGATCCTAAAACGCAGAGCATTACGGTATCCAGCCGCCTGATCGACAGCAAGATCTTCGCGGCGCTCTCCCGCGAGATCGTCCACGCCGGTATCCATGACCACGGGCGCTATCCCTACTATACCCGTGAGGACTGCGCCATGGACGCCGAGAGCGTCAGCTATATGCTCTGCCGCAATTTCGGCGTGGAGACACCGCAGCCCGATGTGAGCCGTGTGGGGCAGGTGTTTGACGGTATGGAGGTGCAGGATCGCCGCGGCGTGGTGGACAGCCTGCAAAAGTATTTCCGTAAGCTGCAAAATGATATTCAGCGTGAGATCTCTCCGCAGGAGCGCAAGCAGCCGGAACAGAACCGGCCTGTCCGTTGAAGGGGGAGAAATCTGTGAAAAAGAAACTTTCGCTTTTGCTGTGCATAGCAGTGACATTGTGCGCTATGAGCAGCACGGTTCTGGCCGTTTCCGCTGAACCCATCAAGGAGGCTGATCCGGTAACTGCCATGATTACTGCCGCAGATACGCTACCCGGCATTTCCGCCTATCCCGCCGAGGTCAGAGCCAGCGAGGAAAACGGTGTCTATCGTTTGGAAAAGGTCTACTACCTGACCGCAAAGGACGATCCCGCCACGATCCCCACCGCTGACTTTGAGCGCGAGGGACGCACCTATACGCTCCTTGATTTGCTGAAAAACGACCAGACAGAAACGGACACGCGGGAGCATATCGAGGTGGTCACGCTGGAGAGCAAGACCAAAGATATGGCGGAAATTCTGAAAATGCTGGAGCCGAAGCTGGAGGTCAAGACCGAGGACGGCTATGAGGGCGTCCTGTCCCTTGACCATACTACCATTCAAGTGGAGGCCGCGGGCTATGGGACCAGCAGCCGCACGGTGACGGCGGAGCGCACCTATCCCAACCTCTCAGACGCGGATGTGTCCCTTGTTCCCAAGTCTGTGAACGAAAATGGCCGCACCCTGACCCTTGCCGATGTAAGCTGGCAGGAGGCGGCGGTCGATCCCACGGACGGCTATGACATTCCCATTCGCTACACTGCTGTGGCAAGCTACACCGGCACCGCCACCAGCAAATACGCCACCGGCTACACCGTTACGGCAGACTACAAGGGTGATGTCACCCGCACAAGCTGTGATACGGTGATCTACACCGCCGTTTTTTCCAGCGTCGGTAATGAAGCAGCAACGGACAGCAGTAGCTTTAACTGGCTGTGGCTGCTGATCCCCGTGGGTGTGCTGGTGCTGGGCGGCTGCGGCTATGCCGGTTACAAAGGCTACAAGCGCTACATCAATAAGAAAAGAGGTTATGCCGCATGAAAAAATATCTGACCACGCTGCTGGCCGCCTGCTGTATGCTGGCGGCTTTTTCCATGCCTGCATCGGCATTGGAGTATCACTTTGACGGCCCGGACGCAGGGCTGTTCGGACGTCCCACCTCGGACGATACCATTTATGTCACGATGGATAAGAATGCGAATACCGACCGCAGCAAAAACGCCGCCTACATCCCGCCTGCTTTCGGAAGTCCGACCAGCTACACACTAAACGCCGGAGAACTGCTGACGCCAAACCTTGTGGGCGGCTCGGCTGCGGCGGGAACGGTCAGCGGCACAGGCGGCGTGACCGTCCTGCCGCCCGCTGCTTCCGGCAGTGCCAACGGCAGCACAGGCTCTTACACGCCGGTGAAGTACACGACGGTCACGGAAGACCTGTATTACAGAGATGGCTCCCTCGGTACGCTGAAAATCCCCACCCTCGGCCTGTCTGTCAAGGTGTATCAGGGGACGGATGCAGACGCGCTCCGCAAGGGCGCGGGCCATTTTGCCAGCACCTCCATTTGGGAAGGCAATGTGGCGATTGCAGGTCACAATCGCGGCGTGAACAACCACTTCGGAAAGATCCACACCCTCGACATTGGCGACACCATCAAGCTGACCACCCAGCTCGGCACACGCAGCTATGAGGTGTACTCTGTCAGTAAGATCGGCGTGGACGATACCAGTGTCCTAAGCGACAGCACGGAGAACATCATCACCCTTGTCACCTGCGTGATGAATCAGCCGGATTACCGCTGGTGTGTGCAGGCAAAGGCCAGTTGATTTTTTGACAACAGAAATAAGCTGCGTTATGCTGTATCTATCAAAACATAGGAGGTACAGACAATGAAGCGAGGAAGTTTTGCAGCCGGTTTTCTTACCTGCCTGTTGCTGATGGGCGTCACCACCACGGCCTTTGCCGCCGGGATCATGGCGGAGCGCAGCAATCACCGCATTTTTGTAGACGGGCAGGAGGTCCAGATGGAAGCCTATGTCATTAACGGCAATAATTATGTGAGGCTGCGCGACATTGGCGAGAAAGTTGGCTTCAATGTCTATTGGGACAGCACCAACGGTTGTGTGCAGGTGGAAAGCGGCAAGCCCTACACCGGAACCGCACTCCAGCAGACTGCCGCAGCACCCACAGACGGTTCCCGGTATGTTCCAAAGGTGGGCGATGTAATCCGCTGCAACGATGGTACGGACTACACTATTAAAGATGTATCCCGCTGGGATAAAAACGCTTTTTCCAGCGCACCGCTGGGAGAGCTGCCCACCGCCACCTGCGACTGGAGCAAGCTGCCCCAGCCGGTAATGCCGCAGGCAGAAGCAAGGCATTTTGTCAGCGGCGGGCAGGACTACCTTTTCCAGCGCAATCTCTACGAAACACGCCGGATGCTCTATACCTTGTATAATGCCATCGGGGATAACCCCGAAACATGGCAGAATGGCCAGCCGGTGAAATTCCCCAGCGGGAATGATAAGGTGAAGATCAACCTGACCATTTCCGCAGATGTCACACCGCAGAGCTTTTGGCCGTGGCGCTCGGAGCAGATCACCGAGTTGTTTAATTCCTGCCCTCCGGGGACTTACTCTCTGGAGGCATGGAATGTCTACAAAAACGGCGTGTTTCAATACACTGAGTACAGCATCTATGTGAGCTGACAACTTCATATCTCAACGCGCGGGCGGTATGCGGAAGCGTACCGCCTTCTCTATTTCCCAAAATCAATAAAAGGAGAAAATGCACATGAAAAAACGATTGATCTCCATGCTGCTGTTGGTGGTCATGGTGCTGGGGATGCTCCCGGCCACCGCCCTTGCCGCCAGCAGTGAGGAGGAAGCTCTTGGCGAAGTCAATATCTACAACGGCGAGCAGAAGCTCTCCTATCTCTCCATCAATGGCCGCATCCGTGAGCTGATCTATACCTATTTTAATTATGTGAACAGCAACGGCAGGACGAAAGAAATTCCTGCCTACTGCGTCAATCCGAATACAACGGGTGTGCCGCAGACTGTGGCCCCCGGCGAGAGTATCAAATACATCGCCAAGGAAAAGGGCAATGATCCAAAGGTCATGGGCATCATCGCCAACGGCTATCCCACCCGCGGCCTTTCGGAGCTGAAGCTGGAGAACAAGTACCACGCCTACTATGCGACCAAGATGGCGCTGTGGTGCTACCTGCTCCCCAACTGGAACATCAACAATCTAAAGGTCAATCCCAACCTGACCGGTGCGGAGCTTCAGCGGGCGCAGGCTATTCTCGCCGCCGCCAAGGACATCTATGTGCGCGGCACGGCGTGGAACAAAATCTACTCGCCCCGTGTTACCGCTGCCCCCGACCGCGATACCGCCTATGCCGTCACGGTGGACGGGCAGCAGTACAAGCAGCAGGTGTTCACCGTCCATTCCGACACATGGGTATGTAATTACGCCATCCGCGTGGCCTTTTCTGATCCCGCCTCCGTCCCCGCAGAAGCGCGCATTGTGGACATGAATAACAAGGATATTACCACCATCACCACCTCCGGCACTGGGGACGGCTACGGCGGCAAATTCAAGGTGCTGTACCCTGCCGCTGCGGTGGCGGGCAAGACCGGCAGCGTCCAGCTTTCTTTTACCACCGATGTTTATAAGTATGCTGTGTTTTACGCTGTGTGCGCGGAGAAAAACAAGTACGGCCAGCTCCAGAACTATATGTGCGACACCGACCCCACTACCACAATGAGACTGTCCACATACAGCAATTACAGCGACGGTGAGAAAACCGAAGAACCCGACACCGGCCTGAAAATTATCAAGCTGGAAAAAGGCACGGACACGCCGCTGAGCGGAGCCGTCTTTGAGGTGGTCGGTCCTGATGGAGCTACTGTTGGCACCTTCGCTACCGGCTCGGGCGGCACCGTGACCATCCCTCTGACGCTGGCTGGCAACTACACCGTGTATGAGCGCGTGGCCCCACTGAACCATCTTATCAGCGATACTCCCGCGCAGAACATCAAGGTGGAGTATGGCAAAGTGGCGGAGCTGACCTGCTGGAACGAGCCTTACGGCACGCTCCGCATTGAAAAGCTGTCCAACGCCGGCGCACACCTGCCCGGAGCCATGGTACAGGTCAAGCACATTGAGAGCGGCGTGACCTACACCGCTGAAACCAATTTTGCGGGCTATGCCATTTTCGATGAGATCAAGCCCGGTGCCTATGAAATTAAGGAAATCACCGCCCCCTCCGGCTGGCTGAAGGACGACGCCACCTATACGGCTTCCGTAGCCACCGGCGAAACCACGACCTTTTCTCTTGTGAACAAGGAGCTGCCCGGTCTGCGGATCATCAAATATGACCGCAAGAACATGGTTGCCATGCCCAATGTCACCTTCGAGATTTTCCGCGACAGCGTTTCTCTCGGCAAATTTAAGACGGACGAGTTTGGCGAAATTCTCTTGACGGACACTGCCCCCGGCACCTACCGCGCCGTGGAGGTGGATACCGGCAGCGATGGCCACATCCTCGACACCACGCCGCAGGAGGTGGAGCTGACCGCAGGGGACGGCATCAAGGAGCTGCTGTTCTTCAATGATGTGAAGCCCGGTATGCGGCTCATCAAGGTGGACAGCACCGATCCCAGCAAGGCAATTCCCAACGCAGTTTTTGAAATTAAGTCCGTGGCTGGTGATTACGGCCCCAAGGAATTTACCACCGACCAGAACGGCGAGATCGACCTTTCCAAGCTGCCCACCGGCGCTTATGTGGTGATGGAAAAAGCCTGTGAGGGCTATATCATCGACCAGGCGCAGCGTATTATTCAGCTTGACGCCAATGAGGACGCACAGTTTGTTTTCACCAATACCATCAAACCTTCTCTCCAGATCATCAAGACCAGCTCAGACGGCTCTCGACTGAAAAATGTGACTTTCCGAATTGCCAAAATTGAGGACGGAACGCATTATCTCGACCGCACCACCAATGAGCAGGGCGAAATTCTGATTGCCGATTTGGAACCCGGTGTGTACTCCGTCAAGGAAACTGCCACGGATTCCTCGCATATCCTCGACCTGCGTGAGTATCACATGGAGCTGTTCGCAGGCCGAACCAGCACCCTGACCATCGAAAACCAGAAACGCCCCAACCTGACCGTCTACAAGCACGACGCCGACACTGGTGAGCCGATTGCCAACACCGTGTTTGAAGTCCGTGCCGCAGACGGCCACAGTGTCGATCAGATCAAGACAGACGGTGAGGGCAAGGCGGAGCTGAAAAATTTACTCCCCGGCGTGTACGAAATCTCGGAAAAGTCCGTGCCGTCCCCGTATCTGCTGGACGCGCCCTCTCAGCTTGCCACCCTCTACCCTAACCGAGATCACACCGTTTATTTTGAAAACCATCAGAAGCCCGCGCTGACCGTCAAAAAGGTGGACAGCGTGACGGGAGATCCCTTGCAGGGTGCGAAATTCCATGTTACCTACGCCAGCAACAATACCGGCAGCGGCGAGATCAATGACCTTGGCACTTTCTATACCGACGAAAGCGGCCAGTTCCAGCTCACCGGTCTGCGGGACGGCTGGTACAAGGTAACGGAGCAGGAGCCGCCCACGGGGTACGCCATCAAGGAGGCCACGCAGGAGGTCTACATTAAGTCCGGCACTTCCAAGACACTGACCTTTGAAAATATTCCCCTCTCTGCGCTGGTGGTGTGGAAGTACGACAGCGTCACCGGCGAAGCGGTGCAGGGTGCAGTATTTCAGGTGAAGTATCTGACCGGCACCTCCGGCACTGGCGGCACAGTCATCGGCACTTACAAGACTTCCGCCAACGGCAGCTTCACCGTTACCGGCCTGAAGGAAGGTACTTATATTGTGGAGGAGCTTGCCAGTGACAGCGGCCATGTCATTGACACCGCACCCCAGACCGCCTACATCAGCGGCAAGCAGCAGGATGTGGTGCAGCTCTATTTTGGAAATTCTCCCAAGGGGAACCTGCTGGTGAAGAAAATCGACAGCGTGACCCACAAGCCCCTTTCTGATGTTGAGTTTTTCGTGACCACAGCGGACGGCAGCGTGGTGGGCAACGCCAACGGCAAATATATCACTGACAGCGCAGGTACTTTCACGATTACAGACATCGTCCCCGGCACAACGCTGGTGGTAAAGGAAACCCGCGCAAGGGACGGCTATCTGCTGGACGATGCACCGCAGGCCGCAATCGTCAAGGCTGGCCAGACCGTGACACTGGAGTTCCGCAATCAGCCGCAGGGCTCCCTTATTATCAATAAGCTGTCCAGTGCGGATAAGAAAACACCCTTGGAGGGTGTGCTGTTCCAGATCACCTATTCCGATGGTAGCTTCGTGGACAATGGCGCACTTTCCAGCAAGGGCCTGTATCGGACCGATAAAAACGGCCAGATCATTCTCAGCGGCATCACCGGAACGGTTATCGTAACGGAGGTTGAGACGATCAAGGGCTATCGCATTGACGACGCCTCCCGCAGTCAGACCATCGAAGTCCGCGCCAATGATACGCAGACGCTTTGGTTTTATAACCGACCGATTTCCGGCATCCTGATCCACAAAATTTCCAGCGTGGACGGAAAGGCCATCCCCGGTGTGACCTTCCTGCTCTATGACAGTACCAATGCCCCCATCGCACAGGCCACCAGCGATGACCGCGGCTATGCCTATTTTGAGGACTTGTCCGCTGGCCGCTATTATCTGCGTGAACTGGAAAACGAGGGCTATATCCCCGACACGCAGAAAAAGACCGTGTATGTAAAGTCCGGCGAAACCACGGAAATCGAATGGAAGAATACCCCCATCACCGGTCAAATCCAAGTGACAAAGGTCAGTGCGGACTACAACGCCATGAACGGCTGGCCTGCCGGAACGCCGATTCCCAACACCGTCTTCGAAGTTTACAATGCCCGCACCAACC
>ERZ857745.1662-NODE-1662-length-26694-cov-4.083299_pt1 | contig 26694 bp, 26 predicted proteins | sample MGYA00519699_ERZ857745 | MGnify/ENA primary metagenome ERZ857745 (study PRJEB31778, sample SAMEA3449357) | human gut metagenome | biome: human gut; feature: human-associated habitat; material: faeces | place: United Kingdom | collected 2010/2012 ...
TGTTGTCAGCAGCCCGTTTCACGGTCTGCGTGTAGTTCCTTGTAAACTGACCTAAGGTGGAAGCTAAAACAAAGTTTTATCATGAAGGATTATATTTGGACTAATGAAAGTGTGAATAAATGATTGGGAAAAATAAACCTTTCACCTCTTTTCTGGTGAAAGACTGAAAGGCACTTTGTGCGAGTGTCGTTTCAATGTGAGCCATCTTAGAGTAAAATCAGGATGGCTCACATTGGGTTAAAAGGATGAAGAGAAACTTGCGTTTCGTAGAAAATGTGGTAAAAGGTATCAGATGAAAGATGACCGGGATATGAACTATGACATCAATTAACAATAAAACAATTACGAGCGTATATGAAAAAATGAAAGCTTACGAGAGAATAAGCAAGAAACTGTTCATTTTGCTATTCATGCTGGTCTTTTATGGGTATTCATCCATAATTGCACAGCCGTCCATACCCGCTGGTCAGGTAGATATATTTGTAGGGGCGGATTTCAACTACCGGGATTTGTTTCACAATGGGAAAATATATGAGATTTTGCTGAATCTGACTCCCGGTGTGAAATGGAACATGGGCAAGGGGTGGCAGGCGGCAGCACAGGCATTAGTGCCGGTGTATAACGACTATGGCGACCGATACAAGAAAGTACGGTTGAACATGGCGGTGTTATCTAAAGAGGCGCATTGGCGATCCCGGTGGTTCCTGAAAGCAAGCGGCGGCTTGTTCGGCAGGGAGCGGTATGGATTGGACTTGAAAGGGATGTATGTCGTAAACCGCTGGTTGGCATTGGAAGTGCAGGCTGGATTAACCGGCTATTGTTCAATGGCAGTGGACTGGGAAGCAAGTACCCCCAAACGGATTACCGCCTTGCTGGGCACCGATGTCTATCTGAACAAATGGAATACGCAGTTCCGCGCAAGGGGCGGACGTTTCCTCTATGAAGATTATGGAGCCATAGTTGAAGCCATGCGGCATTTCAACCACTGTACGGTCGGATTGTACGGCGAGTATAGCAACGAGGGCGGCAAGAATGCCGGTTTTAAGGTGGTGATGATGATACCGCCTTACAAGCGGAAACGGCGCACTGTCAATTTCCGTCCGGCTTCTAATTTCCGCCTGACATACAGTATGGAAGGTGACGCCTATGCCAACAAAATGTACACGACCGACCCGGAGGAGAACGAACGCGAGGGCTGGTTTGACCGCAATGCCCTGCAATGGGGCAGCAACACCATGAAGCCGGACTTCTCGGAAAAGGAAGGAGGGCGGAAATGAGAAGATTATTGATTGGCCTCCTTGTCGTGATGGGCTGCATTCCGATATTGAGGGCGCAAGAGTATTCGGGCGTTACCGGCATGATCCACGTGCCCACGGCGGAAATGGCGACAGAGGGAGAAGCCCGTATCGGTTTCTTCTTCCTGAATCAGGAATTTCTTCCTGACACCTACCAGTATGAAGGAGAGAAATTCAACACGACCAACCATTTTCTGGCCATCACCCCCTTCCCTTGGATAGAAATAGCGTATGTCTGTACCATACTGAAGGGGATTGACAACGATGGCCATGTCGGACATAATAAGAAAGACCGGTACTTTCACCTGAAAGTGCGTCCGCTGAAAGAAGGCAAATGGTGGCCTGCAATTGCCATAGGCACCCAGGATCCCGGCAGCAAGGTGAACGAGTCCTATGCCGAAGGCAAATATCCGGTCAACGACTACTTCCAGAATTATTATATAGCCGCCAGCAAACACGTCATGTACAGGCGGAATGAATTTGGTTTTCATTTGACCTACCGCTATTTTACATCGGATTTCAATGCCAAATGGCGGGGCATAGCCGCCGGTATCACCTATCGCCCGTCCTTTGCCAGAAACCTTCGGGCAACGATAGAATATACCGGTGACGATATCAACATCGGCGCAGACTGTTTGTTGTGGAAACACCTCTTTTTGCAGGCAACCTTGCAGAATGGGAAACATTTCACAGGTGGCCTGTGTTTCAAGTTAAACCTGTTGGGCAAGACCCACCCTGATTGAAGACACAAACAATACGGATATAACTACTAGAATACAGAATTTCAAAATAACCTAATTTAATCGTTTAATTATTTTTAGAAATGGAAAATCTTAGAAATCTATCAAGATGGGGAATGTTCGCATTCCTTAGTGTGGCTTTGTGCACCAGTTTCGTAGGGTGCAGTGACGATGATCCGGATTACAGCAACGTGACGCCGCCCACGGTGTCCGTATCGCACAGTATCAGCGGGCGTGTCACCGGCATGGACGGCAACGGCCTTTCGGCTACCGTGAGCATGAACGGCGAATCGACACAGACCGGCGCAGATGGCACGTTCACTTTTGACGATGTGGATGCCGGAAGTTATACCCTGACGGCTTCCGCTCCGGGGAAACAGTCCAAGGAAACAACCGTCACCGTTGCAGAAAGCGGAAGCGGAGCCAATGTCGTATGGAACGTGTCATTGCCCAATGAAGGCACGACCATTGAAGTAGCCGCCAACGGCGATACGGAGGCCAACGTGACTTCAGAGACCATCGAAGGCAATGACGAGGGCGCGGTCACAGTGGCTGTCACCGTACCCGAGACGGCGGAATTGCCTGCGGGAAGTTCCATCGTGGTTACCCCGCTTTACACGCTGGATGAAGCCGAAGCCAATACCCGTGCCACTTCCCGTGCTGCCGAAAGCGTCATGCTGATTGGTACAAGCGTGGCTTGCACCGATGCGAACGCCACGCTTTCAAGTCCCATCGAATTGGCTTACGATGTGGATGCGGAAGTGGCGCAATCCATCACGGCACAGAAATACGTGAACGGGCAATGGGTGGATGCAGAATATACTGTAGAAGGCGGACAAGTAATCGTGTTTGCCGACCAGTTCACTTCCTATACGTTGCTCTTTGGAGCGGATGTGACTTCTTCCTCCACAAGCACGCCGTTGGCCTTTGAACAAGACCTGTGGGACAACCTGTATGGATCGGGTGACATGACCGTTGGTTCGGCCTCGTTCACTTATCACATCGGAACGGAAATCACTTCGTCCGGGACCAGTCGGATAACCGCTTACCTGATTGAGATTCTGGCCCGCATTGCCGGCGCAGGTGTCACTACGGCTACGGGAACTTACCCCATCAATGTGACCTTGCCCGTCGGTACGGCCTTGCACGTGGCAGGTACTCAACAAGTGACCACTTTGACCGTCTCCGCATTGAACCGTTCCGTCAGTGGAAGACAATACGGTGATGTGGCAGTCGTGACAACCTCTTACAACAGAAACCATAATGGAGGGACGAGTGACAATTGATTGTTGTTTCTCACCTTGTAGACAGATATATTAAAAAGCACTGTCTGCAATTACCTGCAAGTAGTTATAATAGCCGCCCGGAATCAGGACGGCTATTTTTGTAGCTGTATCCGAAGCAGGAAAGAAATCGTAAGTTTTCGGGAACCACAGGTACAACCTTTGCATGTGAAATGGCGACTGCAACTATGAACCCAAATGTTGTAGTCGCCATTGTTTTGTTGTACCTGTATGCAAGTAGTTGCATTGTCTATCAGACTCTCTGTGCATTTTGCATTGTCTGCACTCTTGCCGGATGTTGTAATATCCGTTCGTTCGGATGCCTGCGTTACGCTTGCATAATCCCAATGACTATTTTACAATCAAACACCCGTCATGGTGCGGCTCAATTTGTTTTGAATCGTTCTAAAAAAATAATTATTCATAAACTCTGAACCGGTCGCATGGATTGTGGTTGATAATTTCTATTTTTGCCCATAAACGAGGTAGCACATTCTGATGAGAGAATGCACTACGGATAATATGACTAGCAATGAAAGTATCCTTGACACAAAAGATATATGCCGGGAACTTCCTGTTGCTGGCCGCCATAGTCGGAATGGTGGTTATCCTCTTTCGTGAGCGTAGCCGGATGCGGGAGATAGATTTCGAAGTGCATGACCTGCAATCGGTACGGAATGACATCCATGCCGCACACCTTCACATCACCGAGCTTTCCCTGCTGGGCGAGAGCCTGATCAGCCAAGAAAATGCAGATACGGCAAACTATCGCCAGAAACGGCTGTCCACAGACAGCCTGCTGCTGGCCTTGAAGCCCCGGTGCAGGCAGCATGTACGTCCCGAACAGATAGACACGCTCCGGCACCTGCTTGCCGACAAGGAAATGCACTTGTTCCGTGTCGTGGAAGCCATCGGGATACAGGATGCTGCTGACAGTCTGCTTGTCCACCATCTGCCCAAAGTGGCGGAACGTGCCACCCGCATACGCACCGTGAGGAAAAGAAGGGACAATATACTGGGAGCGTTGGGCGCCAAGAAAACCGTCCGGGTTTTGCCTTCCGCCGGAGAACTGCACGCATTCAGTGACAGCCTGATTGCCATGCAGCAGGAAGGGACGGAGGATATGGAAACCAGTGCCGACAGCCTGTACGCCCGCAATCTGGCATTGAACGCCCGGCTGAACCACCTCATCAAGAATCTGGACAGGCAAGTGCAGGAAGCCTTCTTTCAGCGTGAGCATAAGATAATGGAAGCGCAAAGCCGTTCCACGCTCCTGCTCACCTCTACCTTGTCCACCGCCATCCTCCTTTTAATCCTGTTCCACATCGCCATCCACCGGGAAATCCGCCGCAATCATGGCGAAAAAAAGAAACGCGAAGAACTTATCGGCGAATTGCAGGCGAGCAATGAGAAGAACCGGCAATTGCTGCAATTCCGTCACAACCTGATGCAGACTGTCAGCCATGAAATGCGCACGGCCCTGACGGCGATAAGCGGCAATGCAGAACTCCTGCTCCGGGATGAAGCCCTGGAAGACCGGGTACGCCACATATTAACCGTGCGTGAATCTGCCAGCCGCATGGCTTCCATGACCACCGAGCTGCTGGAATTTTTCAGGCTGGAGATCCATAAAGAAAAGCTGCATATCCGTCCATTCCGCTCCGAGTCAATAGCAACTGTGTTGGAAACGGAGTTCGCCCCTTTGGCTGAAGCCAAAGGAATCGAATTCGTGACTGACAACCAGACGACAGAAGTGCTGGGAGGCGATAAGGAGCGCATATTGCGCATCGGAAGCAACCTGCTCTCCAATGCGGTCAAGTTTACCCGCAGCGGTCGCATTACACTCTGCACGGACTATAAGGACGGCAACTTCATCCTGTACGTGCAGGATACCGGGACGGGCATCCCGGAAGAAAAGCAGGAACAGATTTTCGCCCCCTTCGAACGTCTGGGCAATGCTGTGACTCAGGACGGCTTCGGGCTGGGCCTTGCCATTGTGACCAATCTCGTACAGCTGATGCAGGGTTCTGCTTCCGTACAGAGCAAACCTGGCATAGGAAGCCGCTTCACCGTTGTCCTGCCGCTGCCGAAAGCCGAAGAAGTACCGGAAGAAGAGAAGTCAATGGATGTCCGTCCTTCACTGGCCGGATGTTCCGTGCTGGCCATAGACAACGACCCGGTGACGCTCCGCCTGATGCGCGAGATGTACCTTCAATGTGGCGTTTCATGCGACAACTGCCTTACGTTGGCCGAGCTGACCGACAGGATACGGAGCAAGGATTATGACCTGTTGATAACAGACTTGAGAATGCCGGAAGCGAACGGCTACGAGATTCTGGAACTGCTGCGCATGTCCGACATCGGCAATTCCCGTGAACTTCCCATCGTGGCAGCTACTGCGGCCGGCTATGTATCGGAGGAGGAACTGAAAGAAGCCGGATTTTCCGGATTGCTTCCCAAGCCGTTTTCCATAGACGAACTGATGGAGGCGACACGGCACTGCATCCGTGAAAGAGGGAACCGGCAGCCGGACTTCTCCGCCCTGTTGGCTTTCGGCGACAAGCGGAAAACATTGGAGCAGCTGATTGCCGAAACGGAGAAAGAGATAGAGGAAGTCCGGAAGGCATCCGAAAGGAAAGACTTGACAGCCTTGAACAGCTGGGTACACCATTTGAGGAGCTCATGGATGGTGATACGGACGGAACGCCCCTTGCAGAAGTTGCACGAAGCCATCCACAAGGAACCGTACTCGGACGAAGAAGTCGCCTATGCAGCCCGTGCCGTGTTGGAACAAGGAGAAACCATCATAGAAGCCGCCAGAAAGGAGATGAAGAAATGGGAAAGATAATCGTAGTGGAAGACAACCTTGTGTACAGCAGGTATGTCTGCAATTTTTTGGAAGAAAACGGATACCGGACAGTCAGTACCTCCGATTGCACCGGTGCCCGGAAACTGTTTTCAATGCTGGAAGATGACGACATCGTGCTTGCCGACCTCCGGTTGCCTGACGGTGACGGCATCCTGTTGCTTGAAGAACTGCGCCGCGAGGGGAAGCACAATCCCTACGTCATCATGACGGATTATGCGGAAGTGCCTACCGCCGTGCGTTCCATGAAATCCGGAGCGGAAGACTATATCCCCAAGAAACTGCTGACCAGCCAGCTTCCCGCCATGCTCCAAGACTTGCAGAAAAGGCAGTCATTCCATGAGGAACCCCTGTTCATAAGGGAGAGCGAAGCCTACCAGAAAGTATTCGGACGTCTCCACGTCCTAGCCAAAGCCGACATCTGCGTGATGGTTCGGGGTGAGAACGGTACAGGAAAGAAACATATCGCTGAAAAGATACATGCCCAAAGCGACCGTGCGGACAAACCGTTCGTGACAGTGGACTGCGGGCTGTTATCCGAAAGTCTGGCCGCTTCCGCCTTGTTTGGGCATGAAAAAGGGGCTTTTACCGGGGCGGTCGGGCGCAAGGAAGGCTATTGGTCGGAAGCCGAGGGAGGAACGTTGTTCCTGGATGAGATAGGCAACCTTCCCCTCGGCGTACAGCAGATGCTGCTCTGCGCCATACAGGACAGGCGTTACCGTCCTGTCGGCGGCACAAAAGACAGGAAAGCCAACGTGCGCATCATCACCGCAACGAACGAGAATCTGGAAGAAGCCATATCGGAAAGGCGTTTCCGCCGGGACCTGTATTTCCGATTGAGTGAGTACACCGTGAAAGTACCCCCGCTCAGGGAATGCCCGGAAGACATCCTGCCGCTTGCTGAATTCTTCCGGGAACTTTACAACCAAGAGCATGGCAGACAGGTAAAAGGTTTCGATGCGGAGGCGAAGAAACGGTTGCTGGCCCATGACTGGCCGGGAAACGTACGGGAACTGAAACAGGCGGTCCAATCCGCCGTGCTTTTTGCCCAAGGGGAATTGGTGACGGCGGAAGAATTGAACTTGGATGAGTCCGGAAAGCCTTCCGATCCTGACATTGCCTTGAAAGGGGAATGCATGGAAAAGAAGCGGATATGCCAGGCTTTGGAAAAGGCCGGGCATAATCGGAAAGAGGCCGCCAGACTGCTGGGCATAAGCCGGAGCACGCTGTACGAGAAAATGGACCTGTATGGGATTCAGACGAAGAGGTGACATGGCAGGGGAAAGGACGAAACGGAATGGAAAAAAGCGGAAAGAAAGGGCGGTACTGTGTACGAAAAACGGACACCTGTCCGGAAGTCGGACACGGGAAGGAGGCTGCCTATTCTTCCTTAAAACAAATTTTCGTCTGCCAAGAGCTTGATTTGCAAGAAATTGCATACAAGTTCATCACCATAACATTGTAATTGGACTATCATTTGCTCCTATGGATGTATGTGCGCACATTTCATCCGAGTAAAAACAAAAAATTAGGAACAAATGGAACATCTCACCTTGACGGAAACCGAGTTTTTCCGTCTGATAAGCAATCCCGACAGCCGCACCGGGTTACGCACGGCCTACGATGAGTTTACACAAAGGGTCATCCAACTCTGTCTCATCCCGCCCGAAAGCGGACATCCGGTACACGCCCTGAGCTATGCGGAAACGGAGCTGCAATACCATGAGGCCCTGCAAGGCAGGAGCCATGAGAGCGAACTGAATCTGCATGTACACAAGGCCCTTGCCTTTGTGCGCAAGATGCTACGGTTCCTTGCCCGGGAATACCATCCGTTGCCGCCCTCCCACATGTTTACCGGCGAGAAAACCGGCGCCCCTCCTTCTGATGCCCCTCCGATATGTTGGACAGGCAGCATATCCGACCTAGTGGAATTATTGTACGGGCTCGACACCCTGAAATGTATCAACGGCGGAGAAACCGGTATCCAGGAACTGATGGTCCATTTCTCCCGATTCTTCGGCATGGAGTTGAAGCCCAGTCAGTGCTACAACGCCTATGTGGATATCCGTCGTCGGAAAAATGACAGCCGTACCTATTTCTTCGACCGGGCTTCCGAAAAGCTGAACGAGCGAATCGTGAAAGACGATGAGCGGGAACGGGCACGCAAGAGATGAAAGTTTTTCTGTCTGATTCATGACCGGGAACAAGGTGTATGGGTAGAAGCCCCTTGCTCCCGGTTTCTTTTTCCTGTTCTAGCAATGACAATTTGCAAGAAAATGCTCCAAAATTTCGTATCTGTCGGTCAAATGATTATTTTTGCCCTCCAAACGATTACGCATGAATATAACCAATATAGACGACATACGCAAACTGGCCTCCGGCGATGAAGGGGGACGGACAGAATACAAGCTGATCACCGGGCAGTTGGAGCGCGGCATGGAGACACTGTGCGCCTTCCTCAACGGCGAGGGCGGTACGGTACTGTTCGGCGTGGCTGACAACGGGAAAATCACCGGTCAGGAAGTGAGCGACAAGACGAAACGGGAAATTGCGGAAGCCATCCGCCTATTCGAGCCGTTTGCCACGATAACGGTCTCATACGCAAACATTCCCGACACGGACAAACAGGTCATTGCCTTATATGCTGAGGAACAACGCTATATGCGTCCGTTCACATATAAAGGCAGGGCTTACCAGCGGATAGAAAGCGTGACGTCTGTCATGCCGCAGGACAAGTACAACCACCTGCTGATGCAAAGGGGCGGCAAATACAGTTGGGAGGCAATCCCCAACCCCGACCTGCAAATCAGCGACCTCGACGAGAATGTCATCATCGGTGCGGTACGCGCCGGAATCAACTGCGGACGCCTGCCGGAAACCACCATTCGCGAAGAAATACCCGCCATCCTTGAAAAATTCGACCTGTTGCATGACGGGAAGCTGAACAATGCCGCCGCCGTACTGTTCGGGCGCAATCTGTACGACTATCCCCAATGCCTGTTGCGAATGGCAAGGTTCAGAGGCACAAGCAAAGAGGAATTCATAGACAACCAAAGACAGCAAGGGAACATCTACGCGCTATTGGACGCTGCCATGTCGTTTTTTTTCAAGCACCTGTCCTTGTCGGGTAAAATAGAGGGGCTGTACCGTGAAGAAAAGCTGAGCATACCTTACAAGGCATTGAGGGAATGTTGCATCAACGCCTTTTGTCACAGAGCCTACCACCGTCCGGGCGGTTCGGTGGGCATCGCCATTTATGACGACCGCGTGGAAATAGAGAGCAGCGGCGCGTTCCCTCCCGACATGACCCTTGAAAAACTGCTTGGCGGACACAGTTCAGAGCCGCCCAACCTCATCATAGCCAACGTGCTTTACAAAAGCGAGTTGCTGGAAAGCTGGGGTCGCGGCATCAGCCTGATGATAGACGAGTGCCGCCGTGCCGGCATACCCGACCCGGAATTCCACACGGACGGGAGTTCCGTATGGGTGGTATTCCGCTATGAGATGGAAACGGCTGGACAAGCATCCGACAAGCATCCGACAAGTACCCGACAAGCACCCGACAAGTACCCGACAAGCATCGTCCGGCTCATTGAACTGATAGGGGAACACACTTGCTCGCTGAAAGAAATGATGGGAATGATGGAACTGAAGGACAGGGAGAATTTCTTGGGCAATTACCTTAACCCGTCTATGGAAGCCGGATTGGTGGAACCGCTCTATCCTGACCAGCCGAAACATCCCAAGCAGAAATACAGGCTCACCGAACAAGGAAAGGCTTTGCTGGAAAGGGGTGAGTAACATGGTGAAGAAGAAAAGGAAACACGGCGGACACTACTGCAAGGTATGCGGCTGCCACAAGTCCAACGAGAGCTTCTCGGGCAGAGGACACGCGCTGCACATCTGCAAGGAATGCCAGTCGCTTCCAAAGGACGAACAGGCGGACATGATGCGCTGCAACGAGGTGGAACGCGCCGCGTTCCGCTTCCCCATGAGGCGGCAGGACTGGGAACTGCTGGAAAAATATGCCAAGAAGTACAAGGACAGGGAGTCGGGAAAATTCGCGCAGGAGATGCTGGACATGAAACGGGGCGTTTTTGTGCCGGAAGAGGACGATGAAGAAGCGGATGAATGGAACAACGACATTTTTCAGGTAGCGGAAACCCCGTTTTCGGAATTGGAGGAAGACACCCGTACCGCCATGGAGGAACTACTGGAGGACAACATCAACGAGTACATGATACACAAGGACTATATCCCCGAAGGGAAGGACTTGCAGGACATAGCCGATTGGGTGTTGAAGGAAACCAATGACACGTTTTACTTGAAAGCCGTTCCCGATGACGCCTACCGCAGGCTGGTGGATGATACCGTCCGGAAGATGGTCAAGGAGTGGAAAGACGACGGCTTGGAGATAAAGACCTACGCCGAGTCGCTCACGATCATGGAAACGGAACGGCTCGTCATCCGCAAAATCACCCGCAAGGACACGGGCGCGTTGCTCGCCCTCATGGGCAAGTCGGAAGTCATGTACGCATGGGAACACGGCTTTGACAAGAAGGAGGTGCGCCAATGGGTGAACCGCCAGTTCTCCCGTTACCGCAAGGACGGCTACGGGTATTTCGCCCTTGTGTTGAAAGACGGGGGCAAACTTATCGGACAGGCCGGGCTGATGAAAAGCGTGATAAACGGGAATGAAGCGGTGGAACTCGGCTACATCCTGGACAATGCGTATTGGCACAACGGCTATGCCACGGAAGCCGCCCGAAGATGCCTGCGGTACGCTTTCGAGAAACTGGGCTTGCAAGAGGTCTATTGCAGCATCCGTCCCGAAAACACGTCCTCCATCCGTGTGGCGGAAGCCATTGCCATGAATGCGGCAGCCATACCATTATATACAATGGAAAAGAAATGCCCCATCTGCTGTATAAAACGGAGAAACCAATGCAGTAATTTTCATTTCAATTGTCAATCAACGAGAAAAGGACAATCCTTAACCCGGTCTGAACATCCAGCCAAGTTAAGGATTTTCCTTTTTTCGCCTATGGCGTTTTTACTTGCCCTGCAAGAGGTGTTGCAGTTCCGGGTCGGACTGGATGCGCTGCAACTCGTCGGCGACAATCTGCCGCACTTCCGCCTTGATGCGGTTGTAGTTCTCCTGTATCATTTCCTTCATGCGGTCGTTGCCGTCGGCATCGGTGAAGTCCGTGATGACGGGGATGGGCTTGTAAGCCTGTTCCTCGCGCTTCACCTTCTCCACGTCCACCACAATCTCGCAATGAAAGATTTTCTGCTCGATGCGCTCGTTGAAGTTGTCGGCCACCGCGCCCACGAACATGCCCTGCGTCAGCGTGGAAATCTTGCTCGCGGGTATCAGGCTCTCCATCTGCGTGTTGATGGAGGTGGACTTGTCCTCCCGGTTGATGGTGACGCTCTGCCGCTTCTGCAAGATTTTGCCGAAACGCTCGGAAAGCGTTTTGGCGGTCTCACCAACGACTTGACCCGAAAAGATGTTTCCCACCGTGTTCATCACGACCGCCGCTTCTTTGTCCCCATAATCGCGTTTCAACTGCGAAAAGTCCTGAAAGCCGAGGCAGACCGCCACCTTGTTGCTTCGGGCAGTGGCGATAAGATTATCCAATCCCTTGAAGTAAATCGTAGGCAGCTCGTCGATGATTACCGCCGACTTCAGCTTGCCCTTCTTGTTAATGAGCTTGACAATTCGGGAATTGTACAGACCCAACGCCGCGCCGTAGATGTTCTGACGGTCGGGATTATTGCCGACGCAGAGAATCTTAGGCTCATCCGGGTTGTTAATATCCAACGTAAACTCACTGTCTGACATGACCCAATAAAGCTGTGGGGAAATCATGCGCGAGAGCGGTATCTTCGCTGATGCGATTTGCCCCATCAACTGCTCGGCTGCACCTCCCTGCCAAGCGTCCATAAAGGGCGAAAGATAGTTTTCCAACTCCGGATAGCTGGTGAGAATAGGGAAAACATCCTCATAACGTCTGTTCAGCAACTCAATGGCGTGTGGGAAGGTGCAATACTTTCCATCCTGATAAATCCGTAAAAACCAGATAATACTGGCAAAAAGTATAATCGGACTCTCCACGAAGAAGTCGCCTTGCTTTTGCACCCAAGTTTTGTTCAAATTTAATAAAATGGTATAGGCACTTTCGTAGGCATCGGTGATGTCCTCCATGAAATCCGGGTGAATGGGATTGCAGCGGTGGCTCCGGCGCGGGTCGTCGAAGTTAATGACGTAGAACTTCGGCTTGACCTTGTAGCCGTCGCCGTGGTTCATCAGGTGGTTGTAAGCGATGGTGGAAAGGTCGCTGAACTTGAAGTCATAGATGTACATCGAGTAAGATTTTTCAATCATCTGCTTGATAAAGCTGTTTACCACGGCATACGACTTTCCGCTGCCCGGAGTGCCCAATACGATGGAAGCGCGGAACGGGTTTACCACGTTGATGTACCCGTCGTTCCACTTCTTCCTGTAATAGAAGCGCGTAGGCAGGTTCACCGAATACTCGTTCTCCATGAGGCGCGTCTCCTGCATGAAGCTCTCGTTTTCCACGTTGAACACGTCATCCATGAGGTTGGTGCGCAAGAGGCGGCTCATCCACGTGCCGGACATCAGGAGGCAGACATAGCCCGCCGCCATCGAAGCGGCATAGAAGGCTACGTTGGCTTCCACGGGCAGCGGCAGGGAGAGCATCCACCAGTTCAGGAAGAACAGGGCCAGCCCTGCGGCAAGCACCGTCCAAATCCTGCCCCACGTGATTTTTTCCTCCTTCACGCCCTTTGTACCCAAGCAAGAGAGAGCCAATAGCAACAGCGCAAAAAGTTTTGTGTAAAGGATATGGTGGAACAGTCCGGCGGTGCGGTCGAAATTGACCAGCACCCGGTCCACGACACCGATGTCGATGCCCCACAGCCTTACGGCTTCATACCCGTACCAATAGAGGTGGACGACCACCAGAATAATGCTCACGGCGCGGAGAAAGTCCATGATTTTCGCCAACGCCCTCAAATCGTCTTCCTGTTGTGACATAAATCTGTTTCTGTTTTTAAGTTGAACAATATGTCCGCAAGGCTTTCCCCGGACATAAGCATACCTCAAGTCCGACCTGAGCCTATCTCAAGTCCGAGGTGAGGCTACCAAAGGTCTGACCTTAGATAGCCAAAGGTCTGACCTTTGCTTGGATGCCCTGCGGACGGATAATTTATAATCCCAAACCCTTCCGGCGTTTCTTCCGCTTGCGTTTGAGTTCGCGCTCGAAGGCGGCTTCTTCCGCCTGTGCGCCCGATGCGTCGCCGCCAAGCAAGCCCAAGCCCGTGGAATGGCTCTCGCCGTGTTCCACATAGGTATGGGCTTCCGCCTGCGGTTCGTCCCGTGTAAGGGTGAACGGCATCGGCGGCGTGTCCGCATACGGCAAAGTGAAGTGCTCCTGCAAGGCGTTGGCGGAAAATTCCCTGCCCAGCCGGGAGCCGTTCAGCACACAGCCCGTGCGGTGGTCGATGAAGGTCGCCCCGTAGATGCGCCCCCCGTCCGTGTGGCGGAACACCACATCCACGCCCTTCGCTTTGAGCAGGGCGACAAATTCATCCTTGCGGTACGTCCTGTCCAATACGGCAGCGACGGTCTTGCGCGTCATGTCCGCCAGACGCTTGTCGCGGATTTGGGCATTGGGATACTCAAACCTGCGCAGCACGGCTTCATAGCCGACGGACTTCCCGATGCAGGATGCCTTGAAGGGATTGCCGACCTTGTTCCCGCCATCATCGGTGGCGGAATAGACCAGTCCGTGATACTCGCGTCCGTTCACCATGCCACGGGCTTCCTCCACAGTGACGTTGTAGAGGGAGAGCAAGGCGCGGTATTCGCCCATTGTCCGGAACTTGTAGGTAGCCATCACCGCCTTGACGGTGTTCGACACCTGACGCTTCACGTCTCCCTGCGAGGCATCCACCTTGCGCAAGGAATTGTCGTTACGGTGCTGCCTGCGGTCGGCGGGGTGCAGACCGTACTTGCGTTCCAGCTCCGTGGTGATGCGCTTGCTGCGGCGATGGATGAAATCCTTGTTCAACCGCCTGCCATTCTCGTCCACATTGACGGAGACGATATGCAGGTGGTGGCGGTTGATGTCCTCATGTTTGAAAATTAGATAAGGCTGGTCGCCGTAGCCCAGCTTCTCCAGATACTCCCGCGCGAGACTTTCCATCTCCATGTCCGTCAGGCGGTCGTCGGGATGCGGATTAAGGGAGATATGGATGACCTTGTTCCGTGTGCGGACGTTCTCCGGCATGTACCGTTTGAAATCCTGTTCGGCACGGGCGATGTCCACCCGTCCGCTGCCATCGTCGAAGACCTTGTTCCCGGCGAGCAGCTTCCCCTCGCCCTCGTTCACTTTCATGCCGTTGTAAGCCAACGCCCCGTACAGCGACGTGCCTACCGTGATTTTTGCGACCATCTTTCCTGAAACTCCCTTGAAAGTTCAACGACCTGCCGCGTGATTGCGGCCAGTTCCTTCGTGCATTGCTCCAGCTTGTAGAGCAATGCCATCGCCTTTTTCTCCGAGAAATGGCAGCGCAGCTCCTTGACCGTCTGGTTATAGTTGTTCCCCACCATGCGGTACTGCGCATGGAAAGCGGACAGCTTCGTGCAGTAGTCGAGCAGCGTCTTGTCCGTGACCAGTACCCGGAACGGCTGTCCGAAGAAGTGCGCCTTCAGGAACACCGCCCTCGCCTCCACGCCGGACTTGCCGTGCATAGCGAGGAACCTGAGCCATTCCCCGTCGTCGAAACGCACCATCACGCAGTGCGACTTGCGGCTTTCCCGTGGATGCCGCCCCCACTTGGGACTGTCAGTCCCGTTCTTTTTCTTGTTCTCGTTCATATTACAATGGATTTAGTGGTGTCACGGCATAAGCGTAGCTTCGGCAACCGCACCGCAGGTGGAAACAGGCTTCCCGACTTCGGAGAGGAAGCCCTCCCCGTGAGGGGCAAGGTCGTTTCGGGAGTAACCCGAAACCCTTTGAGTTACTCAAAGGACACCTTGCTGTGTCTTTGAGGACACAAAAATCCGTAGCAGACGGATTGGGGTAAACCTGTCATTCCCGACTTGACTGGGTATCGGTCGCCCGATACCCTCCGGCTGCCCAAAAGAAGGACGGAGCCGGGGCCTGCGGTACGCGCCGGGAGCATTGCCCTGCCGCTTGGGTGCAAAGGTAGGGGGTAAATCCGGGTCGGAAAGGGGCTGAGGAACGCCACAGGCTACCACATCGGCGCCAAATGCTGCCACGCAAGGGCAAAGGGACATAAGTTCGGCGAAAGTCCCTTTCCTTTGCGGTTGGAATGGCCGGCACGCCTTCCTGCCGTCGGGCTGGCATCCTTGCCCTTCCGCCTGCATCCCTGCTTGCCCTTGTGCCTGCCGGCACGGGGGCATACAGGCAAGAACGCAACGGGACGGTCGGGATTAAAAGATGTGCAAACGGAGGAAGCGACAGGGAAAGCGGCGGCAAAGGCGGGCGGACAACGCCACAAGCTGCCACATCGGAGCCAAATGCTGCCACGCACCGGCGGAGTGATACAACCTTGGCGAAAGTCCCTTTCCTTTGCAGTCGGAATGGCCGGCACGCCTTCCTGCCGTCGGGCTGGCATCCTTGCCCTCCCGCCTGCCTTCCTGCCTGCCCCCGTGCCTGCCTGCCGGCAGAAAGGCACAAGGGCAGGACAGGATGCCGGACTGCCAGCCTGTTTGCACGGGCGGCTGCCTGCCAGACCATGAGCTGATGTTTAACGATAAATAAAAAAGAAAGCATGAAAAAAGAACCTTTGTTCATCGCCTTCTCCACCCAGAAGGGAGGGGCCGGCAAAACGACACTCACCGTGCTGATGGCGAGTTACCTGTATTACGTGAAGGGGTATGACGTGGCGGTCGTGGACTGCGACTATCCCCAGTTCAGCATCAAGGACATGCGCGAGCGTGACCTGAAGAACATCGAACGCAACCCGTACCTGCGCAAGCTGGCATACGACCAGTTCAAGCGCATCGGCAAACGTGCCTACCCGATCGTGGGCAGCCGACCCGACAATGCGATAGAAACGGTCAAACCTTTCATCGAGTCAGCGACACCGCCCGATTTCATCTTCTTCGACCTGACGGGCACGGTGAACAACCTCGGACTAATCAAGACAGTAGCGACAATGGATTACATCTTCTGCCCGATAGCCGCCGACCGTTTCATCATGGAAAGCTCGCTGAAGTATGCAAGCATCATCAACGACACGCTGATCACCACCGGCAAGTCGAACATCAAGGGTATCCGATTGCTGTGGAACATGGTGGACAAGCGCGAGAAGACCGACCTGTACGACATCTACGACAAGGTGATAGCCGGGATGGGGCTTGAAGTGCTGGACACCAGCCTGCCCGACAGCAAGCGTTTCCGCAAGGAAGGCTCGGAGGAAGGCGACCGCCCGTTTTTCCGCTCCACATTGCTGCCGCCGGACAAGGCGCTGGCAAAAGGGAGCGGCATCGACGCCCTTGCGGAAGAAATACTCGGCATCGTAAAGCGTTGAACCGATGGCGAAGAAACTCGATGTCGATATTGACCCCGGCAAGTTCCTGGACTCGTTCCGTCCGGAGATGCCCGCGCCCGCCGCCCCGGAAGAGGCCGTGACGGAAGGAAATGCCCCGGAGAAAGCGGCAAGCGCGGCGGAGAAGCCGCAGGCAAAGACGAGAAAGGAAGAGGCGAAGAAAGAAGAGGCCTATCTGGAACGCTTCCTATACGCTCCGAGAGTTCCCGTGTGTTCGGGCAAGACCGCTTACATCCGCAAAAGTTACCATGAACGGATACAGCGCATCGTGCAAGTCATCGGGAAAAACGGGCTTACGCTGTCGGTCTATGTGGACCGCGTGCTGGAGCAACACTTCCGCGAGTACGAGGAAGTGATCCGCCGGTTATACCGGAAAAATTACGAGGACATTTATTGATTATTCACCCTTAAAAACGAAAACAAGATGGGATTTTTTAATGCGAGAACAAAGAAAAAGGGGAATGGCTGCCCGGAGGCGGACACTCCCCAAGTGAAGAACCCGGAAATGGCGGATGTGGTCATCCACATCGTGGACGACGCCCGGACGGAACAGGCTGCCGGCTTCCTCCGTTACCTGAAGCCCCGGCAGGGGACACACCGCCAGTGCATTTACCTCAGCCGCGAGATGCACGGGAAACTCTCCCGTATCGTGCGGACATTGGGCGTGAACGGCAGTACCATCGGCGGGTATATCGAGAACGTGCTGGAGGAACACCTCCGGACCTACGGGGACGACATCAATGCCCTGATACGCCGTGAATCCTCTCAACCGCTTTAATCATGGCCGAGCTGTTGATTGTGCTGATGATGGCCTTCAACCTGTGGATGGTCATCTACCTGACTTGGGAACGCCGGGAAGACAACAAGGCGGAAGACGGCAAGGGGAAGGACTGCGGAATGAAAGGAATGCCCGACGATATTGTGGGGAAAAGCCGGTTCCGAATGGCGGAAAGGAAGCCACAAGCTGCCACAATGAAGCCAAATGCTGCCACGGATGCCCAAAGTGAAGATGTGGACGAAAAGGACGTTACCTTTGCCGACGAAACACCGGAACGCCATCCTCGCCAAGTGCCCGACGGGGAACTGGACGAGGTGTTTGCAGACAGCCGCGTGTCGGACATGGCAGAATATGACGAGGACGAGGAATATGACGGTGAACCCCATGAGGCGGGAGGATTGACCTTCGAGGACATCGACCTTGCCATGCGGACGGTAAAGAAACCGGCAGCCACAATGGAGGAACGCCGCCATGCCGGGATGGTGTTCTGTGACATGAAGGGCAACGAGCTGTTCGCGATGATAGAAAAGAGTTCGGAAGCGACCCGCAGGAAGCTGAACGAACTGATGGACTTCTATATGGACAGCGTTTCCGCCGCCATACGGAAGGAACCGACCCCGACGGCGGTACGGACTACAGTCCCCAACGTGCCGGACAATATTGAGGATTTCAATATCCGTGATTTTGTATAACAAGTAAAACGAAACAATGATGCGAAAAAAGAAAATCGACTACGGCTAAACTTCGGCTTGCCACCGAACCACTAAATCCACAAGCCGGCTTCATCCAAAGCCGCAAGAAGTAAAAACAAGTATCAACCGCCAAAGGGACTATCCAACCCGGAGGCACAAAAAAAGAAACGATTATGACAAAGACATTGAAGAAAAAGCAAATCATTCTCGCAGCCCTTCTGTTGGCTGCAAACATCTCAACGTCCGCACAAGGCAACGGCATGGCGGGCATCAATGAGGCTACCAACCTCGTGACCAGCTATTTTGACCCCGGCACGAAACTCATCTACGCCATCGGCGCTGTCGTCGGGCTTATCGGGGGCATCAAGGTGTACGGCAAGTTCTCATCGGGCGACCCCGACACCTCGAAGACCGCCGCGAGCTGGTTCGGGGCGTGCATCTTCCTGATTGTGAGCGCGACGATTCTCCGTTCGTTCTTCCTTTAATAAACGGACATACTATAATATAATAAGGTATAAGGACAATGGCTGAATACCCTATCAACAAGGGCATAGGCCGTCCGGTGGAGTTCAAGGGACTGAAGGCGCAATACCTGTTCATCTTCGCAGGCGGGCTGCTTGCCGCCTTCGTCCTCTTTGTCATCCTGTACATGGCAGGCGCGGGCCAGTGGCTCTGCATCGGCTTCGGTGTGGTGTCTGCTTCCGCCACCGTCTGGCTCACGTTCCGGCTGAACGCGAAGTACGGCGAACACGGGCTGATGAAACTGGGCGCGGCACGGATGCGCCCCCGCCATGTGCTCCACCGCAGACGGGTGTCCAATCTGTTAAGACGAAAAAAGAAAGGAAGAAACGTATGAGAAATGTAATGAAAGCCACCACGCTGGAAAGCCGCTTCCCGCTGCTCTCGGTGGAGCACGGCTGCATCGTCTCGAAGGACGCGGACATTACCGCCGCCTTCGAGGTGGAACTGCCGGAGGTCTATACCGTCACGGCGGAGGAGTACGAGGCCATCCATGCCACGTGGTGCAAGGCGATAAAGGTGCTGCCCGACTACTCGGTGCTGCACAAGCAGGACTGGTACGTGAAGGAGCGGTACCGCCCCGACACAGGCAGGGAGGGCATGGGCTTCCTCGCCCGCAGCTATGAGATGCACTTCAACGAAAGACCTTTCCTCCATCACAAGTGCTACCTGTTCCTGACGAAGACGACAAAGGAGCGCATGAGGCAGCAGAGCAACTGGAACACCCTGTGCCGGGGGCACATCGTGCCGAAGGAGATGCAGGACAAGGAAACGGCGGTGAAGTTCATTGAGGCAGTGGAACAGTTCGCGCGTATCATGAAAGATTCGGGGCATGTCAGGCTGCGCCGGCTCTCCGATGACGAGCTTACGGGCACGGAGAAGGAAACGGGCATCATAGGCAGGTACTTCGCGCTTTCGCCGGGCAATGTGGACTGTCTGGAGGACATGGAAATGACGGCGAGGGAGATGCGCATCGGCGACAACCGGCTGTGCCTGCACACCCTGTCGGACACGGAAGACCTGCCCGCTGCGGTGGCCACGGACAGCCGTTACGAACGGCTCTCGACCGACCGCTCGGACTGCCGCCTGTCGTTCGCCGCTCCCGTGGGCCTGCTGCTTCCCTGCAACCACATATACAACCAGTACGTGCTCATCGGCAACAGCGACGAGGAACTGCGCCGCTTCGAGAAAACGGCGAGGAACATGCAGTCGCTCTCGCGGTACAGCCGCCAGAACGCCATCAACCGCGAGTGGGTCGAGGAATACCTGAACGAAGCGCACTCGCAGGGGCTGAAGTCCGTCCGCGCCCACTTCAACGTGATGGCGTGGAGCGACGACGCGGAGGAACTGAAACGCATCAAGAACGATGTAGGCAGCCAGTTGGCGAGCATGGGCTGCGTGCCGCGCCACAACACGACGGACTGCCCGACGCTGTTCTGGGCGGGCATCCCCGGCAACGCAGCCGACTTCCCGGCGGAAGAAGCGTTCCACACGTTCATCGGGCAGGCGGTGTGCCTCTTCGCCGGCGAGACCAACTATAAGGACTCGCCCTCCGCCTTCGGCATCCGCATGGCGGACCGTATCAGCGGCAAGCCGCTGCACATCGACATCTCCGACCTGCCGATGAAGCGGGGCGTGACGACGAACAGAAACAAGTTCGTATTGGGCCCTTCGGGAAGCGGCAAGTCATTCTTCATGAACCACCTTGTCAGGCAGTATTACGAACAAGGATCCCACGTGGTGTTGGTCGATACGGGCAACTCTTACCAAGGGCTGTGCGAGATGATACACCGCAAGACGAAGGGCAGGGACGGCATCTACTTCACCTACACGGAGGAAAAGCCCATCTCGTTCAACCCGTTCTACACGGACGACGGGGTGTTCGACGTGGAGAAGAAGGACAGCATCAAGACGCTGCTGCTCACCCTGTGGAAAAGCGAGAACGAACCCGCCACGAAAACGGAGTCGGCGGAACTGGGCAGCGCGGTGAACGCCTACATCCTGAAAATCCAGCAGGACAGGAGCATCGTTCCATCGTTCGACTCGTTCTACGAGTACATGAGGGACGTGTACCGCAAGGAGATGGAGGAACGCTACATCAAGGTGGCGAAGACGGACTTCAATATCGACAACTTCCTGACCACGCTCCGGCAGTATTACAAGGGCGGACGGTACGACTTCCTGCTCAACTCCACGGAGAACATCGACCTGCTGCACAAGCGGTTCGTGGTCTTCGAAATTGATTCCGTGAAGGATAATGCCGAGCTTTTTCCAGTGGTTACGATTATCATCATGGAGGCCTTCTTGGGCAAGATGCGGCGGCTGAAAGGCGTCCGAAAACAGCTTATCGTGGAGGAGGCTTGGAAGGCTCTTTCTTCGGCGAACATGGCTGAATATCTGCGCTATATGTACAAGACGGTCAGAAAATACTTCGGCGAGGCGATTGTGGTGACGCAGGAGGTGGACGACATCATCTCGTCGCCCATCGTGAAGGAGAGCATCATCAACAACTCGGACTGCAAGATACTGCTCGACCAACGGAAGTTTATGAACCGCTTTGACCAGATACAGTCCCTCTTGGGGCTGACGGAAAAGGAGAAGTCGCAGATACTCTCCATCAACCAGTCGAACGACCCGTCAAGGCGGTACAAGGAGGTGTGGATAGGGCTGGGCGGCACGCAGTCGGCGGTGTACGCCACGGAGGTATCCATGCACGAGTACCTCGCCTACACGACGGAGGAAACGGAGAAGATGGAAGTCCGCGAACTGGCGGAGAAACTGGGCGGTGACATGGAAGCCGCCATACGGCAGATAGCGGAAAGGCGGAAAGAAGAAAAACAGTAAACAGATTATTCAACGACATTAAAAATTGAAACAGAAAATGAACATTGAACTGACAAAATCACAACGGCTGTTGCTTTGCGGCGGTCTGATTGGCTTGGCATCGCTGATGCTGCAAGCCTGCGAAACGGTAATGAAGGAAAACGAGGATGTCCGCGAGAAGATTTGCGGCAACTGGCAGAGTGCGGAGGCGGGACCCGACATACTGGTGTACAAGGAGGGTGAACACTACAAGGTGACGCTGTTCCGGCGGTCGGGCGTGCGCCGCAGGCTGAAGCCGGAAACCTACCTGCTCCAGCGGGAGGAGAACGGCAACCTCTACATGAACACGGGCTTCCGCATCGACGTGGCGTACAACGAGGAAACGGACGTGCTGACCTTCTCGCCGAACGGCGACTACATCCGGGTGAACACGGAGGACGCTTCGGATGGCGAAAAGAAAGAAGAATAATGAAAAGACAACGAACCACTAAATCCAACGTGAATGAGAATAAGACAGAAACTGAAAATGCCGCTGATAGCAGTCTGCCTGTGCCTCACGGGTGCGGGCACGGCAAACGCCCAGTGGGTGGTGTCCGACCCCGGCAACCTCGCCCAGAGCATCATCAACTCCGCCAAGGAGATGGTGGAAACGGCGGGCACGAAGGCGAACACCCTGAACGGCTTTCTGGAAACCAAGAAGGTTTTTGAGCAGGGCAAGAAGTATTACGACGCCTTGAAATCCGTGCATGACGTGGTGAGAGGCGGCGTGAAGGTGACGAAGAGCATCGGGCTGGTCATGGAAATCTCCGAAATCTATGTGGAAAACTACCAGAAGATGCTCTCGGACGAGAATTATACACCGGAGGAGCTTGCCGCCATCTCGTCGGGCTACGCCATGCTGATAGACGAAAGCTCGGACGTGCTGCAAGACCTGAAGAACGTGGTGAACGTCACGGGGATGTCGCTCTCGGACGCGGAACGGCTGGCGATTATCGACAACGCCTACCGCAGCCTGATGAACTACCGCAACCTCGTGCGCTACTACACGGGCAAGACCATCTCGGTGAGCTACCTGCGGGCAAGGAAGAAGAACGACATGGACCGGGTGATGTCGCTGTACGGAACGGCTAACGAAAGGTACTGGTAGCCTATGGGAGAGTTCGACAACCTTCACCAGATACTCCTTTCGCTCTACGACGAGATGATGCCGCTTTGCACGGACATGACGGGCGTGGCGAAAGGGCTTGCCGGGCTGGGCGCACTGTTCTACGTGGCGATGCGCGTGTGGCAGTCGCTCGCCCGTGCCGAGGCGATAGACGTGTACCCGCTGCTCCGTCCGTTCGCGCTCGGTCTGTGCATCCTGTTCTTCCCGACCATCGTATTGGGCACGATGAACAGCGTGCTGAGTCCCATCGTGCAGGGTGTACACGGGATTCTCGAAGAGCAGACCTTCGACATGAACGAGTACCGGGAGCAGAAGGACAAACTGGAGTACGAGGCGCTGATGCGCAACCCGGAAACCGCCTACCTCGCCTCGGACGAGGAGTTTGACCGGCAGCTGGACGAACTGGGCTGGTCGCCCTCGGATCTCGTGACGATGACGGGGATGTACATGGACCGGGCGGCGTACAACATCAAGAAAAGCGTGCGTGACTGGTTCCGCGAACTGCTTGAACTGATGTTCGCCGCAGCCGCACTCATCATCGACACGCTACGGACGTTCTTCCTTGTGGTGCTGTCCATACTGGGACCGATAGCCTTCGCCTTCTCCGTGTGGGACGGCTTCCACTCGACGCTCTCGGCGTGGTTCAGCCGCTACATACAGATTTACCTGTGGCTTCCCGTGTCGGATTTGTTCAGCACCATACTGGCGAAAATCCAGATACTGATGCTCCAGCAGGACATCGAACGTATGCAGACCGACCCGAACTTTTCGCTGGATGCAAGCGACGGGGTGTACATCGTATTCCTTATCATCGGCATCGTGGGTTATTTCACCATACCGACGGTGGCGGGCTGGATTATCCAAGCCGGAGGCGGCATCGGCAGCTACAACAAGAACATCGGGACCGCCGGGGCTTTGGGCGGCAGCGTGGCAGGTGCAGCCGCAGGAAACGTGGCGGGGCGTGCCGGGAAGCTCATCAAGGGAACGGCTGGAAAGGTGTTCAAGAGGTAACAGCCGGAACGGTCGAAGTGGCACATTGGGGTTGCCTATGTGCCACTCTGACCTCCCCGAAGTGCCACTTCGGAAAAAGGATACCGAAACATGATTTTACAAACAGAAAAAGAAAGACGAAAAGAAAAATGGAATTCAAATCACTAAAGAACATCGAGACGAGTTTCCGGCAGATACGTCTGTTCGGCATCGTCTATACGGCAGCCTGCGCCCTCGTGGTGGTCTGCTCGGTGGTGTGCGCCTTCCGCTTCGCCGAGGCACAGCGGCAGAAGATATACGTCCTCGACGGGGGCAAGAGCCTGATGCTCGCGCTCTCGCAGGACCTGTCGCAGAACCGTCCGGCGGAAGCGAGGGAACACGTGCGCCGTTTCCATGAGCTGTTTTTCACGCTCTCGCCGGAGAAAAGCGCGATAGAGCACAACGTGAAGCGTGCCCTGCTCTTGGCGGACAAGAGCGCGTACAACTACTACGCCGACTTCGCCGAAAAGGGCTTCTACAACCGAATCATCGCCGGCAACATCAACCAAGTGCTTCAGGTGGACAGCGTGGTGTGCAACTTTGACCGCTATCCCTACGAGGCGAGGACATACGCCCGTCAGATGATTATCCGCGAGAGCAATGTGACGGAACGCACGCTCGTGACCGCCTGCCGCCTGCTCAACGCGAGCCGCTCGGACGACAACCCGAACGGTTTTACCATCGAGGGCTTCACGGTGCTGGAGAACAAGGACATCCGAACCATAGAAAGATGATGCGCGTATGGGAAAGATGAAAACTCTGATTGAAGGCTTGAAAGGCGGGGTACGCAGGAAACTGGAAGCCCTGCCGCCGAAGGCGCGTCTGGGGATAGTCCTCACGGCATTTGCCCTCTTCGCCGTCCTTTGCCTGTACATGACCGTCACCGCCATCGCCGGTTTCGGCAAGGGGAACGGGGCAATGGAGATGCGGCACATCGAGAAATTGGACCTGCCGATGCAGGAAAGTATGAACCTATATAATAATGTATATGGAAAAGGAACAGAAGAAGAATGAAACGAAAGAGAAGAAGCCGCTGACCGAACAGCAGCGGCAGCAACGCAGGAAGATGCTGGTCTATCCGCTGATGGGACTGCTGTTCCTGGGCTGCATGTGGCTCATCTTCGCGCCGTCCTCCGAGGACAGGGAGAAGGCACGGCAGGGTCAGGGATTCAACACGGACATGCCCCTGCCCGAAGACTCGAAAATCATCGGTGACAAGGCGAAAGCCTACGAGCAGTTGCAGTTGGAGAACCGGCAGAAGGAACGCCGGGGCATGGTGGGCGACCTGTCCTCGTTCTGGCACGACGGCGCGGAAAAGCCGGACACGGCGGCTGCATCGGACGACTACCGCCTGACGCAGACGGAACCGTCCGAAAATGAGCGTGCCGATAAGCAACAGGCGGGCATACGCACCTCCGCTGCCGCCTATGAGCGGCTGAACACTTCGCTGGGCACGTTCTACGAGCCGCCGAAGGAGGATCAGGAAAAGGAGGAGCTTCGGGAACGCATCGACGAACTGGAAGCCATGCTGATGGCGCAGGAGGGCAAGCCGTCCTCGATGGAGGAACAGGTCGCGCTCTTGGAAAAGTCCTACGAACTGGCGGCGAAGTACCAGAACGGGAAGGGCAATGCCGGGCAGACCGCACAGCCCGAAGGGACGGAAACATCCGGCAAGGCTGACGAAAGGAGCATGAAGGCGGAACCGATAAGCGGGGTGCGTCCGGCGGTGGTGTCCGCCTTGCCGCAGCCCATGACGGACTCGGCTTTCATCGCGGACTACGCAGGTGAACGGAACTACGGTTTCCACACCGCCATCGGCACGGCGGAAGCGTCGGAAAAAAACACCATCGCCGCCTGCGTGCAGGGCGACCAGACCATTACGGACGGGCAGACGGTGAAGCTCCGGCTGCTGGAGCCGATGCGCGTGTCGGGGCGCATCATCCCCCGGAACACGCTCCTTGTGGGCGCGGCACGCTTGCAGGGTGAAAGGCTCGGCATCGGCATCACCTCGTTGGAACACGGGGGAAGCATCATCCCGGTGGAACTGGAGGTGTACGACAGCGACGGGCAGGCGGGGATCTTCATACCCGGCTCGATGGAGATAGACGCGGCAAAGGAAATCGGGGCGAACATGGGCAGCTCGCTCGGAAGCAGCATCAACATCTCCACCGACGCGGGGGCGCAGCTCGCCTCCGATCTGGGTCGCGGGGCGATACAGGGCATCTCGCAGTACATCTCGAAAAGGATGCGCACGGTCAAGGTGCATCTGAAGTCAGGGTACAGGGTATTGCTGTATCAAGAAAAGGAATGAACAGCCCAAAAACATAAAGGCGAAAAAAGAAAAAAATAATCAACAAACCAATTTTTATTTACCACTAAATCCAACGTAAAATGAGTATCAAGAAAGCAATGACAATGTTTGCCCTGCTGATGGGCATCGCCTGTGCGACCTACGCGCAGGGAGTGACGAACGACAGCACCGCCACCGCCAAGGAGGACGGGCTGGAACTGGTGAAGGACGTCTATCCGCAGACGGAGGAGGACGGCGACCTGTACCACGGTCTGACGAAAAAGCTGATGTTCGACCGCATGATACCGCCGCACGGTCTGGAAGTCACGTATGACAAGACCGTCCACATCCTGTTTCCGGCGGCGGTGCGCTACGTGGACCTGGGTTCGCCCAACCTGATAGCGGGCAAGGCGGACGGCGCGGAGAACGTCATCCGTGTGAAGGCGACGGTCAGGGACTTCCGCAGCGAGACGAACATGAGCGTCATCACGGAGGATGGCAGCTTCTATACCTTTAACGTGAAGTACGCCGACGAGCCGCTTATCCTGAACGTGGAAATGAAGGACTTTATCCACGACGGCAGCACGGTGAACCGACCGAACAACG
>ERZ857745.1671-NODE-1671-length-26605-cov-4.558305_pt1 | contig 26605 bp, 35 predicted proteins | sample MGYA00519699_ERZ857745 | MGnify/ENA primary metagenome ERZ857745 (study PRJEB31778, sample SAMEA3449357) | human gut metagenome | biome: human gut; feature: human-associated habitat; material: faeces | place: United Kingdom | collected 2010/2012 ...
CCTTTTGTCTTTTACTTCGTGAGATATTTTTTGCCAGAGAGACACCCTGTATTTTGCAGGGTGTTTTTCTTGTGCAATTTAACGACACAATGTACAGCACCTGCAATCCATAGTTAACACAAGTTGTGGTATTTGTTAACCTCCTTTCTATCAGGCGGCAACCGGCTGTCTAGTAAGGTGCTGGCATACGTGTTTTAATTTCTTCTCCTTGATACAAAAATTTTTCGAAGAAAAACAAAAGAAAAAATGTTATAACATTGTATGTTTTGCCAATAGACTTTTTGTGCATAATGACATATACTTATCTAAAAGAAAAGAAATTATCTTGAATAATCTATTTCTCTTTTAAGGAGGGAGAATTATGTATAATGCATTAGATGTGGCAACATATGTAATTAAATATGCACATACTTCTGGTTGCGAAGAATCGATGAGTAATCTAAAATTACAAAAAATCCTTTACTATATCCAAGCTGCTTTTTTGGTAGAAAAAAATAGACAATGTTTTAAAGAAGCTATTATTGCATGGGAGTTTGGCCCGGTAATACCAGAGGTTTATCAAAAATATAAAATTTATGGAAGGAAAGGAATTCCAGAACAAGAAAACAGAAAGATATTACAACTTGATAGTAAAAAAATGCGAATCATAAAAAAAGAAGATACTGAAATATCTAGAATCGATAAACGACTTATTGAAAAAGTTGTAGATGCATATGCGAAGATAACAGATCCGTTTGTTCTTGTAAAGAAAACTCATAAGGAGGGACCATGGAAAAATACGAAAAAAAATAGCGAAATAAAAAGCTTATTAATAAAAGAATATTATTTAAAGAATCCACAAGAAATTTATGCTTAAAGACAGGAAGGATTTATGCACGAGATAAAAAAATTATTAGATACATTTACAGATGTTTCATTTGATTTAGAGGATGGAAACGCAAAAGACATTATTAAAAAAGTTGCTGAATTTTATAAAAATGATTATAGACATCAGTATCATGAAATTTCTAGATATGTAAATAGTAAGATTGAGGAAGAAGAAGATTCATTAGAATATACTTTAAATAATATTAAATTGTTAATAGTATATCTAAAAATGAATGGTAAAGATGCAGATAAAATACTGAAAAAAATTGATGAAAAGAATTTAAGCAAGGAAATTATTAGGGTATTACAAAAACTTTACGATCATATTGCTCTTGAAGAAGAAAGGATACTAAAAAATAGAAAAATTATAGATGAGAGTAAAGATGAAATTCAGGATGAGATAATAGATCGTTTTGAAAAAATTGGTGATGAATTTAAAAAGCAAACTTTAGAGGTTTCTAGCTCATTGAATGCCAATATAATTACGATAGTAGGATTGTTTTCAGCTATTATTTTTGTTTTCTTTGGCGGAGTTACAGGAATGGCATCTATCGTAGGCGGAATTATGGATTTAGAGACAAAACAAGATTTAGCGATTCCGATAATAATGCTCTTAATAATTGGCTTAGTTATATTTAACATTATTTTTTTACTGTTATATTCAGTTGCCAAGATTATAAATAAGAACATAGGATTAATAATAGAAATGCCAAATACAAAATGGTATTACATTGAAGAAGATGAGAGAGATGGCAAAACATATTTTTTAATAATTAATGAAGATGGTGAAGAAGAAAAAGTTTTTACAGATAATAAGAAAGCCCAGAAATATATCAAACGCAAAGAGGGGAATTCTCGAAGAATAAGCAAGACTATAGGTTTATTTAAAAGGATATTTTTTCGATATCCATATATGGTATTAGTCAATATAATATTTATAGGTAGTATTATTATTTTGTATAGAACAATATAAAAACAAGGTATAGGGCCGCACAGGATGTGCGGTCTTTTTCCATTCCCTTAGCTCAGTGGTAGAGCACAAATGTCTCAGGTTCGATTCCTGGAGGGGATATTATTAAAGCTTGAAAGAAGGTGATTGGGTGGCATTAACAGAAAAACAGAAACGATTTTGCGATGAATATCTAATAGATTTGAATGCCACTCAGGCAGCGATTCGAGCAGGATATTCAGAAAGAAGTGCAAGGCAAATTGCAGAAAGGAACATGACAAAAGATGACATTCAAAAATATATAAAAGAACGGATGTCTGAGAAAGAAAAGCAATTGATCGCGGATCAAGACGAGGTTCTTAAATATTTGACTTCTGTCCTTCGAGGCGAAAGTACTGCGCAGGAAATTGTGATTGAAGGTACTGGCGATGGATGTAGCGAGGCGAAAACAGTGGAAAAAGCACCATCGGAGAAAGAACGATTAAAAGCAGCGGAGCTTTTGGGCAAACGCTATGCTTTATTTACAGATAAAGTTGAGACAGATATGGATATGGATCTTAACATCACGATCGACTATGGTGAGGATGATACTGGATGAATATAAAAGTAGGAGCAAATCCTTGTTTTAGAGAAGTTGATCAGAGCAAAAAAAGATATATCATCATGAAGGGGTCTGCTGGATCTGGAAAAAGCATGGATACAGCACAGCATTACATCCTGCGGCTGATGAATGACCCTGGGCGGAACCTTTTGTGTGTCAGAAAATCAGATGTAACAAATAGAGATAGCACTTTTGCAGAATTGCAGGGTGCTATTTTTCGTATGTTCGGTGAACAGTATAAAAAATATTGGTACATCAACAGTTCGAATATGATTATAGAATGTAAGAGCAATCATAACCAGATCATATTTCGAGGTGTGAATGATGATAAGCAACGGGAAAAGTTGAAATCTATTACGTTTAAGCGCGGAAAGTTGACGGATGTTTGGATTGAAGAAGCGACAGAGATTACACAAGCGGACTTTGAGATTATCGATGACCGACTCCGCGGAGAGTTGCCAGAGGGACAGTTTTATCAAATCCGGATGACTTTTAATCCGGTGTCGGCGCATCACTGGATTAAGAAAGTTTTCTTCGACCGTTCGGATCCGGACGTGCTGACGCACCAATCCACCTATCTGGGGAATCGCTTCATTGACGAAGCGTATCATCGAAGGATGATGCGACGAAAAGAAATAGATCCGGAAGGCTATCAGGTTTACGGGCTTGGAAACTGGGGAGAAGTTGCAGGACTGATTTTAAAGAACTATGTGATTGAAAAATTTGACCGCTCCCCAGAACAGTTTGATTACATGGTCAACGCACAAGATTTCGGTTTTAACCATGCTGACTGTATCGGAGAGGTTGGATTTAAAGACGGTGACTTATACCTTTGTCGAGAATTGTATGTCTATGAAAGGGATACAGATGAAATCATAAAGATGGCGGAAGGGAAATTTAAAAGAAACATTCGAATGTGGTGTGATTCAGCTGAACCGGACCGTATCAAAATGTGGCAGAAAGCAGGATATAGAGCTAAGGCTGTAAAGAAAGAACAAAACAGCGTTAGTGCCCAGATTGATTATCTGAAGCAGCATAAAATCCATATTTATCCAACCTGCGTAAATACAATTAAAGAAATACAACAATGGAAGTGGAAGAAAGATGAGAAAACAAATTCTTATCTGGATGAGCCAGTTCCATTTTTTGATGACGCAATGGCGATGTTACGTTACTCGATAGAACAGGAGCGGAAGGCTCCAGCAAGATTAAACCGAAAAATAAAAGGGGGATTATGATGTTTCGATTGGAAGAAAATAAGGAGCTGGATGAAGCCACCTTAGGGAAATTTCTTGCAAAGCATACAGAGGAATGTACCAGGAGATACAAAATACTAGAAGATGCATATCGCACAGACTACGAGATTTTTCGTCAACCAAAAAAACCGGCATGGAAGCCGGACAACCGGATTGCAGTAAACTTTGCAAAATATATCGTAGATACGATGAATGGCTTTTTTATCGGAAATCCGATTAAGGTGTCTTGTGACGAAGAAAAGATAGCGGAGTATGTAGAGTTTTTAGGGCGTTATAGCGGTCAAGACGATCAGGACGCAGAGCTGTCTAAAGTGTGCAGCATCTATGGCAAAGGATACGAGATGTACTATGTTGACGAGACGGGGACATTAAGCAGCACATACTTAAAGCCGACAGAGGCTTTTATGATCTATGATGATTCTGTTCTAAAGAGAGTAAGATATTTTGTGAGGCTGTACTTAGACTCGGACAATATTTTGCATGGTAGCGTGTCAGATAGTGAAAGAGTGAGGTACTTTGAAATTCGTGGAAAGTTGCAATTTCTTAATGAGTATCAAAAGGAACATTTTTTTGACGGAGTTCCGGCAGTAAAGTATGTAGAGAACGAAGAGGAAATGGGTATTTTCGAGCCAATACTTTCTATGATCAATGCTTACAATAAGGCGATTAGTGAGAAAGCAAATGATGTAGATTACTTTGCGGATGCTTATCTGAAAGTACTGGGAACCTTGCTGGATGAAGATGAAGTAAAACATATCCGGGACGATCGTATCATTAACTTTGATGGAGATACGGAAAAAATGATTGTGGAATTTTTACAGAAGCCGGATGGGGACACTATGCAGGAGCATTTGATTGACAGGCTGGAACGGCTCATTTTTCAGATTAGCATGGTGGCAAACATTTCAGATGAAAATTTTGGGACATCCTCTGGGATTGCGTTGCGGTATAAGCTTCTATCTATGCTTAATCTTGCAAAGACGAAGGAAAGGAAATTTACAGCAGGTATGGAGCAAAGATATCGGCTGCTATTTAGTCATCCGGTCTCTGCACAAAAAGTCGGAAAAGATGACTGGGTGAAGCTAAGATATAAGTTTAGCCCCAATATCCCTGCGAACATCTTGGAAGAATCACAAATAGCTGGGAATCTTGAGGGGATTGTTTCTAAAGAAACACAGCTTGAAACGTTGTCAATCGTAGACAATGTAAAGATAGAAAAAGAACGAATAAAGAAAGAAGAGGACGAGGCAAAGGCGAATGGTTCTATATTAGGAGAAAGCTTTGTTTCCGCGGTCCGGAAAGAAGGGATAGCGGGTGAGCAGGAGTAAGAGTCGGCTTTACTGGAAGAAAAGAGAAGAAGAAGCAAGAAAGACAAGGGCAAAGAGAGAAGAAGGATATCAGGCGAAGATAGAAGAAATCTATGAGGACATGCTGGATGATGTCCAGAAAGAAATAGACGCCTTCTACGCGAAGTATGCAAAAAAAGAAGGAATCTCCATAGCGGAGGCAAAAAAGAGAGCTTCGAAGCTTGATATTGAAGAATATGCCCGCAAAGCAAAGAAATATGTTAAATCAAAAGACTTCTCTAAAGAAGCGAATGAGGATATGCGCCTTTACAACATGACAATGAAGGTGAATCGTCTGGAATTATTAAAAGCAAAGATTGCTTTAGAACTTACCGGGAATTTCGATAAACTTCGCAAGTATTACAATGAAGTCATTACAGACGAAAGTATGAAAGAATTTGAACGGCTTGCCGGTATTCTTGGTAAGACCATTACAAATGCAGACACAGTAAAGAGGGTGAAAGCAATCGTAGGAGCATCCTTCCACAATGCAACCTTTTCGGAACGTATCTGGGGACAGAAAGAACTATTAAAACTTGAGGTAGAGAAACATCTTCGTACAGCTCTAATACAAGGGAAAGGTTCAAGGGAACTTGCCAGAAGACTCAGAAAAGTATTTGGAGTCTCTCAGTATAATGCAGAGAGATTAATGACTACGGAGCTTCGAAGAGCACAGACAGAAGTTGCAAAACAATCTTATGAGAAGAATGGCAATGAAAAGTATGAGTATATGGCAACGGGACCGCATCCATGTAAGATCTGCAAAGGATTAGATGGGAAGATATTTAATGTATCGGATATGATGCCGGGAGAAAATGCCCCACCTATGCATCCTCAGTGTCATTGTACTACTGGTCCAGCTCATGATATGGAAGATTATCATGCATGGCTAGATTGGCTTGATAAAGGTGGAACCACGGAAGAATGGGAACGCTTGAAAACACTTGGTAAATCTGATAAGATGCAGTTAACGAAGAAAGAAAAGAAAACACTTCTTGAATACAAGAGTTCAGCATCTTATAGAATTAATGAGCTACTAAGAAATCATAAAGATACAGATGAACTTCCAGAACAGGAACGAAAGTTTGTAGAAGAGTTAGATTCTGCTTTATCAAAGATGCCCCAATATGAAGGAAATCTTATACGGACAGTTGATTTTACGGCTTTTTCAGATAAAAATGAGAGAATTGAAAAATTTATGAAAGAGTATGTTGAAAATGAGACAGTCACAATAAATCAATATTGGAGCATGTCAAAAGAAAGAGGGTATAATGAAGATGCAGACATACAAATTTATGTTCAGTCCTCAAAGAAAGGAAGAGATATTAGTTCGATTGGCTTAGATGAAAAAGAAGTGCTTTATGAACGAAAACAAGAATTTTGTGTTGTAAAAACAGTGAATTACAACGGAAAATATTTCATACTTTTAAAGGAGCGATAGCGATGGGCTTAACAGCAAGAGAATGGATATGGCTGCCGCGAGATGAGCAGGAAAGAAGAAAAGGAGAATTATCTCAGCACGAATGTTTTTTACTTCGAACTAGATACGATGATGTACATCCTACGGAAAAGGAAAAAGCAAGTCTGACCCAGGAAGCAAAAGAGAGGATGCTACAAAAACCAAGTGAAGAAGAAATTCGAAAGTCAAAAGAAAGTGATTTAAAAGTAATGAAGATGTTTGGACTTATTCCAGAACAAGTGACATTTGAGGAATGGGAAAATGCAGGATATCCTATAGGATGGAAAAACGAGTGATTTTATCTGACTTCCATTATCAATACTTGTAAGTTTTGATAATGGACAGATAGCAACGCAATATAGAGCGGACAGCTTTATCAAAACTTATTATCAAAAATAATGCCATCAATCATTGCGATTGGTGGTATTTTTATACGCATTTTTAAGAAAGGAAGAGGTAAAAGAACATGAAGAAATTATTTATTTCTCAGCCAATGCGTGGCAAAACAGACGAGGAAATCAAGGCAGAACGTGCCAAAGCAGTCGAAGCAGCATCTGAACTGGTGGGAGAACCGGTGGAAGTGATTGATTCGTTCTTTGAAAAAGCACCGGCAGATGCAAAACCACTGTGGTTTCTTGGAAAATCACTGGAGCTTCTGGCAGATGCAGACGTGGCCTATTTTGCCCTGGGCTGGAACGATGCCAGAGGCTGCATTATCGAACATGATTGTGCGATTGCATACGGAATCAAAAGCATTGTCGCATAGAAAGGCGGTGATCCAGAATATCTCCCACCGGCAGGGAATGACCGGAAAGAAAGGAGGACTTCTATTGATTGAAGTAAGTGTTCGAAAAAATCAAATCAAAGTAAAAGGACACGCTGGTCTTACAAAAAAAGGGGAAGACATTATATGTGCAGCGGTATCGATTCTCGCACAAAACTTAGTTAATTCTATTCAGAATTTGACACAGGACAAGATTACTTGTGTAATAGAGTCAGGAAAAGTAATCATAAATTTAGATTTTGAGAATCTATCAGAACAAACAAAAACTCTGATAGATTCTTTTTTTCTTGGCATTTGCAGTATAGCAAATGAATTTCCAAACAATGTAAAAGTTATGTAACTATTATTTGTCCGAAATGACATTAAACTACCCAGAGTGACGGTTCGGACTTAGTACGGAGCGGTACAGAAAGGAGCAATATGAGTAAATACAAATTAGATTTACAGTTGTTCGCAGAAGGAGACGGTGACGGCGCAGGAGACGGCAGCGGAGCTGGAGCGGAAGGAAACCAGAACAATAACAATGAGAAGCCTGTAAGCTTTGACGAATTCTTAAATCAGGGTGAGAACCGGGCAGAGTTTGACCGCAGAACCCAGAAAGCAATTCAGGCGGCAATATCAAATGCTAAAGCAAAGTGGGAAGCTCTTGCGGATGATAAGGTATCGGAGGCAGAAAAGCTTGCTAAAATGACTAAAGAAGAAAAGGCGGAGTACCGGGCAAGAAAACTGGAAAAAGAACTGAACGACATGAAAAAGCAAAACGCATTGTCGGAAATGGCAAAGACGGCAAGAAAGATGCTTTCAGAAGAAGAAATCAGCATCCCGGATGAGCTCCTTTCTCATCTGGTGTCAGAGGAGGCGGAAAATACAAAAGCATCGGTAGAAGCCTTTGTGAAGCTTTATAAAAAAGCAGTAGAAGATGGCGTGAAAGAGGCAGTGAAAGGAAGAACACCGAAGAATGGAGCGGGTGGAAGTACTATCACGAAGGAACAGATCCTGCAGATTAAGGATCCTGGAAAACGTCAGCAGATGATTGCGGAACATATGGATTTATTTAGATAGGAGGGAAAACATGAAACGTAAAAACATAGATTTACAGCTCTTTGCAGCACCAGATAATATGACTGGCACAGAGCAGATTATGGTAAGGGCCAGAGAGATTGATTTTGTAACATCTTTCGGAAAGAACCTGCAGTCCCTTTTGGATGTGATGGGGATTACGAGAATGGTTCGCAAGGAAAACGGTTCTCTTTTAAAAACGAAGAAAGCGAAGGGGGTTTTACAGTCTGGAAATGTAGGGGAAGGAGAGGAAATTCCTTTATCGCAGTATGAAGTTTCCGAGGAAATCCTTGATACAATTAAGATTGAGAAATATAGAAAGGCAGTATCACTTGAAGCAATTGCAGAGTATGGATACGAAGCAGCGGTACAGATGACGGATGATGAGTTTAAATCTGACCTGATCAGCCTCGTAACAGATAAGTTTTATGCCCAGCTCAAAAAAGGCTCTCTTTCCGGTCATGAGCCTACTTGGCAGATGGCTGTAGCTATGGCTATCGGAAAGGTGAAAGACAAGTTCAAAAAGATGAAGAGAACTGCTACTGGAATTGCAGTATGGGTGAATACTCTGGATGTTTATAAGTATGTGGGTGCAGCCGACATTACATTACAGACTGCTTTCGGTATGGAGTATGTAAAAGGATTTCTTGGAGCGGATGTTGTTTTCATCAGTTCTGAAATTCCAGAAAATGTCGTGATTGCAACACCACTCAATAACTTGATTGCATACTATGTCGACCCGGCGGATTCTGAATTTATAAAAGCAGGGCTTTCCTATACGACGGATTCAGAAACAGGGTTTGTCGGATTTCATATTCAGGGCAATTATGAAAGAGCAATTTCCGATATGTTTGCGATTATGGGATTGAGACTTTTTTGCGAATACCTGGATGGAATTGCTTACATCTCTGTTGGCGGGGCCGATACACAGACTTTGGGCAGTTTGACGGCGAATACTGCAAAAGGTGAAAGCGAGGGAACCAATGCGGTAACTCTTGATAGTACGCTTCTTGGAATTGGAAACTCATACAAAGTAAAAGTAAATTCTGCTGCCACCCCGGTAACTTATGGCATGGATGTTAAGAACTGGACTAAGTGGGATGGAAAGTCGGAGATTACTGTTACTACAGGAAATCATATTACAATCGTAGAGTGTGACAGAAATTTCAAAGCGGTTGCCTCAGTGGATGTTGTAGCAAAATAGCGAGGTGCGTGAATGTATAAGGTAATTAAAGCTTTTTCGGATTTAACAGATTTCAAAACAGTGAAAGAAGGAAAAATCTATCACAACTACTCTGTCGGGGATATTTTCCCCCGGCAGGGGAAAAAGGCGAATGAAAAAAGGATTAAAGAACTATTAAGCTCCGAAAACGCACAGGGCGAGCCTCTGATTGAGGCAATCCAGGAGAGTGATGATAAGTGACAGACATTGTTTTATTAAGCGATTTAAAAGAGATGTTAGGCCTTCCGGAAGAAGACAACACTCCCGATCGGAAACTGACATTAATTCTTGATGGGACAAAGAAGAGACTGAAATTCCTTCTTGGAGGTTTAGACCCTCCGGGTGAGATGGATTACATTGTGTTAGATGTTTCGATTATCCGATACAACAGGCTTGGCTCAGAGGGGCTATCTTCTCACAGCGTAGAAGGAGAAAGCCTCTCATGGTCTGATAATGATTTTTCAGGCTACATGGATGATATCAACACCTATCTCGCTACGCAGGAAAAGGGAAAGAAAGGTAAGTTGAGATTCTTATGAGATATGATACACAAATTTTTTTTCAGAAAAGTTCTCCTGGGGCATATGATACCGAAACGGGAAATTATGAGGAAGATAAGGTAAAGGAAGAGCTGCGGTATGCTTCTGTCATGGATACGAAAGCAGAGATGCTTAAATTAATCTATGGGAGTATAAAACAAGGAAGCCTTACTCTGCATATTCAGAATCACTACAAGAAAGAATTTGATTTTATCCGTATTGGAGAAAAGAGATATCAGGTTGATTATACGAGAAATCTTCGGACAAAGCAGACGTTTATTGTGTCGGAGGTGGCTTGATGTCAGGAATCAAAATGATAGGGCTGGATGAACTCCAGAGAAAGCTGAAAGCAAACTGCAATCTAAATGATGTTAGAAGAGTAGTTCAGGTCAACGGAGATGAACTGAATGGAAAAATGAAACGGAAGACAACGACAGCATTTACGAAAGGGTATACGACTGGTGATACGGCCAACAGCATCAATACAGAGATACGGGATGACGGGATGACAACAGCGGTAGGACCGACAACAGATTACTCGCCTTATGTAGAATACGGGACTCGGTTCATGCAGGCGGAACCGTTCGTAAAACCTAGTTGGGAAGAACAAAAAGAACTCTTTAAAAAAGACATGGATAAACTTGTGAAATGAGGTGAGAAGCATGGATCCACAGCAGGAATTGTTTTCATATTTACTGGTAGCATTAAAAGAGAAGTATCCAGATATCGGGATTTATGACTCATTCCTTCCGCCAGAAGGAACACCGTATCCGTTTATCTATCTTGCAGATTCGCATCAGACGGACGATAAAAACAAAACGACAGCATTCGGAAATGTCTTTCAGACAATCCATGTCTGGCATAACAATCCACGTCAGAGAGGGACGGTATCAGGCCTTTTATTAGGAATCAAAGAACTCTGCTATAGATTAGAATCAACAAAGAATTTCGGCTGGGACCTCCGGAACGCAGATCAGAGGATTCTGGCAGATACAACGACAGCACAGCCTCTTTTACATGGGGTATTAGAAATAGAATTTAAGTTCAATTAGGAGGTTGAGAATGAGAAAGTTAGAATTACAGCTTTTTGGAAATGAAGCGGTTCAGGGCAAAAAGTTAGTGTACCTGTATCGTATTTTATCAGAAGCGGCAAAAGAAAACGGAGCAACGCTGGCATTTACTACAGAAAATGGACGAACTAAATCAAAGGATGCAGATTCCACCGCTACAAAGGATGGCTCTATTCGAACACCAGGTGCGGCAGAAGTGGAGATTACGGCTACTTCTATTTTGAAAAAAGGAGATGCCCTTATTGGGAAATTAGAAAAAGCCCTGGATGATGATGCACTTGTGGAAATATGGGAAGCAAATCTGATGGAACCAGCAAGTAGCGGCAGCAATAAATTTAAAGGAAAATATTTTCAGGGATATCTGACAGAAATTGAATATACAGCTAATGCGGATGAGTTTGTAGAAGTGTCCCTCACTTTCGGTATCAACGGAAATGGGGAAGATGGAGATGTCACTGTTACTGCAAGCCAGCAGGAGCAGGCTTACGCCTTTGTAGACACACCAAAAACAGGAGCATAAAAGGAGGAAATAATAGATGTTTGAATTAGAAATGAATGGACAGGTATATCAGTTTAACTTTGGAATGGGATTTTTAAGAGAGATCAATAAAACAACGACAGTACCAGTAAAGGATATTCCTGGTAAGGTAACAAATATGGGAATGCAGTATGCATTTGCAGAACTGCTGGATGGTAATGTCGAGACCTTGTGCGATGTTTTATATATCGCAAATAAGTCACAGAGTCCTCGCTTGACAAAGGCGGCTATTGATACTTATATCGATGATGAGGGAACAGATATTGACGCTCTCTTTGATCAGGTGATTGATTTTTTAAAGAATACAAATGCTACGAAGAAAGAGACACAGACGGTCTTAAAGAGGGTGGCAGAGGCACAGGAACAGGAGAAACAGAAGAATCAGGAGAAATAGAAAACTTCGAAGAGATATATGAATGGATTGCCCTGGAGTGTTTTCAATATCTTGGATTTAAAACATTTGAGGAAGTGGACAGGCTTACAATCCCGGAATGGAGATTATTAAGAAAGGCAATCAAATTAAAAGAAGAAGAAAAAGACTATAGAAATCATTTGCAGGCGTTCCTGAACTTTAAAACGAAAGCAAGAAAGAAATCAGGAAGACCTGTTTTTTCTACGTTTAAGAAGCTCTATGACCGTGAGGCGAGAATAAGAGAAATCATGAAAAAGGAAGAAAAAACAGATCGCTTTGCAAAGGTAAAACAGCTATTAAGAAGGGAGGAGTAGACAGATGGCGGAATCATACAGTGTAGAAGCGATACTTAGCGCAAGAGATGCAGGTTTTACAGCAGGGATGAAGGCGGCACAAAAGTCTACGGAATCCCTCGGTTCGATACTGAAAAAAGGAATCGGTTTTGGAGCTTTTGCGGCAGCGGGAGGCAAAGCAGTATCGGCAGTTACAAGCAATTTGTCCGGCCTTGTTGCTGGAATGAACGAATCCAGTGCAACCTGGAAGACTTTTACGGGCAATATGACAATCGCAGGAAAGTCTACAAAGCAAATCACAAAGGTGCGAAAAAACTTACAAAAATTTGCCGAACAGACTATATACAGTTCTTCCGATATGGCTTCTACATATGCACAGCTTGCGGCGGTAGGAACAAAGAATACTACAAAACTGGTAAAAGGCTTTGGAGGACTCGCCTCTGCCGCCGAAGACCCACAGCAGGCGATGAAGACACTCTCGCAGCAGGCTACCCAGATGGCGGCAAAGCCTAAGGTGCAATGGGAAGATTTTAAACTGATGGTAGAGCAGACCCCTGCTGGCGTATCAGCAGTTGCCAAGACGATGGGTAAATCCACGCAGCAGATGATTAAAGACGTGCAGGACGGCAAGATATCCACAGAAGAATTCTTCGATGCAGTAGCAAAAACTGGAACGAATAAGCAGTTTACCAAGATGGCAACAGAGTATAAAACGGTAGGGCAAGCAATGGACGGACTGACAGAAACTGTAAGTAATAAATTGCAGCCGGCGTTTGATTCTGTTTCTGCTGTGGGAATCAAGGCAATCAGTGGAGTCACAGATTCTCTTGACAAGATAAACGGAGATGCGATTGCAAAGAAGTTAGGAAACATAGGAAAGAAAGCCGGAAAGTATTGGAAAATCCTAAGCAGCGATACCAAAGAGGCACGAAGTGAAGTTGCATCCGCTGTAGATGCAGTAGGAAGCAGTTTAAGTAAGTTAAACGGGTCTTTTGGGTCTGAGAAATCTATATCAAATTTTAAAAGTGTAGTAGATGGGGCCGCATCCGGAATTTCTAAGTTTTCCGGGTTTTGTGAGAAACATTCTGATTCTATTGCAAAATTGATTACTACATTACCCAAGTTGTTAATTGCTTATAAAGGATTTAAGATTGTGAAAACTCTCGTCCCAGGAATTGGGAGTTTTTCAAAAGCAATCTTGTCTCTAGCAGGAAAAGGAATCGCTGGACTTGCCGCAAAATTATTTGGAGTTGCCGCAGGAGAAACAGCAGCAGGAAACTCGGCAAAAGTAAGCAATAAGGCGATGCTAACAATGGCAAAAAGTACAATGATGCTTGGTGTTGGAGTATTAACGATTGCCGCAGGCTTTGGAATACTGGCAGCATCCAGTATAGCACTTGCAAATGCCGGGACACCAGCGATTGCTTGTATGGCAGGTATGGTTGTTGCAATTGTGGCATTAGCAGCAGGTGCGGCAGCAGTTGGACCGGCTCTTACAGCCAGTTCGGTAGGATTAATAGCCTTTGGAGCAGCAGTTGTTCTTGTGGGAGCAGGGGCACTTTTGGCAGCAGCGGCGATTAAAGTTATTTCGACAACCCTTCCTACTTTATCAGAATATGGTACATCTGCAGCAGTGTCCATAGCGGCTTTAGGCGCAAGCATGGTAGCCTTTGGGGTAGGAGCTTTAGTAGCAGGAGCAGGATGCGTAGTGTTGGGGGCAGGTCTGGTTGTAGTTGGGGCAGGAGCAGTTGTAGCTGCTGCAGGAGTAATAGCACTTGGAGCTGGTGCCACCCTATTAGGAGCTGGCCTTGCTATATCTGCCGCATCGGTTACTGGTTTAGCAGGAACTCTTCCAGCACTTGGAGCTGGTGCTATAGCGTCAGCCGCAGGATTTACGGCACTTTCAGCTTCGGTATTAATGCTGACTCCGGCATTAATAGCATCCTCGGCTGGCCTTGTAGCAATAGCCGCCTCGGCAGCAGTTGGAGCAGGTGGGCTTACTATATTTGGTGGAGCGATGGTTGTTGCGAGTGGAGGGACTGTTATATTAGCAGGAACACTAAAACTTGTGAACTCTAATATGAAAACAATTGCCAGTAATGCAAAAAGTGCAGGCAAGTCTTTAAAGGGTATGCAAAGCTCAGTAAAGGTAACAAGTGCAGGGCTGGATGCTATTGGAAGCAAGGCGAAATCAGCGATGAACAAATTAGCAAATGCCTTCTCGAATACTGCCAGTAAAGCAAAGAGTTCTGGAAAAAAAGTCGGAACAGGATTTACCCAGGGGATGCAATCGGATTTAAATAAAGCTCCAACTATTGCATCTTCTGCAGTATCAAAAGTAAATGCAAAACTTCATTCAGGACGTGCAGGAGCACATGCAGCAGGAGCTTATATCAGTCAGGGATTTGCCTCTGGAATGCGTTCCTGCCTTGGACAGATTGAAGCGGCTGCATCCAGAATGGTAGCGGCTGCGGATAAAGCAATCCGGGCAAAAGCAAAGATTCATTCTCCTTCTCGTGTAACAAAAAAAGATGGAAAATACATGGGAACCGGTCTGGCAAAAGGAATGCTCAGTACAACAGGAAAGGTAAAGAAAGCAAGTGGAAAACTTGTAAAAGCTGCCTCAACAAAGAAAAAAACGAGCATATATGCAAAGACATTAAAGAAAAAGACCTCATCCGTAATTAAAGCTGGCTTAAAAGGGGTAAAGAAGAAAACAAAAAAACTTCTTGGCTCATCAAAGACTACTTTATTATCAGCGAAGAAAAATCGTAACTATGAGGATACAGCTAAAAACGCTCTTGATAAATATAAGACTGCAGTAAATAAAAAAGTTTCTTCTACAACAAAAAGCTTAAAGAAGAAAGTAGATGCGGTAACGAAATCTTATCAGAAAAAGTATAAGAAAAATGCGAAGTTAAAAAAGGCATATACAAATGCAGGGAAGAACTTAAAAGAGACTATTACAAAAAAGATAAAAGCACAAGGCAATGCAGCGATTAAGGCGGTAGATAAGACTCTCACAGCCTTAGGAAAGAAATATCAGGAGAAATACGATGCAATAGTAAGTGACCGTTCTAATTTTCTCTCAAAGATGTCTGACTATGGAGACCTCTTTACCTCGGATGATTATGGATTTGTTTCTTTAGTGAATTTTAAATCCCAAACGAGTCAGATCAGTAAATTGGCAAGCAACATGGAACACTTAAAGAAGGTTCTTCCATATGACATGATGAAGGATATTCAAAATCTTGATACAGCACAGGGACTTAAGTATACGAATGAACTACTTAAGAAAGGTGATGCTTGGCTAAAACAATATGGAAAAGATTATACAAATTTTATATCAACAGCAAAGAAAAATGCAAATATGTATTATCAGCCATATATCGCGAAACTTGATACGGATTATGTCAATGCAGTAACAAAAGCCATCACTGATTTGAAGAAACAAATGAATACAATAGGCAATCAGGCAACGAAGGGACTGGTGAAAGGAGTCTCTAATAAGAAAAACACAAAAAAAGTAACAAAGGCTTCTAGTAAGTTAGCCTCAATAGTACCTAAAACAACAAAGAAAAAACTGAAAGTGCATTCTCCTTCAAAGGTGATGGACAAAATTGGATATTATGCGGGCATCGGTTTCATAAATCGTCTGGAAGCAATGAAGAAAAACGTACAGTCTGCAATGCAGCAGATTATTGATGTGCCAGCACAGATGGCACCGGCTTTTACTGGAAATTTCAATGGAGAACTTTCTTCAAACTATGACTATTACACAAAAGCAGAATATACTGTTGTTGTTCCTCTTGAAGTCAATAGTAAAGAATTTGCCAGGGCAACTGCCGAAGACATGATGGTGGAGCAAAATAAATTACAGCGCAGGAATAACAGAAAGAACGGAAAAGTATAGGAGGGCAGATATGTTATATAAATTCATAGATACAACACAATATCAGGACGATATAGCATTGCCCTCTGAGGCAATGAACTTCAATGGGGTTTTCCTTGAAAATGAAGTAGAAGGCTACCGGACCTTATATGTTTCTGGGAGAGAGTCCCTTGCTCCGGAATTAGATTTTTACGATTCTGGAGCAAGACATGGAAAAAAGTTAAAAAGTCGAATGTTTCCGGAAAGAGTCATCACGGTAGGGTATCAGTTGATAAGTCCTACTCCTATTGATTTTCGTTTAGCTTACAATAAAATGACACAGATACTAAATGTATCTTCGGCTAAAATGATATTTTCTGATGAACCAGATAAGTATTTCACAGGAACACTTACCAGTATGGGTGAGGTTGAACCCGGCAAGCTTTGTATAACAGGCGAGTTAGAATTCACTTGCCCGGATCCGTTTAAGTATTCCGTAGAAGAAAAAATCTATAGGATATCGGGATTAAGCAAGATTTACTACGAAGGAACACAAGACTGTTGCCCGGAATTCAAGTGGAACATAAAAGGAAATACCGGCTATGTTGCTGCTTATAAAGAGGACGCGAATACGATTCTGCAGATTGGCAATCCATCTGAAACACAAAGCACAAGCAACACATTTTTAGCAGGAGATGTTGTTGTGGCCAGATGTGAGGATGCTTCTATTTTTGTAAATAATCGAAAGAAAGACAACTTGGGAGCAATCGGAAACGAGTGGGAAGCTTTCTATTTAAAACCAGGAGAAAATCAGATTGGAGTAATTGCTTCGGACTGGGCAAGTCCGCCAGAGGTGACGATGAGCATTCGGGAGGTATGGCTATGATACTTTATTTTACGGATAGAGACTTAAACATAATCGGTAAAGCATCGACTGGTCTTCCTGGGGGATACGGCATCATAAATGACAGCAAAGTAGAAGATATTGAAACTATGGCCGTGTCATTTGAGTGTGATGTCTTGTATGAAGAAACCCCGCAGGAAGTAGAAGGTTATACAATGCCAGGCAACTATGTTTTGAGAAAATGCAAAGGGGATAAAGACATCTTATTTCAGATTGTCGAAGCAGAAAAAGATGATGATGCAGGGACATGGCATATTTATTGTGAAGATGTCGGAATGGAGCTGCTTAATGAAGTTGCTCTTAAAACCAGCAATGCAAAAAACTTAACTGCTACTCAGGCAGTTCAGAATACGATTGCCGGCAGTGGATACGAGATTGGAATCAATAAAATAACAGGAAGTACAACAAAACTGTGCGAGTTCGCTGAGCAGACACGCTCGGAACGTCTAAAAGACATTGCGGAGCTGTTCGAAATAGAACTTGATTATCGTTTTACCTTAAGTGCAGACGGCCACACAGTAGAGCATAAGTACATAGATATTTATAAAAAGCGTGGCAATGATAATGGAGTGTTTCTCCGAAAAGGAAGAGACATAGATAATATCACAATCACAAAATCTATTGAGAACCTTGCCACATCCCTGTATGTCTACGGTGACACAGATGCTTCTGGCGTCCCTGTAACATTAAAAGGTTATAAATATGATGATGGAGATTTTGTTGTAGCAGCGCAAACATTTGACGATAGAGACGGAGATGGAAAAGCAGATACAGGATACTGCCTGCAGTCGAGAAAGGCTCTTGAAAAATGGGGACGGAGCGTCAATGGGACAAAGAGACATATCACAAAGATTTATAATCTTAACACAGTTAATCAGAAGGCTCTTTTTGAGGGAGCTTTAAAAGAACTGAAAACGATGTGTGATATAGCTGTCAATTATGAATGCAGCATCACGAACACTACCCAGGAAGTGTCTTTAGGAGATACAGTAAATGTTGTAGACGAAAAAAGTAAGCTGTTTTTATCCGCAAGGGTTTTAAAAATAGAGACCTCAGAGGTTGATAAAACAAAGACGTTGACATTAGGGGATTATCTGATAAAACAAAGCGGCATCTCTGAGCAGACAAGGCAGAATATAACACAGATTATCACAACGGTTATAGGAAGCAGAGTCCAGGAGATGACAGCAGAAGACGTAAGGAGAATATGCACATGAGTTTGTTAGGTGAAGAAGGATTAAATGAAGTATGGGAAAGAATGAAAGCTAAAATTTTAGAAGAAAATCAAAAGTATAGATTAAATCTGGAAGATGGAGCGTATTCGCTAAAAATCTTTCGGCAAATGAATATCTGTATCATTCACATAGTAGCACTCAGTGAACTTAAGGAAAGATCTATTGCACTACCCGAAGGATTTTGGCCAGAAGATAACATAAATAATGAGTTTATTGCAGCAACATCTGGGAAAATTACGGTGAAAAATTTATCAGCACAACAGACATATTCATTAACATATTTTACTTCAAATCTTCTCCCAGATGAAAAATATAAAGTGTAGGAGAACGAAATGGTTACGATAGATAATGACTTAAGAACAATCAATATTCCATCAGACCTCCAATTTCTTGGTGTAGCTGGGGATAAAGATGTTAATCAAATTGAATTTGAAATGCCAGTTCGATATAAAGAAATCGACTTATCTTCTTATAATGTAAAAATTAAATACAGAAATATAGAACGTGGCAAACTTCGATATATAGAAGGAGAGTATACTCCGATAGATAAGATAGTTACCACGAATTTAATTAATTTCTCATGGATCATTGGGGAAAATGTTTGCAAATATCAGGGGATAACGGAATTTTCGATATGCCTATCGGATGGAAGAACGAAAGAGTTTAATACGAGATGGGTAGCGTTACCTGTCTTAAAGAAACAATTATCTCCAATACGATATATTAATGACAGTGAGAATTTAAAATTGGACATAGAAGGTCTGACTTTTACTGTGGAAAACGAAAATCTTATTGTGAGTAAGAAAGGTAGATGAGGATGGAAACAACGATTAACAAGTGGACGGACCCAGATGGTAATAAGTATTATTTTAAAGACGAAGTTGCGCGGGCGCAAAACAGAGAGACAATCAAAGATGTAGACATAGAACGCAAGCGCATCGATAATCTTGTTAAGGACACTACCGATAATGTTGTAGAATATAAAGCCGATAATTTTTTAATGTCATGTAAAAGTGATGCGCAGGCATCTACTGCAGAGACAACTTTAAATGTTTTTAAAAACATTAGTTCTAAATCTGAAAATTTAGGAAATTTCATAACAATTTCCAGCAATTCGAAGATTCAGATTAAAAAAAGTGGGTTGTATTCATTTGATTGTAAAGTTCAAGTTACCGGTGTAAATGCGTCTACGGGTAGACAATATGCAAGGTTAAAAATTAATGATGTACAAAAAAACGAATACATGATTAGTTTAGTAGGAGAGACTGACGAAGAATTTGCAAATTTTATTGTTAGCTTAAATGAGGGTGATACGATTTCTTTCACTGGAGAAGCCGATTTTGATGATACGTGGATAACACTTTATACGACTATACACATATTAGATTATGACGGAAAAGTAAAAATTCCAGATATTACAAAAGAAGTATCGGATATTAGAGTCGGGGAAAATGGTACCGTATACGGAACAGCTGGGGAAGCGGTTAGAAAGCAAATTGGTAATCTAACGGAAAAATTGACTGACATAATAGATTTGACTTTTACATTAAGCTCTTCAGTTTTAAAGAGCACTACTTTTAGTGTGAAGACCTCAAGAAAGTTAGCAATTATTATTCCGGAAGGGGTGATAGTCTATTATTATTATAGACCCGGAACCGCAGTAGCATATAAATATTCAGAAGGAAAAATACAACGGTTTAATCTTGATGTGGGTGAACAACAACATTTTGAAATAAAGGGAGACTCTAAAGCTATCACTAGAAAAACATATTTAGAACTAATGTTAATCCCAAGAATTTTATAGAAGGGGGGATGAAAATGCAGCCGGTATTACACTTTGTTGTAAATAATCAGATTATTACCAGGACAGATACTTTCGTACCCGTCCGTAACAGTAGAAATTATCTATATGCAGAATTCGAATTTAAAACAGAAGACTGGGCGGGTGTAAGCAAAATCGCATTGTTTCATAATGAAGGCAATGAGTAAATTTCAATTTTGCTCGGAGAGACGAATACATGCTTGATTCCTGCCGAGGTGCTTACGAGCACATCCTTTACCGTGTCAGTTGTTGCGAGCGATATGATAACTGCAAACGCAGTAACAATTAAATTGTACGAGTCAGGATACCGGCAGGGGGACATCCCGGAACCGCCTCCTTCATTGTATGAACAGATTATGAATTATTTTGATGAGACTAAAGCAACTACAAGCGGGGCGGCAGCAGAGTCAGAGTCTTGGGCGCATGGCCACGCAGACTATTCTGATCGGCAGAAAGATAATGCTGCAGATGCAAAGGCGACAGGAGAGGCGATAAGTAAGCTAACGGAAGATATAGTTAGTCAAGAACATAACATAATAGTAAAACAATTTTAATAATCTTGTTGTTTAAATGGGAGGTGATAGCATGATAAGAGGAACAACACCTACGTTAGAGTTTACAATGCCGTTTGACACATCACTGATTGCGGAGCTGTACATCACGATAACGCAGAATGGTGCTACAGCACTGGAAAAAACCTTGTCAGATTGTAACTGCAATGATACGTCCGTATCATTAACTCTGACACAAGAGGACACGTTAAGATTAGAGCAAAAGCCATATTCGAATAGTGAAATGCAGATAAGAGTGCGGACTGTAGCTGGTGAGGTTCTTGCATCCAACATCATGAGCATATATGTTGGTAGGATTTTGAAAGATGGGGTAATTTAATGTGATTTGACGTAACATTTAGAGAGCTTGACAAAAAATTGAATGTGGATTTTCGCACAAGAAATGAGCAGATTAAAGTTGACTTTGAGCATTTACAGGTTGTCTCTGACAATGTTGGAGTGGATTACTACAAAGGTGATTACACGGTCACACCAAAAGTCGAAAAACAAGAGCTTGCGACACGCAAAAAGTTTTTGACGGAAAATGTAAAAATAAAAGAAATTCCATTCTTTGAGGTATCAAACCTTGAGGGTGGACAGACTGTATTTATTGGAAAGGAGCTATAAAGCATATGAGTATTAACAAAGTAGTATATGGTGGAAAGACATTGATTGATTTAACAGGTGATACTGTGACTGCGGATAAGGTGCTTGAAGGATTTACCACACATGATAAAAGTGGTGCATCTATTACAGGAACATGTGATTATGATGTGAATTCTGGTGATGCAACAGTTGCGGTTGCTGAGATTTTAAAGGGCAAAACAGCTTATGCAAGAGGTACAAAGCTTGTCGGAACGATGCCAAACAATGGTGCTGTGACAGGTAAAATAAGCACAAAAGGTGGTGCGTATACAATCCCACAGGGTTATCATGATGGGTCAGGAAAAGTTTCTATTGATGCGACGGAGCAAGAAAAGATTATTGCACAGAACATTCGTGAAGGTGTAACAATTCTTGGTGTTGAAGGTAGTATGTCAGGAAGTGAAGGTGTAAAAGCACAGGCTAAGACAGTCATTCCGTCAAGCGCACAGCAGACCATTCTTCCAGATGCCGGATATACGCATTTGTCACAGGTTACAGTGGAAAAGATTCCGTATGTAGAATCCGAAAATTCTGCTGGTGGAACTACAGTGACGATTGGGTAGGAGTGATTAATTATGGCAGTAAATAAAGTAGAATATGCTGGGAAGGTATTACTGGATTTGACAGAGGACACAGTTGCAGAAGACCAATTGTTAGAAGGCGCAACAGCTCACGATAGGTCTGGACAAAGGATAGTTGGTGCGCTAATTAATCTTGCAGAAGACACTGTGGCACCAGAAAATTTGCTGGCTGGTGCTACAGCTCATGATAGTAGTGGACAGCGAATTGTTGGAACAATGGAAGCATCTGGTGGAGATTCTGGTGGTGTACAGGTAAAAACCGGAACAACATCATCTCCTACTATCAATACTGGCTTGTCTAAGATTGATAAGCTGATAATCTATGCTAATAAAATTGTATCTAAAGGTATGGTTGATATGATTTACAGCAGCGACTCATCACGAGCAATAACAACGTTTTGTGATGAGTACAGTGTATATTCGCAGTATTGCAAGATAGCTGAGCGTACTGGTTTCAGCGTGTCAGGTGGGACATTTAACTGGACAGAAACAAAGGATGGATACAAATATATGACGAACACGACATACAATTGGATTGCGATTGGAAGCTAAAAAGAAAATTAAGAAAGGCGGCTATTGAAAAACATGTACGCCAGTTGGGGGAAATGTCCGGAATAGGTAGAAGGGTATATCCTCACTTAATTCGGCATACAACAGCCACGGACGGACTATTTAGAGGAATGCCGGTGGAAGAGGTACAGAAGCTCTTAGGACACGTAAATATTACAATGCAACGAGTGGCAATGTATTTTCGTTGCGTTATAAAAACGTTCCTTTTGATTCTGATTACATAACATTTATGTTTGGGTTGAATGAAACTGGATTAACTGATGAACAAATAGGAACTGAATCTGATAGTGACACCACAACATTATGGGGTGCGTACAATGTAATTTTTGAGTATTTCTTAACAAATGCACCTAAAGCGAAAATGATGGTTATTATTCCAGATGCTTGGATGAATAAAAAATATGCTGATGCAACAAAAGCAATATGTGACCACTGGGGAATTGTATGTAAGGATTTAAAATTTGACACGTCAGTAACAATGGGAATTGGAGGTAGAAGTAATGTATCATCAAAAGCGACAGAATTAAGGGATAAAGCCTTTAAGGTAACAGAAGAAAATGGTCACCCTAACGTAACTGTGCATGAGTATAGGAGTACAGTCATTGAATCGTGGATGAGGGCATTGTAATTAACTAAAGAGGACTTTAGGTAACCAGATATTGAAAGAAAATTTGGTTTTGGAACTAATAAATTGATTATTTATATGTAGCAGTGTAAAATAAAAATAACCAGGAAGGCGGCAACCTTAATTCTGGTTATTTGTGCAATAGTATGATGTTACTTCTATTGTACAATATATCAATATTAAAAGCAATAGGGGGAAATAAGAGTGCAAACAGAATTAATAAAGCATATTGAGAATGAATTTCAGGCAACATATTATGACATAACAACATTAAATTTTTCAGAAAATAAGGCGGCTTTAAAGTATATAAACAAAGGAATTGTCAGATTATCAGAGCCAGTATACTTTTTTATAAAACCGGATTTAGGAGCAAATATGAGGTCAATGGAAATACAGGGGTGTTGTCACTTCATTTTAATGAAACAGAAACCCCATACTTCAAGAGAACTGACAGAAGTTGCTCATGAATTTGGACATTTATTTTATGTTGAAAAGGGATATCCTTATGTGAAACCAGCCAATGAAGATTTTGCGAATGCAGGAAGAGCTACTATTATATCGAATGCGATAATGGATCCGATGATAAATAGGGATTTACATAATTCAGGAGTTGACATAGTAGAGTATATGCAAGATGCAATTAAAATACAGGCTCCGGATATTATGTTTGGGTATCCAGAGTACAACAGGTTGAATAAATATCAGAAGAATCATATTAAATGTTTGCTTATAGAAAAAATACAGGAATGGGATATTATTAAGAATGTTATTCCTAATATGTTTGTAGAAATAGCGGATAAAAAATATAAAAAACTTTTGGTGGAGAGCAGAACATTTGTAAAAAAGATTAAGGCGATAGGAACAAATAACCCTGAAAAATGCAGAAAATTATTGAATATGTTGATTATAGAAAATAATATGGAAAATGAAATTATAGTCGTATAATCGAGGTGATAAAGTGCTACAGTTTCGTTTATGGTGTTTTTTAAATAAGATGAGAATGATTAAGGCCAATATAAGGTATAAAAAAATGATAAAAAGCGGAGTAAACGTAAATGCAGGAGTGCTATGCGATTCAATTCCGCAAAAAAAACAAGAGATATTAGAAAAAATGGACAAAACTTCTACATATAAAGGGAAACAAGAAAAATTTTATAATAAATAAACGAGAAGGAAAGTTAGAAAGATATATGATTTTTAAAAAAAATATAGAACAATTAAAACAATTTTTATGGCGTAATAAATATATGGTTATACTTACCATATTTTTTCTACTCGTTAGAATAAAAATTTCGGAGGCACCTTTATGGAAACCTATTTCAAATTTTTCATTGGGGACAATTATATTTGGAGTACCTGAAAGAAATACTACATGGGCAGAATGGCTGGAATTTATAGATGCTTTAGGAATGTCATTTCTTGCAAGTTTAGTATTTTTATTTGTGAGTGTCACACTACCTAATATGAAAAAAAGAAAGGTAATTCGGAATGATATAGAAAAGAGAGTTAATATAATTTTGAAAGAAATAGAACGTATAACTGTTGGGTGCCTTGCTATTTATCAATCAAATCCAGAGGCTCCTGTAAAAGCATTTGAAAAATATAGTGATAAAGATATTGAATGGATAACCACTCATGTTAAATTTGATAAGAAAATATGTTTAAAAGGAAATGAGTATATCACAGGGCTTCAATTTATGTATGAACGAGCAGTTTGTGTGAAAAAGGAAGTAGATTATATATGTTCTAATTATCTGGAGTACATTACTGCAAATGAGCAAAATATTTTAAATAATTTGTTAGAATCTGTTTATTTAGAAAAGGCAGCGACGAGATATATTTATTGTTTGCAGAGCGGACAGATAAATATACCAGAAGAAACAAGAAATGAATTGAGAAAAAATTCTCCTAAAATGGTAAGTGTAGGAGGAATCACAATTGCGAATAACATAGTAGAAAAGTCGGATATAAAAAACGGAGTTGAATTATATAATACGATAAAGAAAATATTTATTTGATGATAAAAGAGAGAAATTTTCTCTCTTTTTTATTATTTGACAAAAATATGATAAGAGAGGCCTTCAAATAAAATCAAGATAATAAAAATAAAAATGACCTAGCCCATTGCGATTTTTATCAACATTTTAGAAAGTTGATTGGACTCATGAAAGAGAGTGGAGGGTTCCCGATGAGTTGACATTCAATTACAGAAATATAGAAATCATTGTAAAGCAAGGAAAGTATTATAGAGAACTTGTTGAACGTTGCATAGATAAAAAAAGAACAGATATCCTTGTAGGTATACATGGGATAATAACACTTGATAGTGTGTATTCTTAGAACTCAAAAAGCGTAATAAGTTATACGCAAACTGGATTTCAAAAGAGAAAAAGAAAAGATCCCAAACTCATTGAATAAATGCGAAGCATTTTTCACCGGGAATGATTTTAGGAAAAGGAATTTAAAAAAGGAAGGATAAAATCCGACTTGTGTGATTTAAAATCACTCATATATGTGTTCCAATAAATCGCAGATATAACTGTGAAAAGAAATCACATATATAGAAGCGAAATAAATGCACAGATATATAAGTGAAAAAAAGTCACAGATATAGCAATGAAATAAAAGCACACATATATAAGTGTATTTAATGCACAGATATATGTGTGCTTTATTTTCACAAAACTAGGTCAATTTCTTCTAAAAATCTAAAAAATATATCGTATAAAGGAAAACAGCTCCCGAAAGAGCTGCTTTAAAAAATATGAAAAAAATAATTAACCTTGAAAGACAGGTCAATAACATTATAATAACATATTTTGTGTAATACACAATGGTATTTTTTAATACTGTTGTGTATTTTTTTATTCTCAAGGAGGTGAGAAAAAATGAGAATAGTAGCAACAAAAAACAGGAAAAGAAAAAAGAAATTTCCATGGCGAATCGTGCTAGATAACGGAAGACAGATTCCGGTGCCATCACAGTATAATTTCAAATCTTCGTTCATCCGCACACACGGATGCAGTCTCGTAGCGTTTTATATGGCGCTGCGATACAAAGGCATTAAGAAAAATATGCAGCAGGTTCTGCGGCATGCCAGAAAGAAATTGAAATGCGACGCAAAGTATCCGCTTACAGAAATTGCGAGGGGAATCAATATGATCTGCCCAGGGAAGCCGGCAACTTATCACAAATCTTTAACGACCGAACAGCTAAATGCGAAGCTGAAAAAAGGCTATATGGTCCTGTTTGAAGAGGAAAATCCGATTCACACAGTTGCCTTGTTGAGAGATAACAAATCGGGTAAGATTTATCGTTTCTCAGACGGAAAGAAAAGTGTAGTAACTGTTGAGAAAGAAAATGTACGAAGGTGTACGAACAAAACATACAGAGGCGTAGTAATTGT
>ERZ857745.1718-NODE-1718-length-26008-cov-4.606943_pt1 | contig 26008 bp, 25 predicted proteins | sample MGYA00519699_ERZ857745 | MGnify/ENA primary metagenome ERZ857745 (study PRJEB31778, sample SAMEA3449357) | human gut metagenome | biome: human gut; feature: human-associated habitat; material: faeces | place: United Kingdom | collected 2010/2012 ...
TGCGCAATTGGCTGTTAATGTTTTCGGTATATGCATTAGACAGCTTTCTATCGTTATACGGGCGCAGAAATGAATTGAGGATTTCCTCTTTCCATGTAAAAAGTATATTTGTGAATTCCTCATATTGTGTAATTCCACAGCGCCTGAATCTGTCTGAAATTTTATCGTAATGTGCAGCAGCTTCTTCATAAGAGTATTCCCTGTTCATTCTGCGATAGCTTTCTTTTAATTCATAAGCCTGTTTCAGCACCGGAAATGAATCAAACAGCATATCTTTTAAATCTCTCCTGTTAAGCCATGTGTGAAATCGCCGGTTATATACACGCTTATTATCAAGGTTGACATTGTAAGTAACAAGAAGCCGGCTCCATTTCTTAAGAAGATAATATGCATCGGAGCCATATTCACACTGATTCATAAGATCAATCCTGAGCCGGTCAAAATTGCTATGAAGATGCTTTACAACATGAAACGGATCTACAGCGATAATGCAGTTTGGGAAATATGTTTTTGCCGCATCTTTGTAAGGTTCCCACATATCAATGGTCACATATTTGACTTTACACCGCTGTTCTTTTGGAAAGCCGGAGAGGTAAAGCGACAGATTCATTTTGCTTCTTGAATCAAGAATGTCATAAAGCGAGTGTTTTTCGTTATCAACAAGTATGCACAGATAGCCGGAATTGCGGCGGGGCAGTTCCTTTGAATGCAGTTCGTCAATTCCAAGGCATTCAGGGAGAGTGCGGGCAGGGATTGTGATGTATGAATCGATATATGTACTTAGCTGGGTGGAGGATATATCAAGTTCATCAGAGATCATGGAGAGAGTGTAATTGAGATTGGCAAGGAGTCTCATAGCGTTTTGCAGAAGAAGAAAAGATGAATTGAAACCGGGAAAAGAAAAAGGATTTTTTTCTATGGCGGTTTTATTGCATTCTTTGCAGATATATCTGTTTGCATTGTAGCGGATAATGCCTGAATGATTCCTGATGGCAGGGTGTTTGATTAACCTGAGCTTATGCCCATGCCCGATCATTTTTCCGCCGCAGTAAGGACAGGTCATAGGCTTGCGTACCAGAGTTATATCATAGTAGATTGTATCACCGTCAGTGATAATGTCCACTTTTTTATATCGGAGTTGCTTATATTAAGCATTATTGTGGTAAAATCGATATTAGGAATAGTGAATTCCTCCCTTCATGTGAGATTTTTCTATTAAGCAAGATAATCATAACATGAAGGGTATTTTTTACCCACACAATAATTTAAAGCTCACCCACACGGGCTGAAAAAACGGGTAAAAAAAACCCACACGATAATTTATTGTCCACCCACACCCGCACGATAATTTAGGGCGCCTAACTTAATGCAGCATTTTTTTAAATGCGTGAAACCAAAATTACTTTTTTACGGTATATACAGCAGAGTATAATTTGAATGAGAGCAGGTGATAAATTGCAGGATGATAGAATAGTTGAGCTATATTGGAACAGGGAAGAAACCGCAATAGATGCAACCGAGAAAAAATACGGGGCATACCTGATGAAAATTGCATATAACATACTGGTTGACAGAGAGGACAGCAGAGAATGTGTAAACGATACATACCTGAAAGTATGGAACTGCATACCGCCTCACAGACCTGAGGCACTGTCTGCATTTCTTGCCAAAATAGCGAGGCAAACTGCCATTGATATATTTCGCAGAAGAACCAGCCCAAAACGCAGGGGCTCTGAATATGCAGTTTCCCTTTCAGAGCTTGAGGACTGCATTGAGTCGGGGAACACAGTGGAAACAGAAGTCGATGCAAGGAGTTTGGCTGATGCAATCAATAATTTCCTAGGTGAATTATCCGTACTTGAAAGAGATGTATTTATAGGGAGATACTACTTTGCAGACTCTGTTGGTGACATAACCGCATACTGCAATATCACGGTGCCAAAGACCAAGAGTATGCTTTACCGTCTGCGCAGCAGACTTAAAATCTACCTGAAACAGGAGGGGTATTTTGATGAAAAGTAAAAATATAGCTGATGCGATTGATATGCTTGATGATGATATTCTGCTGCATACCGCAGAGGTCAGAATGAAGATAAAAAAATTAAAAAGAGTAAAGCTGATAAAATATGCTGCTGCGGCCTGCCTGTGCATCATATGTATAGCAGGTATTTGGCTGTATGAGGGAGCTGACGAATTTGTCCCGATTGCTTCTCTGCTTGATGAAAACAGTGTTTCATCGGAAGAACTCATTTATACAGATGCCATTGAAATAGGAGATTACAGATGTATGTATAACAAGGTAAATTCGGCTCTGACATCAAAGCTTGAAGAGAGCATAGGCAGGGCATTTGATAGTTCGGATAAGTGGTATTATGTTTCGGGACACAAAGACGCCCAGTATCTGATACAAAAAGAAAGCGAGGATTATTCGTTATGGGAGTTTGCCTGTTTTGACAGCAGCGGCTACAGCTACAGCGATGTAATGCAGTCTGTATATGGTATTGACTCGGCTGATAAAATAGCTGAAATCAGAGTCCGCCCATCTGATGCTGATAACACTGACTATGGTAAAAAACTTCAGGAGCAGACAGGGGAATTTACTGTAAAGGACAGAAAAGATATAGATACAGTTTACAGATATCTGATGTCTCTTGAATGTTATGGAGATGACAACTGGGATATGATAGAATATCGGAGCTCTGACGATGAAGCATGCTCCGGAGATGCTGTGAAGCTTGGGCGGTATCCGATATGTTTTATGAATACGGAGGAATAGCATACAGCAGACTTACAGACAGGCAGGCAGAGGATATGCGCAGGATTTTAAAAATTACCGATAAATAATAAAAGGCGGCAGGGTACTCTCTGATAAGGAATTCCTGCCGTCTTAATTTTTCTCCCGATATATATTGCGGTACCACAGACCTGCCAGATAAAGCGATGTCAGGTTGCTCATTATACGAGGGTCAAGTCCGGTACGGCTTATTATTTTGTTTATCTTGTACTGAACAGTATTTTTGTGTATGAAAAGCTCGGAAGCTATGGCATTTATAGAGCCGTTGCTGATGTAATATATATTTATGAAATCTATTATGTCCTCTATTTCCCTGTGCTCACAGTCCTTAAAAACAATGCCACAGAAACGTTTTTTGTGATCGATGTCAACAGAACTTAAAATTATGTCAAGCAGCATTTCGTCATAAATAAATATGCCGCTCTGTCCGTTCAGAAGCTCCATAACCCTGCGTGCCTGATGAAACGACTGATGGGCCTGCCTGCTGTCAGGAAAGCTTGTACCTATGGCAACAGTGTAATTGTTCTGCGGAAATTCGCTGTTAAAGCAGGTCAGGAGATACTCCCTGAATTTGTCTGCGGAGCTGAAATTGCCTATAAGGATGCCGTAGTTGCTGCTGTATCCTGTAAGAATATGTGTTTTGTCTATTATTGAATCAATAAAGCTGTGAACTGCTTTACTGTTGCTGCTGCTTACAAGCGCTGCGGTAATAGGTGAATTTGGGTTGATATTGTATTTTGTCAGCTTTTCGGTAAGCTGGGCGCTGCTTTCAAGCTCATTGTTGATCCAGCTGTTTATGAAGAGGGTGCGCGAATGTTCCCTGCGGTTGCTCTGCTGTATCATATCAAAGTCCTTGACGAGAATTTCAGTTACCTTTTTGATAAGGCGCGCGTATCTGCCGGTTTCGGATACATCGCCTGTTATTCCCACAACTCCGATTATATTGTCATCAGAAAACAGCGGCAGATTTATACCCTGCCTGCAGCCTGCATATTCCTCATCGTAATATACTGGAAGCTCTTTGAGATTTTGCTTGATTACAAGATGTGCGCCCTCGTGGAACTGGCCGACACGTTCCTTGTCCGTACTTGCCAGAATAACTCCGTTTTCGTTCATTATATTGATGTCATAATCTATGACAGAGCTGATTTCCCGTATCAGATCTGTAGCCGCGCTCTTGCTTATTTTCATAAAACACCTCCGCATTAATTTGCTGAATTGTTTTTACTATATTGGCAATACTGTTACGCGTAACAGCAATTAGCCTGTATTTTCGGATATACGCCTATATAAAAATGTTACATATAATATTATAATTATAACAATATTATTCGTCAATATAAACAGGAGGTTTACAATGAAAATGAAAAAGGCTGTTTCAAGATCGTGCTCAACACTTATTGCATTAAGCAGCGCGACAAAGGCCGGAGATATTATTTTTGGAAAAAACAGTGACCGTCCCGTAAACGAGTCACAGCCTCTGGCATATTTTCCGCCGGCTGACCACGAAGAAGGTGAAATGGTGCAGTGCACCTATATAAAAATTCCCGAGGTTTCACACACTTACGGATATATAGGCTCAAGACCGTACAACATATTCGGTTTTGAACACGGTGTAAACGAACACGGAGTAATCATAGGAAACGAGGCTGTAACAGGCAGAGAAACACCTGAGCTTAAATGGGGCCTTATAGGAATGGATATTTTAAGACTTGCCCTTGCAAGATCAGACAGCGCCGCAAAGGCTGTTGAGGTTATAGGCGAGCTTCTTGAAACTTACGGAACAGGCGGAGATCCGCTGATTAGACCTCAGTATTTCAATGCCAACTATATTATTGCAGACTACAACGAGGCATATATATTTGAATCCTGCCAGAGAATGTGGGCTGCCAAGAAGATAGAGCATGTAGGTCACATAGGAAATATCTACGCGCTCAGGGATGACTATGACCTTATAGGCAAAAACGTAATCAAAGAGGCTGCGGCTAAGGGCTGGTGCAGAGATGAGGAGAGAATAAACATAGGTGAAACTTTCTCCATTTCAGACTGCGACTATGAGGACGGAGAAGCGTATTTCAGATACATCAGGCAGGAAGAACTGATGAAAAACAGAGATCCGTTCACTGTAAAAATGATGATGAACAATCTGCGTGACCATTATGACATGGATTACAGAAAACCGATACAGTATGACATCGCTACTTCAAAGATGCCTACAATATGCTGCCATCCGGGCGGTATGAACGGCTGTGCATCAGCTGCAAGCGTGGTATGCTCACTTGACAAGAATGCGCCTGAACCTTTCAAAATCACATACTGGGGAAGTATGGCTCCGCCTTGTTGTTCGGTATTTACACCTAAATTCAATATCGGCTGGATGCCGGAGCAGCTGGCGGTTGCAGATGCTGTATATAACCCGGACAGCCCTTGGTGGATTTTCAACGAGCTTGAAAGATACATCTCCTTAAGTTACAACGACTTTGCTCCTATGGCGCAGGAAGTATTTCAGCCTATGGAGGACGAGCTGATACAGCAGGTTGAGCAGGCTAAGAGCGAATACGACGGCAACGATGAAAAACTCAAGGCTCTTTCACAGGAAGCATTTGAGAGAAGTATTGCCGCAGCAAGAGACCTTACAGCAAAGATAAAGGCTAAGCTGCCGTCAACGAGAATTAATTATCTGATGCTTGACTATTTCAGAGATTCAGCGGATATGTGCGGAATGCCTTATGACTTAAAGCTGTAGATATACTACTGATACAGAGAGGAAAAACAAAATGAGTGATAATGGATTGAAAAAACAAAGCGTAGGCCTTATAGGTCTTGTGGGAATGATATACGCAATGACCGCAGCCGGCGCTTACGGTATAGAGGATATGATATCCTCTTCAGGACCGGGAATGACAATAATAATGCTGTTTGTACTGCCGATTATATGGGCATTCCCTATAGCGCTTGCATCGTGCGAGCTGGGCTCTGCAATTCCTGACGAATGCGGGTTTTACAGATGGGTTCAGAGAGCTTTGGGCGAGTTCTGGGGATTTCAGATCGGCTGGCTCAAAAATATAGGGATATATATAAATGTTGCGGTATTCGTTGTACTGTCAACAGATTACCTTGCTTCATATCTGGGACTCAACAATCTTCAGAGCTACATATGCAAGATAATCATAATCGGAGTTTTCACCTGGATAAACCTCAGAGGAGTAAAAGACGTTGCAATCGTAAGCTCGATAATATCAGGAGCAATTCTGGTTGCCTTTGCAGGTATTGCAATAATAGGGTTTATTCATTTCTCCCACAATCCGTTTGAACCGGTTGTTGCTACAGGACAGACAGTTGTAGGCAGCATAGGCTCAAGCATAGCAATCGGTATGTGGATGTATGCAGGCTATGAGTCAATGTCAAGTCTTGCGGGAGAGGTTAAAGACCCGCAGATGATTCCAAAGGCTATAATAATAGCGCTGCCTCTGATTATAGGTACATATGTGCTTCCTACAGTGGCATCACTTGGCGCTATAGGCCAGTGGGATAAGTGGGGTTCCGAAGGAGTTTCATATGTAAACGTTGCAATGCAGTTTGCTCCTGCATTCGGAGTAGCTTTCGTAATGGTTGCTTTCATATCAAACATATCAATGTTTAACGTTTATCTGGCATCAGGCGCAAGAGGCTTCTTTGTAATGGCGGAGGACAACCTTGCTCCTAAGGCGCTTGTAAAGTGCGACAAAAAAAGAGGTGTTCCTTATGTGGCAATTATAAGTCTGTCGGTAGTTTCACTGATTTTATGCGCGTTCAAGTTTGACATACTTGTTACTATAGTTTCACTGTTTAATCTAGGACTTTATTCTCTGATTATGATTTCACAGATAGTTCTGAGAAGAAAAGAGCCTGACCTGCCTAGACCTTACAGAATTAAGATGGGTAAGGTAGGCACTGACATATTCTGCGCTGTTCCCGTTGTGGTTGCGTTTATAGCCCTTTATATAAACGGAGCGGACTATTTCGTAATGGGACTTCTGGGTATGATATCAGGACCTATCGCATACATAATCTTCAAGAAAATTTACGGCGGTCTTTACAAAAATGATCCTGAGAAGTATCCTATAAATGAAAAAACAAAGCTTGCAGTCGGAGATACCAAGAGAATATCATTTTCTTTCGGACTTCTGGCAGTGCTTATGATTATAGGCAGACTGTTTCTTCCTGGATATGAGGATCACGCATATTATGCAGAAGCCTACGGCGTTGACAATATGTTTGATATTCTGATGATGCTTGTAACTGTCGGAGCTGCGGTATGCGCAGTGCTGGCCGTGATATTTGGAGTTTTATACAATAAGACAGAATCGAAGGAAGCAATTAATGGATAAGCAAAAAGTTTTGCAAAAAAAATACCTTATAATGCCTGATTCTTTCAAGGGAACTATGGATTCCATTGAAGTATGCGAGATTATGAAATCAGCAGTGCTTGAAAAAAATCCGGGCGCAGAGGTTGTGACTGTTCCTGTAGCTGACGGCGGAGAGGGTACGGTGGACTGTTTTCTGTCTGCCTTTGGCGGCAAAAAGAAAACGGTGACTGTAACAGGACCCTACGGTAAAAAAGTACAGGCAGCCTACGGCATTACGGGCGATACTGCAATTATTGAAATGGCAGCGGCCTCAGGCTTTGCGCTTACCGATAACGGCATGAGAGATCCGTCAGCTGCGACTACCTTTGGAGTCGGCGAGCTTGTCAGAGATGCCGTAGAGTCAGGATGCAGGCGTATAATACTGGGACTTGGCGGAAGCTGCAGCAATGACGGCGGAGCAGGAATGGCAGCGGCACTGGGAACCGTGTTTTATGATGAAGCGGGCAGATCCTTTGTCCCTGCCGGCAGGAATCTTGACAGGATAAGCAGGATTGATAAAACAGCTTCTGACAGACTTTTGGGAAACGTGGCTATAGAGGCAATGTGTGATATAGATAATCCGCTTTACGGACCAAGAGGCGCGGCATATGTGTTTGCACCGCAGAAAGGCGCAGACGAGGCTATGGTCAGAGTGCTTGACGGCAATCTAAAAAAATATGCGGAAACAGTAAAAGCTGAAACAGGAGCAGATATTTCAGAGCTTGCAGGCGGCGGTGCTGCTGGAGGAACAGGCGCGGGAGCATATGTTTTTCTCGGCGCCAGACTCAGACAGGGAATAGATGTGATACTTGATATGCTGGGATTTGAGAAGCTGATTAAGGATTGCAGAGTGATTTTTACAGGCGAGGGCAGCTTTGACAGTCAGAGCCTCGGCGGCAAGGTGGCTGTGGGAATTTCCAGAAGAGCCATGAAATCGGGAATCCCTGTTATAGTTGTGGCAGGAAGCGTTGCCGACAACGTCAGCGGGCTTTCAGAAGTGGGAATTACAGGCGTATTTCAGACTGACCCAGGCACTTATGACAGCCAGAGCGAGATGTTTGCAAACTGCAGAAAAGACCTGAAAAGGACAATGCTTGAGATACTGGGCAAAACAGAATTCTAAGAATTTAACGTAAATGCCTTACATAAAAAACATAAAGATAACGGAATTTCGGAAGTGTTTCTGAAATTCCGTTATTTATTTAAATTATAACAGAAATAAAGCAAACGGCATATTGAAATTATGTTTAACAGTAGTATAATAGTGTTGTGAATGATTGTTCACGAGAGGGAATTATGTATAAGAAATTAGACGATGAGATTTTAAATAACATACTTGAGTCCGGCATTGATGAATTTGTCGACAGAGGCTTTAGCGGAGCCAATATGAGAGGCATTGCGCAGCGGGCAGGTGTCAGTGTCGGAGTGATATACAAATATTTCAGTGACAAGGACAGCTTTTTCAGAGCCTGCCTTGACCACAGTCTGCAGCTTTTAGACAACGTGCTTGCGGAAGCCGTAAAGGAAGAGGACGATTTTGACTCCTGCATCAGAAATATAGTGTATGCGCTTGTCAGACATTCGGAGCAGCATTCAAACTACAATGCCATGTACAACGAGATAACGGCAGGAGGATGCAGAGTCTATGCCGCAGAGTTTGCAAAAGAGATAGAAACAAGGTCGGCGCAGGTATACAGCCGCCTCATAGCCAAGGCACAGGCACAGGGGAGAATTTCAAAAGATGCAGACAGCGGCGTTCTGGCGTTTTTCTTTGATAATCTGCTTATGATGCTGCAGTTTTCGTTCAGCTGTGAATATTACAGAGAGCGAATGAAAATATTCTGCGGCGAGAGCGCGGACAAAGAAGATATTGCCGAATATATGATAACTTTTATTGAAAAAGCACTGATTAAGGAGGCGTAATATGTACGTAATAGCTTATGACATAGGTACGACAGGACTCAAAACCTGCCTGTATTCCATAGAGGACAGAGTAAGCCTTGTGGCAGGTACCTATCAGGGATATGATTTATATATCCTTGAGGGCGGCGGTGCAGAGCAGGATGCGGAGCAGTGGTGGGAGGCCATGTGCAGCACCACAATGAAGCTGATTGAAAAGACGGGAATTGCTCCGGCTGAGATAAAGGGTCTTTCTTTCTGCTCGCAGATGCAGGGTCTTGTACTTGCAGACGATAAGGCAAACGCCCTGAGGCGGCCTATGAGCTATATGGATCAGAGGGCCTCAAAGATTATGAAATCCGTACAGGGCAGAGGCCTTACGGTATCCGGCGTAAACATTGTGAAGCTGATTAAATCCCTTGTGGCAACACATGCGGCATCAACAAGCGTCAAGGACCCGCTGTGGAAATACAAATGGGTTGAAGCAAACGAGCCTGATATATTTAATAAAGTGCACAAATGGCTTGACGTCAAGGAGTACCTCATAGCAAGATGCACGGGAAACTTTGTAATGACAAAGGACTCGGCCTATTCGACATTCCTCTATGATACAAGGAAAGGCAGAGAGGGCTGGAGCAGGTCGCTTTGCAAAGCATACGGCGTTAATATGAAGCATCTCCCAAAGGTAATATCCTCAACCGATGTTGCAGGGACTCTGACAGAGAAAGCAGCGCAGCAACTGGGACTTGCAACAGGTACCGATGTATACGGCGGAGGCGGCGATGCCACTCTGATAGGACTCGGAGCAGGCTGCACACAGACGGGACAGACCCATATATACTGGGGTACGTCGGGCTGGGTTGAAACCGTGACAGACCGGCAGTATGTCGATATAGTTTCAATGATAGCAGCCATTATGAATGCCGAGGACGGCAAGTTCAACTACTTTGCTGAAATGGAAACTGCGGGCAAATGTTTTGAGTGGGTCAAAAATCATCTGGCCCTTGACGAGATAGGAATATATTTAAGCAAAACAGATGTTGCAGATAACACAGAGGGCATATACGAAAGTCTTTATGATTATCTTTCAGAGGTTATAGCGGAGGTTCCCGCAGGAGCCGGAGGCGTGATATTCACCCCATGGCTTCACGGCAACAGGTGTCCTTTTGAAGATCCGTCGGCGGCGGGTATGTTCTTTAACATAGGAATCGAAACAGGCAAAAGGCAGATGATAAGAGCAGTTGTTGAGGGTGTGTGTTATCATCTCAGGTGGATGCTGGAGTGTCAGGAAAAAAAGATAAAGACATCACAGACCGTCAGATTTGCAGGCGGAGGAGCGCTGTCGGATGTTACCTGTCAGATACTTGCAGACATTACAGGCAGGAAAATACAGACTGTAGCCGATTCTAAAGATGTAGGCTCTGCAGGAGCTGCAATACTTGCAGGAGTCGGAGCGGGAGTAATATCCGGATTTGACGAGGCATCCGGCTATATACCGGCAGAAAAAACATTCGAGCCTGATGAAAGCAGCAGGGCTGTCTATGAAAGAAATTATCAGGTATTCAGGCAGCTTTACAGGGATAATAAAAAGAGTTTCAGAATTTTAAACAGGGAGTAGGACTATGGATACAGTAAGAGCACAGGAGCTGGTTGCACAAACCGGCAGACAGCTTCTTGATATGGGACTGGTGGCAAGAACGTGGGGCAATATCTCATGCAGGATTGATAAAACCCACTGCGCTATAACGCCCAGCGGGCTTGATTACAGACAGATGAAAGCAGAAGATACAGTGCTTCTTGACATTGAGTCGGGGAAATGGCAGGGAAATCACAAGCCGTCGGGTGAAAAGGGCGTACATATGGCTGCCTACAGACAGTTCCCTGATACAGAGTTTGTGATACACACCCACCAGAACTATGCAACGGCGATAGGCCTTTCAGGCTTTGACAGCCTTGATATTACGGAGGAAGAAACAGAGGCTCTGGGCGGAATCGCCCTTGCGGCCTACGGGCTTCCGGGAACAAAAAAGCTTACAAATGCAGTTGCAGATAAATTAAAAGAGGGAAATCATACGGTGCTTATGGCTCGTCATGGTGTTCTTGTCTGCGGCAGGGACAGAGATGAGGCGATGAAACGTGTACAGCTTCTTGAAGAAATATGCAGGAGAAATATAAAGAACTTTAGCGGCAGCGAAAGTGATGCGGTATTAAAGACGGCAGAGCTTGGCAGAGCTGTATATGCGCAGGTTGACGATATGGCGCAGATGATAGGAAGAAAGATACCTGCAGCCAAAAGTCCGGAGGAGGCAGAAAGACTTCTGCAAAAGCATAATGCTGTTCTTGTGAAAGGAGAGGGCGTAAGAGTAAGGGCTGACAGCGAAGATGACAGAGAGGCTCTTGTTATGCTTGCCGAAAAGGCCTGCATATGCCACCTGCACACATTAAATGAAAGCTCAAAGACAAGACTTGGCATATTCGATATAATGCTTATGAATTATGTTTACAGACATAAATACTCTAAACAAAAGAACGGAGATAAATAAAATGGCGAGCAATAAACAAAAAGAAGCTGCAAGGATAATCAAATTTGTTCTGTTTTCTGCATCTGCGGGAATAATAGAGCTGGGCTCTTTCACCCTGTTAAACGAGCTGACAAAATGGAGCTACTGGCCATGCTACCTGATAGCGCTGATACTGTCGGTATTGTGGAACTTTACTCTCAACAGGAAATTCACATTCAAATCGGCAAGCAACGTGCCGGTGGCAATGGCAAAAATATTTGCTTTTTACTGCGTATTTACGCCGGTGACAACCATACTGGGCAATTATCTGGCAGAGGATCTGCTCTGGAATGAGTACATAGTTACAGGTATCAATATGGCGCTTAATATATCAACTGAATATCTGTACGACAGATTTATAGTATTCAGAAAAACTTTAGATACAAACAAGGCTGCACTGAAACAGCAGCAGAAGGAAAACGGAGGTATTGAGAATGATTAAGAACTGCGGAATTACAAGATGGGACAGTCCGGACGAGATAAACAGACAGCTTAAGAACCTGACAGATCAGGAAATCTGGGAGGTCGATGACGAATATTACAACGATGTTGTAATGAAATATTTTGATGAGAAATGCAAGGGCTCCAAGGCTATATATGAGGAGTCAAAGGAGTACATACCGGGAGGCGTGCAGCACAATCTGGCGTTTAACAAGCCGTTTCCTATGTGTATGGCCAAAACAGACGGCGCATATCTTTATGACTACGACGGCAACAGATATATAGACTTCCTGCAGGCCGGAGGACCTACGATACTGGGCAGCAACTACCCTGCAATCAGAGAAAAGGTTATAGAGCTGCTTAATACCTGCGGGCCTGTAACGGGACTGCTCCACGAGGCGGAGCTTCTGATTGCAAAGGAAATCAATAAACATATGCCGAATGTAGAGATGTTTCGTATGCTGGGTTCGGGTACAGAGTCAGTTATGGCGGCGCTTCGCATAGCGAGAATTGCTACAGGAAACAAGCGCATAATCAAAATAGGCGGAGCTTATCACGGCTGGTCAGATCAGATGGTGTACGGGCTCAAAATACCGGGAAGCAGGGCGCTGCTTGAGTCACACGGCATACCAAAAGGAGCATACAAAACTACAGATGAGGTAAGACCAAACGACCTTGATATGCTTGAAAAGATGCTTAAACGGAACAAAATGAAAGGCGGTACGGCAGCGGTTATAGTTGAGCCGGTAGGTCCTGAAAGCGGCACAAGACCTGTAGCCCGCGACTACAACAAGGGTGTAAGAGCCTTGTGTGATAAATACGGCGCGCTTATGATTTTTGATGAGGTTGTAACAGGCTTCAGAGTTGCGCTGTCGGGAGCGCAGGGGTATTTTGATGTAGTGCCTGACCTTACAATCTTTGGTAAAATCGTAGCGGGCGGTTATCCGTCGGCAGGCGGCGTAGGCGGCAAGAAAGAATATGCGCAGCTTATGGCGGCAGGCCTTGCAACTGGCAAGCACAGAGCTTATGTTGGCGGTACTCTTGCGGCAAATCCGCTTTCGTGCCTTGCAGGATATACGGCAATAAAGGAAATCGAAAGAACAAATGCCTGCGAGATAGCGGGCAAAATGGGCGACAGATTATGTGACGGTCTTAAAGAGCTTATTGACAGATATGGTCTGCCTTATGTGGCATACAATCAAGGCTCGATAGTGCATCTTGAATGTACGGGAGCTATGAGCTTTGACTTCTCATCAATGTCGTTTATAAAGTCGGCGCTGGGACTTCTCAGGCATAAGGATATGATGTATGTAAGAAAAGACTCAATGGAAAAAATGGGAGCCGCATATATGGCAAACGGCATAGTTACACTGGCGGGAAGCAGACTGTATACCTCGCTGGCAGATACGCCGGAAATAATAGACGAGGCGTTAAACAGGTTTGAAGAGGTATTCAAGCACGTTAAAAAGACAGACAAAGGCTTATTGAAATAGCAGCCTGAATTGATCTGATTATACGGCAGGCACCGCGAAAATACAGTTTCGAGGTGCCTGTTTGCAGGTTATATCTGATTTTTAATGTTATTGCAAAGCCACAGTCCTTTTTCATAGGAGCAGTATTTGCAGGTGTTGCAGTATGTACGGATACCGCAGGTTCTGCAGATCCAGGCGCCCATAGGCTTTATCTTTTCTTCGCTGCCGTCATGTTTGCAGCACCAGTTGCTGCAGTCATGGGCTACTGTGACAACGGGCCGGCCGTCTTTGTAGCGGCAGGCGCCGCCTGCAACATTGTCAAGCTCATCGTCGGCAAGTTCGCCGGTTTTACCGCCAAGTACGGCGAAGTTTGCTTCGGCTTCTTCAACAGTCATTTCAATATCGTTTTTCTCTGCAAGTGCAAGAAGTTCTTCTGCTGACTTTGCAAGTCTTGCTTCTGCAAGCATATTGTCTGTAAATTTCATAATATACCTCCTTGTTTACATTTGTCGGGTTGTCTGAAATATCGGTGATGCAGCAGACAGTCTAACGCTCCTGTCTGGACAGTTCATATTCAGGGATATATCTGCTGAAGTGATCGGTAAGGTAGCAGTACTGACCGTATTCCCATTTTATATCTGTTATTGTTACACGCATATAGAGAAAGCCGGAGCCGTCGTGTCCCCAGCGATAGAATACGGTTTCCCCGACATCAAATCTTGCTTTTCGTCTGTCAGCGCTGTCGCCTGTTCCTCCCGCTATGCTGTCAAGTGCATCGTCAGAGATTTCGCAAGCCTCCTTAACAGCCATTTTAATATCGTTTTCTTTTGTAAATTCTTTCATAATCCTCTCGCCTCCAGTTACTTCTTTTTCTTTTACCTGTTTATACAGACAGCCTTGGAAAAGGTATAACTCTTTTTACAAAAAATTAAATGTGAGTACCATCACGCCTGCTGGTTTAGTCAAGTATAATATATGAAGTATAAAAAAACAAGCATATCCGTCCGGTTATATAATTTGTGTTTGCATATTGACAATCGGGAAATAAAGGTATATCATATACTTAGCACTCGATAAGATAGAGTGCTAACAAATGAATAGTGACCTAGGGGGTAAATATAAAATGGCAAAGAAACAATTTAAAGCTGAATCCAAAAAACTTCTGGATATGATGATTAATTCTATCTATACACACAAGGAGATTTTCTTAAGAGAACTTATATCAAACGCAAGCGACGCTATCGACAAGCTGTACTATCAGGGCCTGTCAGATGAAAAGATGGGTCTTGCCAGAGAGGACTTCTTTATCAGAATTGATCTTGACCACGATGCGAGAACTCTGACAATATCAGATAACGGTATCGGTATGACAGACAAGGAGCTTGAGTCAAACCTGGGAACCATAGCAAGGAGCGGTTCGCTTGATTTCAAGGAAAACAACGAAGCCAAAGAGAACATAGACATTATAGGTCAGTTCGGCGTGGGCTTCTATTCGGCATTTATGGTCAGCGACAAGGTTGTTGTAACCTCCAGACCTTTTGGCGAGGACAAGGCGTGGAGATGGACATCTGAGGGAGCAGACGGATATACGATTGAAGAGTATGACAAGCCTGACAGGGGTACCGAAATCGTACTGTATATCAAGCAGGATACGGATGAGGACAAATATGGGGATTTCCTTAACCAGTACACAATAGCGGGACTTGTGAGAAAGTATTCGGACTATATTTCATATCCTATCAAGATGGACTTTGAAACCACCAGAATGAAAGCCGGGACAGGTATCGAGGACGAAAACGGCAATCAGATAGAGCCTGAATATGAAACAATAACCGAAACAAGGACACTTAACAGCATGGTACCTATCTGGCGTAAGAACAAGAGCGAGATAACATCTGAGGAATACAACCACTATTACAAAGAAAGATTTTTTGATTTCAATGATCCTGCCGCAGTAATTCACACAAAGGCAGAAGGACAGATTTCCTATGACGCGCTGCTGTATGTTCCTCAGAAAGCATCGTTTGACTACTATACCAGAGAATACGAAAAGGGACTTTCTCTTTATACAAACGGCGTGCTGATTATGGACAAGTGTGCGGATCTGCTGCCTGATTATTTCAGTTTTGTCAAGGGTGTTGTAGACAGCGCCGACCTGTCGCTTAATATTTCCAGAGAAATGCTGCAGCATGACAGACAGCTCAAGCTTATAGAGAAGAACATCGAAAAGAAAATCAGAAACGAGCTTCTCAAAATGCAGAAAGACGACAGAGAGAAATACGAAAAGTTCTTTGAGGAATTCGGACCGCAGATTAAATTCGGCATCTATGACAAATACGGCATGAACAGCGATACCCTGCAGGATCTTGTGATGTACTATTCATCAACAGAGAAGAAGCCGGTAACGCTCAAGGAATACGTTGAGAGAATGAAGCCTGAACAGGACAAGATCTATTATGCCTGCGGTCAGAGTATTGCGATGATCGATGCGCTTCCTCAGACAGATGCAGTTAAGGACAAGGGTTTTGAGATACTGTATATGACAGACAATGTCGATGAATTTGCAGTAAAGGCCATAGTTGACTATGAGGGCAAGACCTTTGTAAACATCTGCACTGATAATCTGGATATGGATAACGAAGAAGAAAAAGAGGCTCTCCAGAAGAAGAATGAGGAGTCAAAGGACGTCCTCGAAGTTATAAAGGAGACTCTGGGCGATGATGTTGCAGAGGTAAGATTTACAAATAAGCTCAGAAACTACCCTGTATGCTTGACAAGTGAGGGCGAAATTTCAATAGAGATGGAAAAGACTCTTAATGCAATGCCTACGGGTGAAAAGGTAAAGGCAAAGGTTGCAATGGAAATCAATGCAGACCACCCTATTGCAGACAAGCTCAAGGCTATTGCAGAGGATAAGGCAAAGCTTGCAGATTATGCAAAGCTTCTGTATGCTCAGGCAAGGCTGATATCGGGACTGCAGATAGAAAATCCGGCAGAAATAAGCGAACTTATTTGTGAGCTTATGTAAACCGCGTACAAGTCAATACAGATAATGCTTTAAAGGCTGTGCGGCTATATGCTGCGCAGCTTTTTCCGGCTTTGCACAAATGTCGAATAATGCGACAAAATGACAGGGCAAAAGATGATATAATGGAACCTGTATTATGTTGAAAATTTGATTACAGGGAAAGAAAATGAAAAGAATAAGCAGAATAATATGTATCATCGCAGCAGCAGTAATGATTGCAGCAGTTCCTGTATGCGGACATTCCGGCAGAACAGATTCATCAGGAGGTCACAGGGATAACAGAAATGTCAGCGGGCTTGGATATTATCACTATCACTGCGGAGGCTATCCGGCGCATCTTCATAATAACGGAGTCTGCCCGTATCGTTCAGGCAGTAGCAGCAGCGTTGCTTCAAAGGTAAGCAAGCCGCGCGTTACAAAGCCTGCAAAGGTTAAAAACGTCAGAACAACTTCAACCTACGCGCTTAGAACAACTGTCAAATGGAACAGGGTATCAGGAGCTGCAGGCTACAAAGTGTACCGCTCAACAGGCAGCAGCTACAAATGCGTTAAAACCGTAAAATCGGGCAGTACATTAAAATATACAGACAAAAGCGTTTTGGCCGGAAAAACATATTATTACAAGGTGAGAGCATACAAAAAGGTAAACGGCAGCTATAAATACGGCAGCTACTCCTCATCAAAAAAAGTAAAGACAAAGAACAACAATCGGTATTTTGACTTTGACTGGGAGGATTATGAGGATAACAGAGAGGTCGGCCTTGATTTTCAGCGGCTCTGGTACAGCTCCGGCAGTCTTTGCGCAGAGGTTGCGGTGAAGAACTGCACAGATAATACAGTTGAAGTCAGAGGCATCGACTCGATTAAAATATACTGTGATGACAGCAGGATAGGAAGCGGCACATATTACAGCTTTGATGAGAATGTGAGACTGGCGCCGGGAGAGAGGAGCAGTATATACAAGATTGTCCTTGACCGCAGCCGCAAAACCGATTTAATCAGAAAGGATAAAAGCGGCGCATACTTCAGCAGCGTATCTGATGTTGATTATGAAATACAAAAAGCTGAACAGCAGCAGAATAATTAAAGCATATATCTAAATAAAGAGGGTATATACATTGCAAAGAGTCTGTCCCACGAGCAGGCTTTTTGTAATTCTCTATATTTATGGTATACTGTAGTTGGAAGGAGAACATTTATTATGAATGATGATTATGAATATATAACTGTGCAGCAGGCTCTTGAGCAGGAGGGGCTTGAGGACAGATTTGATGTTGAAACGACTGTTGAAATACTTGAGGAAAAAGGCATATCCGCCTTTGTGTTCTGGGGAATGACAAGAGATGCCATGATAGAGCTGCTGGAGAGACCGCCTGAAGATGAACTGTGGGGATTTCCGTCTGAATGGGAAATATAGACTGAAAAAATTGCCGGCGTGATTACGCCGGCTTTAAATTTCCTATTCCTGTGTTTTCTCGTATTCCTTCATTATAGCTACTGAAGCTGAGGCGCCTATTCTGTCTGCGCCTGCTTTTATCATTTCCTGAACTGTTTTTAAATCGCGGATACCGCCGGATGCCTTTACCTGAGCTCTGCCGGCTACGCGGTTTTTCATAAGCTTGACGTGAGCTGCCGAAGCGCCTCTTGTCGAGAAGCCTGTTGAGGTTTTTACAAATGCCGCTCCCGCATCTGCCGCTATCTTGCATGCCTTTGAGATTTCCTCGTTTGTGAGCAGGCAGGTTTCAAGTATAACCTTGACAATAGCGCCGTATTTTGAAGCTGTTTCCACAACTCCGGCAATGTCTGATGCAACATATATATAGTCCTTTTCTTTCATTGCACCGATATTCATAACCATATCAATTTCCGATGCGCCGTCCTCACAGCACTTCATTGTTTCATAGGCCTTAACATCGGAGCTCATTGCACCCAGAGGGAAGCCTATAACTGCTGCAACCTTTACATCGGTTCCCTTGAGTTCCTTTGCTGCAAGTGATACGTGGCAGCCGTTTACACATACCGAATAAAAGTCATATTCCTTTGCCTCTGCGCAGAGCTTTTTAATCTGCTCTTTGGTCGCTTCCGGTTTTAAAAGCGTGTGGTCAAAATATTTGTTAAGTTCTTTCATAATCTTCTCCTGTTAATAGAATACTACTATAGTGCAGCCTGCTGAAATATTGTTAAACAGTATCTCCGCCTTGCTGTAAGGCAGATTGATACAGCCGTGACTGCCGTTTGTCTTGTAAATTGTGCCTCCGAATTCATCGCGCCATGTGGCGTCGTGAAGTCCGTAGCCGTTAAAGAACGGCATCCAGAATGAAACCTTGCTTTCGTAATCGGTTCCTTCCTCTTCATCGCCGCCCCTGAGTGTGGCATTGCGCTCCTTGTACTGCAGGCTGTAGGTTCCTACAATTGTTCCCGTTTTTTCCTTGATGCAGCCGCTTACAAACGGTGCGTCTACAATAAGCCTGCCGTTTTTGTAATACCACATATGCTGTTTGGTAAGGTCAACCTCTACATAAGTGTCTGATATATCATCATTTCCGTTACGGCCTGCGCCTTTCTGCGCATATACAGGTTCTCTGGTAACATCTTTGCCGGATTTTAAATCCTTTGTCAGCTGTTTGACTTCGGATTTCTGATTGATGAGATAACCGTAATTGCCGCCGTATACATTTACTTTGCCTCTGGCGGTGGAATTGAACACCCTTGTGCTGCTGCATGTATTGTATCTGTATGCCAGTTCTGCGACATATTCCTGAACAGCTTCTTTATCGGTTGTGATATTGCCGTCATCATCAAGATATATCATTTTGTTAATCTGCTCAGGTGTAAGGGTTTCGGTCTGACTTCCAAATGTGTATGTTATTTTCTTTGTCAGATAGGTATTGCAGTAATCAAGAATATGCGAAATCTCTTCGCTGTCTGCTTTGATGTCGGGCTGCTTGTAAAAATCGGAAGCTTTGAAATCAAGCTGCATATTTCCCGCAGCCATATGCTTAAGTATTGATTTTTTGAGTACCTTGCGGTCTATGTTCTCACCGTAAACCTCAGGTACCACATTGAAATCTGTGTTTGACAGATCCACATAGGCGTCCTTTGTCTCGGGTTTACCGATGTTCTGTGTATTGACGAAGTTTTTCAGAGTGCGTTTGAATTCCTTTGTGGTCTTTTTGACCCGCATAGGAAATTCAATGTCATAGGAAGAACCAAAGACATGAGCCACTCCCTTAAAAAAGCCTGCATCTCTGACAGCACTGTCGAGTTTGCTGTCTATGTTATAGACAGTATATGACATAGGAAGTACGACAAGAGTGCTGCCGCTGTCAACAATCTTAAAATCTCTGGAATTCCATTTATCTGTCAGTTTGCGAACCGCCTCGTCCTTTGATATCCCGGAGCAGTCAACCCCGTTTATAATTGTGTTCCTGGGCAGAGTATCCGAAACAGAGGCTCTGTGACAGGCATATTTCCATATGCCGAATACTGCTGCTATAAACAGCAGTATGCTTAGAATAATAACCAGTGTTTTTTTCATCGTATCCTCACTAAAGTCAAAAGTAAGTATATTCTATAATATATCGGGCAATTTGAGAAGTGACTTGAGCAAAAAAATTCAAAATTGCCTTATAGTCTCAGCTTTACAGGGTTTCCGGCAGTTATTGAGTCAGGTGTTACAAAACAGTCGCAGCATAATATGTGAACACCGCATGCAGACGCTTTCTTCAGAGACTCGCCAAAGGCGGCGTGGGTTCTGTAATTGGGTGTAAAAAGCTCTATGCCTTTCATCTGAATTACAAACACTATATATGCGCAAAAGCCCTCGGATACAGCTTTGCAAAGCTCCTCTGTATGTCTGACCCCTCTTTCGGTGGGAGCGTCGGGAAACATAGCAATGCCGTCTTCTTCAAGGGTAACGCCCTTGACTTCGATAAAACCCTGCCTGCAGGAGATATCCTCTACATAAAAATCAAGACGCGAGCAGCCATAGGTCTTTTCCGCCTTTATAGCTTTAAGCTCACTCATTTCAGGAAGCTGTATTGTACCGGAATGAAGCGCTTCGGCGACAACCTTATTGGGAGCCTGTGAGTCCATATTGATAAGCCTGCTTCCTTTCATGACGGCAATAAGGGAATAGCGCAGCCTGCGGCTGCCCATCCTGCCTGCAAAGTCCTCCAGATATACGTCTGTGCCGGGGATAAGAAGCTCTCTGCAGCGGCCTGTGTTTTTGACATGGCACCTTACAGTCTCTCCGTTTATTTCCACCTCTGCTATAAATCTGTTGGGGCGTGATATGAATTTGCCTTTTACGATATTTTTGTATTCCATAGCCTGTAGTATACTACAAATCGTGCTTTTTTTTCAAGAAGAAGCTCTGTGATGTTTTCATATCGCTTAATTTGTAGTATACTCATATTAACTATTTTGTTTTAAGGAGTTATTTATGTTTACATCACCGGGAGCTGTGGCTTTTGAGCTGTTTGGAATGGATATAAGGTGGTACGGCATCTGTGTTGCCGCAGGTGTGCTTATCGGTACTGCGCTCAGCTATTACAGAGCGCCGAAATTCGGAATATCAAGGGACAACCTCATAGACGTGCTGCTTGTTGCAATTCCTGCGGGAATTGTGGGAGCCAGACTGTACTATGTAATATTCAACTGGCAGATGTATGCCGGCGACTTTACGAAGATAATAAATTTCAGAGAGGGCGGCCTTGCCATACACGGCGGCCTGATACTGGGAATAATAGCCGGAGCCTGCATGTGCAGACATCACAGAATTTCCCTCACAAATCTGCTGGATCTTCTGGCGCCGGGATTTGCCATAGGGCAGTCCATAGGCAGATGGGGCAATTTCTTTAATTCAGAAGCTCACGGAGGGCCGACCGATCTGCCATGGGCAGTAATCGTAAACGGACAGGGAGTGCACCCTACATTTCTGTACGAGTCCCTGTGGTGCCTGCTGCTGTGTGTATTTCTGATGCTTATGAGCAGGAATATTAAATTCAGCGGTCAGATTTTCTGCATGTATGCAGTGTTGTATTCTGTGGAGAGATTTTTTGTGGAGGGCCTCAGAACAGACAGTTTGATGATAGGTCCTTTCAGACAGGCTCAGGTGCTGTCACTAAGTCTGATAGTGATATTTGCAGTAATATATATACTGCTTGACAGACGCAGCAAAAGGATATAGAAGTTGAAAAATCATCAGAATTGTGGTAATATGAAGTGCTGTGCAAGACGGTTCACAGACTGAGCCGCGCCGGTATCAGAGAAGATAAAGCCTGAATTAGCGGGCATTAAGAAAGGAAATAGATATGAAACTTGGAATAGTGGGACTTCCCAACGTAGGTAAAAGCACATTGTTTAATGCAATAACAAAGGCAGGCGCAGAGGCTGCCAACTATCCGTTCTGTACGATAGAGCCCAATGTGGGAGTTGTTGCGGTTCCCGACGAGAGATTAAAAGTGCTTACGGATATGTACAATGCCAAAAAAACAATACATACTACCATAGAGTTTTATGATATTGCAGGTCTTGTTAAAGGCGCATCAAGAGGCGAGGGGCTTGGCAACAAGTTCCTGGGACATATCAGAGAGGTTGCCGCAATAGTTCATGTTGTAAGATGCTTTGACGATCCTAATGTGGTCCATGTTGACGGTAAAATCAATCCGGCATCGGATATTGACACTATAAATATGGAACTTATTCTTTCGGATATGGAGCTCCTTGAGAGAAGAATAACAAAGACAACCAAAAATCTCAAAGGTGACAAGAGCCTCCAGAAAGAGCTTGATATTCTAAACAAAGTAAATGATTTTCTCGGTGAGGGCAAATCGGCGAGAGCCATGGAGCTTACTGATGAAGAGGCTGAATTTGTAAAGAGCCTTGACCTGCTTTCATACAAGCCGGTTATATATGTGGCAAACGTATCAGAGGAAGATGCTGCGGCAGAGGATAACGAGTATATTGCACAGGTAAGAAAAATAGCTGACGAGGAAGGCTCAGATGTGGTTGTTGTATGCGCAGGCATAGAGGCTGAAATATCAGAGCTTGACGACGAAGAAAAGGCAATGTTCCTTGAGGAACTTGGAATTGCAGAGTCAGGTCTTGACAAGCTGGTTAAGGCTTCATATCATCTGCTTAACCTGATTTCATTCCTAACAGCAGGCGAGCCGGAGGTAAGAGCATGGACTGTAACCAGGGGTACCAAAGCGCCGCAGGCAGCAGGCAAAATACACACAGACTTTGAAAAGGGCTTTATCAGAGCGGAAACCATCGCATATGACAAGCTGATAGAGTGCGGCGGCAATCTTGCAACAGCCAAAGAAAAGGGCCTTATCAGATCAGAGGGCAAGGATTATGTTGTCAAGGACGGAGATGTAATGCACTTCCTGTTCAATGTATAATATACGATATTAGAAAGAGATTGTAATAGAAGCTTTCAATAAATAAATGTAATATAGTTGCATAAACCAATTGTAATGAAAAGGAGAACTCTGATGAAACTCAAAGATTTTATTAATAGATCAATTGACTATGATGACAGTATTTATATGCTTTGGGAAAGCAAATCTGAGGCTGAATGGAATAAGGCTTTGGATCATTATTGGACAAGGGTTGCTAACTATAAAACATATAATATAGAAAGAGAATTTTATACATTAGATCATAAAGAAATTGAAATAATGAACGAGGAAGAGTTTTTTCTTTTTTTAAAGGAAAAGTATTTCCCTTGGAAGTTTGGAGAAACAAGATGGTGTAAGACCTCTATTAAAAATTTAGAGAAAAATAATACAAAGGATCTTTTGGATATTAAAAATAGAATTATTAGCGCAGATAAAGATGATATAAAGAAGTGTTTAAAAACTGCAATGGAAGTAAAAGGTTTGGGAGTGGCAGGAGCCGCCGGATTGCTTTCCATACTATTTCCACAGAAATTTGGGACAGTAGATCAATTCTTAGTAGCATCACTGTTGAGAACAAGGGAATTTTGCAATAGCGAAAAGATGCAGGAGATGGATAGCAGAAGACAATCTTTAAAAGTTGATGATGGGGTTTATTTAGAAAAAATTTTAAGAAAGAAATCCAAAGAATTAAATGATACATTTAGAACTAGCGAATGGACACCTAGAAAAATAGATATGGTACTATGGTGTATTGGCAGATGATATGATTAAGAGACGTCGGAGTTTTCCGGCGTTTTTGTATGCAGGAAATTATTAATTTATTGATATACAGGTGAAGCTGTTATGATGTTTTTACGTCTAATTAATAAGAATAAAAAAGAGCCTGTACTGACCACTTATCACAAAAAACGACCACTTGATACAAAGGTGTTGAAGAACATCAGAATTTTGTGATAACATTTAGAAAACAGGGGAGAAGCAAAAGGGAGATTAAAAAATGGAAAGAATAATGGTAATTGCTGCTGTTTTGGCTGCGTTGTTTGTTATGAGTATGACAGCCTGCGGTAATTGAAATGATGAAATAAGAAAACCGGGGAGCAGCAGATACGTACAGACTGAGAGGAGAATATGCTTACAAATGATTATGTGCTGTTTGCAGCAGTATTTGCTGCGGCAGGGGGAATACATATAGGGCTTGCGATAAAGAAAAAACAGCTTACTAAGGACAGGATTATTAATATGGTTTTAAGGTGGGCTTTTGCGGGATATCTGTGCTTTATAGCAGCAGTTACGCTGTTTCCGATAACACTGCCGCCTTGCAGAATGCCGTTTATTACGCCATCTGTAAATCTGGATCCGGGTATGCTTTTCAAATACAGTGACGCCTGGCATATGATTGTAAATGTAGCGGGTAATCTGCTCCTGTTTGCTCCGGGTGTAATACTGGGCAGGCTTTGCGGAATTAAGGTGCTTGATAGCTGGCAAAGCACGCTTGCAGCAGGAGTGGTTACTTCAGTTCTGATTGAAGTGATGCAGTATTGTGAAACTGTGTGGGGATTTACTGATATGCCGAGAACTTCGGATATCAACGATGTGGCGCTGAATACTGCAGGAGCGGTTATAGGCTGGCTTGTATTCAGACTGTTTGACAAAAGGAAAAAATCTGCTTAGGTTCAAAAGGGAAAACACAAAGGGAAAAGAGAGGGGCGTTGCTGTGACAAAGAAGAAAGCCGTGATAATAGGTATTGCCGCTGCGCTTGCAGTAGCGGCAGTGCTGGTGCTGTGCAATATCGGATATTCATCGTATGAATGTGACAGACTGACTCCCCCCCCCGGAAGTCTCTGAAATCAGCGATGACTATAGCGAGGAAGATGCGGTAACCGTAAGCTTTGCGCTCAAAAGACATATTTCACCGAAAGGCTGGGGATTTAAGAAACAGGTGGTATTTGCAGAAAAGGCAGCCTTTTATATGGACAGCAGAAGCTATGATGACTCCAGACTGCATAATAAGGGGATAAGGTACGGCATATACAAAGACGCGCTGCTTGCAGAGCCTGTTGCGGAAATTGATTTTGACCGCGCAAGAGATGAAGAAAATGGGGAATATTTCATGGCGAATATTAATACCGTTCTGGAGCCGGGTGCCTATTACATTGGGGTAACCTCAAAGATGACGAATATAAGCCCGTTTTCATTTATTGCCCAATATTCATATATTTACGATGAATAGGGGCAGAGAGCAAGCGTATTGCAATCAATGCAGAAGAAAACAGTTGAATAAGCCGTAGCGAAATGATAAAATATACAGCAGGGAAACCGTTTAAAGCGGTTCGAAAATTTTCGGGTTAATAATAAAACCGTCAAGTCTTCGGCTTGGCGGTTTTATCTTTTGTGGTTATCCCTCTGAATGACTAATCCGATAACCATAAGCATGATAACCAGAATTTCATAATTTAGTAAAAACGTCAGGCAATCAGGTCTGGCGTTTTTATTATACAATTTTTTGGATTACCTCTTGACACATAATACTATGCGTTATATAGTATTATGTGAAAGGGGGTATTTATATATATGTTAAACCCACAGATGAAACGAGGACTTCTTGAGGTGTGCGTTCTGTCGGCGCTCAGCAGAGAGGGTTCCTACGGATACAAGATTATCAAGGATATATCAGGCTGTATCGAGATATCCGAGTCGACACTGTATCCGATACTTAAACGACTTGAGGGCTCCGGAATGGTTACAGCCCATTCGGTGGAGCACAACGGCAGACTGCGCAAGATTTATGAAATTACAGATAAAGGACGAAGCCAGATTGATGATTTCATAGATGACTGGCACGAGATTGAAGCAGTATATGAATACATAAAGGAGGGAAAGGGTCGTGAATAAGGAGACGTTTTTAAAAGCGCTGGAGGACAGACTCTTCCAGCTGCCTGACGAGGAGAAAAGACAGCAGGTGGATTATTACAGAGAGGTGCTGGAGGACAAAATAGAGGACGGTATGAGCGAAGAGG
>ERZ857745.1728-NODE-1728-length-25949-cov-16.505407_pt1 | contig 25949 bp, 10 predicted proteins | sample MGYA00519699_ERZ857745 | MGnify/ENA primary metagenome ERZ857745 (study PRJEB31778, sample SAMEA3449357) | human gut metagenome | biome: human gut; feature: human-associated habitat; material: faeces | place: United Kingdom | collected 2010/2012 ...
ATGAAAAAGTGGTGTACCCTCACTCGTTCCGCCATCGTTATGCCAAGAATTTCTTAGAGAAGTTCAACGATATAGCCTTGCTTGCCGACCTCATGGGACATGAAAGCATAGAGACAACACGTATCTATCTGCGAAGAAGTAGCTTGGAGCAACAAGAAATAGTAGATAAGGTTATCACTTGGTAAAATGCCAATAAAGGTTCATGTAAAACGTTTTATCATATGACATGCATATATAAACGACAACAAATCAATACGTCAGTAAATCATGTTATCATCATATTGGCAATATATGGCAGATAACCCCCTAAAAATAAAGAATTGCCATACACCTAACAGCTTTGTAATCAGAGAGATTACTGGCTGGTATGGCAATATAGCAATTCTTGAAAGAAAAATATTTAAAAATAAATCTTGTTACTTCACGCTCCACTCAAACAAACCGCAGGACAGAGTTTCTGGCTGCTTCAGTTCGAGCTTCACAGCCTTGGTCTTCACTGGGTCGAAATTCACGATGCAGGCTACACCTCGCTTGCATGGATAAGCATCGGCTCCTGGAACTTCCTTCCAATTACCTGCCTCGTCCTGATAGTAGAGCTTCCAGCTGTCTGGCACCTTGCAACCGCCCCATGGCTGGTCGTCGTACCAATATACGGTGCTGGTCTTGATCTCCTTGCTCTCTGGAAAGGTGTAGGTAATCCACTCTGTGGTGTTCTTCTTAGGCCACCAGTGGATGTATGGGACAGAACGGTCGTTCTCATCGGCTGGAACCAGTCCGTCGGTGATGCTGCTCTTGGCAGGCACTGGAGAAGAGAATTCTACCTTAGCCTGAGCTGCGAGAGTTGCAGGAGCTGATGGCTTTGCAGCCTTGACATCCTGTGGCAACCATACCTTCATATTGCCGTTGCCACGATGAGCCCAGGCGAAGTATGGGATGAGAGTCAGGGTCTGGTCCTTGGTGCTCAGCTTGCCGCTCTTGTCGTAGGCGAGGGTCTGCACGTTCTCAGTCAAGGTCTCCATGTTCTGACCCTTGTAGAGTGTCAGTACATTCTTATATTTAGGGTCGATGAAACCATCGTACGAGAGCTTGCCCTCAGCGAACTGAGGTTCGCGGTTCTCCAGGATGCTCATGATGTCGAAGCCCTTGTTGTCTGGCCACTCTGCACAATATACGATAGGACCACGCTCGATGCTGATGCAGCCACGGTCGGCCTCTACCTTATTGTTGGCACGTACGGTGCGTGCCTCCATATCGAAGTGAACGCGAACCACATCGCCCTTCTTCCACTTGCGGTTGATAGTATAATAGCCATCCTCTGTTACCTTAGCCTCTACCTTCTTGCCGTTTACGGTGATGGTATAGCCCAGTCGCTTGCCGTCGCTGTAGTAGTAAAGGTCTGATGGTACTGGCTGACCCTTTACCCAGCCCGGGATGCGGATCTTCATACCGAACTGACCTGCCTTGTTGTCATCCACCTTGATGGCGATATCTCCGTTCCAAGGGTACTGTGTATCCTGACTCAGGGAAACCTTCTTGCCAGCCACTTTCAGAGAAGAAGAGTTGCTGAGGAAGAGGTTGACATATACATTCTTATCCTTTACGGCATATACATAGCCTGGGAGGGATGGCAGGAAACGGCAGATGTTGCTAGGGCAGCAGGCACAGCCGAACCAAGCCTGGCGCTGATGCTGACCCATACTCTCCAATGGGTTAGGGTAGAAGAAGCCGCCGCCGTCCATGCTCACACCACTGATGAGACCATTGTAGAGGGTACGCTCTAATACATCGTAATACTTACTCTCGCCATGGAGAAGGAAGAGACGGTAGTTGACATAAACATTGCCGATAGCTGCGCAGGTTTCGCAGTAGGCACTCATGTTAGGCAACTCGTAGTTTTTGCCGAAAGCCTCGCCGTTGTTAGTAGCTCCGATACCTCCGGTGATGTAGAGCTTCTTGCTCACGATGTTGTCCCAGATGCGGTCGATGGCATGGATATAGGCAGTATCTCCGGTAAGGGCAGCTACATCTGCCATACCAGCATACATATAGGTAGCACGAACGGCATGACCTACAGCCTCGTCCTGCTCCAAAACCGGTTTGTGGCTCTGAGAATATTCCTGTTTGATAGATGTCTTGCCACGATAGTCGAGGAAGAACTTAGCCTCTTCGAGATATTTCTTGTTGCCTGTAGCAAGATAGAGCTTGCAGAGCGCCATTTCGGCAATCTGATGTCCCGGTACCACGCAAGCCTGTCCTGGGTTAGGACCAACCTCGCGAACCACGCAGTCGGCATAGCGGATAGCGATGTCGAGGAACTTGCGGCTACCAGTAGCCTGCCAGTGAGCCACGGCACCTTCTACCATGTGACCGAGGTTGTAGAGCTCGTGGCTCAGATCCTCTTCCTTGCTCCAGCGCTTGTCGCCAGCCCAGAAATGAGGATGCTTCGGATTCTGTGTACGGGCGGTATAGAGATATCCGTCAGCCTCCTGAGCCGGAGCAATGATATCGAGCACGCTATCGATATACGCCTTGAGTTTCTTGTCTGGATAGGTCTGTAGCACGTAGCTGGCACCCTCGATGGTCTTGTATGGGTCGGTGTCGTCGAAGCTGTAGGGCATCAGTTTGCCCACATCATAGGTGTCGCTGGGATGAGCTGCGCGTTCAAAGTTCTTGTATCTTCCCTCTGATTCGCACTTGCTGAAAGCCAGCGGGATGGTTACCTTGCGAGAGGTTTCGATACGCTGTCCCCAGAACGTATTGTTCCAAACCTTTACTGATGTGAAAGGCACCGGAGTGATAGGATAACCACCCGAACTCTTGTTCACTTTCTGTGCCGAAGCAGGCATCAATGCCAATGCTGCCAAGGCTGATGTTACTAAAATCTTCTTCATGTATTGCTAGTTTATTTTGTTTGGTTTTTTGTAAGGAATGTATTCATCCCAGAGTTTCAATGAGTGCAGATAGCCTGAGAAAGGCCATGCCTCTTCGGCATTCTTGCCCAGAAGCATAAACTGCGATGGCTTGACGAGGAGCTGGATATCTTTCTGGCTGATAAGCTTGTCGTTGATGTAGATGCTCTCGATTCTGCCGTCGAAGCATACATATACGTGCTGCCACTTGCCTTCCAGAGTCTTCATCTCCTTGTAGCCGGCATCCTCATACCATCCGTAGTGGTTCATCACACCGCAGCGTGGTTCGGTGCCGTTTACCAGCATCAGCTTCTCCAGTTCATCGTGAGAAGAGGTGAAATCGGCTACGCATTCATTCTCGGCAATCTCAGGATTCAGAATCCATGCCTCGATGGTGTATGGTGCGTTGTCGCGGATAGTGGCTGGGAGCATGAAGTTGCTTCTGTAACTCTCCTTGCCGGTAAAGGTGAATGCCTTTTTGCCCTCTATGGTCTTGATGATGGCTGCTGTATCGTGCTGCGTCTCGAACTCGCCCTTGAGGTGAACATCCAGCGGGCTTCCGTTCTTGATGTAAGGCACGGTATCGCCCTCGTTGTAGTAGTCAGCGCTGATATCTACCACCAGTCCCTGACAGTTCTTGTCGGCTACTGCCTCACGCACGATGTTGCTCTGGGCATCGAAAGCCTTTTCTGCCGCCTCCTGTTCCCAGTTATAATAACGGAGATTGGTGAGGGTAAATTGCTTTTCGCCTGCACTAATTTCCAGTTTTCCTTCAGAAAGATTCAGACGAGGATCGTTTTCATCTATCTGATGCCAGCTTCCGTTGTCGAAAGCTTGGGCGGTGAGGGTGTGCTTGCGTGCCTTGCCGAGCTGCGGATGAGTCATCACTAGCTGGGCACCCGGTTGCAGGGTGATGGCATCTTTGCCTGCCATGCGCTCTCTGAGGACGGTGCCCTGAAGGAGCGAGAACTTGCCGGCAAGCATTCCCTCGTTGTTATGCCAGGTTGTACCATCGAAATCGGCTGCTGTCAGACCGAGCCACTGCTGTGGGGCAGAATCTTCTACGGAACCGTAAACCTTGAGGTTCCAGATGGCGCCACCGAAACCATTCTTCTGTCCGCCGGTATAGGTGAGGCGGATGTACTGCGCCTTGGCATTTCCGAAATCTACCATCGGCGAACCAGCCAGACGGTTCTGTCGCTTGTCGGAGAAGGTCTGCCAGTGCTTGCCATCATTGGATGTCTCGATGAGATACTGATAGAACTGTGTTCCGTATTCAAACTGAGTCCAGATGCTCTTGATGTTCTGCTTCTTGCCCAGGTCAATCTGAATCCAGGCTGGTCCGGTGGTGCGAGGGCGCCAGAGTGTGCCGTTGTTGTCATCAACCGCATATTCCGGACGGAAATCGTTGTCGTAATAAGAGGAAGCTGTAACCTTGGCGCCGAAGGCGAGGTTCTTTGCCACCTTCATTTCCGGTTTCAGATCGAGACCTTCGTGGGTAGGAACGACCTCCTTGATGGTACCGTCTGCATTGAATTCGAGTTTATCGATTGCCACCTGACGATGGAATCCACGGTTGGAATGTGGATTGTCGTGGCGATGATATACGATGTAGTAGTTGTCGCCTTCCTGGAGCACGCTGTTGTGTCCCGGACCATGAACGGTTCCATCGGCATTGGTCTTGAGGATAGTTCCGTGGTAGGTGTAAGGACCGAGCGGACTCTTGGCTGTGGCGTAATCTACGCGGTAGCTGGCATCCTCGCAATGCTCGCAGGAGTAAAGGAAGTAGTAGATGCCGTTGCGCTTGAAGACGAATGGAGCTTCGAAGAAGTGAGTAACCTCGGTATTCGGGATGAGCTTGGTTTCGCTGAATGATTTCATGTCAGGATTCAGCTTACCTGCTCCGCAACCGAAGCCCTTGTAGATGCCCCAGGTGCCCCAATACATATAGACCGAACCATCATCATCTCGGAAGGTCTGACCATCCAGGGTGATGGCATTCTTTACGAATCTATCCGGTACGAGCACGGCTTCGCTCTCGCCCAGCACGTTCTTCCAAGGACCGCGAGGTGTATCGCCCACACCCAGATGAAGCTTGCAAGGCTGGCAGTAGAGGTAGTAATACTTGCCGTCAGCTTCGTTCTGCATTACATCCGGTGCCCATATCCAGTGGCTGTCCGGCCAGTTCATCGGCATCAGGGTCCAGTTCTTGAAATCCTTGCTACACCAGAGCTGTGCCGGTCCGAAACCGGCTCCGCTACCATCGGTAGTAGCATATATATAATAGGTGTCACCAAACTTCTTGATGGTTGGGTCGGCAAAATAACCAGGCAGGATAGGGTTGCCTGCTCCCGGAGTGTTGTAAGCAGCTTTCTGGGCAGCACCTGTCTCAGGTGCTGCCGCAGCTGTAGTTACGAATAGTGTTACAATTATATTTTTACTAACCATATGAACTTCTTTTCTAAATATTTATTTCTTAATGAGTTTAATGACGAATCCTCCGCCAGAAGCAAGATGAATCTTCATTTTCGATTTCTGATTGATGACAGATTTCTCTATCTTGTAATCCTCGGCATCGTGGTTGGCATTGATGCCATCCTTCAATACGATTGCTTCGTAATCTCCATTTGGGAGAAAATCAAACTTTAGGGTGAGCGTGCGCTCATCCCAGTTGCTCTGACCGCCTACATACCAGTCGTTGCCCTTCTTCCTGGCGGTAACGATATACTTTCCGATTTCGCCCTGTGGCACGATGGTCTTGTCGAAAACTACTGGCAATGAAGCAATGTATCGGGTGTATGGCTCATCAGCCTCGTAGTTGGTAGGAGTGTCGGCAAGCATCGTAAACGGACTGTCCTGCACGATGTAGCAGGCAGCCTGGTGGCATCGGGTACCCATCGAAATTGGTTTGGTGTATATAGCCTTCCAGTTGTCTCGGGTTCCGTTTCTCATCGCTCCCGGTGTGAAATCCACCTGTCCTGCCATCATTCTGATGTATGGGAAGGTGACATCATAGAGTGGCATATCATTCTTGGCTTCCGTCCAGCGGCACTCTTCCATACCGAAAACACTCTCGTAGTTGAGGATGTTAGGATGGGTGCGGTTCAGACCTACCGGTTTGTAGATGCCGTGCAGGTCGAGGATGAGATGATGCTTGGCTGTGCAGGCTGCCAGGCGTTCCACCATTTCGATGGCGGTCTGGTCATCGCGGTCCATGAAATCCACCTTGAATCCCTTGATGCCCATATCGGCATAGGTCTTGCAGATGGTTTCCAGGTTCTCGTCCATCACGTTGAAGACTGCCCAAAGCACGATATCCACGCCCTTGCTCTTACCATATTCTATGAGCTTAGGCAACTGGATATCGTCTATTGGTTTCAGAATGCTTCCCTCTTTCGAGTTGTACCATCCTTCATCAAGGATGATGTATTCCAAGCCGTGATTATGAGCAAAATCTATGTAATATTTGTAAGTATCGAAGTTGATGCCTGCCTTGAAATCCACACCTTTCAGATTCCAGTCGTTCCACCAGTCCCAGGCCACCTTGCCCGGTTTGATCCAGGAAGTATCGCCTATTTTGTTGGGAGCAGCCAGGGCGTACACCAGATTGCTGGTTGGCATCTGGGTATCGTGCTCTGTGATGGCGAAGATGCGCCAAGGATAATTACGTTTGCCGGTGCTGGTTGCGATGTAATCGCAGGTGCTCTTTACGTGGCTCATGTGTCGCCAAGGGTAGTAAGCCATCTCCTTAGGGTAGGGAGCAAAGGCGGCTCTCAGGATTCCCTTCTCTTTATCTTGTTCGCTGCTGTTAGCCTTCAGCCACATGCCCGGATACTTCTCCAGGTCGCTCTCCAGGATAGTGACTTTCGCCTTTCCGCAGTCTACGGTAGCCGGCAGAAAGGCTAAATCCTGCTTAGCGGTATCGAGCCGTGTTTCGTGATAGATATTCTGGAAAGCCATGGCAAAAGGCTTTTCTGGTGTCGTAGTGTATGGCAACCATGCCTTCTTGTCCTTGCCAAACTGGTAGGCGGCGGTTTCATTCAGGATGATGGTCTTGCCTTTTCGCTGGGTATAGAATCGGTAAGCCACTCCCTCATCGTAAGCTCTCAGGATGATGCCGAAACCATTCTTCAGTTTCAGATTCAGTTCCTGATAAGCTGTTTCAAAGTTTTGCTGACGATAGAATGGGGCATGGATGGTTTCCTTATGGTTGCTAAGCTTATGGCTTGCTACCTTCGGATTCTTACCCATGTCCATTCCATCGTTCAGCGTTACACCTATTGAAGACTCCTGTAAAAGAATGGAGCCATTGTATTTAAATTGAAGAGAGAGATACTTGTTGGTGTTGAGTTCTGCAACGATTTTACCATCTGGTGATGTTACCAGATAGTTCTCTGCCGATACTGTTGCCCCTATATATAATAAGGTGGCGATGAAAAAGAGTTTCTTAACCATAACTTTCTAGGTTTATTGTTGTTTTGTCCGTTTTGTTGTTTGCTTGGTGGCAATGCCTGTATTACCGGATTACCACAAGTTTTTATTTCTGCTGCAAATTTACGAATAGAATTGTTTATGTAATGCAAAGAAAGTCCAAAATGATGAAAATATCGTATCAAAAGCCCCCTGTTAGACGATAGTTGCATCTTTATGTACGATAATTTTAGGACTTCGTTGATTTTTTCTGTTATTTTGCAGCCAGAAAAATAAACGAAACAATAATAAACCTAGAAGATATGGATTTAAAGCAGTTCACATTATTAATAGGAGTAGCTTGTTTGCCTGGAATGACAACAGCAGCCACGGTTTATCGCACTATCTCTAAGGTGGAGGCAATATCAGTGGATTGTCCGGTGGGCACAACTCCCCGACTTCCTAATCTCGTATGGGTAACCTATTCTGATGGTTATTCAGAGTATCGACAGGTACGCTGGGCTAACGCTCCGCTTGCTGATGAGCAGGCTGAGGCTGATGCGCAGAAACATCCTGCCGGGAGCCAATATGAGATAGGTGGTTTTGTGATTGGTGATGAGACTACCGACAATGGTTATCCTGTCAAGGCACAAATCAAGGTGGTGGCTGAAGGCTATCAGACTCCAGAAAAGGAAGTGGCTCATACCTTCTCACTCGCTGATGTGAGCATAGATGGTGACAACCGACTCTCCCACAACCGTGATGAGGCACTCCGTGAGATCTGTTCCTGGGATGTTACCCAGCAGCTCTACAACTATCGCGATACCTACGGACTCAGTACCGAGGGGTATACCAAGAGTGATGGCTGGGATTCGCCGGATACCAAGCTCAAGGGTCATGGATCAGGCCACTATATGTCGGCAATCGCACAGGCATACGCCGTGGCAACCAATCCTGAACAGAAGGCAATCCTCCGCAAGAACATCACCCGAATGGTGAATGAGTTGCGAGAGTGTCAGGAGAAGACCTTCGTATATAATAAGGAACTGAAGCGCAACTGGGAGGCTCGTGATTTCGCTCCTGAGGCAGAACTCAGAGAGATGAAGGGCACCTGGGATGCTTTTGATGAGTATAAGAAGCACCCTGAACTTTATGGTTACGGCTATATCAACGCCATTCCGGCTCAGCATTGTGCTCTGATTGAAATGTATCGTGCTTACAACAACTCCGATTGGGTTTGGGCTCCTTATTACAGCGTACACAAGCAACTTGCCGGTCTGATAGACATTGCAACCTACTTTGATGATAAGGAAATCTGCGACAAGGCACTCCTCATCGCCAAGGATATGGGACTCTGGGTATGGAACCGCATGCACTACCGCACTTACGTAAAGCAGGACGGCACCCAGGATGAGCGCAGAGCCAAGCCGGGCAACCGCTACGAGATGTGGGACATGTACATCGCCGGTGAGGTGGGAGGTATGAGTGAATCGCTCGCCCGTCTTTCTGAGATGGTTTCCAATCCGGATGAAAAGGCAAAGCTCCTCGAGGCTGCCAACTGTTTCGATGCGCCTAAGTTCTATGATCCGCTGAGCAAGAACATCGATGACATCCGCACCCGCCATGCCAACCAGCATATTCCGATGATTATCGGAGCGCTGCGCAGCTACAAGAGCAATCAGAAACCATACTATTACAATCTGGCTGAGAACTTCTGGAGACTGGTGCAGGGGAGATACATGTATGCGATGGGTGGTGTAGGAAATGGAGAGATGTTCCGCCAGCCATATACCCAGATTCTGAGTATGGCAACCAACGGACTGCAGGAAGGCGAATCGGAGGCTTATCCGGATATCAACGAAACCTGCTGCGCGTATAACCTCGTCAAGTTGAGCAAGGATTTGAACTGTTATAACCCTGATAATGCGCAGTATCTCGACTATATCGAGCGCACGCTGTACAATCAGATTATCGGTTCCCTCAATCCGGACCAGTATCAGACCTGCTATCAGTATGCGGTAGGATTGAATGCCACCAAACCATTCGGCAACGAGACTCCTCAGAGCACCTGCTGCGGCGGTACAGGTTCTGAAAACCACACCAAGTACCAGCAGTCGGCTTATTTCGCCAACGCTCATACCCTTTGGGTAGGTCTCTATATGCCAACCACCCTCCACTGGAAGGAGAAGGGCGTGACTATCAAGCAGGATTGCCTGTGGCCGGCACAGCATTCAGCCATCAAGATTACGGAAGGCGAGGGCGATTTCACCCTGAAGCTCCGTGTACCATACTGGGCAACTCAAGGTTTCTCCATCAAGGTGAACGGCAAGGAAGTGGCAAAGAGCTATCAGCCTAGCACCTATGTAGAACTGGAGCAGAAGCATTGGAAGGTGGGAGATGTCGTAGAAATCGACATGCCGTTTAGCAAGCATATCGAATATGGTGCCGACAAGCTTTCGAGCGATGTGGCAAGTCTGGATGGTACTCCGCTGAAGACATCCTGGGTAGGAACCCTGATGTACGGACCATTGGTGATGGCGGGTACAGGCGCACAGACCTGGAATCAGGCTACGCTGAACATCGACTCCCGATTAAGTAATATCACCGTGGGCGAATCGAACGGCGTGACCACAGGCGCAGGAGCCAATCTCCTTACCCTGAAACTGGATGGCAAGGAATTCCAGCCCGATTATTACCGCAACGCTAACAGTACCCACTACTACCGCATCAACTTGACCGATGCCAAGAGCAAGAAGAGCAAGAAGGTGAAGATAGATTTCACCGAACTGAATTCTCTCCTGAATCTTGCCGCAGAGCGTAAGGCTGACCAGGAGAAGTGGAATGCCCTTTCGCAGAAGGTTCCGGAGTATGCTCCATGGGCACCGTTCGGCTATGAGCGCATGCAGAAGGTGATGGCTCAGGCACAGGAACTGGTGGAAAAGGGTAAGAAGAAGGTAACCCAGGATGAACTGGAAGGTACTACTGCCATCCTGAACCGTGCTATCAATACGATGCGCCCTGGCAACCTTGCAGAGATGGAAGACCTCCGAGAACTCTCCGGTCTGCTTCGCCGTGCCGGCTGGCCTGATGACAACACCAGCGATGAACTCAAGGAAGCCATCAGTTATGGCAGAATGGTTCAGAAATACGTAACCGACGGAAGTGGAACCCACGACATGATTCATGCCGCTGTGGGAAAACTGAAGAAGGCGATGAAACAATAAAGATATAGAAACAATAAAACATTAAAGACAACAAAGACATCATTTAGAATAAACAACATTTAAATGTAACAAAATCGGCTTAAAAGACGAAAATATCGTCTAAATCGCCCGGTTTGGACGATATTTTCACTTTTTTAGACGATAATGTAGCATAATATACAAAATATTTTGTTACTTTGCAATCGAAATTTAAACAATAATAAACCTAGCATGAATAGAATATGAGACAGACACAAAAAATCTCAGGCTTTGTACATAGTCAAGCTTATGTTAAAGCCATCGCGTGTTTGGTCCTTGCCTGCGGAGGTACATTACCTACTTTAGCAGCAAGCGAGACCTTATCAAACCCAAAGGTAGAGGAAACTCAACAGAGTGAAATTACCGTAAAGGGTACAGTTGTTGATGATGCCGGTGAGCCAGTCATCGGAGCTACCATTATGGAAAAAGGAACCCGTAATGGTACGGTTACTGATATTGATGGTAACTATGTTATTAAGGTAAAGCGTAATGCTCAGTTGACTATTTCATACTTGGGATATGCTACTCAGGTAGTTCCAGCCGGAACTTCAAAAGTGGTTTTGAAATCTAACGATACCAAACTGAATGAAGTGGTGGTCGTAGGTTTCGGTACCCAGAAAAAGGTAAACCTTACCGGTGCGGTGACTGCAGTATCGGGCGAGGAATTGGATAGTCGACCTGTAAGCAATGCCACCCAGGCTTTGCAGGGTATGGTAGCTGGTTTGCAGATTACCCAGGCTGCAGGTAGTTTGGATGATACTCCAAGCTTGAATGTACGTGGAACAACTACAATCGGACAGGGTTCCAGCGGAAGTCCGTTGGTCTTGATCGATGGTATGGAGGGTGATATCAATACCATCAATCCTCAGGATATTGCCAGCGTATCAGTATTGAAGGATGCAGCTGCATCATCTATTTATGGTTCCCGTGCACCTTTCGGTGTCATATTGATTACTACAAAGACGGGTGGCAAGCGTGACAAGGTAAGTGTGAACTACAATAATAATTTCCGCTTCAGTACCCCAATTCGTATGAAGCATAGTATGAATTCTGTCGATTTTGCTTGTATGCAGAATGATGCGAATACGAACATTGGTGGTGGTCAGCTTTTTACACCAGACCATGTTCAACGTATGAAGGATTGGATAGAGGGCGAATATGTTAATGCTGGTACCCGTAAGGATAAAAATGGCAATTTGATTTATTCTTTGGATGCGGATGCTAATGGCTATTGGTTGAGTGGATTTACCGATGGTTATGCTTCTACCGATTTCTATGATGCAATATACAAAAAACATACATTCTCTCAGGAGCACAATGTAAGTGCAACTGGTGGTGATGATAAACTCAACTACTATGCTTCTTTTGGATATTTAGGTCAGGATGGCTTGATCAAGGTTGCTGATGAAGGTAGTAGCCGATATACTGCTACTGCCAAGATTTCTTCACAGTGGACGAATTGGATGAAGTTTAACTACTCTCTCCGTTTTGTTCGCAAGGATTATCATCGTCCTCAGTCTTTGGGTCAGGGTGTTTATGAATATCTTGGTGGACAGTGGCCATGTGTTCCTTTGTATGATAGAAATGGTAATCTCTATAATGAGATGGTAAATACCATGACTAATGGTGGTACGTATCGTTATCAGAATGATGAGTATAATCATCAAGTTGGTTTGGACATTGAACCAATCAAGAATTGGGTTACCCATGCTATCTTCAACTATCGTACATCCCATAATGAGAGTCATACAGATATGCAGCATACTTATCTGTATAATCTGAATGGTGAGGCTTACGACCAGAATAATTTTACCTATGTAGGTGAAGATTACTATAAGGAAAATTATACAAATTTCCAACTCTATTCTGAGTATTCGTTCAATTTGCAGAAGAAGCATAACTTCCATATTATGGCTGGTTTCCAGTCTGAGGATGAGCGTATGAAGTACAAATATGCAGATAGAGCTGGTCTCATCGTTGGTAATAAGCCTCAAATTGATGGTACAACTGGTATTGATGCTTATGGTAATCCTGTGGATCCATCTGTGTCTGGCAACATGAGCCGTTGGACAACTTGTGGTTTCTTTGGTCGTTTGAATTATGATTATCAGGGCAAGTATCTCTTTGAGGTTAATGGTCGATATGATGGTTCTTCAAGATTCCGCCCGGGAAATCAGTGGAAGTTCTTCCCATCAGTATCTGCAGGTTGGAATATTGCACAAGAGAACTTCATGCAGCCAATCAATGATTGGATTGGTCAGTTGAAGCTTCGTGTATCTTATGGTAACTTGGGTAACCAGAATGTTGGTACTTACCAGACTTATCAGACGATTGGTGTATATGCCAACAATGGTACATGGATGCAGGATGGTTTGAAACCAATGACAGCTTGGGCACCAGGACTGGTTTCTCAGAATTTGACATGGGAAACCATCCAGAGTTTTAATGTCGGTCTTGACTTTGCATTCTTGAAGGATCGCTTGCATGGATCATTCGACTGGTATGTGCGTAAGACAAAAAATATGATAGGTAATGCTCCTGAACTTCCTAGCATTCTGGGTACAGCTGTACCTGTTACTAACAATACCGACTTGCGTACCAATGGTTGGGAGTTGACTATCGGTTGGAACGACCGCTTGTCTAATGGTTTGCAGTATGGAATCAGCCTCAATCTCTCTGATGCCTATGCTACTATCACAAGATATCCTAATAACCCTTCTCATTCATTGGGTAACTATATTGAGGGACAGCGTATTGGTGATATCTACGGCTTTGAGACCATCGGTATAGCTAAGAGTCAAGAAGAGATGGATGCTCATATTGCAAAGGTTGACCAGAGTACAATTGACAATAACAAGTGGGGTGCTGGTGATATCATGTATCGTGACCTCAATAATGATGGTAAGATTTCCTGGGGTGCCAATACATTGGAAGATCATGGAGATCTTAAGAAGATAGGTAATTCCACACCACGTTATCTCTTCGGTATCGACTTGAATGCTGCTTGGAAAGGCTTCGATGTACGTTGTTTCTTCCAGGGTGTCATGAAGCGTGAATATTGGGCCAGTACACGTTACTTCTTTGGTACTTTCGAATATGGTCGTTGGTATCAGGTCTGCCTGGATGGTTTGCAAGACTATTATCGTGACGAGAACTCTTGGTCTGTTGTCAATGGCTTCCAGGAGCCAAACAAGGACGCTTACTTGCCACGTGCAGCCTATAGCGCCAAGAATGAGCAGGTTCAGACAAAGTATCTGCAGGATGCTTCTTACATTCGTTTGAAGAACCTTCAGATTGGTTATACCTTGCCACAGGATTTGACACGTAAGATTTCTATTGAGAAACTTCGTGTTTACTTCTCGGGTGAGAATCTCTGGACAGGAACATCTCTCCGCAAGCAGTATGACCCAGAGACCATCGGTACATGGTATGGTAATGGATATCCATTGAACACAACCTTCTCTTTTGGTTTAAGTTTAACATTATAAATATTAGAATGATATGAAATTCAATATATCTTTAAAGGTACTTCCTTTGTTGGCATGCGGTATGTTGATGGCTTCTTGTAATGATTTCCTGAAGCAAGAGCCTCTTACAGATATTACTCCTACCGACTATTACAAGGACGCTACTCAGCTTCAAGCTGTAGCTAATGCTTTCTATCAGACTGTATTGCCATATCATAGTGGTGCAGGCTATGGTACATTCGCATACGATAATGGTACAGATAATCAGACCGGTTCTGATGGCGATTCTAAGTATAAGAAAGGTAGTTGGAAGACTAGTAACGACAACTCTTCATGGAGCTGGAACAATATTCGTGATATCAACTATCAGTTGAATATGGCACAGTCTAACTATGAGAATGGATTGATTGCGGGTAATGAAAATAAGATTCGTCAATATATCGGCGAGTTACACTTCTTCCGTGCCTATGCCTATTTCAGTTTGTACAAGAGCTTCGGTGACTTACCTATTGTGACAGAGGCCATGCCTGACAATGAGGCTATCCTTGTAGCAGCTAATAAGCGTAGTCCTCGCAACGAGGTTGCTCGTTTCATTCTTGCCGACCTGGATTCTGCTGTAACCTATATGGAGCTTGATGGTTGGGAAGCAACCACACGTATCTCTCCTGCAGTTGCTCATCTGTTTGCATCACGTGTAGCCTTGTTTGAGGGTTCTTGGTTGACCAACTTCGCTGGTACTCCGTTCGTTCCTAATGGTGAGGGATGGCCAGGAAAGGCAAAAGACTATAATGCAAATTATCAGTATCCTACAGGTAGCGTTGAGGCTGAAGCTAAGTACTTCTTCCAGAAGGCGGTTGATGAGGCTGCCATTGTAGGTGATGCTTATGTAGGCAAATTGGATAAGAATACAGGTATCGTACCTCAGTCTTTATCTGATACCAATCCTTATTTCTATAAGTTTGGTAATACCGACATGTCTGCCTATCCTGAGGTTCTTCTCTGGAAGGCCTATAATAAGGGTAAAGGTGTGACTGATAACATTGAGGTAGCTGTAAACCGTGGTAATACCTATACTGGTTTTACCCGTGGTATGATTGATGCCTTTCTGATGAAGGATGGTAAGCCTACTTATGCACACCATGATGGATATGTTTATGAAGATACAACGACTCATGCAGTAGTTCGCAATCGTGACCCACGTTTGTTTATCTTCTTGAAGCGTCCTGGTCAGAAGAACGTTCTTCAGGGTGAGGATAATAATATTGCTGCTGAGCAGGTTCGTCCTATCGAGCCAGTTCCTCAAGTGTTTACTCGCTCATTTGACGTAACTTATACTACTGGTTATGCTATTCGAAAGGGTGGTACGTTTAATCAGAACTTGGCAGAAAACCAGGCTGGTTATACTGCCTCTATCACCTTCCGTGCCACAGAGGCTTTGCTCAACTATATTGAAGCTCAATATATGCTTGACCACAATTTAAATGCGAAGAGCATTTCATATTGGAAGGCTATCCGTGAGGCTGCTGGCTTTACTGGTGAGGCTGCTGACCCTCAGACAACTATTGCTGCCACAGATATGGCACAGGAGTTAAAGGGTTATACCGATGGTTCTGGTACACAATATGATTGGGGTGCATTTTCTGCAGGCAAGGCATTGACAGATCCTACTTTGTATAGCATTCGTCGTGAGCGTCGTACTGAGTTGATGGCTGAAGGTCTTCGTTGGATGGATTTGATTCGCTGGCGTTCACTTGATCAGTTGAAGAAACAGCCTTATCAGTTAGAAGGCTTCCATCTTTGGAATACTCCAATGGAAAAATGGTATACAAAAGACCAGTTGGTAGATGATGGTTCTGTTACAGCTACAGTATCTTCTCGTAAGTTGACAGAATATTTCCGTCCATACCAGATTGTTTCTACCAATATGCTTTACAATGGTATGACCTGGTCTATGGCTCAGTACCTACAGCCAATGCCTTTGCGTCAGTTTATGCTTACAGCTCCTGACCATAAGACCTATGCAGACTCTCCATTGTACCAGAATCCATACTGGCCTATGGAACCAGATGAGGCTGCAGAGCAGTAAATCTTGAATTTCAATTTCCCTTGAGATCTTTAGAGATAAGACAAGGGAATATATATAAAAGCCCCCGATAGTAACAATGCTATCGGGGGCTTTGTTTTCTTTTAAACTTAAATAAGTTTTTCAATCTCTTTAATAGAAAGACCTGTACCTTTGGCAACTTGTTCTTGTGTGAGCCCCATGCCGAGAAGACGCTTTGCGGTGGCCAACTTTTCTTTGGCAACACCTTCTACTCTGCCTTCTTCTCTGCCTTCTTCCTTCGCAGTATCGATCGAATTTTTTATATCTCGGTAAGCCTTGAGGCAGTCTTCATATTCTCGTAGCTCTTGTTTGAAACCAAAGTCGGTAAGTAAGCTGATATATCGTTCTTCTGATAATCTCATAATCTGTTCTTTTTATAGAATTCTTTTGGCAAAGATACGATATTTGTATCATTTTAGACGATATTGCGAGCGTTTTTGCAAGATTATCAGTACTTTTGTGGCGAAATAATAAATAACGCAAAAATCATAACCGAAATGAAACGAATCTTCTTATCGCTGATACTTACAGCAGCTACCTTGCCTTGGGCTACTGCAGCCCTGGCACAGCAGGACCCATCTGAGGCTCCTGCCACCAGATCCGTAAATCCCGTATCTGCACCACAGAAACTCATCTTCGTACCGGACTCTCTGAAACCCTATGATTTCAACAAGGATGATGAGAGATGGTGCTGGCGACATAGTGCACAGACCCAGAATATCGTGTATTTCTGGGAAAAGCCGTTTGGAGATAATCCGCAGAATCCTCCTTCGCTCGAAGGTAAGCCGATGAAATTCGACCTGGGCAATCTACAAACTCAGGTAGAACGGTTCTACCGTTTCTTCCGCGATACCCTGAAGTTTTCTCTGCCGGGAAGTATCTGCGACAAGTATAAGATGATGGTGATGGTGAACTATTCGCTGGAAGGAACTGCTTACGGCGGAACTTACGATGACTTTATCGGCGCGCTCTGGGTAACACCTAACCGTATTCAAGATAAGAAACTCAACTGTCTGGCTCATGAGTTGGGACATAGTTTCCAGCTTCAGATCATGGCAGACAAAACGGGCGAAGCCTGGGGAGGAAGTGGCTTCTTCGAGATGACATCCCAATGGATGCTCTGGAGAGTGAATCCGGAGTGGATAACAGATGAGAAGTATCATTTTGATGCCTTCAGACAGCTTCCCCATAAGGGTTATCTGCATCTGGACAACATCTATCATTCGCCATACGTGATAGAATGGTGGGCAGAGAAACATGGATTGGAAAGCATCGCCCAGCTCTATCGGGAAGGAAAAGTAGGAGAGGACCCGGTTGTTACCTACAAGCGGAAGTATAAGATGAGTCAGAAGCAGTTTAATGATGAAATGTTCGACTGCTATCGTCATCTCGTGAACTTCGATTTCGGTTATGCCCGCAAGGAGACCCGTCCTTATGCCTGCACCTTCGATACCAGGATGCTGAAGCAGAAGAATGGTTATCTCCGTCCGGATACAGCTTCGGTTCCTGAGAACTATGGTTTCAATGCCATCAAGTTGGAAATCCCGAAGGCTGGTAAGAAGGTTACTGTAGATTTCAGAGCCCTCGATGCCGAGGGTAAGGTGTTCAAGGCATCCAAGGACAAGATGGCACGAACCATAAGTTATCGTTATGGATTGGTGGGAGTAACCGCCGATACTGATGAATGCATCTATGGTCAGATGGGTGATGCGATGAATGGAAAGGTTTCGTTTCAGGCTCCAAAGTCCCAGCTTCTCAAGGCGCTCTATCTCGTGGTGATGGGAGCTCCTTCGAATCATTCGCTCGATCCATCTTCCCGCCGTTTCCCTTATGAGGTAAGAGTGAAGTAGGAATCAAGTAAGAATCATCTGCATAAAATAAAAAATATCATCGCTTATGAAGAATAAGACTTTATTTGCTGCATCTCTCGCCCTAATGATGGCGATGCCGATGCAGGCACAGAAGTTTGAAGACAACTTCGAAGACAAGACGCTGCGACTGGATTATATCGTGGCGGGCGATAGCGTGAACCAGGCTATCTATTTTGAACAGGCTTACAGCAACCCTACCTGGGCTGGCAGAAAGACAAGACTGGATGAGAAATTCCTGAACGGAAACGGACAGGTAACCATGTATGAACATGGCACCAACAAGGTGCTCTATGTAAACACCTTCTCCACACTCTTCCAGGAGTGGCAGCTTACACAGGAGGCTAAACATCTGCAGAAATCATTCGAGAGCAGTTTCCTCGTGCCTTTTCCAAAGAAGCCGGTGGATGTAAGCATCACCCTGAGCGATACGCATCAGAAGGTGACAGCAGAACTGCGCCATACCATCAATCCCCAGGATATCCTCATCCGACCATTGGGCGAGAATGGTATCCCTTACCGCTACATCGTGAAGAGCGGAGATGCTGCCGACTGTGTTGACCTCGCCATCATCGCCGAGGGCTATCGCCAGGACCAGATGGATAAGTTCTATCAGGATGCGCAGCGGGCAGCCGATGCCATCTTCGAGCGCGAACCTTTTGTTTCGCTCAAGTCGAGGTTCAACGTGGTGGCAGTTGCGGCTCCATCGCTTGATGAGGGTCCAAGTATTCCGCACGACGGAAAATGGAAGAACACGATGGCTTGCTCTCATTACGATACTTTTTATTCGAACCGTTATCTTACCACGAGCAAGATTCATCGCATCTATGATGCCTTGAGTAATGTGCCTTTCGAGCAGATCATCGTATTGGTGAATTCTCCTACGTATGGTGGCGGCGGCATCTACAACCAGGTTACGCTTTCTACTTCTGATCATCCTACGTTCAAGAAGGTGCTGGTACATGAGTTCGGTCATGGCTATGCGGGCTTGGGCGATGAGTACAGTACCGATGAGTACGACCCGATGTATCCTAGTGATACCGAGCCTTGGGAGCCGAACCTTACCACGCTGAAGGATTTCCAGAGTAAGTGGGCGGATATGATGCCGAAGGGCGTGAAGATTCCTACGCCGCTTGCCAAACTTCCGGATCATAAGAATATCAGAAACGAGAAGGAGCAGAAGAAACTCAACGATGCCGTCTTCAAGATTGGTGTGTTCGAGGGGGCGGGCAACCAGAGCAGGGGATGTTACCGTCCGGCACAGGTCTGCCGTATGCGAATCAACGAAGTGGATGATTTCTGTCCGGTTTGCCAGCGTGCTATCCGACGCATCACAGATTTCTATACTGGGAAATAATATTTTCCTAACTGGAGAAAAAAACTAAAGAAGTTAACAAGTAAAATATCAAGCATAATGAAGAATCAGATTTTAGCTCTTTCGCTGTTGAGCGCAGCTTTGGCGATGCCGGCAGCTACAGCTTCAGCACAGGGCACATTAGAAGATTACAACAGAGCCTATGCGCTGCGTCATCAGTTTTCAGCCGATTCCGTGTTCCATTGGGCACGTTCATCGGCTTGGTGCGATTCCACCCACGTATTGCATTATCAGATTTCTACTCCTCAGGGCAGGAAGTTTGTATCCTATGATGCCGACAAGGATGAGATGAAGACTTATGATTCGCAGGAAGCGTTGGAGAAGGCGCTGGGCATCAAGCCTCGCCGCCCTTATAAGCCTCAGTTTGGCAGACGCCATGAGCGCCATTGGATGGAGGTAGACGAGGAGAAGGAGGCTTATCCGGTACTTTCGCCCGACGGCAAGATGGAAGCCTACATCGAAGGTTACAACGTGGTGGTTCATGAGGCAGGAAAACCTTATACTGAAGCCAAGCGAATCCTCACGCAGGATGGTACCATCGGCTGCTATTACAGCAACCGCATCCAATGGAGCCCAGACGGCAAGCACATCTTCGTATGCAAGCGTGTGCCGGTAGAGAAACGCTATGCCTACTACGTAGAATCTTCGCCTGCCGACCAGCTGCAGCCTATCCTCCACAAGCAGGAGTATGCTAAGCCGGGCGATGCCCTGCCACAGCATTATCCGGTTATCATCGATGTGGCTACCGGAAAGAAGGTGGAGGCTGACAAGCATCAGATAGAAAACCAGTATGAACTGGAATGGATGCAGTGGACACCAGACAGCAAGGAGGTGACGATGGAGTACAACCAGCGTGGGCATCATCTCTATCAGATGCTGGCGATGAATGCCGAAACCGGCAAGCTTCGTACCGTGGTAGAGGAGCGTGCCAATACCTTTGTGAACTATGGTCGTCTGTGGCGTCAGTTTATCAAGGATGGCAAGCAACTGCTCTGGATGAGCGAGCGCGACAACTGGAATCATCTCTATCTCTACGATGTGCAGAAGTCGAAGGTTATCCGACAGATTACAAAGGGCGACTGGTTTGTTCGTGGCATCCAGCGTGTGGATGAAGAGAAGGGAGAAATCTATTTCTCGGCTAGTGGCGTGAACAAGAATGAGGACCCATATCTGGTACATTATTATAAAATAGGTATCGACGGCAAGAATATGGTGGCGCTCACTCCTGAAGAGGGAAATCATAGTGCCCAATATACCTATGATTACCGTTATCTCCTGGATACCTATTCTAAGGTGGATGCTGCTCCTGTTACCGTGCTCAGAGATGCGCAGACCGGTAAGCTCGTCAAGACCCTGGAGACGGCTGATATTACTACTTTGAAGAAGCACGGATGGGTAGCTCCTGAGGTGTTTGTGGCTAAGGGGCGTGATGGCAAGACCGATATGTGGGGCATCATCCAGCGTCCTACCAATTTCGATCCGAACAAGAAATATCCGGTTATCGAGTATATTTATTCGGGTCCGGGTGATGCCTATACTCCGAAGAGTTTCATGCCATACAACTGGTACACCACTTCGCTTGCCGAACTCGGTTTCATCGTAGTCCAGCTCGATGCGATGGGAACTTCCTATCGCGGCAAGAAGTTTGAGGAGGTTTGCTACAAGAATCTGAAGGATGCCGGATTCCCAGACCGTGAGCTCTGGATCAAGGCTGCAGCCAAGAAGTATCCTTATATGGATGCTGATAATGTGGCAATCTATGGCTGTTCGGCAGGCGGACAGGAGAGTACCACAGCCGTATTGCTGCATGGCGATTTCTACAAGGCAGCCTATAGTGCCTGCGGCTGTCATGACAACCGGATGGATAAAATCTGGTGGAACGAGCAATGGATGAGCTGGCCTATCGATTCCAGTTACGTGGAGTGCAGCAACGTGGAGAACGCCCACAAGCTGGAGCGCCCGTTGATGCTGGTGGTAGGCGAGATAGATGACAACGTAGATCCATCGAGCACCTATCAGGTAGTTAATGCGCTGGAAAAGGCGAACAAGGATTTCGAACTCGTGGTGATTCCTGGAGCCCATCATACCATGGGCGAACTCTATGGCGAGCATAAGCGTTACGATTTCTTCGTGAAGAATCTGCTGGGTGTGAAACCGCCTAAATGGAGCGATGTAAAGAGCAAGTAATTCAGGTTTCAATCTGTTGATAGTGAAACTTCTCACTTGAATCATTATTTAAGTTTTGCCCTGAAGCAAACGGATAGTCTTACTTTTAAAAAGTAGCTATTTGCTTGTTTCGGGGCTTTTTTTGTTCTTTTTGTTGTATTTCTCGTTATATTTTTGTAATTTTGCGGCATTAAATTATCTAACAACAGAAAATAAAGACTCATATAATGAGAAAGATATCTACTCTAATGGTTTCTGTGCTCTGCATGATGATGCCTGTAGGGGCTGAGGCGCAGGTACCGACAGCCTTCGTTTCGAAAGGGGCTTCGGATATTCAGGCGCAGCCACATTCGGTAACGCAAACCAACTCGGGTGCACAGTTGGCTGCTATCGACCCTATGGTGCGCTCTATCACGATGGATAATGGTTTGCCGAGTAATGCTGTGCGTACTGTGGTTCAAGGTTCCAAGGGATACATGTGGTTTGGTACAGACAACGGATTGTGCCGTTTTGACGGATACGATGTCAGAACCTATTATAATCCCTTTACGACTGTAGACCAGTTTGTGAGCGCCCTTACTGCTTGCGAAGAAGGACTGCTGGTAGGTTGCAATAATGGAGCCTATCTGTTCTCTAATGCAACCGACCAATTCCAGAAACTGAGTGATAAGATTACGGCGCCTGTCCTAAATTTCTCGCTTGACGGCGATCAGAATGTTTGGATTTCTACTAGCGGACAGGGCGTGTTCAGATACAATCGGACTACTCACGAACTGCATCAGTATCCGATGAAGAATATTCAGGGTAAAGTGAAAAGTACGTTGGTTGATGCCAACAACCAGGTATGGATGCTCTGTAACCAGGGTGAAGCCAGCATCTATCATCTCAACAAGTCGACCGACCAGTTTGAAGCATTCCCTCTGAAGGGCGATGCAACCATGTTTCACGGCATGGCGATGCTGGCAACTTCCGATGGCAATGTTTATGTCGGAACCTGGGAAAACGGACTTTACAAGCTCAACGCCGATGGTAGTGCCGAACAACTCATCAGCGGAACCTTGAGTAATGCTGTTCATCATATCCATCAGCTTTACTGCAACGACAACAAGTCTCTTCTCATAGCCAGCGATGATGGATTGGTGCAGTATGACATTCAGAACCGTATCTGGCACATGTTGTCGGAAGTCAACAATCCGAGCCGGAGTACGAGCGAGCGCTTTGTTTATGGTATTGCGGATGATAATGAAGGTGGCATTTGGGTATCTACTTACTATGGTGGTGTGAATTATCTTCCTTCTACGAGTTTTGAAGAGCGTTTCCATGCTTATTCTGCCCGTCTGGGCGGATTGCGCGGTAATGTGGTAGGAAGATTCTTCGAAGACCATCAGCATCGCATCTGGATAGCTACGGATGATGCGGGACTCGACTGCTTTAATCCCCAGACCAACAGTTTTGTTTCTTATCCGGGCAAGGCGGCTATGGGCAAGTATAATGTTCATGCGCTCTTTGCTGATGAAAATAATCTGTGGGTAGGAACCTATGGCAATGGTGTCATCAGAATGAATATGGCTACCGGAGCGCAGCAGGTTTTCCTGACCGATGGAATGGCTTCGGGCGGTAATGCCTATTGTATTTATCGCGACCGGAAAAAACGGCTCTGGGCGGCTACTATGGATGGTGCCAACCTCTTCGATGAAGGACAGCAGAATTTCAGCAAAATCAAGTCGTTCAAGTCGCTTACCATCGATATCAAGGAAGATCATCAGGGCAACGTATGGTTTGCTACCCAGGGAGGCGGCTTGTGGCGCTTGGACAAGAATAATGCCTGGAAACAGTATAAATATGTAGAGAATGATTCTACTTCGCTGGTGAGTGATCAGGTAAACTGTCTGGCTATCGGCGAAAAGGGGCAGCTCTATGTCGCAACCAGCGAAGGACTTTGCGAATTTTTGCCTTCAAAAGGTATATTCCGCCGAATCTCCATCGATGCGCCAAGTCAGGATTTCACGAGTCTTGTCATTTCGCAGGGAGTAATGTGGATTTCTACCAGCAAGGGAATTGTGAAATATACGCCGGGTGAACCTGTCCAGCTGTTCAATAAATATGACGGACTCACTTGCGACCAGTTTATGCCAAACGCCGGACTCCTGGCTTCTGATGGCAGAATCTATTTCGGTTCTACAAGAGGTTTCAACTGCTTCTATCCATATCTCGTCAAGATCAACCAGGTAGCTCCTCCTGTAGCAATCACCTCGGTAGAACTCTTCGGTCAGCCGATAGAGGCGGGGAGCGACCAGCTGGAGAAATCTCTGAGTCATGCAGCAGAACTCAATCTGTCTCATAACGAGAATACCATCAATATCTCGTTTGCCGCCCTGAGCTATGTATCGCCTGAGAAGAACCAGTATGCTTACAAACTTGAGGGAGTAGACAAGGATTGGATTTATACCCACGAGCATCGTGCCAACTATACCAATCTTCCTGCCGGAACCTATACCTTCCTGGTTAAGGCAACCAATAATGATGGTGTATGGTCGAAGAATGAGGCAAAACTGAAGATTGTGGTTCATCCGCCGTTCTGGTGGTCTTTGCCAGCCAAAATTCTGTATCTTCTGCTCATCGGTTACGCAATCTACTGGTTCATGCAGAGCCGGTTGAAACGTGAGAAACTCCGTCATCAGGAAGAACTCGATCAGTTGGAACTCAAGCAGGATCAGGAGATGAGAGATGCCCGCCTGCAGTTCTTCACGATGATTGCCCATGAAATCCGTACGCCGGTAACGCTTATCATCGGACCTTTGGAGAGTCTGAAAGAGCATTGGAAACAGGTTTCCGGAAAACTTTCCGATGGTGAGACTATCACGCAGACGCTTTCTGTTATCGACCGTAACGCCCAGCGTTTGCTCTTGCTCGTCAATCAGCTGCTCGATTTCAACAAAGTGCAGCAGAAGGGCATGCAGGTTCATTTCCGTTTGAACAACATTTCGAAGCTGATGCATGCTGTGGCAGAACGCTTTGCTCCTACCTTCGAACAGAAAAGCATCCGTTTTGTGGTAGATTATCCAGCCGATGAGCTCGTGGCGATGATTGACCAGGAGGCCATTACCAAGGTTATCAGCAATCTGATGAGCAACGCCTTGAAGTATACCGAGGATTATGTGCGCTTGTCCTGCCGCCTGCTGGAGAATGGAACCCATTTCCGCATAGAGGTGGAAGACAACGGCTTGGGAATCAGTCCTGACGAAAAGGAGAAAATCTTCGGAGCTTTCTATCAGGCACGCGACAACAAACCGGGAACCGGAATCGGTCTCAACATCGTGAAGAATCTCGTTGAGGCTCATCATGGTATGGTTGAAGTAGAATCTGCAGTAGGTAAGGGATCTACCTTTATCGTAACCTTGCCGCTCAACCAGATGGATGCTGTGGTAGAGAAGGCGGATGAAATGGTGAAGGAAGAAGAAACTGTTGCTGAGGAAAATCTGTTGACAGATGAAACTCCAGTTGAGCAAGGTTCTCAAAAGGCAGGCGATGCTGTTGCCAGTCCACTTCGTGAACCGGCAAAACCGGTGATGCTGATTGTGGATGATGATGAAGACATGCGCCAGTTTGTGAAGGCTCATTTCGAAAAGATGTATACGGTTTATACCGCCGACAACGGAAAGGATGCGCTCCGTAAACTGGAGAAACATCCTGTTTCGCTCATCATAAGCGACTGGATGATGCCAGAGATGGATGGTCCGGAGTTCTGCCGTAGGGTGCGTGAAAATTCAGAATATTCTCATCTGCCGTTCGTGATGCTTACGGCAAAGACCGATGATGCGGCGAAGACGGAGAGTATGAACTGTGGAGCCGATGTCTACATAGAAAAGCCGTTCTCGATGAAGTATCTTGAGGCAAGCGTAAGACAGCTTCTTGAGATGCGCCGTCTGTTGAGGAGTAAGTTCTCTCATACTCCGCTTGAGCCGATAGCAGAGATAGCTCAAACTCAGGTTGATAATGCGTTCCTGGAACGAATGTCTCGCATCATCGAAGAGAATGTGGCGAATCCGGAACTCAACGTGGCGTTCCTTGCCGAAAAGATGGGCATAAGCCGCTCTTCGCTCTTTAATAAGATTCGCGGTCTTGCCGATGTTACGCCAAACGAGATGATCCAGCTCGTGAAACTGAAGAAGGGCGCAAAGCTCCTGAAAGAAGGAAACTACCGCATCAGCGAAATCAGCTATATGGTAGGTTTCAGCAGTCCTAGCTATTTTGCCAAGTGCTTCCAGAAGCAGTTTGGCGTCAAGCCGATGGATTTCGTAGCTGCGGAATCGTAGGATAGAAAAACTTATTCGGATAGAATAAAAAATCGCCTGTAATCACGGCAAAACCAAAAGCGCACGCATTCAAAAACGAAATGTGTTTTCCA
>ERZ857745.1740-NODE-1740-length-25853-cov-2.990930_pt1 | contig 25853 bp, 19 predicted proteins | sample MGYA00519699_ERZ857745 | MGnify/ENA primary metagenome ERZ857745 (study PRJEB31778, sample SAMEA3449357) | human gut metagenome | biome: human gut; feature: human-associated habitat; material: faeces | place: United Kingdom | collected 2010/2012 ...
GCACGAAGGCCCTTCTATCTGGGATTATCTGGCTGAGGTATGGGAAGTGATGCAGGATGCGGTTCGTCGTGGTCTGGAAGCGGAAGGTATCTTGCCGGGAGGGTTGGGCATTCGTCGTAAGGCTTCCGATTATATGATCCGTGCGAAAGGTTATGGCAGCAGTATCAAGAGCCGGGGAATGGTGTATGCCTATGCCTTGGCGGTGTCTGAGGAGAATGCGTGCGGTGGGAAGATCGTGACCGCTCCGACTTGTGGTTCTTGCGGTGTAATGCCTGCGGTCCTTTATCACTTGAAGGAGACGCGTGAGTTCCGTGATTCCCGTATATTGCGCGCGTTGGCTACGGCAGGCTTGTTTGGAAATGTGGTGCGTACGAATGCCTCCGTATCGGGGGCAGAGGTAGGTTGCCAAGGTGAGGTTGGCGTGGCTTGCGCTATGGCTGCCGCTGCCGCCAGTCAGTTGTTTGGTGGTACGCCCGCGCAGATCGAGTATGCCGCCGAGATGGGATTGGAGCATCACTTGGGATTGACTTGCGATCCTGTTTGTGGCTTGGTACAAATCCCTTGTATCGAGCGAAACGCTTTTGCCGCCGCCCGTGCACTTGACGCGAATACGTTCTCGAACTTCTCCGACGGAAAACACCGGGTAAGTTTTGATCAGGTGGTTGAGGTGATGCGCCAGACTGGTAATGATTTGCCCAGTCTTTATAAGGAGACCTCGGAAGGTGGTTTGGCGAAGAACATGGAGAACTCGAATAATTAAAAGATACTATTTGATTTACTAATAAATAATCTACTATTGATGATAAACGGAAAGAAAAGCCTGTTTTACACGGTATTGATGGCCGGTGCCTTGATGTCCTGCGGGGGCCCTAAACAGGCTCCAAGCGAAGAGGTAGCGAAGAGTGGTAATCCTGTATTCGAGGGTTGGTACGCCGATCCGGAGGGAATTATTTACGGGGATACCTATTGGATTTACCCGACTACGAGTGATTTATATGAGAAGCAAACCTTCTTCGATTGCTTCTCTTCCAAGGATTTGGTGAATTGGACCAAGCATACCGCTATCTTGGATACGGCAGAGGTGAAATGGGCGAAGATCGCTATGTGGGCTCCTTCAGTAATCAACAAGGACGGTAAGTATTATCTTTTCTTTGGGGCGAATGACGTGCACGAGGGAGAGATCGGAGGTATCGGTGTTGCCGTGAGCGATCGTCCGGAAGGGCCTTATAAGGATTTGCTGGGTAAGCCGCTGATCAACGAGATCGTGAATGGGGCGCAGCCGATCGACCAGTTTGTTTTCCACGACGCTGACAATGATGAGTATTATATGTATTACGGTGGTTGGAAGCACTGCAACATGGTACGCTTGAATAAAGACTTTACCGGACTTATACCGTTCGAGGACGGAATGATTTATAAAGAGGTAACTCCCAAGGATTACGTGGAAGGCCCGTTTATGTTTAAGAAGAATGGTAAATATTACTTCATGTGGAGTGAGGGTGGTTGGACCGGACCGGATTACAAGGTCGCTTACGCCATCTCCGATTCTCCTTTTGGCCCGTTCAATCGTATCGGGGAGGTCTTGCGGCAAAATTTCGATATCGCCAACGGAGCGGGTCACCACTCGATCATGCATGTGCCGAATTCGGAAGATTACTACATCGTGTACCATCGCCGGCCGGCCGGGGTCAAGACACGTGACCACCGGGAGACTTGTATTGAGAAGATGACATTTAACGAGGAGGGATTGATCAATCCTGTGGAGATTACGACCGAAGGAGTTGAGGCTCGCACGATCCAATAATTATTTAAGAAGGATTACATAGCAAGAAAACTTAGGTTTTACTTGCTATGTAATTTTTTTATACTACTTTTGACGCATATGTCAAACTATAATGACAAACGATAGTGACAAAACAAAAAATAACATTTAATTATGGAAGCGAAAGACATGAATGAGATGGAGCCTCGCATCATAGAAGCGGCGAAGCGAGTGTTTGTCCGAAAGGGGTACGAGGCGGCTACTATGAGTGACGTGGCGGCAGAAGTGGGTATTGGCAGGACGGCCTTACATTATTATTATAGGACGAAAGAGATTCTGTTCGACGCTATTTTCGGGCAATTGCTTTCTTCATTGTTGCCGAACATCGATCGGGTTTTGGATGAGAAGAGTACGATGCTGGAGAAAATGCCGGTGATCGTTGATCTGTATATGGGAATTGTTCGTGCGAACCCGATGTTCCCGAATTTTGTGGTGGGCGAGTTAAACAGAGATCCGGAACGTTTATTCCAGACCGTGCTGAAAGATCCGAAAAAAATACAGCCCATCTTGCGTCTTCGTCGTCAGATAGAGGAGGAGATGGACAAGGGGCTTCTACGGAAGATGCCTGTCATAGATTTGGTTTCGACCTTGGTGAGCCTAGTGGTCTTCCCGTTGTTGATCCGCAAGCCACTAGCGGCGGCTTTTTTGGATAACGATATGGGGCGGTTTGAGGAATATATGGATAGGCGCAGGGATTTGATCGTCGAGGTAATAACACAGCTGATGGTCCCGGATGCCAGATGATGGATTTGTTCAATTTAATAAACATATCATAGAGTATATGAGAGGTGTATATGTATTATTGTTAATTAGCCTGTTGGGTTATGCCGGAAGGGTTGGCGGACAGGAATCGGTCACGATCACCCAATGTTACGAGTGGGCGAGGGCGAATTATCCGCAGATTCATCAAATGGGTTTGATCGATCAGACGGAACGTTATAGCTTGAGTAATGTGGGCAAGGCTTGGCTTCCCCAGCTCTCGGTAAGCGGTAAGGCAAGCTATCAGAGCGACGTGACGAAGTTGCCTTTGGATGGCGATAAGATCTCCTCGCTTCTTCCCGGCTTTGAGATCCCTAGCTTGAGCAAGGATCAGTATCAAGTCGTGGCGCAGGTGGACCAGACGATTTGGGACGGCGGTAGCACCCGTTCGGCCCGTGCCTTGACTCGTGCCGAGGCGATCGCCAACCGGGAGCAATTGGAAAGTGAGTTGTATGCGCTGAACGACCGGGTGAATCAAATCTACTTCGGTTGCCTGCTGCAAGACGAGTTAATACGTCAGAACGCTTTGCTTCAAAAGGAGTTGCAGGTCAATATCGAGCGTATCAAGGCGATGATGGACAATGGCGTGGCGAATCAATCGGATCTGGAAAGTATGGAAGTGGAACTGCTGAATGCCCGCCAAAATGAGATTGAGCTAAGAGCGTCTCGCACGGTATATCGGCAGATGTTGGCGACCTTTATCAATAAACCACTGACGGATCAAGTCGTCTTGAAGACTCCGGAGTCACCCGAGCGTTCATTGTCCACGCAAATCAACCGTCCGGAATTACGGGCCTTGGATGCTAAGAGCGAATGGATCGAGACGCAAAACAAGCAGGTAACGGCGGGCTTGATGCCTCGTATCGGAGCTTTCGTACAAGGTGGTTACGGCCGGCCGGGCTTGAATATGCTGGAGGATAGTTTCGAGCCTTATTATGTGGCCGGTGTCCGTCTTTCTTGGAATCTGGGGAAGTTGTACACGCTGAAGAACGACCGGAGGAAGATCGAGGTAAGCCGTCGCCAGATCGATGTGCAGCGGGAGACCTTCTTGTTCAATACCCGCCTGCAACTTTTGCAGCAAAACACGGAGATAAAGAAAATGACGGACCTGATGCGTGCCGATGACGATATCATCCGTCTGAGAACAAGCATCAAGCAGGCGGCGGAGGTGAAACTGGAGAATGGCGTGATTTCCGTCACGGACCTAATCCGGGAGATCAACGCCGAGGACATGGCCCGGCAAACCGCCGCAGCGCACCGTGTACAGCGCTTGATGACCATTTATAATTATATGTATACAACGAATTAAATAGAGTATGACAAATACAATTGATTTATGAGACATTTGATTTTTATCAGCTTATGTAGCCTTCTATGGACGGCTTGCGGTAATACAGACAATGATTTTGACGCTTCCGGTACCTTTGAGGCAACCGAGATCTTGGTATCTTCGGAAGCCAACGGAAAGATCATGGAACTGAATATCGAGGAGGGCGATCGCTTGGATGCCGGCGCCATCGTGGGTTACGTGGATAGCACCCAGCTTTTTCTGCGGAAGATGCAACTCTCTGCCAGCCTTCGCTCGGTAGATATTCGCAAGCCGGATATCCGTAAGCAGATCGCTGTCTTGGAACAACAAATCGCCACGGCTAAGACCGAGCAACAGCGACAAGAGAATTTGGTGCGTGCGAAAGCGGGTAACCAAAAGCAACTGGACGATATCGTGAATAACATCAAATATCTTCAGAAACAACTGGATGCCCAATACTCCTCCTTAAGCAAGACGACGGGAGGTGCCGACGCCGAGGCGGAAGGCCTGCAATACCAGATCATGCAATTGGATGATCAACTGATGAAAAGCCGTATCCTCAATCCCCAGACCGGTACGGTATTGGTGAAATACGCCGAGCCGGGAGAGGTGACGGCGGCAGGCAAACCGCTTTACAAGATCGCCGATACGGACTTGCTTTATCTCTGCGCCTATGTGACGGCGGATCAGTTATCCCACCTGAAACTAGGGCAATCTCTCAAGGTCTTCGCCGACTATGGGAATGATCGCCGGGAATACCCCGGTACGATCACGTGGATCTCCGATAAATCCGAGTTTACCCCGAAAGGTATCCAGACGAAGGACGAACGGGCTAATTTGGTATATGCCATCAAGATCGCCGTCCGCAACGATGGTTATCTGAAGATCGGGCAATATGGGGAGATTAAATATGAATAATGAGATTCATATAAATCATATCACCAAGCGTTATGGCGATGTCGAGGCCCTGCGGGATCTGTCGCTGGAGATCGGCTCGGGTGAATTGTTCGGGTTAATCGGTCCGGATGGGGCGGGAAAGACCACCCTGTTCCGTATCCTGACCACGTTGTTGCTGGCCGATAGCGGTACCGCCTCTGTCTGCGGCTTGGACGTGGTGAAAGACTTGAAGGAGATCCGTCGGCGGGTAGGATATATGCCCGGCCGCTTCTCGCTCTACCAAGACCTGACAGTAGAGGAGAACTTGAACTTCTTCGCTACGGTCTTCAATACGACGATCGAGGAGAACTACGATCTGGTACGGGATATCTATAGTCAGATAGAGCCGTTCAAGCATCGGCGGGCGGGGAAGCTGTCCGGTGGTATGAAGCAGAAGCTGGCTTTGAGTTGCGCCTTGATCCATCGTCCGGATGTCTTGTTCTTGGATGAGCCTACGACGGGGGTCGATCCTGTCTCCCGCTCTGAGTTCTGGGATATGCTGGATCGTCTGAAACGGCAAGGCATTACGATACTTGTCTCTACGCCTTATATGGATGAGGCCTCCCGTTGCGACCGTATCGCTTTGGTGCGTTCTGGGGAATGCCTGTCTATCGATACGCCGGTAGGTATCCGTACCTCATTCGATAGGCGGCTATACGCGGTGCGATGTGCGTCGATGTATAAGTTGTTGGGAGACTTGCGGGAGTTCCCGGATACAAACTCGTGTTTCGCTTTTGGAGATGCTCATCATCTTACGTTGAGGAGGGATGGGGAGGATGTCATGAGGCGATTACAGGAATATCTGAAAGGCAAAGGTTACGCAGATGTAAGCATCGAACGCCTTGAGCCAAGCGTTGAGGATTGTTTCATGGCCTTGTAAGAGAGGGGATGTGTCGCATTTCCCCAAGATTCGACCTCGCGTCGGGTGCGAAGTCGAATCTTGGAAAAATACGGGGCTCGCGTCAGGTGCGAGGTCGAATCGCGGAAAAATGCGAGGGCTCGCGTCGGGCGCGAGGTCGAATCTCGGGAAAATGCGGGGCTCGCGTCGGGCGCGAGGTCGAATCTCGGGGAAATGCGGGGCCTCGCATTGGGCGCGAGGTCGAATCTTGGGGAAATGCGGCATTGTAATTATGAAATAAGGATAAAAAATGAAAGCGATAGAAGTAAAACAACTGACCAAACGTTTCGGCACCTTCACCGCCGTCGATCATATCAGTTTCGAGGTGGAGCCGGGCGAGATATTCGGCTTCCTCGGGGCAAACGGGGCAGGGAAGACCACCGCCATGCGTATGCTCTGCGGCCTGTCGGTCCCGACATCCGGCGAGGCCCGGGTAGCCGGTTTCGATGTCTACCGGGAGAGCGAGTCCATCAAACGGAATATCGGATACATGAGCCAGAAATTCTCCCTATACGGCGATCTAAAGGTATGGGAGAATATCCGTCTCTTCGGCGGTATCTACGGCTTGTCTAAACGGCAGCTGTCCCAGAAAACGGATGAGCTGCTGGATATCCTCGGGCTGGAAAAGGAGCGGAATACCTTGGTCGATTCCCTGCCCTTGGGGTGGAAACAGAAGCTATCCTTCTCCGTGGCGATCATCCATGATCCCAAGATCGTTTTCTTGGATGAGCCTACCGGAGGCGTCGATCCCGTCACCCGCCGCCAGTTCTGGGAGTTGATCTATGAAGCGGCTGCCCGGGGGATCACGATCTTCGTCACCACCCATTATATGGATGAGGCGGAGTATTGTAACCGTGTCTCCATCATGGTAGACGGAAAGATCGAAGCGTTAGACAGTCCCTCCGCCTTGAAGCGGGATTTTAAGACAACGAATATGAACCAAGTCTTCCACGCCTTGGCTCGAAAAGCAACGAGAGGAGAATAAACGATGAAACAATTCATATCCTTTGTTAGAAAGGAGTTCTATCACATTTTCAGGGACGCACGCACGACAATGATCCTCTTGCTCATGCCCGTCATCCTGATCATCTTGTTCGGATATGCCATCACGACTGAGATCAAGCGTGTGCCGATCGCTATTTTCGACCAAAGCCGGGATGAGCTGACACTGAAGATGACAGACCGCTTGAATGCCAGCGAGTACTTCGAGCTGTATACGACCGTCGATAGCTATGAGGATGCCGGGGCCTTGTTTCGGCAAGGAAAGGTACACGTCATAGTTGTCTTCCCCCCCGGGTACGCTTCCACGGCCGATGCCCAAGTACAAGTCTTGGCGGACGCTACCGATCCGAACGAGGCCACGCAGCTAATCGCCTATTGCTCGGCGATCATTGCGGAACAGTTGAAAGGCGAGTCGGCGGTTGAGGGTAAAGCCGTGACCCCGGTTACCACTTTGCTCTACAACCCTCAAATGAAAGGTGCCTACAACTTCGTGCCCGGCGTGATGGGTTTGATCTTGATCCTTATATGTGCCATGATGACCTCGATCGGCATCGTGAAAGAGAAGGAGATGGGAACGATGGAAGTCCTGCTGGTCTCCCCGTTGAAACCCATCTACATCATTCTGGCCAAGGCGATCCCATACCTATTGCTGAGTATGGTGAATATCGCTACGATCTTGCTGCTATCCTATTTCCTGCTGGACGTTCCGATAAAAGGCAGCCTGCTGTTGCTGGTTTCCGTATCCATCCTGTATGCGATCGTATCCCTCTGTCTGGGCCTGCTGATCTCCACGGTAGCCGATACCCAGCAGGCGGCTATGTTGATCAGCGGTATCGCCTTGATGCTTCCGATCATGTTGTTGAGCGGCATGATGTTCCCGATAGAGAATATGCCGGATATCCTGCAATGGTTCTCCCATATCGTTCCGGCCAAATGGTATATCATCGCCGTGAAGGACGTGATGATCAAGGGGCTTCCCGCCGTGTCGATCTTGAAGGAGATCGGGATACTGTCGTTCATGGCGGTCGTGCTGGTATTCTTGAGTGTGAAACGTTTTAAAATACGATTATAAGCTATGTTACGATATTTGTTAGAGAAAGAGTTCAAGCAGATCCGTCGGGACCGGTTCATGCCGAAGATTATCTTCATCATCCCGATCATGCAGTTGATCATCTTACCTTTTGCCGCTAATTTCGAGATGCGAAATATCAACCTTAGCATTGTGGACAACGATCATTCCGTCACCTCCATGCAATTGGTAGATAAGGTACTATCCTCCGGATATTTCCGCCTGACAGACCGGTCGGATCGTTACGACGAGGCGCTGACCTCGGTGGAGAGCAATGAGTCCGATATCATTCTGGAAATCCCCTCTGATTTCGAGCGGGACTTGGGTAAGGAGGGCAGGGCGGGCGTGATGATCGCCGCTAACGCCGTGAACGGAACTAAGGGCGGCTTGGGTAGCTCCTACCTCTCCTCGATTATACAGGATTTCAATAGGGAGAAAGGTTTCGCCTCTATGGGATCGGGCAGGGGAGTGGCTTCGATTAACCTGTTCAATCCCCACTTGAGTTACAAGATCTATATGGTTCCCGGCATCATGGTATTCTTGCTGACGATTATCGGGGGATCGATCTCCGCCTTGAATATCGTGAGCGAGAAGGAGAAAGGGACGATCGAGCAGATAAACGTCTCGCCCGTACCCAAGTCCCTGTTCCTGCTGTCGAAGCTGATCCCTTTCTGGGTGATAGGCTTTGTCCTGCTGACGGTGGCGATCCTCATCGCTTGGCTGATCTACGGCTTGGTGCCGGAGGGGAGTTTCGGGGTGATCTATTTGTTTGCCGCCGTATATTTGATCGCTTTTACGGGATTTGGCTTGGCGATCTCCTCCTTCTCGTCCACACAGCAACAAGCGATGCTTACGGCGTTTTTCTTCTTGATCATTTTCGCCTTGCTAAGCGGATTGTTCACGCCGATCAGCAGTATGCCGGAATGGGCGCAGAAGATCACGCTGGCGAACCCGGTGCGTTATTTCGTGGATGTGATGCGTATGGTCTATTTAAAGGGGAGCGGCTTTGCCGATTTACGGGGACATTTTGTGATTGTCTGTCTATTTGCTGTTTTTTTTAATCTGTTAGCGGTAATTAGTTATCGTAAAAAGGGGTAGTTCGGAAATAAATGTTTTCTTTGTATCCCGTTTACGGATTATAAACTAATACAGCGAAAAAACATGTCATTTATCATTGTCGTACTTTGTTTGGCCTTATTGATTGTCTTGATATCCTACTTTAAGGTGGATGCTTTCATTGCGTTTCTGATCTCCTCTATCTTGGCGGGCATCGCTTTGGGTATTCCGTTGGAGAAGCTGCCGGACTCGGTGAATAACGGTATCGGGAGTATCTTGGGTGGGTTGACGTTGATTATCGTATTAGGCGCTATGCTAGGCAAGTTGGTGGCCGAGAGCGGAGCGGCACAGAAGATCGCTTCCGTGATGGTGTCACTTTTTGGTACTAAGCATATACAATGGGGGCTGATGGTGACAGGTTTTGTCGTGGGTATTCCGTTATTTTATGGGATCGGATTTGTGTTGTTGGTGCCATTGATCTTCTCGATCGTGTATAAATACAAGCTTCCGGCGGTCTATATCGGGTTGCCGATGTTGGCGGCGCTGTCCGTGACGCATGGATTCCTGCCCCCGCATCCGTCTCCGGTAGCCTTGGTGGTACAATTCAACGCGAATATCGGCCTTACGCTGATCTACGGTTTATGTTTGGCGATTCCGGCTATCATTATCGCCGGGCCGGTGTTCGGCAGTCGGTTGAAACATATAAAATCCGGTCCGGTCACGTTGTTCGAGCAGAAAGAGGATAGCGGGAGATATAGCATACCGGGCAAGGCGAATAGTTTTATCAGCGCTACGTTGCCTGTCTTTTTACTGATTATCGTGACGGTTATTCCTTATTGCTTTAAGGATATGGGCGAGATGGCGAGCGGGATAGTCTCTTTTATTGGTGCTCCTTCCATTGTAATGCTGATCGCCTTGTTGTTCGCTACATATACGCTGGGCATCCGGCAGGGACGTAGTATCAAGTCGGTTATGGCAGTCTATGGGGAGGCCGTGAAAGATATCTCTATGATCCTTTTGATCATTGCGGGTTCCGGTATCTTCAAGCAGATCATGGAGGATAGCGGGGTAAGCAATGAGCTGGCGACAAGTCTGGAGCAATTGCCCGTTCATCCGTTGATCTTGGGTTGGTTGATCTCTGCCGTGATCCGTTTGTGCGTGGGATCGGCTACGGTGGCGGCGTTGACGGCGGCGGGCGTGGTGATGCCTTTAGTTACGCAAACGGGTGCGAACCCGAACTTGATGGTTTTATCTTTAGGAGCGGGTAGCTTGATGTTCTCGCATGTCAACGATTCCGGCTTCTGGATGTTCAAGGAATATTTTAACCTAAGCATAAAGGATACGATCTGCTCATGGTCTATCATGGAGACGATCGTGTCGGTCGTAGGATTGATCGGGGTAATGATCTTAAATATGATTGTATAATAAAAGAATGATTGAGCAATGAGAAAGAGATGGCTGCTTAGTATCGTTATTATGCTTTTCCCTTTCGTCGCCTCGTTTGCGGCGGACCCGGAGGAAGGTACTTATCCAACGGTCGGGAGGCTTTTTCATATAGCACGAAGCGTGAATAAGAACTTGGTTTGTTACGATGTGAATCTGAGGGATGGTAAGCTGGATACACATGATCCCTTGAACGTTTATTGGGTCAATCGGGAAAAGCATCCGGGGGAAACCAATGGCTTGAGCTATATCCAACGGAAAATGGCTTATGGGTATAAACTGATCTCGGCGAGTGATAATGCTTGTGTATGCTCATTGACCGCTTATCCCTCCCGCCAGTTGACGATTACCAAACGTGATTCCCGCTATGTATGCTACATAACGATCAACAACCAACAGGCGATTCTCCAATCCCTCTACGTTAAAGCCAGCTCTAAGAATCCTTTAAGCGTCGAGTATGTAGAGCTACAAGGAATCTCTGTCGCCACGAATCAACCGGTAACGGAAAGAGTCAGGAAATAGACCAATATATTTTTTTACTAACATATAAATGAAAGAAATTATGAGCATGATTAACGCAGATGAGAATTTTGAGAAATTAGGGTTGACCTTACCTCCCGCACCGGCTCCGGCCGGAGTTTACAAGCCTTGTGTGATAGATGGTAAATACCTGTATCTTTCCGGTCACGGGCCTGTGCGGAATGATAAGTCCTTGATCATCGGACGTATCGGTAAGGACTTGACGATGGATGAAGGCAAACTCGCCGCCCAGCAAGTAGGACTTACCATGTTGGCGACCATCCAGGCGAACCTTGGTAGCTTCAACAAGATAAAGAGAGTGATCAAGGTATTGGGTATGGTAAATTGTACGCCCGATTTCGGAAAGCATCCTTATGTGATCAATGGCTGTAGCGAGTTGTTCGCCGCCGTATGGGGGCCGGATAACGGTGTAGGTACCCGTAGCGCCGTAGGATTCGGTTCTCTTCCCGATAATATTCCTGTAGAGATAGAGGCTTTGTTCGAATTATACGAATAAGCCATGGACGATTGGTACGTCATAAGTAATGTAGACCGGATAGACTCGCCAGCCTTGGCGTTCTATCCGGATCGTATTTCCGGCAATATCGAGTTGGCCAAGAGGATCATAGGCGATACGAACCGGCTTCGTCCGCACGTGAAGACGAATAAGGCGGCTGAGGTATCCCGCATGCTGCTGGATGCCGGAATCCGGAAGTTCAAGTGCGCTACGATTGCCGAGGCCGAGATGCTAGGGCATATTAATGCCCCCGATGTATTATTAGCCTATCAGCCGGTAGGTCCGAAGATTTCCCGCTTATTAGATTTGATAAAGGCATATCCCGCCACCCATTACTCCTGCTTGGTAGATCAAGCGGAGAATGCCCGTGCGATCTCGGCTCTTTGCGAGGCCGGGAATATCACCTTGGATGTCTTTATCGATCTGAACGTGGGAATGAATCGTACCGGAGTCCTCCCGGAGAGAGCGGAGGCGCTGGTGGATGCCATCCTGCCGCTGAAGTCTCTGCAGATTATCGGGTTGCATGGCTACGACGGACATATACATGACGCGGAGCTATCGGTACGTTGCCAAGGCGCGGATGCAGCGTACGCCTTGACCGAACGTGTGTTCCGGGAGATATCCCGCAAGTTTGCCTATCCATTGGTAAAGGTGATGGGAGGTACTCCTACATTCCCGATGTACGCGAAGCGGAAGGATTGCGAATGCAGTCCCGGCACGTTTGTGTTCTGGGATTGGGGGTATGGAAACGCTTATCCGGATATGCCGTTCAAGGTAGCTGCCTTATTGATAACTCGGGTCATTTCCGTGCTGGATGAGCATCATGTTTGCGTAGATCTTGGTTACAAGGCGGTAGCCTCGGAAAGTCCTTTGCCCCGTGTGTTTTTCTTGAACCATCCGGAGGCGAAACCTATCTCCCAGAGTGAGGAGCATCTGGTCTTGGAAGTCCCGGACAGTCGGCTCTATCCATTAGGTTCCGTATTCTATGGCATTCCCGTTCATATTTGTCCTACGGTCGCTTTATACGACAAGGCTTATGTGATCCGGGATCGTGAGGCGATCGGCGAATGGCCTATCATTGCCCGTTCACGTCGCATCACCTATTAACGGTAATCAAATTTTCAATTATCAATTATCAACTCTCAATTAATAAAATGAATAAGCCATTTATTATCGACGCCCATCTCGACCTTAGCATGAACGCTTTGGAGTGGAACCGGGATTTGCGTCAACCCCTAAAGGAAATAAACCGGAGAGAAATCGGTATGACCGATAAGCCCGACCGTGGAAACGCCACTATATCGTTTGAGGAACTGCGTAAAGGAAACGTCGGGTTAGTAGTCGCCACCCAGATCGGTCGCTATGTAGGGCCGGATAATCCACTTCCCGGTTGGCATTCCCCGGAACAAGCTTGGGCGCAGACCCAAGGCCAACTCGCTTGGTATAAGGCGATGGAAGAGGAGGGCCAGATGGTCATGATCCGGGATAAGAAGGCCTTGGAAGCGCATCTGGCTCTTTGGAAAGACGGTGAACCCGCCGACAAGAAGCCGATCGGTTATGTATTAAGTATCGAGGGAGCCGACTCGTTCATCACGGTGAATCATATGGAAAGGGCGTATGCTTATGGCTTGAGGGCGGTTGGCCCGGCACATTACGGCCCCGGAAGGTATGCCAACGGTACGGATTCTACCGGTCATCTGAATGCCATGGGGAAAGAGTTGTTGCGTACCATGGATCGCTTGGGTATGATTCTTGACGTGACCCATTTATGTGATGAGGCTTTCTGGGATGCGTTGGATTTGTATAAGGGACCGATTTGGGCGAGCCATAACAACTGTCGGGCCTTCGTAGATCACAACCGCCAGTTTAGCGACGAGATGATCAAGGCGTTGATAGAGCGTGGCGCCGTGATCGGTATCGCCCTAGACGCTTGGATGATGGTACCGAACTGGGTGCGAGGCGAGTCTACTCCAAGAGGCATGAACTGTGGAATGGAGATTATGGCGAACAATATCGATCATGTCTGCCAATTGGCCGGAAACGCGAACCATGTGGCTATCGGCAGTGATCTGGATGGTGCTTTCGGTACGGAGCAATGCCCGTATGACCTAGTAACGATCGCCGATCTCCAAAAGATATTCCCGATCCTTCAATACCGTGGCTTTACGGACGATGCTATCAACCGTATCGCCTCTGGTAACTGGATTGAGTTCTTACGGAAGCATTTGCCGGAATAAGCTACTGCAACCCGGGTTGCAGTGATACCGCGATGTGGATGCAGTGTTACTGCAACCTGGATTGCAGCGTCACTGCATCCGCATCGCGGTAAAAAGACAAACACGGTGAGTCTATTTTATATCTGCAATACCAAGACGAACCGGCATCCCTTCTTATATTCCTTATCGATAGATAGGGTTCCGTTTAATTTACTAGCCATCAGTGCGCAGATGGGTAATCCCAAACCATCGCCTTGCGCTAGATCCTTCGCCTCATTGAATGGCTTGAATAAGTTCTCTTTTAGATCATCCGGTATGCCTGTACCATTATCGGTAATGATAAATTGGCAAACATGAGCGCCTTTCCGTTTAAATTCCAGACGGATGTTACCGCTGGAAGTATATAATGCGGCATTCTTTAACAAATGCAATAAGACTTGCTCCAGATGCTCGGCGTTCGTCTTAATCTCCAATTGGGGCACGTCTGTTACGAGATTGACCTCCGGCTGAATATCCCCTTTAACCTTCTCCACGATTTTCTTACTGAAGTTTCCTACATTAAAAGAACTAACCTCATACGGTTCCATCAACGTATTCTCCAAGGAGGAAAGCTCTTGGATATGAACCGTAAACTGTTTCAAAGCCTCTACCCGTGTCCATACATCCTCGGCCTGCTTCGGAGCTACCGCCTGTAATTCTTTGGCGGATGCGCTAAGCTTGTTCAAGGTAGGCTCCATCTGAACCGATATGTTTTGGATGAATTGGGCTTGTTGTTCGCTATGCTCGTTTGTCGTCTGGATGATTTTCTTTAATTTCTTGTTCAGCACAATAAAGCGTAATAGAAGGAATCCCAAGAAAAGCAAGGCGGCTATCAGGATTACCACGAATGTGATAAGTCCGACAATCATATATTGCTTAACAGACAATTTATCGTCTTTTTCCTGTATTGTCTGTAGGCTCTGATCGTATTTTTGTTGTAATGCCCCTAGTTTATCCTCTGCCGTAAGAGCTTTTACGGAATCCGTCCATACGATGTATTTGTCGTAGGTACGTTCCATCAGTGGGGCATTGTTTGCCTTACGAGCGATAGAGATCAGGTTCCGGTAGCAATCGTTCACCTTCTCATATTCTTTTTTCTCCTTATACTGGTTGATCAGTTTCTGGAAAGCAGCATCCCCCTGCTCGTTTTGCCCGAACGTATAATAATAACCTGCTTGGGTATATAATAAATTGTTCGATAACTTCTCATCGCCCGCTTGGCTGGCCAGATTATCTAATGTATTGAGTTGAACTTGCGCTTGGGCGGCGTTCTTTAGCTTAATATACATTTCCAACCGCTCTTTCGTTACTTGGAAGCGTTGCTCATAGAGCGATTTCTGCAACTTCTGTTCCTCGGTTAAGATGAATTGGTTCATCTGGCGGCAAAGATCGAATGCCTCTTGGTAATAATTCTCGCGATAATATAGATAAGCCGCCTGCGTACCGGCATCGATCGCTTGTTTGTAATCACCTTTTTGGGATAAGCTCTTGTAAGCTTGTAAAAAAAGATAACGAGCTTTGGTGTAGTCTTTTTTTTCCAGGCTGCTTTGTGCCTGTGTCATAAATTGATTCGTCGTATTTTGCGCCTGCATGACCGGACAGAGACAAAGTACAAGAGAGAGTAAAAGATAAGTGATCCTCATAACTTAAAATTTTAATTTGAAGTAAAAATATGTATTTACTAGGATTAAAGCAAAATATATCTGGGGAAAATAACCGGGATATTACAAATAGATGCGATTCTCTCAAGGAGGCTCGATCAAGTAGAATGAATCTATTTAAAGTTTATCGAGTTATTGCCATTTGATTTTTTATGTCTATGTTTGCAAATATCTTGACGCTAAGGGAGATGGAATAATGGATAAAACTATAGACGATTTGTTTATTCTAAAACTGATAAAAGCTGGTGATAGACTGGCTTTTAAACATCTGTTTGAGTTATATTTCACTCCTTTATGCCGCTTCGTACATTTATATATGAAGAAACCGGGAGCCGCCGAGGATATCGTAGTCGATATCTTTGCCAGCTTTTGGGAAAGACGGGAGACCTTACAAATCCAGATCACGTTGAAAGCCTATCTATTCCAGTCCGCACGGAATAGGGCCTTGAATTACCTAAGAGATAACGAGCGTTTTATCTCAACGGACGATTTTTCCTCTTTGGAACGTTTCGAGAATGACGAGACATTAGAAACTCAAGAGTTGCAACGCCTGATTCATGAGGCTATTTTCTCCCTTCCCCCGAAATGCCGTGATGTATTCAATAAGAGCCGTATGGACAACCTTTCAAATAAGGAGATAGCGGAGCAAATGAATATAAGCGTTAAAGCCGTGGAAGGGCATATTTCCAGAGCGTTAAAACAGATCCGGGCCTATTTGGGGGATGCCTATCACTACTTATGGTGATTTTATTTCCACAAGATTAAAAAAAATAATGAAAACTATGTAGGGTTATCGTCATTTGATGTGTCACACTAGAAAATGGCACTTCATGAATAAACATATACCATGGCAATTAATTATATCTCGTCTGAAGGATGGACAAGATGAGAGAGGTGAGAAGTTGTTCGAGGAATGGCTTCAAGGGGAAGGGAATGCTCATTTATATCAAGAACTAGAGGGATTATGGAGAGAGATCCGGGAGGAGGCTTCATCCTATACGCCGGATACCGCTTTTTATTGGCAACAACTGGAAAGTCGTATGTCCCAAGAGAACAAGGCTCCTAAAGTCGTCTCTATCTGGAAATTCCGTATGGCGGTAGCCGCGGCTTCCATATTATTGATCATTTCGTTGACCTTCTCTTTCTTGTATACTGGAGGAGACCGGGCCGTTTATTCCAATAAGTTGTCTTATTCCGCTTTAAGCGGTAAGTCGAGGATCGTATTGCCGGATAGCAGCGTTGTTTGGTTGAACTCCGGTTCTACCTTGGAGTATGCGGCAGATTTCATGGAGAACCGGGAAGTGGCTTTGAACGGCGAGGCCCTGTTTGACGTGACGAAAGACAACCGGCATCCTTTCGTGGTCTTGGCCTCGGAGGTGAAAGTAAAGGTACATGGTACCTGCTTTAACGTGAACTCTTATCCAAAGGAAGAAAACATTCGGGTGACCCTTTTCCGGGGTTCAGTCTCTTTGGAGGCCGGAGGTAAGGAGGCTTATCTGTATCCGGGGGAGATCGCCGCTTTGAATAAAAGGGATAAGACCTTGAATATAACCTCCGCCGATATGTTTTACGAGTCTTTCTGGGCAAGCGAGAGTGTGCGGTTTGAGGCGAAGTCGTTACGGTACATAACTCGTTATCTGGAGAAATGGTATAATGTTAAGATCGAGGTAGATCCTACCATCCCGGATTCACAAGCCTATACGTTCACAATCAAGGATGAGTCACTGGAAGTGATCTTACGGATCATGTCGCGCATAAACCCGATCGCTTATACGTTCGACGAGGATGATCACGTACAAATAATGCATGTTGAACCTTCTAAAAAGTAATGCCTATGAGATTATCCCAATGACATAAGACAACAAAAAAGGCTTAAGCGGTAACTTAAGCCTTTCGGGGACAAATCCCTAATCCAAATTAAAATCTAATTACAGCTTGTTCAAATTTGGCCGTTTGTCTAAAGCTGTAAGGATGTTAACTTTAAATACTTCGCAAATATATGAATAATAAAAGACAATTTGTGAAAGGAAGAAATTGTTTGTATGCGATATTCTTTCTTCTATTCTTTTCTTTACGTTTGTTAGCTGTTGAAGCCGTCGACAAGAAGATATCAGTTTCATTTTCGAACCTACCGTTGAAAGAGGCGATCCATGAGATTGAGGTCGCTAGCGGTTATACGTTCTTTTATGACGGTAACAAGATAGACTTGACTCAAAAGGTAAGTTTGAACGTCTCGAATCAGCCTATAGAGTCTGCCTTAAATTCAATGCTAAGGACCACGGACCTCTCTTTTGAGATCACCAGTAAGCAGATCGCTTTGTTTCCGAGACAAAATGCAAGTGCGTCAGCCGGTAAACCTTCCCGCAAGATAACCGGTACGATACTAGATCCTTTGGGTGATCCGGTAATCGGGGCGAATGTCGTGGTGAAAGGTACGACGAACGGTACCATAACGGACATGGATGGAAATTTCTCGGTGGAGGCTTCGGACAATGATATCTTGCAAGTCTCTTATATCGGTTTTATGCCTCAGGATATCGCTGTTAAAGGGAAGAGCGAGCTGACCGTGACGATCCGTGAGGATACCCAGAAATTGGATGAAGTAGTCGTGGTTGGTTACGGTACCCAGAAGAAGGTGAATCTGACGGGTGCGGTGGAACAAGTGACGAGTGAGGTGTTCGATAACCGTTCCATCTCAAACGTTACCCAAGCGCTTCAAGGTACGATCCCTAATCTGAATATCTCGATGACAGATGGTAAACCAAATCGTACGGCGGAATATAATATACGTGGTACGACCTCTATCGGACAAAAGGGTAGCGCCTTGATATTGATCGATGGCGTGGAGGGTGATCCCAGTATGTTGAACCCGAATGATATCGCCAGTGTATCTGTCTTGAAGGATGCGGCTTCGGCTGCCATTTACGGCGCGAGAGGCGCATTTGGTGTCGTATTAATCTCGACGAAGAATCCGTCCAAGGACAAGACTTCCGTGACGTACTCGGGTAATTTTACGATGAAATCTCCGACGAAGGTACCGGATGTCGTTACCGATGGATATACATACGCTAAATACTTTAATGAGGCGTGGAGCGCTTATTACGATTATTCCCAAACTCCACAGAACATTAATAAGACCTTGAAATTCTCTCAGGAGTATCTGGAGGAACTGGAGCGTCGTTCCGGCATCTCGGGATTACCGGAGGTAGAGATCGGTCCGAATGGGGATTATGTATATTATGGAAATACGGATTGGTACAAGGAATTGTATAAGAAATCTACGTTCGCTACGGATCATAATATTTCCGTGTCCGGAAGTAGCGGCAAGACCAGTTTCTATGTAACGGGCCGTTATTATGGGCAAGATGGATTGTTCCGATATAATACGGACGACTATAAGTTGTTCAATATGCGTGCGAAAGGAGCGGTGCAGGTATTTGATTGGTTGAAGGTGGAGGACAATTTGGAGTATTCCAGCATGACTTATCATAATCCGTTGAATGTAGGTGAAGGTGGCGGTATCTGGCGTAATATCGCGGATGAGGGGCATATTTTGGCTCCGATGTTTAACCCGGATGGTACCTTGACGCACTCTGCCGCTTATACGGTTGGTGATTTCTGGTACGGAAAGAATGGTATCGATACCGAGCAAAGGATCTTGAAGAATACGGTGAGCGCTACGGCTAGTTTCTTGAAGGATAAATTGCGTATCAAAGGTGATTTTACGTTCCAGAACAATGACAACGACCAAACCCAGATCCGGGTACCGGTGCCGTTCAGCCGCCGTCCGGGTGTGATTGAGTACGTAGGTTCTTCCAAGAATGATATCCAGAATACGAATAAGACGACTAGTTATCTGGCTAGCAATATTTACGGAGAATACGAGGATACCTTTAAAGAAGTGCATTATTTCAAGGCGATGGTAGGATATAACTACGAGGAATCCCGTATGAAGAATGTAAAGGTATTGAGAAACGGATTGATCTTTGATGATGCCGAGGATTTGAATATGGCCTTGGGACAAACGATTAATACCGAGGGTGGTTATTCCAAATGGCGTATATCCGGAGGTTTCTTCCGTTTGAATTATGTCTTTAATGATCGTTATCTATTGGAAGTGAATGGTCGGTTAGATGGTTCTTCCAAATTCCCATCGGATTCTCAATATGCGTTCTTCCCATCGGTCTCTGCGGGTTGGAGGGTTTCGCAAGAGCCGTTCTGGAAGGTTCCCGAGGAAATCTTCTCGAATCTGAAGGTACGTGCCTCTTATGGTTCCTTGGGTAATGGTAATATTGATCCGTACTCATTCCAAGAGTTATTTAAGATCAAGCAATCCAGTTTGGTGTTGAATGGCATACGTCCGCAGTATACGGGCCAGCCGGCGGTTATTCCGTTGGGCTTGACTTGGGAGAAATCTACGACCTTGAACCTTGGTCTGGACTTTGCTTTCCTATCGAACCGTTTGCAATTCTCGGGCGATATCTATCAACGGAAAACAACCGATATGTTTACGGTGGGTATGTCATTGCCGGCGGTGTTCGGTACGGATGTGCCGAAAGGTAACTATGCGGATCTTACGACAAAAGGTTTTGAGTTGAGTGTCTCTTGGCGGGATCAATTCCAGTTGGCAAGTAAACCGTTCAATTACGAGGTTCGTTTCACGCTCGCCGATTACCAGTCAACGATTGATAAATACAATAACCCGGAAAAGAAACTGGGCGATGATTACTATTACGAGGGTATGAAGGTAGGTGAGATCTGGGGATACGAGACTGAAGGTTTCTTTACCTCGCAAGCTGATATCGATAGCCACGCTAAACAACCCTATTTCTACGCGGGTGCTACGGCTGGACAATGGCTTCCGGGCGATATCAAGTTCAAGGACTTGAACGGCGATGGCGTGATTGATTATGGAAACAATACGGTGGATAATCCGGGTGACCAGAAGATAATCGGTAATAGCGAGCCTCGTTTCATCTATGGTATCAATTTGAGCGGTGATTGGAATAACTTCTTCGTCTCCGCTTTCTTCCAAGGTGTAGGTAAACAAGATTGGTGGCCGGGATCGGAAGCCTCTTATTTCTGGGGTATGTATAATCGTCCGTATAATGATATGCCTAAATCTCATTTGGGGAATATCTGGACGGAGGAGAATCCGAATACCTATTTCCCCCGTTTGAGAGGATACTCCTCTGAGGAGCCTTATGCCGAGTTGAACTTGAAACAAACCCGTTACTTACAGAATATCGCCTATATACGTATGAAGAATATTCAGTTAGGGTATACTTTGCCGAAGAGCTTTATCTCGAAACTAAGGATGCAGAATGCCAAGGTATACGTCTCGGGCGAGAATCTTTGGAGTTGGTCTCCTTTCTATAAATATTCTAAAGACTTAGACGTTGAGGCGGTCAGAGGTTCTGACCGGGATTTAACGGAGGGTACGTCGGGTAATGGATATAGCTATCCGATATTGAAGAGTGTTAGTTTTGGTTTGTCAGTTACATTCTAAAAAGTGCTATAGTATGAAAAAGACATTAATATATATCATCAGTGTGATAGGTTTGTTCTCTTGCGATTTGGATGAGGTTCCTGTTTCAGAGGTTTCCAAGGAACCGGTTTTCAGTACGGAGAATGGATTGGAATTATACGCGAACTCGTTCTATGAGATTTTACCGACTCCATCGGCCGCTCACCAAGCGGATAATATGTGTGATTATGCGGCGAGGGCGTTGGTTCCTAATTTTATATTGGCGGATGCCTATGGTCCTCAACAGAGCGATGGCTGGGATTGGGAAAAGCTTCGGAACATCAATTACTTTATCCAGAATTGTACGGACCCACGGGTATCGGAAAGCGTTAGGATGAATTATATAGGTTTAGCTCGTTTCTTCCGTGCTTGGTTCTACTTTGATAAGGTGAAACGCTTTGGCGACGTGCCTTGGATCAATAAGGCGATGGAGGTGGATGACCCCGATCTGTATGCGGCAAGGGATTCGAGAACCTTGGTGATGGATTCGGTCTTGGCTGATTTGGATTTCGCTTGCGAGCATATTACCTTGACGAGTGATCAGACCAGTTCCTTGATCACGAAGTATGTAGCTCAGGCTTTCAAGTCGAGAGTATGCCTGTTCGAGGGGACGTTCCGTAAGTATCATACGGAATATGGGCTGAAAGAGTCGGCGAATGCTTGGCTGAACGAGGCGGTTAAAGCGGCAGAGGATGTGATCGCTAACTCTGGTTTTAAATTGTATACGGCAAACGGTACGACGAAATCGTACCGGGATTTGTTTATCAGTGTGAAGCCGGTGACTACGGAGGTTATGCTTGCCGCTGTTTGTGATAAGTCCTTGAGCGTATTGAATGACGCTAACTGGTATTGGACAAGCGCTACATATGGTCCCCGTCTGAATTTGATCCGTACGTTCGTGAATACTTATTTGATGGAGGACGGTACTCCTTTTACGGACAAGGAGGGATATAAGACCATGGTCTTTATGGATGAGGTGAAGAATCGTGATAAACGTTTGCAACAAACCATCCGTATGGGGGATTATAAGCGTATTGATGGGGGGGTGCAAACGCCCGCTCCTCCGATCTTCTCTTATACCTATACCGGTTATCAACCTATTAAGTATTGCCTGGATGATGTGTTTTATGATAGCGGTGCGAATAATGATAATTCGATTCCTTTGATTCGTTTCGCCGAGGTATTATTGAACTATGCGGAAGCGAAAGCGGAGCTTGGAGTCTTCACGGATGCGGATTGGGAAAAAACGATCGGTGCTTTACGGGGTAGAGCGGGGATAACAGGAGGTTTGACAGCTAGACCGACAAAGGCTGATCCTTACCTGCAAGCGAATTATTTCCCGGAAATAACAGATCCCAGTTTGCTGGAGATCCGTCGTGAGAGAGGTATCGAATTGGTATTCGAGGGTTTGCGTTTCAGTGATTTGTTACGTTGGAAAAAAGGGAATCTGATGACAATGCCTTGGAATGGTTTCTATGTCCCGGAATTGGATAAGCCGATGGATTTAAATGAAGATGGTATCTTGGATGTATGTTTTACGATGAATGAGAACGTGGAGAACCCGATATCGGGAGTGACCTACGTGGTCGTTTCCGAGATGAAGGCCGGTAAGGTAAATCCGCAGCGTTTATCAGGGAATACGAAAGGAGAATTGACTTGGTTGAATAATATTCCCCGGGTATGGGAGGATAAGCATTATCTATATCCTATTCCGGACTTGGATATTATCATGAATCCGAACTTGACACAAAATCCGGGTTGGTAACTAAAAAAAGAATGAATCATGAAAAAGTTAATTATATTCGTGTCATTGCTGTTCTTGGCGATGGCTTATGGAAAAGCGGAAGATAAGGAGGTCTTAAAGATCGCTACTTTTAATTTGAGGATGGATACTCCATCCGATGGGGAGAACGCTTGGTTTCACCGGAAAGATATGGTGAATGACTTAATCCGTTTTTATGGTTTCGATTTATTCGGGACTCAAGAAGGATTTACGCATCAATTAAACGATATCTTGCGGTTAAGCGACTACCGGTTTATTGGTGTAGGACGGGATGATGGAAAAGATGCCGGAGAGCACTGCGCCATATTTTATCGTTCAGATCGGTTCAAGGTGTTGGATCAAGGTGATTTCTGGTTATCGGAACATCCCGAGAAACCCGGTAGAGGTTGGGATGGTACTTGCTGTAACCGGATTTGTACTTGGGGGAAGTTTGAGGACTTGAAGAACCATAAACAATTTTATTTCTTTAATGTACATTATGAGTACGAGGGAGATGTGGCCCGTAGGGAATCTTCTAACTTAATGATCTCACGGATCAAAAGTATCGCCGGTAATCAGCCTGTATTCCTGACAGGCGATTTCAATGCGTTTCCTACCGAAGAACCGATCCGTATTTTAAATGATAGCGGTTTCTTGAACGACTCTTATAAGATCACCAAGGAAGCCCCGTTCGGTCCGGTCTGTACCTATCACGGATATGATAGTACGATCAAGACAGAGGAGCGTCTGGATTATATTTGGGTAACCGACAGTATCCAAATTGATAAATACGGTGTATTAACGAACACATTATACGGACATACACCTTCGGATCATTTCCCGGTGATGGTCGTGGCTGAGTTCTAATATTATCTCAATGTGTCCGATCCCTGAACTCCGAGGGCGTGACCCCTTCTTTCTTCTTGAAGAATGTGGAGAATTGGCCGGCATTCTCGAAATGTAGGCTATAGGCGATCTCGGAGATCGTCAAAGGGGTACTAGTCAGAAGCTCTTTCGCACGAAGGAGCTTCTGTTGTAATTGATATTGGGCGGGGGAGACGCCGGTGTATTCCTTAAACATCCGGCGAAACCATGAATAACCTAAACCAAGACGGGCAGCGATCTCTTCTGGACTTAATGGGTCCTCGATGTTCTCCTTCATTAATATACGTGCCTCGTTGATTTTATCTACGACATAGGTGTTCGTGAAGGAGTTGTTCTTTTCCTTATAATATACGGAGCCTAATATATGAAGCACGATACTGGAGATCATCTGTTGGTAACCGGATTTCTCCTCCGAGGCGAACTTCAGTATATCCTCATAAAGTCCGACGATCGTAGCGCTCAGTCCGATCCGGTGTAGCGGCTCTTCCTTGGTAAAGAATTTCTTCTCCACACGTTTATCGATATGAATGCCCCGGAAACCTACCCAATACTCATCCCATCCCGTTTCCCGGTCCGGATAATAACTATGCCATTCCCCGGGGAAAAGGAGGATCATCGTCCCTGCGTTTATCTTTTGCGATTTACAAGACTGGGAGGAAAAGTACCCGCTACCTTTCGTTATATATACCAATTGATACTCATTCAGGATGCGCCCGGTCTGAGGCTTGAAATTATACTTCTCCGGATGCCGGGAAAGCGGATAGGCGCAACCCGGCGGGATGAATTGATATCCGACCGTCGTGACGACGATTCCCCATTCCTCATCCGTAGCGCTGATCGTCAAGTAACGTAGTAAATCATTCCGCAGTTCGTTCATGTCAGATTTGAAAGGTTTAAAATCATTTTCGTAAGCAAATATAGCAATAATGCTTCTACTTTTGCTTTCGTCAAACAAATAACTTTGTTAAGCCATGAAGGAATATAATTTTCTAGCCTTTGATATAGGGGCTACCAGCGGACGGGCCGTGCTCGGAACCTTAAAGGATGCCAAATTTGAAATGAAAGAGATCCATCGGTTCCCGAATCCGATGGTGGAATTACACGGACGGTTTTATTGGGATATCTATCATCTTTATACTTCTCTTATAGAAAGCTTGACGATATGCGCCCGGCAAAGAATCCGGTTGCACTCGATCGGAATAGATACATGGGGAGTGGATTTTGGGTATGTGGCTTTGGATGGCTCTTTGTTGGGCTTACCTCGTGCTTACCGAGATCCTTATACGGACGGCGCTCCCGAGGACTTTTTCAAACGGATTCCCAAGGAAGAGGTCTATAAGCGGACAGGTATTCAAGTGATGCCGTTTAATAGCTTGTTCCAGCTTTTCAGGGCGGGGCAAGACTCGTTTATACCGCAGGAAGTGGCGGAAAAGATATTATTCATACCGGACCTTTTGGCTTATATGTTGACGGAGCGTATGGTATGTGAATATACGATCGCTTCCACGTCTCAATTATTGAATCCGGAAACCCATAAATTCGATTACAAGCTCTTGGAGGCCGTGGGTGTATCTCCTACTTTGATGTGTCCGGTGGTGATGCCGGGGACGTTGATCGGGCGGTTGAGCGAGTCGATCGCCCGTAAGACAGGAATCGGGGAAATCCCGGTAATCGCCGTGGCTGGTCACGATACGGCGTCGGCGGTAGCCGCTGTTCCTGCTTCTTCTCCTAATTTCGCTTACTTGAGTAGCGGTACTTGGAGCTTGATGGGTATCGAGGTGGAGAAGCCGATCATCAACGAGGTCTCTTTCAAGAATAATTTCACGAATGAGGGGGGCATCGAGGGTACGACTCGCTTTTTGAAGAATATTACAGGTATGTGGATCTTGGAACGTTGCCGGGAGCAATGGAAGCGGTCCGGATTGGATTATTCGTACGATGATATGGTTCGGATGGCGGAGTTGAGCGAATTTACTTCTTTGATCAATCCGGATGATCCTCGTTTCGCCAATCCAGAGAATATGCTACGTGAGATCACGGCCTATTGTGAGGAAACCGGACAGGCTGTTCCCGCTTCGGACGCCGATTATGTACATTGTATATTTTATAGCTTGGCGAATCGTTATAAAGAGGTGCTGGAAATACTCAAACCGATGTCGCCACATCCGATCGAACGATTGCATGTGATAGGTGGTGGCTCTCGGAACGATCTGCTGAATCAGTTGACAGCCAACGCTATCGGTATTCCCGTATTGGCAGGCCCATCTGAGGCGACTGCCATTGGAAATTGCTTGATACAGGCTAAGTCGGCAGGATTACTGACGGATTGTTGGGAGATGCGAAGACTGATAGCCACCGCATTCCCTCCCAAGGAATTTCATCCAGTTGTAGAGACGGGGCGTGCCCCGTCTCATCCTCTCTAAACGGTAACTT
>ERZ857745.1753-NODE-1753-length-25745-cov-17.266563_pt1 | contig 25745 bp, 17 predicted proteins | sample MGYA00519699_ERZ857745 | MGnify/ENA primary metagenome ERZ857745 (study PRJEB31778, sample SAMEA3449357) | human gut metagenome | biome: human gut; feature: human-associated habitat; material: faeces | place: United Kingdom | collected 2010/2012 ...
CCACGCCTCGCCCGCGTCCGCGCCGGCCAGGCGCGGCGCGGCCTCGGCGGCGGTGCCGCCGACAGCACGGTAGAATTGGTCAAGCGTCATGGCGCTTCCTCCTTATGCATTCCACGATGGTGCGCAGCATCTGCGCCGCGTCCAGCGGCTTGGGAATATGCCCGTCCATGCCCGCCTCCAGACAGGCCGCCACGTCCTCGTCAAAGAGGTTGGCGGTCATGGCGATGATGGGCAGCGCCGCGTCGGGGCGCTCCATGGCGCGGATGGCGCGGGTGGCGTCCAGCCCGTCCATGACCGGCATCATCACGTCCATGAGTACCGCGTCCAGCTCTCCGGGCTTCGACGCGGCGAATGTCTCCACCGCCTCGCGGCCGTCCCGCGCCTGTACCACCTGCGCACCGGCGTCCTCCAGCAGATAGACGGCGATCTGGCGGTTCAGGTCGTTGTCCTCCGCCACCAGAATGCGGCAGCCCGTCAGGGACGGCAGCGCCGCAGGTATGGCCGTCGGCTCCGGGTCGGTACGGGGTATGACAGGCATGCTGATCTCAAACCGCGTGCCCGCGTCACGGGCGCTGTCCACCCGGATGGTGCCGCCGTGCCCGTCCACGATGCGCTTCACCACCGCCAGACCCAGTCCCACGCCTCCGGCGGTATCGTCGCGCACGGCGTTCTCCTGTGCGAAGGCCTCGAACATGCGCTTCTGGAACTCCTCGCTCATGCCCACGCCGTCGTCCTCGCAGATAAACGTCAGCCGGCAGATGCCGTCCGCGTCATAGGCGGTACGGAAGCGGCAGCGCACCTCGCCGCCGGGAAAGCTGTATTTGATGGCGTTGCCGATGATATTCTGGCATATCTGGCGCTGATGCAGCGGGTTGCCCTGGAGCTCATCACACTCCAGCGCCATCTCCGGCTCCGCCAGCGTCACGCCGCGCTCCTCCGCCTGCGCCCGCGCCAGCAGCATGACCTCATCCAGCTCCGTTGACAGGCGATAGGGCATGGTCACGGAGGCAGTTCCCTTCCGGCTCAGGCGATTCAGCGTCAGGATGTCGTTGACCAGCGCCAGAAGATAGCGCGCGGCGGTCTGCGCCTTCTCGCGGCAGTCCTGCACCCGCTCCCGGTCGTCCGGGCTGCGTCCGATGATCTCCAGCATGCCCATGATGATGTTGATGGGCGTGCGGATATCGTGGGACATGCTGCGCAGGAAGTCCGTCTTAGACTGATCCGCCGCGGTCGCCCGCTGCACCTCGGCCTCCAGCTGCCGCTGGTAGATCTTCTCCCGGCGCTTGCGCTCCTGATCGGCGCCCATCAGAAGCAGCAGCATCACCACCACAGCCGCCGCGTATACGCCGAAGACGGCGATGACCGCGTTGCGGCTTCGGGCGAGCACATAGCTCTCCGCCATAAATACATACAGGCGGTAGTCCCGATACAGGCCGCGCACGCCGAGAAACGCCTCGTCGGCGTTGATCCGTGTCATGGTGCTGCCGCCGCCGGCCTCGTCCAGCGCACAGATCAGGTCGACCTGCGAAACCGGCTTTCCATGCTGCGTCTCGTCGCTGGAGCCGATGACCGTCTCGCCGTCGGTGATGTAGGCATAGACCCTGTTGCTCAGCACCGTCTCATACCCGGCCAGCAGACTCTCCACCGACGACTGATAGGCCGCCAGCTCGCCGGTGCTGCGCTGGCGGGCGCAAAAGATGACGCCCGGCGCGTCCTGCCGCGCCACCGCCGCGATGTCAAAGAATTTACCGTTGCGGGTCAGGCGCTGGGAGAATATTTTCTCCGGATACTGCCGTATGGCGGCGATGGCGCTGCCGGTGTACAGGTCGCGCCACTCGCCCTCGCCGTAGGCAAACTCCGGCTTCAGCTCGCCATCCAGCACCAGCACGTCGGTCATGCGCTGGCGCCGTGCGTAATCCTCCAGATATTCGTCTGTCCAGATACCGGGCAGCAGCACACCGGACGTGGCCAGCTCCGCCGCCTGCTCCGTCAGGCGCACAAGGCTCTTCACCTCGTCCGCCACGATGATCTCCCGGTAGGTGACGCACTGGCGCTCAAGATAGTACACCGTGCGATCCATGGTGCGCTGGGCGTCCCGGCGGCCGAGATATATCCCCACCAGCGCCGTGGCCGCAACAGTCACAAGCCCCACCGCCAGCATGAGCAGAATGGCGGCCTTGTTGGAAATTCTCTTCATCATGGCGTCACCCCACCAAGGCCGCTTTCGCGTCCACACCGTATCCCGCCAGAATATCTGCGATGGTGCCGTCCTCCTTCATCTCCTCCAGCACCGCGTCCAGCTGCTCGGCCAGACCGCGGTCGTCCTCCAAGCTGAAGGCCGCACCCAGCCCCACACGCAGCAGCTCCTGCTCCAATATCCGGTAGCTGCCCGTATGGTGGCTCATAAAGTGCCGGTAGGCCGTCTCGTGGCCGGCTCCGGCATCCACGTAGCTCTTGTTCAGCGCGGCGAACACCTCGTCCATGCTGACGAAGCTGTACACGTTCTGTACCTGCTCCACGCCGTCCACCTGGTGGTTCAGCAGCAGCTCCTCCGGTCTGGAGCCGTTCTGCACGGCGATCCGCTTCCCGTTCAGATCGCTGAGCCGGTAAATGCCGCTGTCGCTGCGTACCACCATCACCTGACGGCTATACATATACGGCCCTGCCCACTGGTAGCGATCCTCGCGTCCTGTCATAGAAAAGCAGCCCCAGAGACAGTCCACCGTACCCTCCTCCAGCAGGATGTCCTTGAACTGCCATGCGATCTTCTGAAATTCCGGCTCGTATCCCATGCGGCGGCAGGCTTCCGTGGCGATCTCCACATCGATGCCGGCAAAGGAGCCGCCCTCGTCCAGATAGAAGTACGGCTCGTAGTTGTCGCTGCCGATGACCAGCTTCGGCAGCGGCTCCTCCTGCTCCTGCCGTCCGCAGCCGCACAGCACTAGTGCGCACAGCACCAGCAGCGCCGCCAGCCGTTTCCCTATATGCGTCATTGGCTCTCCTCCCCGGTGTAAACCTCGCGGCGCAGCGTACCCTGCAATTCCCGCAGACACTCCACCAGCAGCGGGTCAAAGGCGCCGCACTCCCCCGCCGCGATCATCTCCATAGCCTTGTCCATGGGGTACGGCTCCTTGTATACCCGGCGGCTGACCAGCGCGTCGAACACGTCCGCCAGCCCCGCCGCCTGTGCCGCGATGGGTATTTCCTCGCCCCGCAGCCCGTCCGGATAACCCTTACCGTCAATACGCTCGTGGTGCCAGCGGCATATCTCCGCCGCCGTTTCCAGCAGCGGCTCGCCCTGATAGTCCTTCATGCTGCGCAGGATCGTCTCGCCTATGACCGGATGTCCCTTGATGATCTCAAATTCCTCCGCCGTCAGCTTGCCGGGCTTGTTGAGTATCTCGTCGGGAATGTCCAGCTTGCCGATATCGTGAAACATGGCCGCCGACGCAATGCGCCGGCAATCCGGCCGGGTAAGCCGGTACCGGTCGGTCTTTTCCGTCAGGCGCTCCAGCAGCAGCTCCGTCAGGCGGCGGATATGGCGGGCGTGATCGCCGCCCTCGCCGTTGCGGTAAGCCACGATCCGCGCCAGCACGTCGGCCATCATGCCGCTGCTGCGCTCCTGCGCACGCGCCTGCTGTATCAGCACCGATGTGAGCCGCCGCTGGCGGGCGTACAGCTTCACCGTGTTCATCACCCGGCGGCGCACCACCTGCACATCGAAGGGGCGCTCGATGTAATCTGCCACGCCCAGCTCATAGGCGTGGCTCATGCTATCCGCCGAGGTATCCGCCGTGATCATGATGACCGGGATGTCGTCCAGCAGCTCCCTCCGCTGCATCTCCTCCAGCACCTGAATACCGTCCATGCCCGGCATGATCATATCCAGCAGCACCAGCGCGGTGTCTGTTCCATATTTTTCCAGCTGTGCCATGCACTCCGCGCCGTCCGCCGCCTCTGCCAGCTGAAACTCCCCGCCCAGCATCTCCCGCAGAATGGCGCGGTTCAGGGGCGCATCGTCCACGATGAGGATGCGCTGCGCCGTCTCTCCGCCGACCGTCTCCGCGTCCCCCTCCCTGACCACCGCGTCCTTCCTCCGCTTGGCGCGGTACATGAGCCGGTCGGCGCGGTGGGCGGCCGCCGCTATCGTTTCACCCTGCGCCATCACGCAGCCGATGCTGACCGTCAGCCGCAGCTCATCGCCGCAGCCGGGTATGTCGGCGCTCTGCACCCGCTGCCGCACCGTCTCCAGCATGGCGGCGAACTCCTTTTCCTCCGCTTGGGGCACCAGTATCAAAAATTCGTCACCGCCGTACCGCACCAGCGAGCCGCGGCTGCCCAGCTCCCGGCGGATCACCTCCGCCAGCGCCCAGAGTGCCTTGTCCCCCACGCTGTGCCCGTACACGTCGTTGTACAGCTTCAGGTCGTCCATATCCACCAGCGCCACACCGCCGCGGAATACCTCCGTGCTCATGTCGCGCTCGTAGTGGTTGCGGCTGAGAGCGCCGGTCAGAACGTCCTGCCCCTGCTCCTGCGTGTCGCGTCCGGAGATCACCAGCGTGTTGTCGTTTACCCGGTCGATGCGGATGTCGTACTGGCGGTACGCCTGCCCGCCCTGCCGGAGACGCAGGCGAAAGCTGTCGTTATCCGCGTTCCCATCGAAAAAGCCGCGCAGGTTTTCGCCGCTGAGATAGCGCGTCCAGACATCCTTTTCCGCTGACACGGCGCAGCCGTCCCGGAAGATGTTCCGCAGCTCGTCCACGCTGTACCACTTGTCGCTGATTCCCTGCGCCAGCCCGGTCTTGCACACCCGCAGCTTGCCGCAGCTCCTGTCGTATTCGCACACCGTATCGCAGAAGGGCAGCAGCGCCGCAATAAACCGATCCTTTTCCATCATAACGATTACCCCATACCGTCACGCCGTCGCCGGCATTTTTTCTGTATATTATACCGAAATCCGCCGGGCATTGCAACAGCCGCAGCAGGAAAAAGCGCGGCCAAAAGGCCGCGCTCAGACTGTCAAAAAACCTGCCCGGTCACAGGTATCGGAGGGAAGGATAGTGTGAAAGGGAACCGTCAGGGTTCCCTTTCGCGTTCAATCATCCGCCGCAGCGACCAAAATCGCAAAATAAAATACTGTTTTTATTTTGCTATTTTGCGGGCAGCTTGGCGGAAAAGTCCGAACGGACTTTTCCGCCAAGCTGAAGCGCGGCCTTTCGGCCGCGCTTTGGGTCACATATCCACCTTTTCATAGGCTCTCGCCGCTGCCCGGAACGTCAGCAGCGTGCAGCCCGTGTAGATCAGGATACCGCCGATGAGCACCGGCAGCAGCCGCAGCTGGGTGGCTGCGTCCATGTCGTCCAGCCACGTCAGGCCGGGGATATGGGGCAGGGCTTCCATCACCAGCATCAGCAGCGCCATAGGGATGGTGGCCTTTACAAAGGCCACGCCCACCTTGTAGCCGTTCTTGTAGAAGGAGGGCAGGAACACGGCGTTGAACAGTGCATAAAGCAGAAACCCTGCCGCCAACAGCGCCAGATTGGGGTCAAGCCCCACCAGATTGTCCTTGCCCGGCTGCAAACGCGCCGCCAGCAGGCAGCAAGGTGCCAGCAGCACCAGCGACGTCAGCTCGATCAGCACCGTGAACAGGCACCCGGCCTTCACCGCGTCCCGCTTGGGCACCGGCAGCAGCGCCGTGTAGTACAGGTCCTTCTGCTCCCGCATGTTCAGGAAGCTGAAGAACAGCCCCAGCGTGACGTAGAAAAAGATCACGGTGTAGGGGTAATTGGGGATGATGACCATGATACCGAACAGGCAGAAAACCGGCGTCATGGGATGACACACCAGCCGCAGCTGCTTATATAATAGCCCCTTCATCCAGCGGCCTCCTTTCCACATGTACGATGATATCCTCCAGCGTAACGCCCACGTCCTTATAGTGGTCGCGGAAATCGCCCAGCGCGCCGGTATACTGCATCTCGCCGTCCTTGATAAAGGTGATGTGGGTGGCGCACTTCTCCAGATCGGAGGTGATATGGGTGGAAAACAGCACGCTGCGCGTACCGTCCGCCACCAGACGGCGCAGCAGCTCCGTCAGCTCGTCCCGGCTCACCGGGTCAAGGCCGCTGGTAGGCTCGTCCAGGATCAGCAGCCGGGCGTTGTGGCTCAGCGCCAGGGCGATCATGTACTTGACCTTCATGCCGCTGGACAGCTGATCCACCCGCTTTTCCTCGTCAATGGCGAACAGATTCAGATAGTGGCGGTATTTACCCTCGTCCCAGTTGTCGTAGAACCGGCGGGTGACGTCGGTGATAACACGGATCTTCTTTTTCGGGTAGAAGTCGATGCCGCCCAGCACCACGCCCAGCTCCCGCCGGATGGCGCGCTCGTTGGCAGCGTAGTCCATGCCGAACACCTTCACCTCGCCCCCGTCCGGATGCACCATGCCCAGAATGGATTTCAGCGTGGTGGACTTGCCCGCGCCGTTACGCCCGATGAAGCCCATCACCGCCCCCTCCGGTACGGCAAAGGACACGCCATTCAGGGTAAACGCCGGGTAGCGCTTCGTCAGCCCCCGTACCTCCAACACGTTCATTCGTCGTCCACCTCCCCGTCCTCGCTGGGCAGGCTGTTGAACACGGTCTTCATCAGCGGGTTCAGCTTGTCTACGGTTTGCAGCGCAAGCCCCTTCTTCTTATCTGCCATCAGCACCAGCGTGTCCCCCGGCCCCAGCCCGAACATGTCCCGCGCCTCCTTGGGAATGACGATCTGCCCCTTGGGGCCGATCTTCACGCTGCTCATAAAGTACCGGTCGTTTCGTCCCATATACTCGCTCCTCTCGGTTGGATTGGTATAACTTTTCTTACTTTTCGCATTGTAGCACCCTGCACAGAGGCTGTCAAGAGGCAAACGACACCACCTGCGGACGCGGCGCCGCCCCGCCCCGCAGCAAACCACCCCCGGCTTCCTCTCCTCCTCAAAGACAGATTCCGCAGCATTGTCGAAATTTTGTATGTCTCCCGTCGGAATTCCCGGCATTTCTCCTTTTTGCACAACGGTGCGCAAGGATATTTGTTGTTATTTACAAGGAATTTGCCCCCAAAAACGTCCGCCGCCCTCTTGCATTTCCCCCTCCGCTGTGGTACACTTAGGCAGTAAGAATCCGTGATAAGTTCGATTGGTAGGCGAAAAATTCCGCATATCATTTCTGGGGTGTGAAATATGAAACAGATGGGGGCAGCCTCACGCAAGAAACTGAATATCGCGCTTCTCATCCTGCTGCTGGCCGCTCTGGTGGTGCTGGCGGTGGTGCTGTTGGCGCGCACCAAGCCGGACGCTGTGTCGCCGGACAACCGTATCGAGACGGCGAAATCGCTGTCCCTGACGTTGCCCCGCACGGCGCTTTCTGCTATTTTTGATGATGCTGCGTCACCGCAAACGGGTGGATATTCGGCAGTCCCGCTGACCGGCGACCTCTCTCTCCCCAACAGTCAGCTCACTATGGACGTCAACAAGCAGCTCTTGCCCGGCGACACCTGGACTGAAACTTTTGACGTAAACGCCCGCTTCCGCGGCACAGCTACCATCCGCTTCACCGCCGCGCTGAAAGATGACCCTGAACTGCCCCGTTCTGACCTTGATGTGCAGAAGGAGGACAAACCCGAAAAGCTTTCTTCTCAGCTGAGCATGACTGTGAAACAAGGTGATACTGTTATTTACAGCGGTGGTTTGGCTGGCTTAGCTGATGAAGTCGGAAAAGGTGTTACCACTTCTGTCCCCGGCTCCTCTCCTGCCAAGGTTCCCTACACCGTGATTCTCAAGCTGAACGAAGAAGCGGACAACCGTTACCAAGGTCGGAGATTCAGTCTGCTGCTGACATGGCAATTGGATGACACCGGAGGCGGCGGTGGCGGCGGTGGCGGCGGTACGATCATCGTCAAGCCGCCCAAGACCGGCGACGATTTCTCGCCGTTCCTGATGGGCGGCGCGGCGCTGGTGTCCCTGTCATTGCTGGCGGTGCTGGTGCTCCGCCGCAGAAAGGGGGAGCATCATGACTGATACCTCTGCCAAGCGCACCGACACCCGCCGCCGCTGGCTCAGCAGCGCTCTGCTGACTGTCCTGCTGGCGTTGGGACTGATCGTCACCACCCTTGCCATCAGCACTAAGATCAGCGTCGAGCGTAACTTTACCACCGGAACGGTCAAGCTGGATCTCAACGGTGGTGCTGCTGTCGTTGACATGACAAAGACAAATCAAAATAATGAATCCAATTTTTCAGAGCCGGGGTTCAGGATCAAACGGGACTTTTATCTGAAGAATATTGGTTCCGCTGCGGCCTACTACAAGTTATACGCAGGCTACGAAGATACACCCGAAAACAATGCCCTCGCCAATGCTCTGGATGTGGAGATTACCTATAAGGATACCGGTGTGCTTCTGTTTTCAGGTAAGCTTTCCGCTTTAAATCTTAGCAGCGCTCCTGTGGGCGACAGCAGTTTGGACGCCGGTGACACCGTGTGGTTTACCGCCATTTTCCGCTTCTCCAAAGATGCCGGCAACGACCTTCAGAACAAAATGTTATCCTTTAACCTCTACGCCCGTGGTACGCAGGTAAGGAACAACCCCGGCAAGAATTTCTAAATGACTGACAGAGGAGCCACTCTATGAAAGAAACCCTCGGAAAGATCCTGCGTATCTTCACCACCGTGCTGATGGTGCTGTCCATCTGCATGATGATCTTCACCGTGATCTCCGTGCTGACCTTCAACCGTTCCGACCGGCAGATGTTCGGCTACCGCGCGTTCATCGTCCTGTCCGACTCCATGTCGGCCACCGACTTCAAGGCCGGCGATCTGGTGCTCACCCGCGACGTTGATCCCGCCACGCTCCAGCCCGGCGACATCATCGCCTTCACCAGCACCAACGACGAGAACTACGGTCAGACCGTCACCCATAAGATCCGCTCCCTGACCACCACCGCCGACGGCGAGCCGGGCTTCATCACCTACGGTACCACCACCGGCACCGACGACACCGCCGTTGTCACCTACATGGACGTGCTGGGCAAGTACGCCGGGCATCTGGCCGGCGTGGGCAAGTTCTTCAACTTCCTCAAGACCACGCCCGGCTACATACTCTGCATCTTCGTCCCTTTCGCCCTGCTGATCCTGTCCCAGTCTGTGGAGACAGTTCGCCTGTTCCGCCGCTATAAGGGCGAGCAGATGGCCGAGCTGCAGGCGGAGAAGGACAAGATCGCCGAGGAGCGCCGCCAGAGCGCCGAAATGCTGGCTGAGCTGCAGGCGCTGCGCGCCCAGCTGGGACAGAACGCCCCCGAAGACGGCGCCGCCCCTGTACCGGACAGCGCCCCCGCCGCCCAGCCGGAAACACCGCAGACCGACACCACGGAAAGCGCGCCGGAGCCTGCCGAAACCAAGTAACGCAGCCCGGAAACGCTGCTCCGTGTCAGATCATAAGAAAGGAAGTACCATTATGAAAATGTATCGTCCGCACAGGCTCTGCCCTCGGAACAGCAAGCCAAAGGAACCCAGCCTGTACCGCTCTCTGTGCGTCAGCATTCTCTGCATGTTTCTGAGTACAGTCATGCTGGTCGGGACGACGTTTGCATGGTTCTATTCCTCTGCCACCAGCGCCGTCAGCACGATCACCGCCGGCGGCCTGAATGTCTCCGCGAGCTATATCACACAGAATACGGCTAGGGCGTATGCGAAATCTACGAGCACTACGGGTAGCGACGGCGCCACTACTACCACTACCACCTATGATGATATTCCGTCCGCTGCGTGGATACCCTTCGACGGCAACGGCGGTAATCCCTTTGGCAGCATTCCTTTCCATTCTAATGACGCGCAGGTGATCTTCCTTAAACTTACAAACAACGGCGCTTCTGATGCCACCTACCGTCTCGCGTTGAATCTACTGGGTGACACTTCCGTCAGCGCAAATAGTGGTAACACAGAAAATTCTCTCAGCAGTCTGCTACGGTATGGGTGTAACGCGCTTGGTTCTGTTCCCACAGGCTCTACCGAATCTAACTTTCTGTCTGTAGCTACTATTCCCGGCGCTACCACTTCTGCTGACGGTAGTGTAACATATGGTGCAGAAATCAACCCTTCTGAGTCTTCCTCTTCTGTTGAAATGTCTGACATCTTCGTTGACGCTCTTTCTTCACACAGCAGTACCACAATAGAGCGAGATGATAATAATGAAGTAACTCGCATCACCTATGGCGGGCACATTTGCAAAGTTGACTTGAGTGCAAATGAAACCAAATATATTGCTGTTTCGCTGTACATGCCAAATGGTTCAAGTTACGGTGAATCCACCGCTTTGGTTTACATCCAGCTGTCCATGACGGTAAACCAGCTCAACGCGGAAAATCCGTTGATGCCCAATGTTGTCGGTTCCAATGCCATTACGCAGCAGGATCTGGAGGCCGCACTCAGCGTCATGTGCGGAAGTCTTCTCAGCGAAGACGAGGTTCCCGTTGTTGATGAAATCAAACCGGTTGAAGACAGCAGCGAAACAGATACGGAAACGCCCGCAAAACCCGGTGATGCCACCGACCAACCCGCCACCGGCACAAACACCACCGAAACTCCGTCCGGTTCTACCGGTGAAACCGGAACTCCCTCCGGGGCTTCTGGCACCGGCACCACCAGCGACACTGACACCAGCGGCGGCAACGGTGATGCCGCTGCTGCCGGATCCGAATCCGACCCCACACCCGCCCCCGCAACCTGACACAAACGCCCGCATGCTGACGCATGCGGGCGTTTTTTCGGTCGATTTCAGCCGGATAGACACAGGAAAAACCGTGTGTTTTCTTGTGTCAGGCGGCCTTAGCCGGGGGCGCTTCCTATTCCCCTCTCACACCGTGGCGTCCACCGGGATGCGCTGCCGCGCCACCTGCACCCAGTGTACCCGCACGTCGCCGGAGGGCTGCTGGGTGGCACAGAACGCCACGTCCCCCATGTGTCCCTCCACCGGAATGTCGCTGCGCTGCATGGCCGTAAACCGCCGGATATAGCCCGCCAGCTCGCCGATGGCCTTCACCGGCAGATCGGGCAGCAGATAATCGAAAAACTTATACATAAGCACCTCCTGTATGTTCCTGGCTCCTGCTTTTCTTGACTGTACCCATCATACCAGGAGTACTGTCCCGAAAAACGGACAATGCCCTGCACTTGTGCTTTTTCCTGCCATGTGGTAAAATAGGACTATATGCGTAATTCAGGAGGTAGCCGCCATGACCGAGTTGAATACCGCGCCCCAGCTGGCGCCCCATGAGCGCTGCACCGGCTGCGCCGCCTGCTGCAACGGCTGTCCCAAGGGTGCCATCCGCATGATCCCGGATCGGGAGGGCTTCCTCTACCCGCAGGTGACGGACGGCTGCGTCCAGTGCGGCCACTGCACCCACATCTGCCCCGTTCTGAAGCAGCGGGAACCCCGCACAGAGCCGGCCGCCTTCGCTGTCTGGAACGGTGACGAGGGCGTGCGCCGCCGTTCCACCGCCGGCGGTGCCTTCTCCGCCCTGGCGGAATATGTGCTGGAGGGCGGCGGCGTGGTGTTCGGCGCGGCGCTGGACGATGGGCTGAAGGTCAGCCACATCGCCGTGAAAAACCTCCACGACCTGCCCCGTCTCCGGGGCGCCAAGCCCGTGCAGAGCGACGTGGGCGAGAGCTACCAGCAGGTGCGCCTGTATCTGGATCAGGGGCGGCAGGTGCTGTTCTCCGGCACCCCCTGTCAGGTGGACGGCCTGTACCGCTATCTGGGCGAGCACCCGGAGCGGCTCATCACCTGCGACGTGGCCTGCAGCGGCGTGTGCAGCCCCGGCATCTGGGAAAAGCTGGTGCGCTCCATGGCCTATGTGAAGCAGCAGCGCCCCCTGACCGTGGACTTCTGCGGCAAGCTCAGCGGCGACAGCGTGCGCCGCTTCCACGTCTCCTTTGAAAACGGCGGGCAGTACGACGCGCCGCTGCTGCGCTCGGAGCTGGGGCGCGGCATCACCCGCGGCCTGTTCCTGCGCCCGGCCTGCCACACCTGCGGCTACACCAGCACCGACCGCACCGGCGACCTGACCCTCTGCGACATCACCGGCGGCAACATCTCCCCCCAGGAAAAGCAGCTGGGCATGTCCCTGCTGCTGGTAAACACCGCCAAGGGCGCCCAGATCTTCGACTCCCTGCCCCTGCACCGCCGCCGGTTCGATCTGGCCGAAGCGGTGGCGGCGGATCAGGCGCTGCGCTCCCCCGCCCCGGTGTCCGTAGACCGCACAAAATTCTTTGACGCCCTGGAGCAGGAGCCATTCCGTCAGGTCTGCGCCCGCTTCCTGTCCCTGATGCAGCCCCGCGCCCGCGCCGCCAGACCGCTGAAGGAGCTGCTGCACATACCCTTCAAAAAGAGGAAAGACAAATGACCAAAACGCTGCTGCACACCTGCTGTGCGCCCTGCTCCGTGGCCTGCATCCAGCTGCTCCGGGCGGAGGGCATCGAGCCGGTGTCCTACTGGTACAACCCCAACATCCACCCCTATCAGGAATACAAGGCGCGCCGCGACACGCTGATGGCCTACGCCCCCTCCGTGGGCGTGGAGCTGATCGTGCAGGAGGACTACGGCCTGCGGGAGTTCTGCCGCGCCGTGGCCGATGACATCGACCACCGCTGCGGCAAATGCTACGGCCTGCGGCTGGAGCAGACCGCCCGCTACGCCGCCCTGCACGGCTTCGACAGCTTTTCCAGCACCCTCTTCGTCAGCCCCTACCAGAACCACGAGCTGCTGCGCCAGACGGCGGAGGAGATGGCGCGGCGCTACGGCGTGGCGTTTCTCTACCGCGACTTCCGCCCCGGCTTCCGTCAGGGGCAGCAGGAGGCGCGGGAGCTGGGGCTGTACATGCAGAAATACTGCGGCTGCGTGTTCAGCGAGGAGGAGCGCTACGCCAAGCAGCTCGCCCGCGACATGCAGACCCCCGAAAAGCACCTGTAACGCGCAGGAACCGGCGTCCCCGACGTCCCTCCCTGCACCCCAAAAACAAAACCCTATCACACACAAAGGCGGCGCCCCACAGGGCGCCGCCTTTTGCATTTGCGTATGGTCATCAGCCATTCCTCGCCAGCAAATACAGCCGCTGATAGTCCAGAATGTCCACCTGCCCGTCCTCGTTGACATCGGCCAGCCGCAGGAAATACCGTACCAGCAGCTCATTCCGCGCCGCATCAGCGCTGTCGCAGAACGAACCGGGCACCTGCCGCAGCGCAAGATAGTCGTACAGCGTCTGCAGATCCAGCGTGCATCGCAGCGCGTCCTCCGCGCCGGTGCCGTCGCCGTTGACATCGCCAATGCGCAGCAGCAAACAGGCGACATTGGCGCTGCCGCTGTCATCGGACAGGGCAACGGGCATTTCCCACGCCACGCAGCCGCCGCCGTCCACCCGCAGCGTATACGTCCCCGCGCCAATCCGCAGCCCGGACAGCAGGAAACCGCCGTCCGCCCGCACGTCACCCCGTGCCGTCACGACGCCATCCTTCAGCAGCGTGACCATGGCATTGTCCGTGACACCGGCAACAGACCCGGAAACGGTGAATCCCAGCGCCGGAACGACCTCCTGTTCTACCAGCACTTCGCCACACACCGAGCAGTGCTTCCCCTCGGTCAAGCCCGTCTCAGTGCACGTCGGCGCTACAGCCTTGTCGATGACCTCGGTATGAGGGACGGCTGTGTACTGCGCAGTGAACTCCGCATCGGCGGTGATGCTGGAATAGTCGCCGCTCCACCCGGCCAGTTCATAGTGATGCGCCTCGTCCGGCGCTTTTACCGCGTCCGGCGGCACAGCCGCAGCACGATAGCGAACCGACTGCCGCGAGAGAACGGTGCCGTCCTCATCCCGGAACGTCACCGCGAAGAAGGGATCCTTCACCTCGCAGGACGCGGCGCACATGTCCAGCGCGATGGGTCGACGGTCAGCGCCGACAGCCGATGTAGTAACGGTGGGCGTCAGGGTGACAGCTCCCTCCTTCTTCGGTTGGAACGTCATGGTTACCAGCTCCGCCCCATCCGCAAAACCCTTTGCGCAAATAAAGGTGAATTTCACCTGGCCGCCGTCAGTATGTGGATTCGTTTCGATATACACGCCGTCCACACTCTCCATACCCGCGCTCACCTTCACGCCGGTGCATGTCAGCAGCGCCGTGTCGTAGGAAATGCAGAAATCGGCGGCAGCCAGGCCGCTGCCTCTATCCAGCACAGCCACAGCGGTGATGGTTTCGTCGGTACGGGCAGCGGCAGGCATGGTCACCCGCAGAGCGGGCGTCTCCGGCGTTACCTCTGTCTTGCGCAGGGTCAGCGTCCGGGTAAAGCCGATGCCGTTCATGGCGGCCAGCGCCGTGTCGTACAGCTCGGAGGCCGCGAAGGTCACGGAGGTATCCGCGTCCACGTCGGCCACCGCCTCCAGCGTCAGCCGCAGCAGCTCGCCGCCGGGTATTTCCTCCTCAGACGCAAAGGCGGCGGACACATACCCCGCCCGGCTGGTGTCCAGCGACTTCACCGCCCCGGACAGCGCTGCCAGCGGCTCCGCCGCCACGCAGGTGAACAGCGCGGCGTCATAGCGGAATTCCAGCTTACCGGCAGCCAGCCCCTGGCTGCCATAGGTGCGGGCGGTGATGCTCACCTGCTCGCCCTTGTGCAGCGTGGACACGCTGCTGCCGCTGTAAAAATACAGCGTCTTGGTGGTGGACTGCGGCTCCGTCACCGCAAACACGCCGGACGCGCCGCTCAACGGCACGGTGACCAGCCCGGTGTTGTAGGCGTTTTCGATCAGGATATCCAGCAGGTATTCCCCGGCTGCGGCGTCCGGCCGTACGCGGAAATCCAGCCGCAGGATATTCTGGGAGCCGGATATGCCGTCCAGACAGGTGCCGTTGAAGGACACCTGTCCGGCCGTCTCTGTGTTCACCGTCCCCAGGGCGGAAAAAGCTCCCACCATCGCCGCGCCGGTCAGCTCCAGCGCCGTGTCGTCATAAGAGACAATGCCCTGCACGCCTGCCAGCGCCTCCAGATTGGAGCCGCTGACATACACGGAGCGCGTCTCGCCGGGTGCGGCGGAGGCACTGCCCACCTGCAGGAAGGCGCTGGCCGCCCATGCGGTGGAGATCAGATTCACCAGCAGCGCAGCGGCACACAACAGTGCCGCTGCGCGCTGGGATGCGCGTTTTGCTCTCATGAAACAGCCCCCTTACAGCGTCAAGGAGCCGATGATGCCGTTGGCGTACTGCAAAATGGTCAGCACCTCCACAGCCTCCAGCGTCTTATTGCCGTTCAGGTCGGCGCGGGCGAACTGCTCCGCGTCCAGATTCAGCCGGTCGTTGCTGGCCTGCAGCACCATCAGCGCGTCCAGCACGTTGATCTGGCCATCACCGTTGACGTCGCCCAGCGCGCTGCGATCCACGGCCTCGCTGACCGCGATGGCATAGGGCTGCTCCGCCGTTCCCTTATAGGCGTAGTTCACGCCATCGAAGGCGCGGATATAGTATTCCAGTCCGTCGGTGGTCACGTCAGAGGACGGGATCACGGCGGAATACCGGTCGTTGACGGCGGTCATAGTCACCGCTCTCCAGCTCTCCGTGCCGGTGACGCGGTAGAACAGCTCCACCTTGTCGATCTGCAGATTGTCGTTGGCGGTGGCGCTGATGATCAGCTTGCTGCCGGTAAAGGTGCTGTACACGCCGTCATGATAGATGTTGGGTGCCATGGTGTCCTTGGCGCGGACAGAGATCTTGCCGGAGGTGTCGGACTCGCTCAGATCCGTCTTGACCACGGTGAAGTTGTAGTAGTACATCTGGCCGGGGGTCACGTTGGTGTCGGTGAACGTCTTGACATCCGCCGGGATGACGGAGGTATTCAGCTTGGCGTACTGGCCGTCCTCCCTGTCGCAGCGGTAGACGTTGTAGCCCGCCAGCGTGTCGAAGTCGTCCTGCGCCCAGGTGAGGATCACGCCGTCATCGGCGGCCTCGGCCTGCATGGTCATAGCCAGCGCGGAGGAGGTGTCGATGTTGAAGCTGAAGCGTCCCCAGTCCTTGTAGAGCTTCAGGTGCCCCTCGGCGGAGCGTCCGTTGGCGATGGACCAGTACTGGATGCCGTTGGCGATCAGGGAGGTCATGGTGGTGGAGCCCTCCCATGTCCGGCTGTCCAGCCACTGTCCGGCCACCTCAAAGTCGGCGTAGGGATAGCTGCTGCCGAAGCGCACCTGCAAGGGCATTTCGGTGTCCATATCCCGGTTGAAGGTCACGGTGAACGTGGTCTTACCCGCGCCCACGGTGGTGATCGCCTCGCCGTTGGCGTCCCGCAGGGACACGGAGCGCACCACCGGCCACACCGACTCGGGGATCGTCTCCAGAATGGTGCCCTCGTTCAGGTCGGCCATAGACTGATAGTCATCGAAGTCCAGTATCTGCTTGTTGATGGCCTCCTTTTTGGTCTTTTCGCTGAGCCCCTCGGTGCCCCAGTAGTTGCCGCCGATGCCGTAGCGGACGTAGCTGCTGGCGCTGGGCGCGGTGATGCGCAGCCACTTCTCCACGTTGTTTTCCGTGAAGCGGTTGAGGATGGCGTTGCCGTAGAACAAAGTGTCGTAACCCTTGTCGCAGAAGGCTTTCCAGCCTGCGGTCAGGCGCTCGGACGTCCACGCGCGGGCGGCCGCGGCCTCGTTGTCGGACACGGCGCCGCTTGCCAGAACGGTCTTGCCGTCACCGGCGTCAGCGGCCAGGGTATCCAGATAAATAAAGGTAAAAGTGATCTCCTCGTTGGGCGCGCCGAAGTAGGTGGAAACGGAATTTGCGGGGATCGTTACGGTGTAGGAAGTACCGGAAATGAGGGGGTCGGAGGGGGTGATGAGCAGCTGATTGCCGGAGGTGACAGAGCTCGCTGAACCGCCGGAAATGGCTATATTACTGAGGTTTTCGCCCTGGCAGAGGGTCTTGTCGGCGGTCAGGATCAGGGTCTGGGAGCCGACTAAAACCGTGTCGGAGGTGCGGGAGAGCAAATTGGTATATTTGACAGAAATTGGCAAATCCTCCGTGGGTACGTTGTCGCGGTAGAGGGCGTCGGCTGTCTTGACCCAGAGGGCGCCGCCGTCCCAGTGGAAGTCCACAGCGTCGGTGAAGAGCTGCTGGGTCGTGCCGTCAGCATGCAGGGCAAAAAGTGCGCCATTACTGAACAAAACAGTGCTTTCCGCGCCATTTTGCGCGGATTTTGTTGCAGTCACAGAATCGTCCTCGCTGATGTAGAGCAGGGCAGTGGCCGCAAGATCGGTGCCGTCGAGGGCGGCGGTGACGGTGGTGCAGCCGGTGGAAAGGGCGATTAAATTGCCATTTTCTACCATTGCGACCGCGTTATCCGCCACCGTCCAGGTGATACTTGCATCGGGGTTAGAAACGCACTTGAATTCAAGTTTAAAAGCCTCTTTAATTTCACCTAAATCCACTTTTGTACCACTTTCCGGGGAAAGGACGCCGGTGAGGACGGTTTTGCCGAGGGTGAGACTGTCCTCCTCCATCGGGGCGGGGGTCTGGTAGGTGAAGGTCAGCTCCACTGTCTCGCTGGCGGCACCGAACTTGGTCTGGAGGGCACCGGCGGGGAGGGTCAGGGTATAGGACATGCCGTCGGTGAAACCGGAGACGGGGGTGAGGGTCAGCTTATCCAGATGGAGGATGCGGCGGAGGGAGACAAGCTCGCCGCTGCCGTCCTTGAGGGTAATGGCGCCGAAGTTATCGGCCTTGAGGAGCGACTCGCTGAAATCCAGCACGAGGTCGCTATCCGTGAGAATGTCGTTGGTGATGTTGGTCTGCTCAAGGCGGAAGGGTTCCTCGTTGGCCTGCAGGCCGAAGAAGATACGCACGGGTACGGCGCTGTTTTCCGTGGTCAGGTTGGCCAGCGCACGATTTTCATTGCAGCCGGTGCCGTAGAAGCCATCGGCTGTCTGGACAAAGGTGGTATCCCTGAAATTCCACACCTGCCGGGCGCCGGTGATCTTCCGCATCTGAACGTAGTCCTTGTGGTACTCCGTATCGCCAACGCCCAGCTGGCCATAGTTATTGCCGCCACTGCCGTCCGGTTTGCCAAACACGCTGCCATCCTGTATGTAGAAATCGTTGTAGTAACCGACCGCTTGGCTGCTGCCCTGCACGGGTACGGTACGCTCCACACTGCTTCGGTTATAGTAATACAGGGTCTGCCCCTTCTGGGCGGTGAAGTATCCTCTGTTGGCGTCGACATAATCCTTCTTGATGGCACTGACGCCATCGGTGAGCAGCACCGGCGTGGTGCCGAAGCCATCTCCCATGCCGTACAGGTTGCCGCTCTCGGTCAGGAATACGGTGTAATCATCCCGGCCGATCACATCCACGACCTTCTCGGAGATGTCCATCTGTACCGCTTGGTCGTGACCAGTGGTAGTACCGTCACCCAACTGGCCATACTGATTTCTGCCCCACGCCCAAACGGAGCCGTCCTGCTTCAGGGCATAGTAACTGCATTGAGAAGCCTCCTCGTTATTACGCGCGGCGATCTTCCAGACTCCGGTCATGGGCTTGCCGTAGTTAAAGTCATTAGCAGTCACGGTGCCGTCCATCCTGTAGTATTGCAGCGTGCCGCCGGAGAGGATGTAGATGCCATATTCGTAATAGCTGTTTACCGCAAAGTCGTCCACATCGGAGAAGTTCAGCTTCTGGGGCGTCATATAGCCCTTGCCCCAGCGCCAGAGAGTGCCGTCGCTGAGCCGGGCGTAATACGTACTTTTATTGTCATAATAATATTGGAGATACTGTATGTCCTCCACCTGGGCGGACGGCGCCGCATCGGAAATGCAGACCACCAGCTCAGCGGACAGCTCGGTGCCCACAAGGGTGGCGCGGAGGGTGGCGGTGCCGTTCTTATGCTTGATGAGCCGGCCATCGGCACCCATCTCGCAAATCTTCGGGTTGGAGGACTCCCATGCGACGTCCCGCTCTGTGGCGGTAGCCGGAGTGAAGGTCAGCTTCAGGTCATCGTCCGTCTGCTCCACGGTGGTGACGTAGACGCTCTCCTGGAAGGAGATACTCTCCGCCGGCTGCACCACAGTGACGGTGACGGAGGCGGCGAAGTCCTCGCCCATGGCGGGGCGGGCGGTGATAACGGCGGTACCCACGCTGACGGCATGTACGGTGCCGTCCCTATCCACGGTGGCCACGCTCTCATTGTCGCTCTCGTAGACCACGCCGGTGCGGGTGGTGTCCGCGGGGGCGAGCACGGGAGTCAGCTTCTCGGTGCTGCCCACGGGCAGGCGGAGGGCATCCTCGTTGAGGGTCAGGCTCTCCAGCGGCACACAGTCGGTCACGTGGACGGCCACGTCCTTATACACGGAGCCGTCGGCATTGCTGACGCGCACCAGAGTGCCGCCGGCGGCCACGGGGGTGATGAGGCCGGTATCGCTGACGGTGGCCACGCTCTCGTCCAGGGAGGTGTATTTCAGGTCGGCCACCAGCGCCGTTTTCACGGGCGCTACCTCCGGCAGCAACTGCTTTGTCATGCCGGTGTCGAGAGTAAGCTCGGACTCGGGCAGGGTGATGTCGGTGACGGTGGTATCGGGAAACGCAATAATATAGTATGGGGTAGTCCCTGTCGGGAAATATTTTGCCGCCGCATTGTATTCAGCGGTAAATCGTGGCAGATATTCCCCACCTATGTGCTCGGCAAACCTCTCCATCACGGATTCTCTCATTTGAAGAGAATCCTCCATATAGATAGCGGTGTAGACGATACCCGTATCCTTATCGCGATCACTGATTCTTGTGCTGCTAATGCTGGAGACTCCAGCCGTGGTATAGCTGCTGACATAACCGCTGTTCTCCCCCAGATAGTTGCTGTTGCCGTAGAATACGCAGTCGGTGTATTCGCAACTATCGTTCAGTTTGAACGAGCTGTCCACAAAGATGCAGCCATCGCAGGAGGATTCGACGTTGAACATGTAATAGCTTAAATCTCCGCCCATCTTATAAAAGGCGCAGTCCTTGGCGAGGTCGGCCTTCAAATAGCCACCTGAATAAATGGTACTTACCCGCCCGCTGCTTAGGTTACGGCCATAGATCTCCTTTGCCCGGTAGTTTTGGCTGAATTCGCAGTTTTCTGCGTAGGTGATGCCATAGCCTCCGCTATAGCTGCCGTCATACAGATACGGGTTCACCACATCAGTATAGTACAGCTTGACGGTGCCCCTATAGCTGCGATACACCTGCACGCGGTATCTGTCCATCAGTTCGCTGGGGAACATGCGGATGTGCTCGTCCTCGCTGCCGTTGCACAGCAGGGTGCCGTCCACCTTGAGATAGGTGATGGCGGTGTCGGCGTAGGCGTCGTGGGGATCGTCCGTCCAGAACTGGAGCTGGGTGCCCGGCTCCACGGTGACGGTGACGCCCTCCTGAATGAGGGTGGCGTTGGGCAGGATGTAATAGTGATCCTTGGTGAGGGTCATGTCCTCGGTGATGATGCTGGGCAGGAGGGTGCCCCGGCGGACGTTGAGAGTGGTACCGGCTTCGCTGGAATAGACCTTCGTATCGTCCGCGTCCAGATCGTTTTTCGCGGTGACGGTGATGTTCAGGGCGATGATGTAGTCGTTGGGGCAGTCGTCGGCGATCTTCACCAGCAGGGACTTATCGGCGTCCACGCCGGTGACGAACGTGCCCTCCTTCGTCTTGCCGTAGTCAATGCTGGCGTAGGTGCCCACATTGCCGTAGTTGACGTTATTGGTCAGGAACTGGATATACGGGCAGTCGATGCCCGCCTGACTTCTGGCGTCCAGCGAGAGGGTAACGTCCTTGGCGGCGCCCCAGCGGTTGCGGAGGGTGAAGGCCAGCGCGACGGTCTCGCCGGCGTCGATGACACCGTCGCCGTTGTTCTGGTCGCTGAGGGACTTGTCGTCAAAGACAAGGAAGTCGGCGGCGCTGACCTCCGGCTTAGGCAGCTGGGTCAGGGCGTTGTAGATATCCACGATCTTGGGCAGATTGTGAGCGCCGTGCGCCTTGGGGTCGCAGCAGATGGCATTGCGGCCGCCGGTGGCGGCGATCTGCCCGTAGATGAACTTGGTGGGATAGGTGTTGGTGTCCGGGTAGGCGCTGCGCAGGAGGGCGGCCATGGCGGACACATAGGGGGCGGCCATGGAGGTGCCGCTCCATGTGGCGTAGCGGTTGCCGGGGATGGTGCTGAGGATCTGGCTGCCCGGGGCGTAGACCTCGTACTCCACGGAGGAGTAGGCCGCCACGTCGTAGTTGGTGAAGCCGCTCTCCACGCCCCACATGTCCACGCTCATAACGCCCATGACGTAGGACAGGGCGGCGGGGTAGGTGGGCGCGGTGATGAGACGGCCTTCGTTGGGCATGCCGTCGTTGCCGGCGGCGGCCACCAGCACGCAGCGGGTGTAGGCCGTCTCCAGCGCGTCCTGCACGGCGATGGTGGAGGCGCTGCCGCCGAAGGACATGTTGATGACGTCCGCGCCGTTGTTGTAGGCGTAGAGGACGCCCTTGGCGATCTGGGACTGGTTGAAGAAGCCGCTGGCCATGCCCGCCTTGATGGGCATGATCTTCACGTTGTAGGCAAGACCCACCACGCCGATGTGGTTGTTGGAGGCGGCGATGATGCCGGCCACATGGGTGCCGTGGCCGTTGTCGTCCATGCCGCTGTCGCGTCCCGTCTCCAGATCGACGCCGTAGACGTCGTCGATGTAGCCGTTGCCGTCGTCGTCGATGCCGTTGCCGGGGATCTCCTTGGTGTTGACCCAGATGTTGTCCTTGAGATCCTCGTGGGTGTAGTCCACGCCGGTGTCGATGACGGCCACCACCACGCTGCTGTCACCGCCGGCGGCAATGCCGCGGGTGCGCAGGAGATCCCAGCTCTTTTGCAGGTTGCCGCTGCGCAGGTACCACTGATCCCGGCAGCTGGCGTTGCCCTGCACGGCCTCGGCCACGGTGTCGCTGTCGATGAGGGTGGTGTCGGCGGCGGCGTACATGTAGTCGTACTCCGCCAGCACCACGTTGTCCAGCGCGCGGACGTTGGCCATGACCTGCTGCACGTCGCCGGTGACGGAGGCGATGTACCAGACGCCGGTGGAGGTGTCCATGAGCTTTTCAAGGCCGGTAATGCCGGCGCGGACAAGGGTGGTGTTCAGCTTGCCGCGGAATCCGCGGGCAAACTTGACCATGATCTGGTCGCCGGCGTAGAGACAGTCGTCGCTGGCGAATTCCTCCGGGAAGGCCAGATCGTAGGGGATGGTCAGGGCGTTGTTCTCGTCCAGCGTGGCTGTGCCGCCGGAGGAGGGCTGCTCCGTGTCCGGTTCGATGTCGCCGGAGACGGACAGCTCCGAGCCGGACAGGCGGATGGCCGCCGTGTCTTCGTCGGTGATGCGCTGACCGCCGGAGGCGGTGTCGGTGTCGGAGGTGGGCGCCGTATCGGTGACGGCGGGCGCTTCCGTGCCGGCGAGGATGTTCGTCCCCGTCAGCAGGCTGGTGAGCTCCACTGTCGAGGCCAGCATGACCACTGACAGCAGCATAGCGAGTATCCGTTTTTTCATGACGTTTCCTCCTGTGAGATAGTTGTCGGCAAAAGACACAGTACCTCTTATTTTGCAAGTGTATAGCATAAACCTCTGGCCGGGAAAAACAATTAGCTGCTTGCATAGTATCGGTAATTTTGTGATTTGTCACAAGGATTGGGGCGGAAAGTTGTGGGAAACGACAGATGGTGGGATATTTGTCCGGTATAGAGCGTTGCGCCGGAGCGGATGGCGTGATATAATGGGGGATAAGTCGAATTTTGCGCGGAGAAGGTGAGACGGCGTGATCGTATTGGATCTGGAGTGGAACCAGCCCTTTGGCGGGCGGCGGATGGAGGAGATCATCCAGATCGGCGCGGTGCGGCTGGCAGAGCCGGGCGGCGCGGTGCAGGACTGGTTCAATATGCACATCCGGCCGTCCATCTACCCCAAGCTGTCGCCGGTGGCGAGAAAGCTGCCGGAGTCGGCGCAGGCGCTGACGGCGGAGCTGGACTTCCCGGCGGCGTATCAGGCGTTTCTGGACTGGTGCGGGGACGACACCCTGTGGGCGGAATGGGGCGCACAGGATCACGGCGTGCTGGCGGCCAACGCCGCCTATTGGCGGATGCCGGAGCCGCCGGTGACGGCCTGTGTGGATCTGCAGGCGGCCTTTGGCCGGACGCTGGGCATCGGCATCGGACGGCGGGTGGCGCTGGAGCAGGCGGCGGAATACTGCGGCATCCCGCTGATCTACGAGTTCCACAACGCGCTGTATGACGCCCTGTACGCGGCGCTGGTCAGCGCATGGCTGACGAAGGACGCACTGGCGGCGTCCGTACCGCCGCCCTCCACCGGCAAGCCCCGCCGCAGGCGGAGCATCCGATTCTCTCCGGCGGAATATCCCCGGCAGCCCCGGCAGAAGGTGGGCGTGTTCCCGGAGCGGGAGCAGGTGCTCAACAGCCGGCAGGCGCGGCTGGTGCCCTGTCCTCTGTGCCGCACACCGGGCGCGGTGGAATCGTGGTACCCGCAGGGAGACGTGTTTTACGGGACGTTCCGGTGCCAGGAGCACGGGCGGTTCCCGGTACGGATGTCAGTAACGCGGCAGAAAGACGGCTGGCAGGGGCGGCGGGTGGTGCCCACCCTGACGGAGCCGGAGCGGGCGGCCTTTGCCGCGGCGCACCAGCATGAGCCGTTCCAGTGCCGCCGGGAAAAGGCAAAGCGCCGGAAGCGGCATCGGAAAAAAGGAAAAGGGACAGAGTAAGCCGGGCGCATAAGCGCCCGGCTTCAGTCTGTCAAAAAAGCCTGTCATTGCGAGCCAGTCCGCGCCGCGAAGCAAGTGCCCTTGGGGTACAGACTGGCGTGGCAATCCGTTTCCAAAACGCATAATTCCTGCACTTTTCCGCAGATTCCCAGCTAAAAGGTTACGGATTCCCACACCAGTGACATCGGTCACTGGTTCGGAATGACAGGGGCGTGGGTTTATCGACACGCTGAGCCGGGCGCATAAGCGCCCGGCTTTTGTTTGTGGGGAGGGGTGCCGTTCGCGGGAGGGGCAAAAGCCCCTCCCCCACGGGAAGAGACGGATTCCCGCGCCAGTGACACGGGGGCTGGCGCGGAATGACAGCGCGGCGCGCCGTAGGGACGGCGGGACACATGGGTCCCGCCCTACGGGGTGCGGCGGTCAGCCAGGGCGGACAGGGTCGTCCGCCCCTACAAGGCAAAACAGGAACCGCGCAAAACGGGACGGTGGGGACGGCGTGCCCTACGAATAGACGCGGGGCGGCGAGGACGGCAAAATTCCGAAATTTTTTCTCCCCCCTGTCCGCTTCGGCGGGGCTGCGGCGTTTATATAGTGATGACACAGGGCGGCCGCCTGTGTTATGATGAATGCAACAAGCTGCGGGGAGGTGGGCGTTTGACGGTGTGCATGACGGCGCTGGAGAGCGCGGAGGAGCGGCGGCTCTTTGAGGACGTATACCGCGCCTGCTGCGGGCGTATGCTGGCGTTGGCGCGGCGGAGGCTGTCCGCTCAGGCGGATGCCGAGGACGCGGTGCAGCAATCGTTCCTGGCGCTGGCGGAGCACTTCTCCCGACTGGTGAAGCTGCCGGAGACGCAGCTGGAAGCCTATCTGGTGGTGACCGTGGAGCGCAAATGCATCGACATCCTGCGGCAGCAGGCGCGGCGGGACGGCGCACCCTTTGACGAAACGGCGGCTCTGGTGACGCCGCCGCCCTGCGGCGAGCCGGTGGCGGACGCCATGGGGCGGCTGAGCCCCCGGTACCGGGAGGCGCTGCTGCTGCGGTACGGCTGCGGCTACTCCGCACGGGAGACGGCGGCGCTGATGGACATGTCCTACGGCGCCGGGCAGAAGCTGCAGCAGCGGGCTAAGGCCGCGCTGCGGCAGGAGCTGGAAAAGGAAGGATTGACTGTATGACAGATATCACATACGAACGTGCGCTGCGGCAGGGCGCGCAGCGGATGGCGGCGCTGCTGGCATCCGAGCTGCCGGAGACGGTTGCCCCGCCTTCGCCGGAGTTCACCCGGCGGATGGAGCCGGTGGTACAACAGGGCACGCGGCGGCAGAGCCGCCGGAGAATGTGGCAGAGAACAGCGGCCGCGCTGGTGACGGTGTGCTTATCCTGTGGGGTAATACTGGCGGCCAGTCCGGTGGCGCGGGCGGCGGTGAGCCGCTGGTTCGTGCAGATAACGGAGCTGGTGACAGCCTACCGCATCACCCCGGCGGACGCCGGGGACACGGTGCAGGACTACACCCCCACCGCCCCGCTGGGCTATGTCCTGTCGGGCGACTTTACCGGCAGGGAGAACGGCATCCGGGTCATGCGCTGGACGTCCTCACACGGCGATCTGCTGTTTGAGGCCGTGCCCATGACCGGCGACGAGCCCATCAGCGTGGAGCTGCGAAGCAGCAGCACCGGCGGCCTCTCCTCCACGGAGACGGGACAGCGTCCTACGGGCGGCGCGGGCGAGCCGGAGGACTACGAGACGGAGAATGTGACTGTACATGGCCTGTCCGCCCGGCTATACCGCATATTGCCCGCGGAGGGCACCTCTCCGCAGGTGCAGCACGGCTGCGGCCTGTGGTTCTATCGGGGAAGCGACCCCGTGCATTTCCATCAGGTGTCCATCCCGGAGGGCGCTGCGGCGCTGGTGTGGGTG
>ERZ857745.1760-NODE-1760-length-25694-cov-8.562073_pt1 | contig 25694 bp, 17 predicted proteins | sample MGYA00519699_ERZ857745 | MGnify/ENA primary metagenome ERZ857745 (study PRJEB31778, sample SAMEA3449357) | human gut metagenome | biome: human gut; feature: human-associated habitat; material: faeces | place: United Kingdom | collected 2010/2012 ...
CCTCTACCCATGGACCTTTCTCCCCATGAGTGAAAGCATTCGACTTGTCAGAATGATAGTTAAGATAATTCATGTATTTCTCGCTCATCTCGTAGCTGATGTCGAGTTGAGGATACAATCCCTTGAGACGGTCGCCGAAAGCAGCCATACTCATTGCGCAACGGTAAACCACTGTAGAACGGGCAGAAACGTGACGCTTACCACGGAACACCTCAGGGAAGTTCTTTGCCATTCGCTCAGCGATGCCTTGATGCTGACGCACACCAAGAGGAGTCAAATCTCCTCCACGTCCCTGAGCCTCAGCCCAAACCTGTCCCAGACGGTTCAACACATCCTTGCCCAATGTGGTAAGGCCGTTCACAGCATCAGCTTTCTGCATCAGTTGGAGAACCCACAGATAATCTCTGTCGCCCAAAAGATAACGTGAACCATGTCTTCCGTAATGACTCACATAAAACGGCTTATAGCCTTTTGGAGCCGGAGTCAACTTTGCTTCTACCTTGGGATAAGCCAGATAAACACCACCAGCCTTATTCAGATCAGCACTAATTTCCTCAAAAGTTGTCTGCGCATGAATGCCCAGACCAAAAGTAGCCACCATGATGGCTAATACTTTCATTCTAAGTTTCTTCATGAATTCGTTTTATTTATAGTTTTAAATTGTCAGTTAGTGTACATTGATATCATGTTATTTCTTCTGCTTGAAACATTTCTTGCTCTAAACGACTACAAAGATAATACAATTAAACGATTCCACCATCATTTTTTCCCCAAAAAACCTCAATATTCGGCTTTTACTCCGCTTTAGCCCGATTCCAGCCATCATAGACGACCAAAACCAGTCATAATAGACGACCAAAACCGGTCATAATAGATGACCAAAGTCGGTCGTAATAGATGAGCAGGACAAGACACAAGAGAAGAACAACATCGGACACAAATAAAACCCGACAAGTACTTAGTAACCAAACGACTTGCAGAAAGACTAAGGATAAAAAATATCTACAAGTCTTTCATGGTTCACATTTTTTTTGTAACTTTGCAACCAAAATTTAAAAGAATCATGGCAAGAAAGAAAAAACCATTACCATTACTCGAAAATGTCACCATAGAAGCCGTAGCCGCTGAGGGCAAGTGCATCACGCACGTAGACGACAAGGTTGTCTTCGTCCCTTTCTGTGTACCAGGCGACATAGTAGACCTGCAGGTAGTAAAAAAGAAACATAAATACTGCGAAGCCAAAGTGGCTCGCTTCATCCAGAAAAGCAAAGTTCGTCAAGAGCCTATGTGCGAGCATTTCGGCATCTGCGGCGGCTGCAAATGGCAGAATCTTCCCTACGAGGAACAGATAAAGGCCAAACAGCAACAGGTGGAAGACCAGCTCACACGCATCGGAAAGATAGAACTGCCCGACTTCCGCCCTATCATGGGAAGTGTGAAGACTCAGGAATATCGCAACAAGATAGAGTTCGGCTGCAGCAACAAGCGCTGGTTCACAGCCGAGGAGCTCGCCCTGCTGCCAAAGAAAGAAGACGACACTGTGACCTCGCTCAAGGAACGCCATGCGCAGAATGCTATAGGTTTCCACATCACAGGCGCTTTCGACAAGATTTACCCCATCAAGAAATGCTGGCTGATGGACGATCTCTGCAACGAGATTCGCAACTTTGTCTTCGAGTATGCCGATTCACATGACTATACTTTCTACGATCTCCGTGAACAGCACGGCTTGCTGCGCGACATGATGATACGCAACTCCAACACTGGAGAATGGATGCTCGTATTCCAGTTTCATTACGACGAGGAGGGCGATGAGCAGAAGGCTCTCGAGCTGATGCAGCAAGTAGCCGACAATTTTCCACAGATCACATCACTCATGTACGTGGACAACCAGAAGGGAAACGACACCTTCAACGATCTGGAACTGAGCCTCTTCAAGGGCAACGACCATATCTTTGAATTGATGGAAGACCTAAAGTTCAAGGTCGGCCCAAAGAGTTTCTATCAGACCAATACCGAACAAGCCTACCACTTGTACTGCGTGGCACGCGAGTTTGCCAACCTTACAGGCAAAGAACTCGTGTACGACCTCTATACAGGAACAGGAACCATAGCCAACTTTGTGGCACACAAAGCCAAGAAGGTAATAGGAATCGAATACGTGCCTGAGGCTATCGAAGATGCCAAAGTCAACTCGCAGGTAAACAATATCGAGAATACGCTCTTCTATGCAGGCGACATGAAGGACATTCTGACAAACGACTTCATTGCGCAGCATGGGCGACCCGAAGTCATCATCACCGATCCACCACGTGCAGGAATGCATCCAGATGTCATCCAAGTCATCCTGAATGCTGCACCAGACCGCATTGTGTATGTAAGCTGTAACCCTGCCACTCAGGCACGCGACCTTCAACTGATGGACGACTATTACAAGGTAGGAGCCGTACAGCCCGTCGACATGTTCCCTCATACACCGCATGTAGAGAACGTGGTACTGCTTGAAAAACGAAGCGATGCCGACATCAAGCAGAAACTCAAGGAGCGCAAGGAACGAGAGCAAGCGATAGCAGAAGCCAAGGCTGCCAAAGAGGCTGAGGCACTTGCCAAGGCTGAAGCTCAAGCAGAAGACCTGACCGAAGAAGAACAGAAAGCCTGCCAGGCTTAGCAATATTCTCCCCCAACAACATTCCCTCCTCGGTAATTCTAAAAGAACATGGATTTCCGAGGAGGATTACTCAAAAAATCACAACACAATCTAAACTTATTAAATGACGAAAAGAACAAATAATATTTTCGCCATTACTAAACCAAAACAGAGAGACATATAAAAAATGAAAAGAGTATTCCTGTTGGCGACTCTACTCGCCATGACTTTATTCTCGGCCTCAGCGCAGGAGAAAGAAAAGAGGTGCATACAACTGCCCTCATGGTTAGACAACCTGAAATTATCGGGCTACGGCATGACACAGTATCAATACATCGGACAGGAAGGAGCAAAATCCAATACCTTCAACATCCGCATGGCGCGTATTGCACTCGAAGGCCGCATAGCTGGAGATTTCTACTGGAAAACCCAAATACATTTGAATGGCAACACATCCAACTTGGGCAGCAGTCCAAGAATGGTTGACCTGTTTGCTGAATGGCAGAAATATGAGATGTTCAAGGTAAAGATCGGTCAGTTCAAAAACCCATTTACCTTCGAGAACCCCATACACCCCATCGTACAGGGATTCATGAGCTACTCACAGAATGTAAGCAAGCTGGCTGGTTTCAGCGACCGTGCCGGAGAACAAGCCTCCAATGGCCGCGACATCGGACTACAGTTCCAGGGCGACTTCCTCAAGAACGCCAACGGCCGTAACCTGCTGCATTATCAAATAGGTGTGTTCAACGGACAAGGCATCAACACAAAGGACGTAGACAATCAGAAAAACATTATTGGCGGAGTATGGGTCATGCCTGTCAAAGGAATGCGCATCGGTGCCTTCGGATGGACTGGCTCTTATGCACGCAAGGGAACATGGAATGACGACGAGCAGGGCAATATCGTATATCAGAAAGACGCTGCCGGAAACCCTGTTCTCGATGAAGAGGGAAATCCGAAAAAAGAAACTTTCTCGGGCGTACGCAAACTGTCACAAAACCGATATGCCTTCTCCTTCGAGTACAACGTGAACGACTGGACACTCCGTTCAGAATACATTCATTCCACAGGTATGGCATTTGCCAAAAGCATCACCAACCACGGAGATGCCAACTCGAAAGACTGCAATCTGAACGGCAAGATAGGCAATAAGGCCCAGGGCGTTTATGCACTCGTCATTGCCCCTATAGTGAGCAAGAAGCTCTATGCCAAGGCACGCTACGACATGTATCAGGCCAACGGCAAGACCGACATGATGAGAACCCAGTATGAGGCTGGTCTGAATTATCACATCAGCAAGAACTTCACCATCCTCACAGAATATGCGCTCATCAACGACCGCACTCTGCAGAAGCACAACTACTCCATGGCAGACGTAGAGGTTTGCTTCCGATTCTAAGGACTTGTTTTTACTCTGCCGCCATAACGAGGAAAGATGCCCGTAAGCAAAATATATTCAATAAAAAACGACTTGGCAGAAATGCCAAGTCGGAAATATTAACTATAAGTAAAAGAGTATGCAAATGGAATCAGAACAAAGTACACATCGTACACACCATTCGCACCATACACATCAACACAGCAGCATGTCCATGCGTGCATGCAGCCCACGACACAAAAAGCGCTTGATATTTAGCAAGTTGCTATTCGCTTTTCTTCTCGTTTGCGCCCTGCTTGTCATTGCCGTCTGCGTATGGATTACGATTTATGGCATTTACTAAAATGAATAGGAGAAACCCACAGAGGCGAACTCCTTAAATTGCCAGTAGCTTTGACCATCCTTGCGTTGGGCCCCATCGTCGAATCGAGGATAGATAAAAACATTGGTGGAGATGTAGCGATTGAACTGAAAGGTTATCGTGTTCTCCCACTCCAATTCAGCACGCTTGTATGTGGTATAACCATACAAGCGTGTTTTCCATCTCAGGTTGTCAGCAAGCACCCAGTTCAAGTCAATCGTACATTCCGAACCATAGTCGGTCATTCCATGATGTCCCTCATCAAGACCATATCGGGTGGCAAGGTCAGCACGACCAACATACTTCCAGTTAAGCGCAAAAGGTGCTATATGCACACTTCCCTTAAGACGGTGGTTGAGCCAGTCTACAGAATAGTCCATACCGACAGAGAGGTTGAGATTGAATGGCGAGAAGAAATCAGAATAAATCTTTTTGTCATTACTCTTCACACCATGCGTAAACTGAGTCTGGGCTATAAGCTGCAGAGTGTAGTACCAGCGCTTGGTGGCCTGCAGACCAACCTTGCCAGTATAACGTATCAAGTCTTCTGTGGTTTTGTACTTGTGAATAGTATCGCCACGCGATGTCTGATAACCAAGACGCAATTCCAACTTGTTGTCCCACTTCACCTTCTGCTTGTTGTTGTAGTTGGCCTGCATGGTTACACTGCCCAAGAGCGAATAGTTACTCTCGCCTCCCTTATACCAGTTGTCCGACACATAGTTCTGCAAGAACTGAAGATAATAGTCGCCCCTGAAAGTCCAGAAGTTAGGCTTCGTCACCAAAATATCCATCGGAGCCACAGTAGGCTCAATAGCCACTGGTGCGACCTCTTTAACAATATCTGTAGCAACATGACGTGGAGCTGGTTCAGAGACAATCGGTGCACCCACACTCTCAAGGTGACTTTCGTGCACTCTCACCAAGTCGGGACGGTTCAGATACACATGCATCAGAGCCTGGTCGATAGCCGCCTGCAAAGAATCGGCAACAACACACTTCCCCGGAGCAAGCCGCAGAAAGCGGGCAGCAGGTTCATGATAAAAAGTAAGAGGAATAAAGAGTTGCGAATAACAACTATTGATCTTGGGCTTCACCAACGAGTCAATACGCTGTCTGCTTGCAGTCAACGAGTCCATATATTCTGCCACCCTGTCTTTCTCTACCTTTTTCTTACCGTATCCAGCCCTTTGTGCACACACCATTCCTGTCACACAAAAGGCCAACACTAATAAATAATATCTTAAATTCATACTAAGCTTATTCATATTTGGGCACAAAGGTAACAAATAAATCATAAAAGCCACGCCAATATTTACAATAATTTTGGCTAATTCATAATTTTATAGTAACTTTGCAGCCAAAATATTCTAATTTAAATACAAAACATCGTGGCTGAAACAAAGTACATCTTCGTTACCGGTGGTGTGGTTTCTTCCTTAGGTAAAGGTATCATATCATCATCCATCGGAAAGCTTCTGCAAGCCAGGGGCTACAACATTACAATTCAAAAGTTTGACCCATACATCAACATCGATCCGGGCACACTCAATCCATACGAGCATGGTGAGTGCTATGTGACGGTAGATGGAATGGAAACGGATCTTGACCTCGGTCATTACGAAAGATTCACGGGCATCCAGACAACAAAGGCCAACTCGCTCACTACAGGACGTATCTACAAGGCTGTTATCGACAAGGAACGACGTGGCGACTATCTTGGCAAAACCATACAGGTAGTTCCTCACATCACCAACGAGATAAAACGCAATGTAAAATTGCTGGGGCAGAAGTATCACTACGACTTTGTCATCACAGAGATTGGTGGCACTATAGGCGACATAGAGAGTGCTCCATATATGGAAGCCATCCGACAGTTGAAATGGGAATTGGGCAAGAATGCTCTCAATGTGCACCTTACTTACGTGCCCTATCTGAAAGCAGCTGGCGAGTTGAAGACCAAGCCTACCCAACACTCCGTCAAGGAACTGCAGAGCGTAGGTATTCAGCCCGACATCTTGATTCTCCGCACAGAGAAACATCTCGAAGAGGGCATACTGAAGAAAGTGGCAAGTTTCTGTAATGTGGATATCGACTGCGTTATCCAGAGTGAAGACCTGCCAAGTATCTATGAGGTACCTGTCAACATGCAGAACCAGGGACTCGATACCGCCATCCTTCGCAAGATGGATGAGCCGATAGGCGAAAAGCCAGCATTAGGTCCTTGGAAAGCATTCCTCGACCGACGCAACAACGCCACAGAGGTTGTCAATATTGGTTTGGTGGGTAAATACGACTTGCAGGACGCCTACAAGAGTATTCGCGAAAGCCTTTCTCATGCAGGAACCTACAATGACCACAAGGTGAATATCACATTCATCAATTCAGAATATCTGACAGAAGACAATGTGGCAGAACGACTGAAAGGTCAGGACGGTATAGTCATCTGCCCGGGATTCGGTCAGCGAGGAATAGAGGGCAAGATAATAGCTGCTCACTATACCCGCACCCACGACATTCCCACCTTCGGCATTTGCTTAGGCATGCAGATGATCGTCATCGAGTTTGCCCGCAATGTCCTGGGTTACAAAGACGCAAACTCTCGAGAAATGGACGAGAAGACTCCACACAATGTCATCGACATCATGGAGGAGCAGAAGAACATATCAAATATGGGTGGCACCATGCGATTGGGAGCATACGAGTGTGTGCTGAAACAAGGTTCGCGCGTGTTCAATATCTATAAGAAAGAACACATACAGGAACGGCATCGCCATCGCTATGAGTTCAACAACAATTTCCAGCAGGAGTTTGAGAAGCATGGCATGATGTGCGTGGGACGAAATCCCGAAAGCGACTTGGTAGAAATCGTAGAGATTCCAGGCCTGAAGTGGTACATCGGTACTCAGTATCATCCAGAATACCAGAGCACCGTGCTGAAGCCACACCCACTGTTTATGGACTTCGTCAAAACAGCAATTGAAAACAAAAAATAAATATGAACAAAAACAACATTATCGGTTTCCTCCTGATAGCCCTTGTACTGATTGGGTTCAGTTGGTACTCACAGCCTTCTGCCGAAGAGCAGAGAGCAGCATTCGTTCAGGACTCCATCGCTAAGGCAAAACACGCCGAGATGGAAAAAGCTAACAAGGCTGCGGTGCTGCAGCGACAGGCTGAAGCTAAAGCTAAGGTTGAGGCTGACTCAACAGCCCTCTTCTACTCGGCTTTGAAGGGCAAGTCTCAGAAAATCGTTTTGAGTAACGAGAAAGTTGAGCTGACCCTCAACACCAAGGGTGGTACTGTCGAGAAGGCTGTAGTAAAGGGTTATGTGGGTCACGACCTCAAGGTGAAAGACGGCTCAAAAGACAAGAAGGACGTAACTCTCTTCGATGGCAACGACCAGAGCCTCAAGTTCATGCTCGAGGCTAAGGAAGCCAACATTATCACAAGTGACCTTTACTTTACTCCATCAAATGTCACAAAGACATCTGTCACCATGACAGCAGAGGCTGCTCCGGGCAAGACTCTCACTATGACTTATACATTGGGCAAGGACTACATGCTCCACATGAGCCTTCAAGCACAGGGCATGGCTGGATTGTTCTCGCCTAATTATAGCAAGATGGATGTTGACTGGAGCGACAAGGCCCGTCAACAGGAGCGCGGCTTCATGTTCGAGAACCGTTACACTACCCTCACCTATCACGATGTAGAGGGAGGTACCGACCATCTGAACGAGACAAGCGAGAAGATCGACGAGAAAATCGAAGAAACCATCGACTGGGTATCTTTCAAGAACCAGTTCTTCTCTGCCATCATGATATCCAAGGACAACTTCGACAAGGATGCCTTCATGACTTCTATCCCTCAGGAGAAGGGCTCCGGCTATCTGAAGCAGTTCCAGGCTAAGATGAAGACCGCTTTTGACCCAACTGGAAAGAAGGCTTCTGAGTTTGAGTTCTACTTCGGACCTAACGACTTCCAGATTCTGAAGAATACAGAGAAGGAAAGCACCTTCGACAAGGACCTGGAGTTCCAGAAGCTTGTTTATCTGGGATGGCCTATCGTCCGTTGGATTAACCGTTTCTTCACAATCTATGTATTCGACTGGTTGAGTAAGATCTTCCCTATGGGTATCGTGTTGATTCTCATTACCCTGCTCCTCAAGCTCATCACCTACCCTATGGTAAAGAAGAGCTACATGAGTTCTGCCAAGATGCGCGTACTCAAACCAAAGCTTGAAGCTGCTACCGCTCAGTATAATAAGCCTGAGGATCAGATGCAGAAGCAGCAGGCTATGATGGCTGAATATGCCAAATATGGTGTAAGCCCATTATCTGGTTGTATCCCTATGCTGATTCAGTTGCCTGTTTGGGTTGCAATGTTCAACTTTGTGCCAAATGCTATTCAGCTTCGTGGAGAGAAGTTCCTGTGGATGAGTGATCTGAGTACCTACGACCCCATCATCGAGTGGAACACCAACATTTGGTTGATAGGCGATCACTTGAGCCTTACCTGTATCCTCTTCTGTGTAGCCAACCTCCTCTACTCTTGGATGACCATGCGTCAGCAGCGCGACCAGATGGTAGGCCAGCAGGCTGATCAAATGAAGATGATGCAGTGGATGATGCTCATCATGCCTCTGATGTTCTTCTTTATGTTCAACGACTACTCATCTGGTTTGAACTTCTACTACTTCATCTCTCTGTTCTTCAGTGCAGCCATCATGTGGACCTTGCGCAAGACCACCAACGACGAGAAGCTCCTTGCTATCCTTGAGAAACGTTATAAGGAGAACAAGAGCAATCCTAAGAAGGCAAGCGGATTGATGGCAAGAATGCAGGCTCTGCAGGAATTGCAGCAAAAACAGCAAGCTGAACTTGCACGTAAGCAGGCAGAATTGAACGAGAAGAAAAAGAACCTCGGAAAATAAAGAAACTTACAACGCATAACAAATGATTGTTTGTATCGCATAGGGGTGTTACACCTTATTATATATATACCTTATTATATATATACCTTATTATATATAGGCAAACATCATTAAACAAGAAAGAGTGTAATGAATCACTTCACGAAGTATTCATTACACTCTTTTTTTAGACATAAATAAACAAACATCTACGATATTAACCGTTATTCCATTTCATAAAAACACCACTAAATTGAAAAACAGCAAAAGCCATATAACACTAACAATCAACACCTTACATATTCACAACCACTTATTTTCACCACTTAATGATTTAATCAACAAACATTTTGTTACTTTTTTTATTACTTTTGCATGAGCAAAGATAGCACAGTCCACAAAGACAAAAGCTATAAAAAGATATACACAAAATCAAATAAAACTTAAATTTATGAGAAAAGCAAAAAGTAATGCGATGTTGCGAGGATTAGCATCTACAGCACTCGTTCTATTAATCTCGGCTACTGCCTGGGGTCAAAAGATGAAGATTACTGGCACTGTAATCGACAACACCAATGAACCCATTATTGGAGCTTCTGTTCTTGAAAATGGAACGCAAAATGGAGTAGCCACCGATTTGGATGGACATTTTACCATCGAAGTACAACAAGGTGCCAAACTCAAGATTTCTTATATTGGCTATAAGAATAAAGAAGTAAAGGCTTCAAATGGCATCAAAATCACACTTGAAGAGGAAGCTAACATGCTAAATGAAGTAGTTGCCATCGGTTATGGCTCAGTGAAGCGTAAAGATGTTACTACTGCTGTTTCAAGCGTGTCGGCGAAGGATCTTTCTACACGTCCTATCATATCTGCAGCTGCTGGTATGCAGGGTAAAGCAGCAGGTCTACAAATTTCACAAGCCAATGGTCAGCCAGGTGCTTCCCCCACCATACGTGTGCGTGGTACTACATCATTGAATGGTAGCAACGACCCACTCTATGTGGTAGATGGTGTGCCTATGACCAATATTGACTTCTTGGCTGCTGATGATATTGACAATATCCAAGTATTAAAAGATGCATCTTCAGCTGCCATCTATGGTTCTCGAGCTGCTAATGGAGTTATCATTATCGGAACCAAGCAGGGAAAAACAGGTGTGGCAAAAATCAGCTTGAATGCACACTATGCGTTTAATACTGTACGCGATAATCAAGAATCACTCAATGCTGCACAGTATAAAGAATTGATGGATGAGATTGGTATGGTAAAACTCCCTGAAGGTTTGAAAGACATGACCGACTGGAAAGACGAGGTTTTCCGCACTGGAAACGTACAGGACTACCAGGTTTCTATCACTAATGGAACAGAAAAATTGAGATACTTCATCTCTGGTGGTTACACGGGTGAAAATGGTGTCATCAAGAAATCAAGTTACAAGCGTTACAATTTCCGCGCATCTATTGAAAACGACATTCGTAAGTGGCTGCGCCTTAATGCAAGCGTAACCTATTCTGACTATACCAACAAGGGTACAGGTATTATTTCTGGTACGGGTTCTAACCGTGGCGGTGTAGTTACGGCTATCGTCAATACGCCTACTTACGCTCCTGTATGGAATCCTGAGAATCCAAATCAATTTTACAACAACTTCTATGGCGTAAATATCACTTCACCTGCTGAGAATATAGCCCGAACACAGAACAACAAATCTGCATACAATCGTTTGTTGGCTACAGGAAAAGCAACAGTTACCTTCATGCCTGAGTTGACGTACAACCTGTCTTTGTCTTTCGATCGCACACAAGGCACAACAACCAACTTCCTCGACCCTATCTCTACAACCATTGGTCGTCAGGAATTTGGAACAGGCTATGATGGACGTAATGTCAGCAGTGTTATCGTATGGGACAATGTGGTGAATTACAAAAAAGCTTTGGGTAAACATAACTTTGATGCCATGGCAGGTAGTTCATGGACTCAAAGCAAGTGGAGCCAAAACTATATCAATGGTAGCAACTATGCGAATGATAACTTCCCTACTCTAAATGCTGCCAACAAGATTTCCTGGACAGGAACTGGCTCTTCTGCTGCTGATTGGGCTATCTTCTCTACCTTCGCTCGTTTACAATACAACTGGAACGACACCTATATGGTAACAGCCAATATGCGTGCTGATGGTTCTTCCAAGTTAGCTCCTCACCATCGTTGGGGTTATTTCCCATCTTTCTCTGGAGCTTGGCGTGTGAGCAATGAGAAATTCATGAAGGATATCAAGTGGATAGACGACTTGAAGATTCGTGGTGGCTGGGGACAGACTGGTAACCAGAGTGGCTTGGGCGACTATAGTTATTTGGCAAGATACAATATCAATCGTGTACAATGGTTTGGTGAGGGCAATGACGCCAACGCTATACCTACATTCTCACAAGGCAACTTGAGCAACCCTGAGTTGACATGGGAAACAACAACACAGACTAACATCGGACTCGACCTGACTGTATTAGGAAACCGCTTGACTTTCTATGCCGATTACTATTACAAGAAGACCAAGGATATGCTGATGAACATCACCCTTCCTGCAGGAAGTGCAGCTGCATCAAGTCTTACCTATAATGGCGGTTCGATGAGCAATAAGGGTTGGGAATTTGCCTTCTCCTCAAAGAACTTGATTGGAACATTTAAGTGGGACACCGACTTTAACATCTCATTCAATAAAAACAAGTTGGAAAGTCTGGCTCTAACGCAAGTATATTATGATGCTAATACCACCGACAATGTCAACGAACCAGTTGTACGCAACACTCCCGGCATGCCTTTAGGCAGTTTCTGGGGATATATAGCAGAAGGGGTTGATCCTGAAACTGGTGACATGAAGTACAAGGACGTAACTGGCGACGGACTCGTTTCGGCAAGTGATCGTACCTATATCGGTGACCCTAACCCAGACTTCACTTTCGGTATGACCAACACCTTCTCATATAAAGGTTTGAATCTCAGTATTCTTATCCAGGGAAGTTATGGAAACGACATCTATAATGTCTCCCGAATGGAAACAGAAGGAATGTATGATGGCAAGAACCAAAGCACCAAGGTATTGGCACGCTGGAGAATTCCAGGACAAATCACCAACGTACCTAAAGCTAAGTGGGACATCCGTAACTCTACCTACTTCGTAGAGGATGGCAGTTATATTCGCTTAAAAGATATCTCCCTCTCTTACGATGTTCCACGCAAACTGATCTCACGCTTCGGACTGACTCGTTTGCAGCCATACGTATCAGCTACCAACCTGATTACCCTTACCGATTATTCTGGTATGGATCCAGAGGTCAATCAGTATGGTAATAGTGGTAGTGTACAAGGCATCGACTGGGGTACATACCCTCTCAACAAAAGCATAGTATTAGGTGTAAAAGTTGAATTCTAAAAATCATGACAACAATGAAAACATATAATAAAATCAAGACTTTAGCGCTCGGTAGCTTAACCATGATATCATTGGCAAGTTGCTCACTCGACTATGAGCCTATATCCGAGCCTTCAGAAATAACACAGGGCACCCAGACTGAAACATCCACAGCTGTTTTAAAGGATAAGGCTGCCGCAGAAACACAACTCAAGTCTCTCTATGAATTGTTCCGCAACCGCCAGGAACACACCCATCTCGATTATCTTTTGATAGGCGACTCTCATAGTGATAATGCGTATGCTGGTACTACAGGTGCTGAGGTAGTGCCTTACGAAACCAACTCTATCGATGCCAGCAACTCTGTTTTGAGCCGAGACTGGAATCGATACTTAGAGGATATCGCTCAAGCCAATGTGCTCATCAATGGCGTAGAACAACTGAAGGAAAGTGGTCAAATCTCAGATACAGAATATCATTCCTATAAGGCTCAAGGAGAAATTTTCCGTGCATTGATGATGTTCCGAATGGCACGCCTTTGGGGCTCATTCCCTGTTATTACAACCATTGCAAAAACAATCACCTCTGATAACATCAATGAGGTATACCCTACTTACTATCCTCCTCGTAAATCACCCAAGGAGTGCTATGAACAGATTATTGCCGACTTGACAGATGCTGAAAAATATGCTCCTGACAATGATAATTCAGACCGCACCAAGATGACCAAGACTGTAGCTCAAGCTATGCTTGCCAAGGTCTACGCCGAAAAGGAAGTACAAGATTACGATAAAGTAATAACCTACGCTGATAAGGTAATCAAGACAAAAGGTGTAGAACTTGAAGATAGTTACGAAACTCTCTGGGGATACGATGAGACAACCAAGGATTGCCTGAAACGTAATACCAAAGAAGGTATTTTGGAGGTTCATTGGACAACAGGTGGCGGAAACTGGGAAACATGGATGTTCGGACGCCAATTGGACAACTGGGATTTCTATTTCACATGGGCAAAGTGGATCACTCCTTCGCGCGACATCATCAGCGACTTTGAAAAAGAAGGCGACGAAATACGCAAGAATCAGGCTATTGTATATTATGCATGTACATGGAGCAACTATTATCCAGCCTCCAACTACCCATTCATGTATAAGTTGCGTTCTTCCTACAGCAACATTTATTGGATTCGACTCGCTGACATTATCCTCATGAAGGCAGAGGCGGAAGCCTATAAGGGCGACCTTGACGAGAGTGCGAAACTCGTAAACCAGATTCGTAAACGTGCCAAACTGAAGGAACTGACTTCTGATAAGACAAATAGCAAGGAAGCTATGATAGAAGCCGTGCTCCACGAACGCCGTTTAGAGCTTGCCTTTGAGGGAGAGCGTTGGTTCGATCTATGCCGCAACAACAAAGTAGAAAAATATCTCAATGGTATTGATAATCGTGATAAAGGCCGCATCAAACAAGTTAAACTGTTTGACAGTAACTCTTACCTGTTGCCTATACCACAGACGGCTCTCGACCAGAACACTAACCTGGAACAAAACCCTGGTTACTAATCACAATCTCAAAATGTGAAGATAAAATTATTTCAAATATAAAAAACTCAACTTTCGCAAAAGGGGAAGTTAAAGAAGTTAAAGAAGTTAGAGAAGTTAAAGCCATATGCTTTATAACTAAATATACAACAAAAAAGGCTATTGGCTATAACTTCTAACGACCGAAGGGAGTGATAACTTCTTTAACTACTATAACTTCCGTACATGCGAAACTACAATAAAAAAGAACTATTCATATGAAATACCATAACCATAAAATTATGATGTTTATCTGCGCCACAGCATTTTCTGTGACAGCATGCAGCAATAGTAATTCATTCTCAGATCCTATTGATTTTGAGACTCCAAGCGAAGCTCCCAACCCTATACCTACACAAGGAACTGCCAAGACTTTTACCACAACAGCCGATGGCACATATTCCTTGGCAGAGGGAGAAACCAAACTTTTTGATGGTGTATCTATGGCGCCAACAACCATCGAAATAGACAAAAATAAGAAATTCCAGACTATCGACGGTTTCGGATATGCCATCACCTACTCTTCTTGCTACAATCTCATGAAGATGAATCCTGAGGCTCGCCTGGCTCTCTTAAAGCGCATTTACTCCACTACAGAGGGATATGGCGTTAGTTACGCTCGCATCTCATTAGGCTGCAACGATTTCTCGAGTACAGAATATACTTATTGCGATAAAAAGGGAAGCGAGAACGATCCTATCAGTAATTTCGAACTTTATAGCGATGAGAACAACTATGTGATTCCTATATTAAAGGAAATCTTGTCTATCAACCCAAGTTTAAAAATCATAGCAGCACCATGGACTTGTCCTAAATGGATGAAGGTTGCTGACATCGATACCAAGACTCCAAAGGACTCATGGACTGACGGACACCTCAACCCTGATTACCGTGAGACCTACGCCAAGTATTTTGTGAAGTTCATCAACGTGATGAAAGAAAAGGGTATCAATATCTATGCTGTAAGTCCTCAAAATGAACCATTGAACAAGGCCAACTGCGCTTCTCTATATATGCCATGGCAGGAAGAAGCTCCTTTCGTAAAGGCTTTGGCTACCGAGTTCAAGAGAAGTGGTCTTACAACCAAGATATATGTCTACGACCATAATTACAATTACGACAATATAGCAGACCAAGAAGATTATCCTATTAAACTCTACAATGCTATCGGTGACAATTTTGAAGGTTCCGAGTTGGTTGTTGGAGCTGCATATCATGACTATGGTGGCAACAACAATGAATTGACAGATATCCATAACCAACGCCCCGACAAGGAACTTATCTTCTCAGAAACAAGTATTGGTACATGGAATAATGGACGCGACTTAAGCAAACGTCTGATGGCAGATATGAAGAATGTAGCACTCGCTACTGTCAATCAAAACTGCAAGGCCGTACTCGTTTGGAACTTGATGCTCGACAACAAAATGGGTCCCAATCTTGATGGTGGATGCCAAACTTGCTATGGCGCCATCGACATCAATCAGAATGGGTACAATCAGTTGAGCTATAATTCTCATTATTACATCATCAACCACATGGCAAGCGTGGTGGCCCCTGGTGCTGTTCGCATCGGTACTACTTCACGTACCATTAATGACAGCAAGATAACTCATGCAGAATTTTTGAATCCTGACGGAAGCCTTGCTGCTGTTATCATCAACGAGGGAGATGAGAATAAATCTATCAATCTAAGCGATGGCATCCATAACTTTACATGCAATGTACCTGCTAATGGTGTTATTTCGTGCAAATGGAATAAATAATGAATGTCATTTTAGTAATTAATCAACAATAGATACAACCATTATGAAACATATCAAATATTATATCATAGCATTGCTCGCTCTACCACTAATGGCAGCTTGCAGTGAAGACGACTACAATGCTCCTACACCTACTGGAAATCCAGTGATGAGCTATAGCGCTCCTACTACAGCAGTATGGATGGGCGAAGAGGTAGAAGTGAAAGTAGACTGTAAGGATGAGGCGGGCGTAGCTCTCTCTACCTTGAAAGCCAACTTGCTTTTCAGCGGTCAGAGTGTAGACGCAACAACTATCCGTACCAAGGAGCCGGGTGAATATCTTGTCAAGCTCAAAGTACCTTACGTTCAGAGCATTCCTGATGGCAAGGTTGATATACAACTCACTTTGCAAAATGTGTCGACAAAGGCAAATACAGAGACGTTATCATTCGACATCAAGCGTCCGCACTTTACAAACTTGCAATTTATCTGTGCAGACGGAACCAAGTATGACATGACCGAAGTTGACAATTTCTTGTATCAGACTGTCATTCCCAACACAAAGAAGAACTTTAAGGGATATTTCGCTACCAAAGATGGCAAGTTCGTGTTTGGTTCAAGTACAGGAAAGGACATCAATTTGGGCGAAACCAACAACTTCAACTTCTCGTCAGAGAATACTGATCATGTAGTCGTTACTTTCGATGCCAAGAACTATACGGCAGGACCTACAGATGTTTTACCAGTCACCAATCTCGATTTTTCCGATTCTGATGCGGGCAAGACTTGGGTAGGAGATATTAAACAAGGTGCTACCTGTAATCTTACTATCAATGGCAACAATTTACCAGACGATTGGTTCTACGACAATGATTGGTTCCAAAAAGAAGAAGATGGTACCTACACCTTCAAGGCCATCACAGGCAGATACACCGTACAGGCTGACTTCACTCATAAGTCTTTCCGCATCTGGACAATGAATGGAAACAAGCCTATGGCATTGAACGCTGATGGTACTGGCGCTATTTGGATAATAGGAAACGAAGGAATCAACAAACCTACTTGGAACGCTGTAAATCATGGTTGGTGGACTGGCACCGATTCTGATGTCTGTCTCACTCCTATCAAGGATAAGGTATATCAGGTTACACTCACCATTGGCAAGCAACTCAGAGCTACAGACATAAACTTCAAATTCTTCGGTCAGGCCAACTGGGGTATTGAGTTCAAGGGTAAGGATAACAGCCATCTCATCTCAACTGAGAGCAAGGTATTCGGCATCGGTGACGGTAACGGTCACGACAACGGCAATGTTTATCTGAAAGATGGAGTAGAACTGAAGGATGGCGAGACATACGTATTTACAGTTGACTTGACTGCCGGTGTAGACAAGGCAGTTCTCAAAGTAGAAAAGAAATAAAAAAACGTGACTTGTAAACCCATCTAAAAGAAATTAAAAGTAGATTTAGGTTTAGAACTGAATAATATATGTATTTTGATTGGTTGAAGGCTGTTCCAAGTGATTGGGACAGCCTTTTTCGTAATGAACTTATCACGTAGATGTCATTTACTGAAGTTTCACATGTACGGAAGTTATAGTAGTTAAAGAAGTTATAGCCAATAGCCTTTTTGGTTGTATATTTAGCTATAAAGCATATGGCTTTAACTCCTTTAACTTCTTTAAATTCTCTAACTTCTTTAACTTCCCTTTTCGCAAAAGTTGAATTATAAAAAGAAAAAACATGCCAAACATTTGGCATTATCCACTAAAAAACTTATCTTTGCATTTGAATGTTCGCTTACTCAGTAGAACAGGCTAAATTTAAATCTATTTTAATCTTACAACAAACAAAACATAATGAAAAAGATACTATCTTTGATATATATATTGTGCTTCTCTGCACTAACTTCAAGTTTTGCTCAGAATAAAAACATAAAAGACTTATACGAGCAACTTGATCAGGCTATAGAACAATCACAATACTATATCAACCAAAAAGAAAGCCGTATCACTAAAATCAAAAAACAGAGCCGGCAAGGACATACCCCCCCACAACTCCTAACCGCATATTACAAACTATACGAAGAATACCAAACATACAAAAGCGACTCTTCTATTTATTATATTCACCAAACCATCGACTTGGCAAAAAGAAACAACATGAAGAGCGACATTACCAAGTTGAGAAGCTTACTTGCTTTACAATATTCAACATCAGGAGCTTTCACGGAGGCACTTCATGTTCTACAAAGTATCGATAAAAAAACTTTGAATAACTCTAACAAGAAAGACTATTACATAGCCTTTTATCACGTCTATGGCGAACTGGGCTTTACAAATATAAACATTGACACTGAGCTAAGTCAAGAATTCTACAGCAAACAAGACTGTTATCGTGATACATTATTTTCAATATTATCCCCTAACAGCGAGGATTACCTCATGAGAAAGGAGGTCTTGCTAACCAGCCAGAATAAGTTGAAAGAAGCTCTTAAAATTAACGACATCCGATTAAGCAAGTGCAAGAAAGGAAGTCACGAATATGGAATTGTGGCCTACTATCGCTACTTAATATACCGCTCGCTGAAAGACGAGGACATGGTAAAATACTGGCTCCTACAATCTGCTATATGTGATGTAAAATGTGCCATCAACGACCAAGCTTCACTCTGGATTCTTGCAGAGATACTCAGCAAGGAAAAAGATGTGGAACGCTCATACAAATACATCAACTTTTCGTGGAAAGCCACCAAGAAATTCTGTACTCGCATACGCAGTTGGCAGATATCTCCAGTGCTTGGCACCATAGACCACAACTATCAGGCAGAACTCAAAAAGGCCAACCATCGTCTCATCTTTGCCATTATATGTGTGAGTCTTTTGGTCATCGCATTGGCTTTATTGACATTCTATGTCAACAAGCAGAAATCGTATCTGTCGAATGCAAGAAACGAACTGAAGAAAACCAATACTCAATTAGAAGAACTCAACAACAAACTATCTTCCACCAATGGTATGCTAAAAACATCCAACGACAAACTCAATGAGTCGAATGGGGTTAAGGAAGAATATATAGGCCAGTTCCTGGGGGCTTGTTCACACTACATCGATAAACTGGACAAAATGCGCCTCAATGTCAATAAGATGGTAAAAAACAAACAGTACAACGAACTCTACTCTATGACTAAGAGTTCAGAGGTCAAGGAGCAAGAACTTGAAGAACTATACGCCAATTTCGACAAGGTATTCCTAAACCTCTTCCCCAACTTCGTGGAGGATTTGAATGGACTGCTGAAGGAAGAATGCCAAATTCATCTATCCTCCCCTAACAAACTCTCAGCCATAGTAAGAGTATTTGCACTCATTCGTCTGGGCATCGACGATAGTACAAAGATTGCAGAATTCCTACACTATGCAGTCAACACCATATATAATTATAGGGCAAAACTACGCAATGGCGCACTCAATGACAGAAATGAGTTTGAGAAAAAAGTCAGAGAATTAGGAACGCTGATGAAACATCAAGAGCCAGAGGAATAGAAGGAAATCGAGCATGAATAGAGATTGATTTCAAATTATATCTTCATGTTACTTGTTCTTATGGAATTCCCCAAAAGCAATAATATTTCATAGTTTACTCCCGAAAAGGTATAATATAATACATTTTCCTTTATCACATTACCCGAAAGGGTATAAAATGAGTATCATAATTGCCAAAACAAAGAAAAAAACGCAAGATGAAGAAAATTCTTTTATCCTTATTGGCAGCCATCAGCTTAGGTTCTACTGGCTGCTCAGCCCAGTCGGATGGCATCAACGTTTTGTCACCCAAGGACTTTATCAAACAGGCTAAAGCCGATACAACAGCCATTATTCTCGATGTACGCACACCTGGCGAATATAAAGAAGAGCATTTGGTTGGAGCCCAGCAGCTCGATTTTCTCAATAGCGAGGCCTTCGATGCCGGAATCAAATTGCTCGACAAGTCGCACACCTATTATGTATACTGCCGAAGCGGCAAGCGCAGCCATCATGCCTGTATGAAAATGCAGAAGCAGGGCTTAAAAGTATTTGACATGGAGGGTGGAATCCTCAACTGGAAAAAATTAGGAATGCCTACAACTAAGGAATAAGTTTCCTCAAAAAATAGAATTAACACGTTATATAAATGTGAGATAACTACTTCTATTAAATTCCACAAAAACTTCAATAGGCACCTACTATTCTATAACGAAAAAGCCTGAGAAATATGTCAAGCATCATGCAAGCATATTTCTCAGGCTTTTTTATCTTTACTTTGTCAAGTACTATTTCTTCAGTACGGGCTCGCAAGTGATATTGACACCGAGTTTCTTAAAGATACGCTGGTCTACATCACTCAACATCACAGTGCAGTGAGCCTGACAGCCACGCAACTTAGGCAACTGCTGTAAAGCCACACGACAGTTCTCATCGTTCTCGGAAAGAACAGAGAGTGCCACAAGTACCTCGTCGGTATGAAGTCGTGGATTATGGCCACCGAGATAATTTACCTTGGTATACTGTATAGGTTCTATCATCGACTGTGGAATGAGCTTTAGGTTATGATCGATATCCCCCAAATGCTTGGTGACATTCAGCAGCAAGGCAGCACTACAGCCAAGCAGTTCGCTGCTGTGACCACAGATGATGGTACCGTCTTCCAGTTCTATAGCAGCCGATGTATGTCCAGTTTCCTGCTTGTGATTCTTGGCAGCCACAGTCACCTTACGATAATCGGTAGTAATCTTAGCCTGGTTGAAGAGCATCTGTATCTTGCTGATTTCCGCATCATTGCAGGCTCCAGCCGCCATTTTGTTGGTGGCTGCATAATATCTACGTACTATCTCATCCTTAGATGCCTCACAGCAAACCTCATCATCAGAGATGCAGAATCCCACCATATTGACACCCATATCTGTGGGCGACTTATATGGATTGCTGCCATAGATACCTTCGAAGAGTGCATTGAGCACAGGATAAATCTCCACATCGCGGTTATAGTTGATGGCTATCTTGTTGTAGGCCTCTAAATGGAAGGGGTCTATCATGTTCACGTCATTGAGGTCGGCAGTTGCAGCCTCATAAGCGATGTTGACAGGATGTTTCAATGGCAGATTCCATACTGGGAAAGTCTCAAACTTGGCATAACCGGCACGCACGCCACGCTTGTTCTCATTATACAACTGGCTGAGGCAGACTGCCATCTTTCCACTGCCAGGACCTGGAGCAGTCACAATAACCAATGGTCGCTCTGTCTCCACATAGTCGTTCTGTCCGAATCCCTCATCCGAGGCAATCAGCTTCACATTATGTGGATAACCTTCTATCAGGTAATGACAATAAGTCTTGATGCCCTCACGCTCTAAGCGCTGCTTGAAAGCGATGGCTGCAGGCTGACCATTGTAATGAGTGATGACTACTGAACCTACCATGAAACCTCGATGCTGGAACTCGCCACGCAGACGAAGTACATCTTCATCATAGGTAATACCCAAGTCGGCACGTTTCTTGTTCTTCTCAATGTCGGCAGCACTGATAACTATCACTATCTCTATGCTGTCGCTGATTTTCTGAAACATACGCAACTTGCTGTCTGGCTGAAAGCCTGGCAAAACGCGGCTGGCGTGGTGGTCGTCGAAAAGTTTACCACCCAATTCGAGGTAAAGTTTTCCGTCAAACTGTGAGATTCTCTCTTTAATGTGCTCTGATTGAATTTTCAGATACTTCTCGTTATCGAAACCTATCTTCATCGTTCTATTTGATATAACTAATTGCTGTTAGTTTTGAATTCGGATGCAAAAGTACAAAAAAGTATCTGAATATCAAAAAAAATAAGTACCTTTGCACACAATAAAGGAAAAAAACGACAGGAAGCCACTGCACCACAAGTACAACAATATAGGGAGAGTGCCATTTCTGCCAAATCAAGAGATATGAGCGAAACTCAATTTCACTCAAAGAAAACTTAAATATAAAAATACAACCGACAATGGAAAAGAAATTACGTGCAGCTTCCATCTGTGTACAGGGAGGCTATGAGCCAAAGAATGGAGAACCTATCGAAGTGCCCATCATTCAGAGTACCACATTCAAGTACGACAATTCTGAAGAGATGGCCATGCTCTTCGACCTGAAGAAAGAAGGATATTTCTATACCCGACTCCAAAATCCCACCAACGATGCTGTAGCCAAGAAAATAGCACAGCTCGAGGGCGGTGTGGGAGCTGTATTGACAAGTAGCGGTCAGGCTGCCAACTTCTATGCTGTATTCAACATCTGCGAGGCAGGCGACCATATCGTTACCTCCAACGAGATTTATGGTGGAACCTTCAACCTCTTTGGTGTGACACTCAAGAAACTCGGCATAGAATGCACCTTCGTCAATCCCAACGACAGCGAGGAAGAAATACAGAAGGCATTCCGCCCCAACACCAAGTTGTTCTTTGGCGAGACCATCAGCAACCCAGGATGTGCCGTTCTCGACATAGAGAAATGTGCACGTATAGCTCATAAGAACGGTGTTCCTCTGATTGTGGACAACACCTTCGCCACACCAATCAACTGTCGTCCTTTCGAATGGGGAGCCGACATCGTTACCCACTCCACTACTAAATACATGGACGGAACAGCATCACAAGTAGGCGGTGTAGTAGTAGACAGTGGCAACTTCGACTGGATGGCTCACGCTGAAAAGTTCCCTGGTCTCTGTACCCCCGATGACAGCTATCATGGTCTGACCTACGTAAAGGCCTTCGGCAAGATGGGCTATACCACCAAACTCGTAGCCCAGTTGATGCGCGACCTTGGAAGCATCCCTGCCCCAATGAACTCTTTCATCCTCAACCTGGGACTTCAGACTCTTCATCTGCGTATGCGCCAGCACTGCGAGAATGCGCAAAAGGTGGCAGAGTTTCTGCACAATGACTCGCGTGTGGCTTGGGTTCACTACAGCGGCTTGAAAGATGACGCCTACCACGAACTGGCGCAAAAATATCTTCCCAACGGCACTTGTGGTGTAATCGCCTTTGGCTTGAAGGGCGACCGCGAGACGGCCATCAAGTTCATGGACTCACTCGACATGATCAATATCGTGACCCATGTGGCAGATGCCCGCACCTGTGTGCTTCATCCTGCCAGCCATACCCATCGCCAGCTATCTGACGAGCAGTTGAAAGAAGCTGGAGTTGCCCCCGACCTCATCCGCCTCTCCGTAGGCATCGAGGATGTCGAGGATATCCTCGACGACATCAAGCAGGCACTCGACAAGATATAATCTTGAAGCTCCACTTTAAGGGGCTGAATAAATCAATCTGTTAGGAGGTAAATGCTAATCAAAAAAGGCATTTGCCTCCTATTTTCATATTTTCCGACCTCCCACACCACCATACGTGCCATTCAGCATACAGCGGTTTCGTGCTTTCTCATCTCGCGATGTGTGGCAAATTGTTTTTCAGCTCTCCCTTTGAGTTGTGTCACTTCTATCCTATTGTCGTATTGCGTCATGTCGTCTTGGATAGAGAGTATCTTTCAAACAACTGACGAAGAATTTCGAAATGAAATAGGGTTAGAATACTTGTTATAAATATGGTATAATTTTAAGATAAGAGATGAAAATTATAGTACATGTCGTTTTTTAGCATAAAATTACGCTAAAATCTGCCGAATAGCTTAAAATGAGCGATTTATGAGTGTTTCACCTCAATGGAGGTAATGATTTGGCAACAGTGCTATTTTCTGCAATGTGCATAGGATTGCTTGTCAAACAACTCTTATCGTTTGCAAAACTACTAATAAAATTTGGATTATTCTATAAATCCATTATAATTTTTGTTTTTTTTGCTATCCCCTAAATATAACGATTTTTTGGGGCTCTTTTTCAGTTTCTTCTAACTATTTCATGTGCCTTTCTGAATAGGGAGTGAATTGTAATGCAAAGCGTTTATGTGCTGCTTTAAGATATGAGTCGTAGGCATGGTCAGAATGGTTATATTTATAAGGTACAATTTTCCCTTTTCTTAAGCGGACAATACGCCCTTGTTCGTCTATTCGATAGAAGAAAGTATGATAGTAGTTGTCCAAACATGGATTTTGGTCTTTGTCAAGCCATGAATTTTCTTCAAACACCTCTAATTTTAGAAGTTTACTTTGCTCGTAATATACCCATTTGCTTCTTTGGATATCCTCCATAGGAATATGCCGTTTGCTGTTGAAACTGAACTTTACAAATGTAGGTTTAATTTCGTTCATACCTAAATACAATACATCTGCAATTTTTCCTTCATGTCCATAAGTAACAAGAAATGTTTCATTTGTTTTCCATTCAAAACCAATGCTCTTTATGTTAAAGGCACAGACAAGAACTTGGGCGTATGGTTGACTAACACCGACGAGCCTAACTTCTCTGTTTTGTACCTCTTTACGGTGATAGAAAATGTCTCCGAGAAGTTCTTTTGCCAGAGTGTCTTTTAGTAGGACACCACTGTCTGGCGAAGCTTGTTGTAAAGTGTAGGAATAAGAATTTATGCTATCTATTTTTTCTACAAGATTCAAAAAACTTGCATACCTTGGTTGACACAGACAAGAGGATAGCCCCATTGTTATGACCAAGACTATAACGATAGTCAATAAGGAAAGTCTCATATTAACTTTTTACTTTGATATTTTGAACTTAGATTTTTTATCTGTAAGAATATTAATCATTTCCATATCTTTAATTTGCTTTGCGAAATCTAAAGGAGTCATCTCCTTTTTATCTTGATGATTAGTATCAATGCCTTTATTCACTAAATCAATAGCAATTGCATTTTCACAAGATACAATAGCTTCTTGTAGAAGATTTCTACCATACGCATTGCTATAATTTATATTTCTTTCAAGTATATTTTTTCGTTCATAGATTCTCATTTCAAGAACATTTTATTTATGATAAATCTGTATGCCTTTAACATCTGCGATACCCTCAAACATAATGGTTTCGTCATCGACTTTATTGATTTTATTTACGTATTGTCTTCCATTTATGTCATTGAGATATAAGGAATCATTTTGCAAACAATAGGTATATCTGTATAGGGTATCAGCTTGTGAGTATAATTCCACCGTACTATCATTGAAAAATTCAATCTCAGGATAATTGATCTGTCTTTCTCCACCATTCAAAGTCCAATGACCAACCAAATCCTCATTAGTGCAAAATTCGGTATTGTCTATTTTCGGAGCACTGATTGTACTAATTGAAAATAACAACCTAAGAATTAATATTGGTACTATCGGACATAGATAATAAAGCCAAGTTGCTCTTAAGTTCTTTGAAAGTTGAAACATAAATCTCAACAAAGGGAACAAGTAGATAGGATACAAGTAGATGGTTATAAGCATACCATAACGACATATTTTGTCTACATCAGAGCGAACAGGGGCATCAAAGAAGAATATAGAAACATAGCATCCCAAGGGCCATAATATCAGCGAAAATGCCATAAGTATAAAGAACACCTTCTGTAAAATAGTGGGTGTTCCTCCTAATATGCGAGCTATTAGCCCTTTATTTTGTTCTTGTTTTATTTCTTCTTTATTCATATTAAGCATCTTGGCTCGTTATTCTCGATTATCTTTCAATCCCTTTTCCAATTCC